>Ga0326727_10015229_pt1 | contig 16567 bp, 11 predicted proteins | sample MB2enrmetagenome_FD_207643 | JGI IMG/M metagenome (GOLD analysis project Ga0326727, IMG submission 207643) | Lab enriched peat soil microbial communities from McLean, Ithaca, NY, United States - MB29MY | ecosystem: Environmental > Terrestrial > Soil > Wetlands > Peat | place: USA: New York...
CGTCCGTTTATTTCCTCCTGGAGCTGTGCATTCCTCTCTTCAAGTTCACGGGTTCTCTCCTTCACCAGTTCTTCTAAGTGCTCACGGTGCCTGTTCAATTCTTCTTCCGCCATCTTGCGTTCCATGGCATAACGGATCGACCGCATGAGCATCTCGGACTCAACGAAACCCTTCACTATGTAATCCTGGGCCCCGGCCTTGAGCGCGTCGAGTGCGAGTATATCGTCATCAAGCCCGGTCAGCACAATAATGGGCAGCATCGGCATCTGTGCAACAACCCTTCTTACCGTGTCCAGGCCCTGGCTGTCCGGAAGGCTCAAGTCGAGGAGGATGATGTCAACAGCATGCCGCTCAAGGTGATCGAGGGCTGCCTCAAGATTTTCAGCGCTCGTGATGTCTGCGGCAGGGATGCTCCTGAGTATCTCCCGGATCAGGTATGCATCGCCGGGATTGTCCTCAACCAGCAGGATGCCGAGCCTCTTATCTGTGTTCACGGTTTATCCTTATTTCTTCTTGTTGGGAGGAAGTTTCGCACCGGTAGCCCTTGGAACCTCATTCTTTTCATCCAGGATTTTCCTTATGACATGAGACATGTCCCTCATGGCGAACGGCTTCAAGATGAGTTCCCGGATACCCATGCTTTTTGCCTTTTCTTCCGATATATGTTCACTGTACCCGGTATATAAGATAACCGGTATGTCAGGCCTGATCTCCATCATCTTTTGCGCAAGCTTGTCTCCCATCATCTCCGGCATCATCATGTCCGTCACCACCAGGTCGAACCTGGTCGGGTCCTTCCTGAAGAGGTCGAGAGCTTCATTGCTGCTGGTCGTCGCAGTCACGTGGTACCCCAGGGATTCAAACAGGATTTGAGCAAGTTCCACAAGGGCGGGCTCGTCATCGATGAAGAGGATTCCCTCAGTGCCTGTGGGCATTTCCATCCTGGTATGGGGTTCTTCCCTCTCTTCCTCTTTCTTCGATATGGCTTCGGGCAGGTAAATCTCGAAGGTGGTCTCCTGACCCGGTGTGCTCCGGCAGGTAATGGCACCCCCATGTCTCTTCACGATCCCGTGCACGACCGCCAGGCCCAAGCCGCTTCCGTTGCCCTGTCGTTTCGTGGTGAAATAAGGCTCGAATATGTGCTCCATGATCTCGGGAGGCATGCCGGGCCCGGTATCTCTGACGGCAAGCCTCAGGTACTGTCCTTTCGGCAGGTTCAGGCTCAGGGCATCATCGTCCAGTTGCACTTCATCCAGGCTCACTTCCAGTTTGCCCCCGGTTGCTTCCATGGCCTGAGCCGCGTTTAAAGAGAGGTTGATCATCAACTGGTTGATCTGAGAGGGGTCGGCCATGACCTTGCCGGAGGTGGTGAGGCTCTGCTTGATTTCTATGTTCATGGGTATCATGGACCTGAGCCTGCCGAGTGATTCCTTGATCGGATAACTCAACGTTATAGGTGCATATTTCCCGGTACCATGTCGGCTGAAGGCAAGGATCTGGCTCAGAAGTTCCTTAGCCCTCCTCACGGACCTCAGTGCATCTGCCAGGTATTTCTGCACCTTTTCAGGTGCCGAGGCATCCAGTATCGCTAACTCGGTGAACCCCAGGATCGCGGTGAGGATGTTGTTGAAATCGTGGGCAAAGCCGCCCGCCAAGGTTCCCAGGGCCTCCATTTTCCTGGTCTGGGCGAGTTGAATTTCGAGCCTTTTTTTTGATTCCTCGGATTCTTTCAACGCCGTTATGTCCGTCATGACCACGACCACGCAGTCTTCACCCCGGTATTCTACGGGCGTGCACGACAGCAAGGCATAGAGAAAAGTCCCGTCACGCATCCGGTATTGGACTTCCTGGCGCCTTCTGGGCGTTCTATTCAGGATACATTCGAGGTAATTATCATGGTCTTCAGGGGCCAGGGGCAGGTTAAGGTCAAAGGGGGTCCTGCCTATGATCTCTTCAGGAGAAAACCCGGTTATGTCGCAAAATGCCTTGTTGACATAGAGATAACGGGTATCTTTGATGACCTGGATGCTCACGGCATCGACCATGCCCTCCATGGTGATGCGATACCTCTCCTCGCTTTCCCGCAATGCCACTTCCGCCATCTTGCGCTCTATGGCGTAACGGACCGACCTCATGAGCATCTCGGGCTCTACAAGTCCCTTTACCATGTAGTCCTGGGCACCGGCCTTGAGCGCATCGAGTGCAAGCTTATCGTCTCCCAGCCCTGTCAGGACAATGATGGGCAGCGCTGGAATACGTGAAACAACCCTTCTCACTGTTTCCAGACCCTGACTGTCGGGAAGGCCAAGGTCAAGGAGAACGATGTCCGCTGCATGTTGCCCCAGGTGATCGAGCGCTGTGGACAAGCTCTCAACCCTCGTAAGCTCGACGCCCGGGATGCTGCGGAACATCTCCCGGATCAGCCGGGCATCTCCGGGGTTGTCTTCAACCAGGAGTATGCGCAGTGTTTTATCCTGACTCATACAAGTTCCCATTCACCACTTGACCTCTTCCCGAAGGCAAAGGATGTGCACAGTTTTCACTCCTTGCTGCAACCGTTTCCAGGGAGCTGAACAATAGTCAGCCAGAAATCCTCGATGGACTTGATAACCTTCAAGAACTGCTCAAAATCGATGGGCTTGGTGATATAACAGTTCACATGGAGGTTGTATGTCTTGAAGATGTCCTTTTCATCGTTCGAGATTGTGAGCACGACCACAGGAATCCTCTTCAGGCACTCGTCGCCCTTGATCTCTGCCAGCACCTCCCTGCCGTCTTTCCGGGGCAGGTTGAGGTCGAGCAGGATGAGATGCGGCCGCGGGGCATCGGTATATTTCCCCTCTTTCCGGAGAAAGGCCATGGCCTCCACTCCGTCGAGCACGTGGAAAACCCTGTTTAAGACCTTGCTCTCCTTGAGCGCCTCCTTGGCGAGCCGTGCATCACCTTCATTATCCTCCACCAGGAGGATATCGATTGATATGCCTGGTATATTCATTGTTCCACTCCTTTTAGCGTGAAATAAAACGTCGAGCCTTTACCCGGCTCGGATTCCACCCATATCCTGCCCCCGAGCCGCTGTATGATGCGCTTACAGAGTGCAAGCCCTATGCCGGTGCCCCGGTATGTCTCCCCGGCATGAAGCCTCTGGAAAAGAACAAAGATCCGCTCGAAATACTGGGGTTCGATGCCCATTCCGTTGTCCTTAACTGAAAAGACCCATTCATCCCCGATCTTACCGGCCGAGACATGGATGCGTAAAGGGTCATCTCTGCGGAATTTTATGGAATTGCCTATGAGGTTCTGGAAAACCTGCACAAGTTGGGAGTGGTCTGCCATCACTACGGGCAGGGCATCATGGGTAACCGATGCCCCTGACTCACTGATGGCCATATGGAGGTTTGCCAGGGTCTCATCGAGAACATTGTCCATATCCGTCGGGGCAGGCGCTCTTCCCCGGGTGACGACACGTGAATAGTTCAGCAGGTCCTGGATCATTCTCTGCATGCGGTTTGAGCCTTTCACGGCGAAATCGATGTAATCCCTGGCATCCTGGTCAAGCTTGTCCTGATATCGCTTAGCCAGGAGCTGGGTGAAGCTCGATACCATGCGGAGCGGCTCCTGCAGGTCGTGAGACGCCACGTAGGCGAACTGCTCGAGCTCCTTGTTGGAGCGCTCAAGATCGGCCATGACTTTAAGCACCTCTTCTTCAGCCTTCTTGCGCCCGGTGATGTCTCGGATGATATCCATGATGTACGTTTCGCCGCCTATTTTCACCAGCCGCGCACTGGATTCCACGTGCAAGGCAGTTCCGTCCTTGCGCCGGTGGATCGTCTCAACAATAGCATCTCCCTGGCTCTCTATGGGTTCGACCTGTTGATCAAAATCCGCTTTGGTTTCGGCAGTACGGAGATCATAGAGGTGCATGCGTTGGAGCTCTTCCAGGGAATATCCATAAATCTCAATGGCCCTGTCATTGGCCTCCAGGATGCGCCAGTCCTGATCCAGCAGAAAGATAACATCGTTGGCATGTTTTGCCAGCAGGCTCACACGATCGGCAAGGATCGAGCGCTCCTGTTCCAGCATCAATTGCCGGCGGAACATGCCGGCTTGTCTCCCGCGATACCACATACCCATAAAAGACCCGCTCCCTATGATCATGAGGGAGATGACCAGGGTGATGATAAAGGCTGCAGTGCGGATGGGAGCGTATATCTCCTCCCGGTCCACCTTGGCCACCATGAACCACGGAGAATCAGGTATCTTCTTTATAAAGGCCAGAACCGCCTTACCACGGTAATCATACCCCTCCATGACCCCTTCATATCCAAGCACAGCCCTGGCTGCAGGCAGATCTTTTCTGGAAATCGGCGAACGGAGGAGGAGCGCACTGTTTTTTATGTGTCGCAGCTCATTGAGGTAAATAACATCGTTACCTTCCCGGCGGACAAGCAGTGTCTCGGCTGTTTGGCTGGGAGTGGGCCATGACTGGATAAGCGGGAATAAAAAATCATTCGGATCAATTTCCATGTACACATATCCCGTGTTGCTTTCTTTTAATGATGTACATCCCGGTATGGGAATCAGTATCCCCAGTCTTAATGGTCCGTTCTTGCCAAGATGGTGAATGTCGAGGAATTGTACACTGCATTCCTGTTTATGCCCTGATAAGATCCTGGTCACTTCGGGAGATACCGGTTCGTTATCTTCAGGTATTGAAATTCTTCGACTCAAGTCCGTACTGAAAAGAGATACACTATGATATTGGTGGGTGCGCATGATGGATTCCATACAACCCAGGATATTCTTGTATAGACCTGGAGAATCATCCCCCTTCAACCAGCGATTAAAAATGGTGTCGAGTATGGGATTTCCGCTCACCATCTCGACATCATTTATACGTTCCTGCTGCCATCTCATCAACTCGTCCGCCTTCAAGTCAGCAATGGCCTCCAGTTCATCCTGCTTGTCCCTCTTGATGGTCTGAATCTGGTGAACATAGTATAAATATCCAACAATGATGATGCCGGCAACCAGGACGGAAAAGACTGTAATGATGTACCTCGGAAGCGGGAGATAGGGTTCCTTATATTCCTCGCCGATTTTCATAGATCGGATGTCACGAGGAGAGCCTTCACTCTTCCTATCATACCCATACATCACAATTCATCACCATTGAGGGGAAAGAGACATCAGCATGTCTCCCGAGAAAGACCCCATACTCCCCGGTTTCGATATTGTCGCCTTACAACAAAACCCGGCGCTATGTTATAGGTAATCTCTGAAAACAACTTGTCAATATGATGGCGGTTCTGATGCGGGTGAAGGCCGAAAGAACGAGGGTCTTTCAACCCATGAACAGGAAAATTTATTGCGGGAATCGGATTCAAAATGTAAAGCGATACTATTCAATTGCTGTGCCATCAATCCCGGTTAATTCATAATTATTGATCTCAATATATTAGGTGATTCCGGGACATATTGTGGTCCACGGCTATGTGTTTTCTGTCCTGCGGCAGAGGATTTGTCCTCTTTCTCAGGAAAGGCACACCGATCCATTAAGACATTACTTATGCCAATGAAGTGAGTGCTTCTTAAGGAGAGAGTACAGCTGTGATCGTGAAAGACCGGATATTTCGACGGCTTTTTTTAGGCTACCATCCGTCAACACATACAATTTTCTCAAGTATCTGTTCTCCACCTTCATGAGGTATTCTCCCCGGACCAGTCGTAATGGCTTAAGGCCTGATGATGACCGTCTCTTGAATTCCTTCATAATCTGGTGGAACTCCGGTTTATTGGGGGTCATAGCCGATAGATTACAAGATATGTGCCAGAGCAGGTTATTATCACTATGGTTGTCTTGACAATGTTCAGTTGTCAATTATCTAAACTAGGCATTCTTAAGATAAACAGGCGTAATCATACAAAGGAGGCCCTGTCATGCAAAACATTCGCCCCGCAACTGTCGTGATTCCGCTCCCCAATCAAGACTTCGATCCTACGGAAGCCGCAGTGAGTTGGGAGATCCTCAGGGAGTCGGGCCATAGGGTGCTGTTTGCAACACCTGATGGAGAAAGGGCCTACGGAGATCACCGCATGCTCACCGGTGAAGATCTCGATATATGGAGTTTCATCCCGGGTTTGAAGAATTTCAAGATTCTTGGCCTCATGCTTCGGGCGAATGTTGAAGCGCGCAGGGCATACCAGATGATGGAGACCGATCCGGTCTTTTTAAAACCAATGACCTATCAAGAACTTGCCCTTGAGAAGTTTGATGGTCTTCTTCTGCCGGGGGGGCACTATGCCCGCGGTATGCGACGTTATCTGGAAGACCGCACCCTCCAGTCATTCGTCGGCTCCTTCTTCGAGAGCGGGAAACCCCTTGGAGCCATATGTCATGGTGTGGTGGTTGCTGCCCGCAGCATCTCACCCAAGACCGGCAGATCGGTGCTCTACGGCCGCCGGACCACGGCGCTGACTTGGCGGTTGGAGAAAGCCTCGTGGTTGCTCATGCGGTTTGCCGGTCGGGTATGGGACCCTGATTATTACCGCACATATCCGGAGGAGCCCGGTGAACCCGAAGGCTACCGGAGCGTGCAGGCTGAGGTTACGCGCAGTCTTGCAAGGCCGGAAGACTTCCTGGATGTCCCGCGAACCGCTCCGTATTACTTTCACAAGACCAGCGGGATGTTCCGCGATACCGACTCCGATGATCGGCCCGCCTGGGTGGTACAGGACGGAGCTTATGTTTCAGCACGATGGCCGGGTGATGTCCACACGTTTGCACAAACCTTTTCCTTGCTCCTGAGCAAGCAACCTGAAAGAGTCGTCCAAGACTGACTTTACAAGGTTTTCTCTTTCCTCGCTATAGACCAAAGGCCATATGATGAATCACATCGGCCAGTAATGACGGATAGACCCCCCACCAGACAAGGAGTAATACCAGCGCGACAATGACAAGGGTGCCTGCCAAAGCGGGTTTTAAAGGCGCTGCCGGCTCGAGAGCCGGAGCCTTGAGGAACATGGCAGCTATGACGCGAAGGTAATAGAAAAGCCCTATGACACTGTTTATCACGAGGATGGTGACGAGAGTCCACCGCTCAGAGCCGACACCTGCAGCCATGATGTAAAATTTCCCGATAAAACCTACGCTCAGCGGTATGCCTGCGAGAGAGAGGAGTATCAGTGTGAATGCGATAGCGAGTAAAGGCCTGCGGGTGTAGAGGCCCGAATAGTCGTCCAGGGCATCGGCATCGCTTTCCCTTACTGATGTGAGGGCAACGATCCCAAAGGCCCCGATAGTGGCAATGAAGTAGGCAACGAGATAATAGGTCACGGCTGCAACCCGCATGGGCCCCGCAGAGAGGAAAGCCACCAGGAGATATCCGAAATGGGCAATGGAGGAATAGGCGAGCAGGCGCTTCACCTTGTTCTGGAACAGGGCCAAGAGATTGCCAATGAACATGGAGGCCGCAGCGATGATACTGAAGATGAGAAAAAACGGGCCCTGTTCCAGGACCTCTATGTCCATGAAGTAACGCAGAAGCAGGGTAAACACGGCCCCTTTCGACACCGTGGCTATGAAGGCTGTCACCGGAGCCGGCGCACCCTCATAAACATCGGGCGTCCACAGGTGAAAGGGCACGACACCCATCTTGAATCCGATACCAACGATGATCATCACCGTGCCGGCGAGCAGGACTGTGTCGGTAGAAAAGGCGGGAATTCTGCCTGCAATGCCGACAAATTCCATGGTGCCGAGCCGGCTATAGACCAGTGCCATCCCGAAGAGGAGGAACGCCGCTGATACGGATGAGAGAACCAGGTATTTCATGCCTGCCTCTATGTGGGTGCTTCTGGTAAGCGGGTAGGCAATGAGGACATACAGCGGGATGCTTAAGCTTTCAAAACCGATGAAGAACGAGGCGAAATGGCTGCTTGCCACGAGCACCATGGCGCCAAGGGTCGCAATGAGGAGAAGGATATAGTATTCCTCGGGCCGCCTGACATGCATCTTAAGGTAACCGTAAGAAAGGATGACTACTGCGAAGGCTGCGCCGAGTATCAGGGTGATATAAAATAACGCATAAGAGTCTATGAGAAAAAGAGGGGTGATGTGACTGATGGGAAGGGGTCTCAGAGACACGAAAGAAAGAGAGAGAAGAGCACAGATTATCCCGATGATCGTCAGGAGGCAGACAAGCAGGTGGCTCCGCTTAAAGGCGATGACCAGCATGATGAGGGTCAAGGCAGAGGAGATGACGAGCATGGGCAGTATCTGGAGGAGGTCATGGCCGGTCATGACGAGTCTTCCTTTCAGTCACCCCATTATGGTAAAAGGGCAGATTCTCCTTGTCTGGTTCCCCCCTCTGGCAAGGTTGTTGAAGAAGGGTGTTTTTCTTGTCGTCCCCGCGAAAGCGGGGACCCAGAAACCCTGATGAACACTGGATTCCCGCTTCCGCGGGAATGACAGAAAATGACTTGTACGACAGCCTCTGGCAAAGGGGGATTGGGGGAAATTTTAACCTCACGTTTTGGATATTAATCTCCCCTGTCCCCTCTTTATGAAAGAGGGGGACTTGACAACCAGGGTCAAGCATTGAATTATGAAATCCTCCTTTCATCACTGCCTGAGGCGCGCGCTCAAGACGTATAAGACCGGATCTCGCCGTATCGATGACGGCCTGCGGGAAAAGCCCGATCCAGACGATGACTGCAATGAGCACTGCCATGGGGATCATCTCCCGTAAAGAATAATCGGGAATGCTCCAGGTTTCCCGCTGCTCCCCGAAGAATGTCCGCCATACCATCCACAGGGAGTACACCGTGGCCATGATGAACCCGATGGCGGCAAGGGCTGCTGCGGCCATGCTTACCTCGGAGACACCCAGCAGTATGAGGAATTCCGCGATGAAATTTCCCAAGCCGGGAAGTCCCAGCGATGCAAGGGCAAAGAAGAGCCCTACGCCTCCCATGCGCGGCACCTTGGACCAGAGCCCTCCCATGCGCACGAGGTCGCGGGTGTGCATCCGTTCCTGGAGAGCGCCTGCGAGCATGAAGAGTGCGCCCGTGCTGACCCCATGGCAGATGATCTGGATCATGACGCCCTGCAGGGCGATCTCGCCCCCTGCAGAAACCCCGAGGAGGACAAAGCCCATATGGCTGATGCTCGTGTAGGCGATCAATCGCTTCAGGTCTGTCTGCGCAAAGGCCAGTACCGCGCCGTAGATAATCCCGATGACCCCCAGCGTCATGCCCCAGGGGACGAGCTGCAGGGAAGCATCGGGGAAAAGGGGAACGGCAAAACGGATCAGCCCGTAGGCACCGGTCTTGAGGAGAAGTCCTGCAAGGACCACACTGCCTGCTGTGGGCGCCTCGGTGTGGGCATCAGGGAGCCATGTGTGCACCGGTACCGCAGGGAGCTTCACGAGGAAGGCTGTAAGAAAGCCTGCAAGGAGCAGCATTGCGGAACCGGGGTTCATGGATGTGCCCAAGAGATCCATGTAGTCGAAGGATAAATTGCCTGTTGTGCGGCTGTGGATGACGACAAGCCCCAGTATTGCCATGAGCATGAAGAGTCCGCCCAGCTGCGTAAAGATAAAAAACTTGAGCGCGGCATACATGCGCCGCTCGTGTCCCCAGAGCGCGATGAGGAAGTACATGGGAAGGAGCATCAGCTCCCAGAAAAAGTAAAAGAGAAAGAGATCAAGGCTTAAGAAGACCCCGGTGATGCCTGAAAGGGTGAAGAGGAGATTGAAATGGAAAAATCCGACCTTCTCCCCTATCTCCGTCCAGGACGAAAGCACGGCCATGATCCCGAGCAGGGCCGTTAGCACGATGAGCAGGAGGCTGATGCCGTCCATGGCAAGGTGAAAGCTGATGCCGAGCTGGGGGATCCATGGGAAATGCACCTCGACAAACCACATCCCGGGTCCTCTCGGACCGGCGCCGCCGACATATTCCCCCCACAGACAAAAGGCAATGATGAGCTCGACAATCATCGTAGTGAGCGAGATCCATCTCGGCCGGGCATTACTGTGCCTTCCTGCAGCCCAGGAAAGGAGGCCGCCTGAAAGGGGTATGACGATGAGCCATATGAGGATCATAGCAGTATCACCATCCCTATGAAGATGACTGCGCCTGTGGCTATTGCCATGGCATACCACCGCAAGCTCCCGGACTGGGTAAGGCCAAGGAGGCCGTGCATGAAGCTTACGAGCCATGCAATGCCCCGGCTAATATGGTCCAGGACATCATCCTTGTTCATGCGTGAGAGCCTGACAAAAGGTTCTACGATGAGCACATCATAGACCCGGTCGAAGCCCCAGCCCGCCAGGAAGAACCGGTGGGCCAGGCGACCGGGAGTGGAATCGGCAAGCCTTTTTCCAAAGGCAGGCTTCCTTAAGAACATGAGGTATGCCAGGAAGATGCCCCCCAGCGAGGCCATGCAGGAAAGAACGAAGAGTCTCAGATCCGTTCCGGGCGCGGGGGAGAGGGCCTTGAACCCGGGCAAGGCATTGCCCACAAACCTTGAAAAAAGATGCGGGGCTCCGAAGAATCCTGGCATCTCCACAAGGCCTCCGATCACTGCGGGCACGGCAAGGATCACCAGCGGGACCGTCATTGCCGGGGCAGAGGTCTTTTTCACCAGGATGTTGGGTTCACCAAAAAAAACGATGAAGAAGAGACGGAAGCTGTAGACGGAAGTGATGAGTGCGCCCGCCAGACCCGCGATAAACAGCAGCGATCCCCCTTGCGGGGAATTCCAGACCTCCAGGAGGATAAGGTCCTTGCTGTAATACCCTCCGGTCACGAAAGGCACTGCCGAGAGGGATGCACATCCGATGAGAAAGGTCCAGAAGGTTACAGGCAGCTGCTCCTTAAGACCCCCCATGCTGAATATGTCATGCTCTTCATGGAGGGCCTGTATGATAACCCCTGCACCCAAAAAGAGCAATGCCTTGAAAAAGGCATGGATCATGAAATGGAACATGGCCGCCATCCATGCACCGGCGCCCAGCGCGAGGAACATGTAACCGATCTGGCTCATGGTGGAGTACGCGAGGATGCGTTTGATATCGCGCTGGACAAAAGCGCTTGTTCCTGCGATGAGCAGGGTGGCGGCGCCTATGATCGCCACCATGTGCTGCATGACAGGGGCAAGTTCGAAAAAGACATGGGTGCGGGCAATGAGGTAAACCCCTGCCGTTACCATGGTGGCTGCATGGATGAGGGCGCTCACCGGCGTCGGTCCGGCCATGGCGTCGGGCAGCCACGTCTGCAGAGGCAGCTGGGCGGACTTGCCTACTGCCCCGCCGAGCAGGAGCCCTGCTGCGGCAGTAGCCAGGGCAGAGCCCGCAACCCACTGCTGCGATGCCCGTGCCATGGCCTCCTGGATATTGAGCGTACCGAGGCTGTGGAAGATGAGGAAAAGGCCGACGGCAAAGGAGGCATCCCCGATCCGCGTCACGAGGAAGGCCTTGAACGCGGAGCGTGCATTCTCCTCTTCCCGGTACCAGAACCCTATGAGGAGATAACTGCAGAGACCCACCCCCTCCCAGCCGAGATAGAGCAGGAGCAGGTCCTCGGCCAGGACGAGCACGAGCATGGACCCTACGAAGAGGTTCATGTAGGCAAAGAACCTTGCGAATCCGTCATCCCCGGCCATGAACCTGGTGGAGTAGATCAAGATCAGGAAGCTCACAAAGGTTATGACAAGGACCATCACGATCGAGAGAGGATCGAGCAAGAAGGAAACGGCAGGATTGAAACCGCCGACCTGTACCCAGGTCCGGAGCGTCTGCGTATATGCATGCCCCACGGGCGGAGCAGCGATGAATTGTGCTGAAATGATGAATGCCACTATGGCGGATACGGCAACGGGCAGAGTGCCGGCGATTGCCGCGGCCGATCGTGTCAACCTCGACCCGAAGAGGGCCAGCACGCCAAAGGCCGTGAACGGCAAAGCGGGTATCAGCCACAACAGATCGAACATATCCACCCCCTCTCCCTTTCCCTCAAGGGGCGAGGGAACTTCCTCTTCTCATTTGCCGAATATATTCCATCCCCACTTCACCCCCTCATCTCGTTCGCTTTGTCGGCATCGAGGCCCTGGTGCATGTGATGGAACCAGAGCAGGAGGGCCAGGCCCACTGCCACTTCGGCGGCGGTCACGGCCAGAATGAAGATGAACATGACCTGGCCGTCTGCCGTGCCCCAGTGCGCACCTGCCACTACAAAGGCAAGCCCTGAGGCGTTGAGCATGATCTCCAGGGAGAGAAGCATGAAGATAAGGTCGCGGCGCGCCAGCACCCCGGCAAGACCGGTAGCAAAGAGAAGCCCGGCAAGGACGAGCCCGTATTCGACAGGTATTGCAGGGTTCATAACCTGTCTCCCTCTCTGTCCCTGGCCGGACCGATGTGGTGGGCCAGGTGATAGGCCCCGACAAGGCCTGCAAGGAGCAGCATCGATGCAAGCTCTACTCCGAGCAGGTACGGACCGAAGAGGCTGATACCTACCTCTACGGGAGAGATTACCAAAATGGGGAAAGCCCCATTTGTCCCCGGCCACAGGGCATAGACAAGTTCGGTTGCGAGTGTAAGCGTGAGGATGACAGGGCCGGTCCATGCCGATGGTCTGATCCACTGTTTCTCTTCCGACCTTGATCGGTTGATATTGAGCATCATGATGACGAAAACAAAAAGCACCATGATGGCCCCGGCATATACGATCACTTCCAGTGCAGCGGCAAAAGGCGCACCGAGGATATAAAAGATCATCCCTACCGACAGGAGTGAAACGACCATGTAGAGGAGGGCATGGATCGCGTTCGAGCGTGTGACCGTCATGACCGCCGATACCAAGGCGACTGCACCTGTTATGATGAATAACATATTCACGGCAGCAGGCTCCTCACATCCACGGGCCTCAGTTCGTTTTGAGCCTCTCCCTTATCCTTGCCCTTGATCGAGACACCCGCGAGCCGGAAAAAATTGTAGTCGGGATACTTTCCCGGCCCCTTTATGAGCAGGTCCTTCATCTCGTAGACCAGGTTATTACGGTCATACTCGCACATCTCGAAATCAGGGGTAAGCTGGATCGCGTAGGTCGGACACGCCTCCTCGCAGAAACCGCAGAAGATACACCTCGAGAAATTGATGCGGAAAAACTTGGGATACCTCCTGCCGTATGCGTCCTCGGTGGCCTGCAGCGAAATACAGTCCACCGGGCAGGCAGCCGCGCAGAGGTAGCAGGCAACGCACCTCTCCTTGCCGTCGGGGTCACGCGTGAGGATAATGCGCCCCCTGAACCGCGGTGGAATCTTCCTTGTTTCCTCCGGGTAGAGAACAGTCACCCTCTTCCTGAAGGTGTGGAGAAAGATATTCCACAGGGTTGTGAGAATACTCAGCATATGACCTCCAAACCAGGTCCCTCCCTTTTGGAAAGGGAGGCCAGGGGGGATTTGAAAATGTTGAACAGATAGGATTGTAGGAGCGGCTTTAGCCGCGACATAGTTTCCAGCCGAGCGGTGCTCCTACGCCTGAAAAATCTCCCCTGTCCCCTCTTTACGAAAGAGGGGAACCCTGAATCATGGTATAGAGTCGATCTACAATTCACCTTACACTCCTACGACCAGGAGGATCCCTCCTGTCAACACGAGGTTGAAAAGTGCTACCGGCAGCATTATCTTCCAGCCGAAGGCCATCAACTGGTCATACCGAGGCCTCGGCAGGGATGCCCGCAGGAGTATGAATAAGCAGACGAAAACACCGGTCTTGATAATAAACCAGAGCAGCGGCGGGAGCACGGGACCGAGCCACCCCCCGAAGAAGAAGGTCGTTATGAGGGCCGATATGAGGGTGATATTCAGGTACTCGCCTACAAAAAACATCCCGAACTTCATGCTCGAGTATTCGGTATGGTACCCGGCCACAAGCTCGGTTTCCGCCTCGGGCAGGTCGAAGGGGAGCCTGTGGGTCTCGGCAATGCTGGCAATAATGAATATCACGAGGCCCGCAAACTGAGGGATACAGAACCACAGGTGCCTCTGGGCCTCCACGATGTCACGGAGGCTGAAAGAGCCCGTGAGCATGACGACACCCAGCAGCGAGAGCCCCATGAATACTTCGTAGCTCACCATCTGGGCCACAGCCCTCAATGCCCCCAGCAATGAATACTTGTTGTTGGAGGACCACCCCGCAAGCACGATACTGTATACACCGAGGCCCGTCATGGCGAGGAAGAAGAGCAACCCTACATTCAGGTTGGCCACTTCCACACCCGGGGCAAAGGGGATAACGGCAAAGGACATGAGGACCGTTACCATGATGATCGCAGGGGCTGCGATGAAAAGGGCCTTGTCAGCAAAAGGCGGGACCCAGTCCTCTTTGGTGAATATCTTGATCATGTCGGCAACAACCTGCAGCAGTCCGAACGGACCAACCCGGTTCGGACCGTATCTGTCCTGCCAGAGGGCAAGGAGTCTGCGTTCCACCCAGATGAGTAGCGCAGCGAACACGAGCACGGCCAAGAGTATGGCGACAACCATGACGAGTGAGAGGATGATCTCTTTCATCGAAGCACCTTTCTGATCTCTACGTGCTCGTTCCATATGATTCCCTCAAGATCCGGAAGCCCTGCGGGTAGCCCGGCCGTACCGACAGGAAGCTTATGCCTGAAGACAACCGGCATCCGGGAGGACGCGCCTGCACAGGTAACCTCCACCTCTTCACCCTCGCCGAGCCCGAGGCGTGCGGCATCGGCAGGATTGAGCGCCACATACGGCTTCGGTGCCCGGCCGGCGACGGCAGGGGAAAGGACGCTCAACTCCTCGGAACCGAAGATATGATAGAGGGGTATCAGAAGAAATGACGAATCCGGGGTAAAGGGATCGGGGATGTGTTTAAAATAGTCCGCTCCTTTGGATGAATCGGGCTCGACAAGTCTTATCCCGGGCTCTCCCCCGTGCAACTGCCCGCCGACCTCTGCCTGAAACTTGTTCAGTGCCTGCACCGAGTTCCACCCGGGGGCCCAGTATCGGGAAATGAGGGCAGCCGGGGGCTCGCCGCAAAAACCTTCCATGGAAAAGGCAAGGGGGGAATCAGGGTCATCCACCAGGGCAGGCTCGTGGATATCGAGGTTGGCATGCATCGATGTGCGGCCGCTCGCGCGATGGGACTGCCTGGGGATCTTTTGGCCGACCATGCGGAACTTTGCCGAAGGCGCAATATCGGGGACGGATTTGAATACGGGTAAATCCCGGGCAAGCCCGGCCATGATATCGTCGAGGTCCTCCCATAACGAGGCCTCGGGAGAGCCTATGGCGGCCATACATCCTTCTATCCATTGCCAGGCCGGGTGAACCTCTCCTTCGGGAACGAACACCTGAAAGAAACGCTGGCCCCGACCCTCATTGTTTACCAGGGTTCCGCTCTGCTCTGCAAAACTCGCTGCCGGAAGTATGATGTCGGCCTTTGATGCGGTAGCGTGGAGCACATGGTCGATCAGCACGATAGAAGCGCATTTTTCAAGGCAGGTGTTGATCTTCTCCGTCCCGTCCCTGCGGAAAAGGTCATTCTCGAGCACGATCAAGGTATCGGCCTCGCCGTTCTCTATGGCGCTGAAAGCTTCGTCGATCCCCTGCGTGCTCATGAGGCTTAGCCCAAGGCTGTTGCATTCCGGTACGATTAAGCAAATCCCCGGGTCACGGCCGGTCTCGCAGAGCGCCAAGGCCACATTGGCTCCTGCCTCTATGACCTGCTCACTACCGCAGCTCGTGCCGGTTATTATGAGCGGGTGTTTCGAGAGCTTCAGGGCCTCTGCAATAGCGACGGCCTGAGCCGCCGCCTCTTTCTCAAGCCCCGGCACATCAGGCGCCCTCGTGTCGATGTGGTGAGCAACCGCAAAGCCCAGGCGCGCCAAATCATTGGGGGCGGCGAGGTAAACGCCTTCAGCCGCAGGGTCGAGCCAGGTATCTTGGGAAGCTGCGATGAAAAGCGGCCCCTTCTCGTGCTGGACGGCTTCCTGTACGGCCCTGTCGTCCCAGGGCGGTATGCCGAGCTTTTCCGCAATGGCCATAGGCCTGTTCCGCAGGGCCCTGAGGGCGGCAAGGGCCAGCAGGGGGGCGGTATTTACCACATCTTCCCCCAGGATGAACACGGCGTCGCATGAATGTGCTTCTGCGAGAGAGACGATCTTGGCCGGGGTGCTTTTCATCACATCGAGCACCTTTGAAACCAGATCGGATTCCCTTTGGGTCATGCCCGAAAAAAACCGATTCGAACCGACGAGGGTGCGCAGTGCATAGTTTGCCTCCAGTGAAGCCCGGCCGGAGCCTATGCCTATGAGGCCCTTGCTGTTCGCCAAGGTTTCCTGGAGATATGCGAGGGCCTGTTCCCTGCTTGCCGGTCTGTGGCTGTTTCCGAGAGAGTCCCTGATGAACGGCTGCCTCACCCTTTGGGAAGAATTCACGAATCCATAGCCGTAACGGCCGCGGTCGCAGAGGAAGTATCCGTTCACACGGCTGTTGTAACGGTTGCGTATGCGCCTGAGCTCGCCATAGCGCTCG
>Ga0326727_10015231_pt1 | contig 16566 bp, 10 predicted proteins | sample MB2enrmetagenome_FD_207643 | JGI IMG/M metagenome (GOLD analysis project Ga0326727, IMG submission 207643) | Lab enriched peat soil microbial communities from McLean, Ithaca, NY, United States - MB29MY | ecosystem: Environmental > Terrestrial > Soil > Wetlands > Peat | place: USA: New York...
TTCATCAAAGTTTTGGAGAGCCGTCGAGAATACTTTAAGTCAAACGGTGCTGTATCGACAGATCAAGGTGTCGAAAGCCCATATGCTCACAGGCTATCTGATGGTGAAGCCGATGCAATTTTTCAGCGCGCGTTGAAGGGAGACGCGACCGAAAAGGATGCCGCTGCATTCACGGGACACATGTTGATGGAGATGGCTCGGATGAGCGTTGAGGATGGGCTCGTCATGCAGATTCATGCGGGCGCGCTGCGGGATCACAACAGAAAAATTTCCACTATGTTCGGGGCCGACAAAGGCGGCGACATTCCGGTTCAAACCGAATTCACGCGAAACATGCGCGAGTTCCTGAACGAATTTGGAAATAATCCGGATCTGACTGTCGTTCTTTTCACGCTCGATGAGACGACTTATTCGAGAGAACTTGCGCCGCTTGCGGGGCATTATCCGGCGCTGAGATTGGGTGCACCATGGTGGTTCCATGACAGCATTCAGGGAATGACGAGATACCGCCAGAGCGTGACAGAGACTGCCGGCATCTATAACACGGTCGGATTTACCGACGACACCCGCGCGTTTATGTCGATTCCGGCAAGGCACGATTTAGCCCGCCGAATGGATTCAAACTTCCTCGCTAGCATGGTGGTACGACATATTATTGAATTGGAAGAAGCGAAGAAAATGGCTAAAGCTCTCGCTTACGATCTTGCGAAACAGGCTTACAAACTCTAGTTCTTGCTGATTTTTTGTCGATGAATGGTTTTATTCTCCCAAAGCGGCTATTTTCTAGAGTAAACGGAAAAGTTACTGGTTAACAATTGAGGTTGGGCCGGAAATTGAACAAAAAAGCGCACGTTACCCTGCATGACATAGCGAAAAGAATGAATGTTTCCAAAGTAACTGTTTCAAAGGCACTCAGGGGACATCCTGACATTTCGCGCGAGACCACCAAGCAGGTGAAAAAAATCGCAGAAGAGTTAGGATATACTCCGAATTTTGCGGCAAGGAATCTCTCTTCGCGGAAGTCAAACACGATCGGAGTGGTCGTTCCCAAAATCGCGCATTTCTTTTTTAGCTCCGTGATCGAGGCAATCTATGATACCGCTTTCTACAACAATTATGATATTGCTTTAACTGTAGCGCAAGAAGATGCCGAAAGAGAGAAAAAGCATGTCGATACTCTGCTGGCTATGCGAGTCGACGGATTGATAGTCTCCATAACGCAGCAGACCAAGGACAAAGCGATATTTGAAAAAGTCCTCGATAGAAATGTTCCGTTGGTTTTCATGGATAGAGTCCTTGAGATAAAAGGAACCAGTCAGGTTACTGTCGATGACAAAGGCGGTGCTTTCAATGCCGTAGAGCAGGCCATAAAAAACGGATATAAGAAGATTGGTCATCTTGGCGGCTACAAAGAAATAAACATCGGCAAAAACAGGTATGCTGGATTTGTCGAAGCGATGGAAAGATACAACTTGCCAATTAATCCTGAATGGGTTCTCTTCGGCGGATTCGGCGAAGAACATGGTTACAATGGATTCATGAAGTTATACCATGGCGGCAACATGCCGGAATTCATATTTGCGGTCACTTATCCCGTAGCACTCGGTGTTTACACCGCGGCTGCTGAAGTGGGGATGAAAATCCCCGATGATATCGATCTGATTTGTTTCGGAAACAGCAGCGTGAGCCGATTCATCAAGCCTGAGCTTTCTTATGTGAATCAACCGACAGATGCTCTCGGCAAAACGGCTGTGGAGCTTGTGCTGGAGCACATAAGCGAATACGAGAGCTACAAGCCTAAGCGTATTCAGATTCCTACCAATCTTGTCTTGCGCGAGACATGCGTCAAGAAGAAGGATGTAGGCTTGACGGTCATCTCTTAGAAACAGTCCAGGGCGATCAAAAATCTTTATCAATGCCGAGGGATTTCATTTCCCGACCGAGATATAAAAGTCCGATCTTTGCCAGCTTTTTGATTGCTTAGTTGGCAAGATGGGACGCATTTCTTAAAGTGAAAATCTGTGGAGCAAGATGAATAGAGAACAAACGGTAAAGTCTCTGATCGATGGGGGAGCAGTTGCAGTCATAAGATTGTCTGATCCTAAGAAGCTTATCAAAGTAGCGGAGGCAATCTACAAAGGCGGGGTTTCGGGGATTGAGATAACGATGACCGTTCCAAACGCGATTCAGGTGATTGAAAATGCCAGCACTGAAATTGGAGCTTATATGAATGTCGGAGTTGGAACCGTGTTGGATCCCGAAACTGCCCAGAAGGCAATTTATGCGGGCGCAAAGTATGTAGTCAGTCCGATATTCAAGAAAGAAATAATCGAGATAGCGCACAGAAATGGTGTCCCCGCGATGCCAGGCGCATTTACTCCCACGGAAATCCAGATGGCATATGAGAGCGGAGCGGACATAGTAAAAGTCTTTCCGGCCGATGTCGTCGGGATGGCATTTTTTAGAGGCATTCTCGCGCCTCTGCCGCATCTTAAACTCATGCCAACTGGCGGGGTCACTCTCACCAATGCGGGGGATTGGCTTAAGGCTGGAGCGTGTGCCGTCGGCGTCGGTGCTGCACTCCTCGACAAAAACGCGATTGCCTCGGAGAGCTACCAGGTACTCACAGACAACGCAAGGATCCTGATGGAAAGCATTGCAAAGGCAAGAGGGAAATAGAAATTTTAAATTTTGAATTTTAAATTCTAAATTAAATCTCAACATTTAGGTTTGAAATTGTTATTGGCTTGACTCTATCAGATTATTAAAGGGTTGATGGAACACTATACGCAGTAATGGTACAATTCAAAACTTAAAATTTGGCATTTAAAATTTCTTAAGGGATTATCATGGCTGATAAGGTAGTTACAATGGGGGAGATAATGCTCCGGTTATCGACTCCGGGTTATTCAAGATTTGCTCAGTCGCAGCAGTTCGATGTAAACTTTGGCGGCGGCGAGGCGAACGTCGCGGTAGCTTTGGCAAACTACGGATTTGACAGCTACTTCATTTCCAAACTTCCAAAACATGAGATCGGTCAGGCAACTGTCAACAGCCTCAGGAAATACGGGGTAAGGGTGGATTACATCGTTCGCGGCAGCGACAGAGTCGGGATTTATTTCCTTGAAACGGGCGCAAGCCAGAGAGGATCAAAGGTGATTTACGATCGATCTAACTCTGCTGTCACTGAGCTTGGAGAAAATGAGCTTGACTGGGAAAAGGTGTTTAGGGATGCAAAATGGTTTCATTGGACTGGAATCACCCCCGCCTTGGCGGAGAAAGTTCAGCGGACATTAAAGGCTGCGTGCTTAGCCGCGAAGAAAAATCGCGTGATGATCAGTGCCGATCTAAATTATCGAGCAAAGTTGTGGACGACGCAGAAAGCGCAGTCGGTCATGATCCCGTTGATGGAGTACGTAGATGTTTGTATCGCAAATGAAGAAGATGCTGAAAAGAGTCTTGGGTTCAAGGCAGGATTAACAAACGTCGAGAAAGCTGAGATTGATGAGGACGGCTACTTTGAACTTGCTGAAAGCTTGAAAGAAAAATTCCATTTCAAAGCGGTCGCTATCACGCTCAGAGAGAGTTATTCCGCCTCGCGAAACGGATGGAGCGCAGTCATGGTTGATGACGGCGACTGCAAGAAGCCATATCGTTCGAAGAGATATGACATTTTGATCGTGGATCGAGTCGGGGGTGGAGATGCATTTGCAAGCGGTTTGATTTATGGCCTCCTCACGAAAAGTGACACAAAGGAATCGCTCGAGTTTGCCGTTGCTGCATCTTGTCTCAAGCAAACGATCCCGGGCGATTTCAATTTGGTTTCAGTCGATGAGGTGGAGAAGCTGGCAAAGGGAGGCGGCTCGGGAAGAGTCGAAAGGTAAGTCGAGGTCGAGTCTGACTTATACACCTTGCCAATCCCTTGATAATGGAATGGAGTTAGCTTAGATTTTCCTTGATGTGAGCGCTAACAAACTGAGCTTCACGGAAATGAAGAAACAGCTTGCGACTGCGAATTTCTTCAATTTTAAAATCCGATATGACATGCAAAAACAATTTCTCAATAGACTATTCCAACCTGACATCGATCTTAAACTGCGAGAATGAGTAAAGGCTGTTTTCAAACATTGCTTTCCTTTAATATTAGTGTTATTAGGAACTGAAGAGTGTAGGTGGAATAAACTGGTGCTTGAGTATATTGCTTAAGAATTCTCGTCAAAAGATTGATATAAAAATTTCGTGCATTTTCTCGGACGACAACAAGCGCCCTCCATTCGTCGTCTTTCTAATGACTAAAACCAAAAACAAATAAGGGAGATTCATGACTAGCGAAATCGTGCCACTCATTGCATGGATCCTGGCAAGCTCATCGAGCCTCGTTTCACTCGACTGGGTCGATTCATTGATCATAGCGATCTATTTCCTGTTCGTATTGGTAATAGGCTATTATCTGCTTAGGTTCACAAAGACCGGTGAAGATTTCTTCATGGCAGGCCGCAAGATGACGATGTGGATTGCGGGCCTTTCATTCGTCGCAGCAAACTTGGGATCGCTGGAACTTATGGGCTGGGCTGCGTCGGCATATCAATATGGAATTTTGGCAACTCACTGGTATTGGATCGGTGCGATCCCGGCTATGCTTTTCCTTGCGATAGTGATGATGCCGTTCTATTACATCAGCAAAACTCATTCTGTACCAGGATATTTAAAGCTGAGATACGGCGAGAGTGCCAGTATGCTGTCGGCGGTTTCTTTCGCTTTCATGACCGTTCTAATGAGCGGCATTAACATGTTCGCCATGGCGTTAGTGATGAAAGTCGTGCTGGGGTGGAGCTTGCATTTCAGCATCTGGGTTTCATCGATTACGGTTATGATCTATGTCGTTCTCGGCGGTTTGCTCTCGGCGATATTCAACGAAGTTCTACAATTCATGTTGATCTGGCTCGGCGCTCTCGTTATACCGATACTCGGTTTAGTAGAGACTGGCGGCTGGAGCGGAATGGTAGCAAGAATTCATCAAAATTTCCCCGTAGGCAACTATACCCATCTCTGGAGTACCCTTGGTTCCTTTAAGGACAATCCGATGGGAATAAACTGGGTCGGAATCGTGTTCGGTCTCGGAGCCGTCATCTCCATGGCATACTGGACGACAGATTTCCTTGTGGTTCAAAGGGTCTTGTCTTCAAAGGACTTGCGGGCCGCTAAAATGGCTCCGATCATCGGGGCTGGATTTAAGATGATGGTACCGTTCATCGTGATTCTCCCCGGTTTGTTAGGGCTGGCAGTGCTTCCGTTCCATCTTGTTCCTGAAGATGTCGCGAGAAATGTGGCAGGTGCTCATAGTTTCAATGAAGTCCTGCCTCTCATGCTTGCGAGGTATGCTGGTCCAGGGTTGTTGGGACTCGGTATTACAGCTCTGATAGCAGGGTTTATGTCTGGCATGGCTGGAAACGTCAGTGCGTTTGCAACCGTGTGGACTTATGATATCTACAGACCCGCACATGTCTTCTTCGCAAAGAAAGAACAAAGCGATGAGTATTATGTTAAAATGGGCAGATGGTGTACCATCATAGGCGTTCTCATCAGCATCGGCACGGCTTACCTTGTTCAACAGTTCGCAAGCATCATGGATTACGTCCAAGCTTTGTTCAGTTTCTTTGTAGCGCCCACTTTTGGGGTTGTCCTTCTCGGTATGCTCTGGAAAAAGGCAACTCCCAGAGCGGGATTCTGGGGATTATTCGCCGGCATCGGATCATCGATTGCGATGTGGGCATGGGTGGAGATCAATCCGGGCGCGATAAAATACATTGCCCTTTCCCCGTATGCACAGCCGATGGCGGAAAACATGTTCCGTGCATTGTGGTGCTTCTTAATCGGCGTGATCGTAACAGTAATCGTAAGCCTCGTTTCGCGGCCTAAACCCGAGGCTGAGCTTGCCGGCCTAGTTCGCGGCTGTACTGAGATACCCTCTGAAGGCCATCTCCCGTTAACCAAGCGTCCCATTTTCTGGGCGGGTGTTGTGTTTACCGTGTTCATCGTACTACAAATTATTTTCTGGTAAGGAGCCGACAATGGTAGAAAATAAAGGCATCTCAATATGGTTCTTTATCGGCAGTCTATTGTTGATTTATGGAATCATCATTACTCTCTCCAACATTGCCGAAGTGATGTTCGGAGCATTCGGGAGAAAAGTTGTTCTTGGAAATCTCCACTTTGGAATTTGGTGGGGGATCTTGTTGATTATCGTTGGCCTGGTTTATTTCATATCCTTCAGACCCTGGAAGAAGAAGGGTGCTATTTCTTAGTCCGAGTTGACAGGCCCGATCGAGAAATGAAATCGCAAGGGCTGTAAAAGACCTGCCAAGGAGGTTTTCGATAACTGTCTTTGCGGTTAAAAATTCAAGGAGAATTGGGATGAAAAAAATGTTTTATGTTTTTGCTGGCGCTGTGATGATGTCGGCAATCGTATTTTGTCAATCAAATGAAAAAGGTGGATTAATGATCAAGAAAGAATCATTCGGAAAACTTTCGGACGGCAGAGAATCACATTTGTTTACTCTGAAGAATGCCGCGGGAATGACAGTGGAATTGACTGACTTCGGTGCCTCAATCGTATCAATAATGGCTCCTGGTCGCGGCGGGAAGTTCGCTGATGTTGCCTTGGGCTATGACAGCGTGACCGGCTACGTCAATGGTACAGTCTTCTTTGGCGGTGTTGTCGGAAGGTACGCTAACAGGATTGCCGGAGGTCGATTTGAATTAGACGGGAAAACATATCAGGTATCTATCAACGACGGAAAGAATAGCCTGCACGGCGGCAAAATCGGCTTCAACAAAGTCTTGTGGACTGCCGATGCGCTTGAAACCACAGAAGGCCCTGCGGTGAAGTTCACTTACGTCAGCAAAGACGGCGAAGAAGGCTTCCCTGGTACAGTCACAGTCACGGCCACATATACGCTTACCAAAGACAACTCGATTCGCATCGACTATACTGGCACAACTGACAAAACGACAATACTTAATCTCTGCAACCATTCGTATTTCAACTTGACTGGCGATCCGACTAAGACTATCCTGGATCACGAGTTGATGATAAATGCGGACGAATTCACGCCCGTGGATAGCAGCCTTATTCCGACAGGGAAACTTGCAAGCGTCGCCAACACTCCTTTTGATTTCCGAAAGATGACTAAGATTGGAGCGGGGATAAACGACAGCAATGCCCAGCTGAAAATATGCGGAGGCTACGATTTGAATTGGGTTCTGAACGATTATACACAAAGGGTGCGCAAAGTGGCCGAGTTATATGATCCTTCAAGCGGGAGGGTGATGGATGTGCTGACGGACCAGCCGGGGCTTCAATTTTATTCGGGCAACTTCCTCAATGGTTCCGAAGGCGGAAAGAATGGGGTCAAGTACCAATACCGAACTGGGCTCGCTTTGGAAACACAGCATTTCCCGGATTCGCCGAATGAACCGAAGTTTCCTTCAACGACGCTGAAGCCTGCTCAGAAATATGAGACGACGACGATTTATAGATTCTCTGTGAAGAAATAGATTCTGTATTACCTTCCGAAGGTTATCTCGCTCAGGCGAGTGAAAAGGATGTCCAAGATTCTGAACCTTCGCAAAGTGGAAAGAGGCTTCAGTGCACAAATACTCCATCGGATTGGATTTCGGGACAAACTCTTGTAGATCGTTAATCGTTGACCTTGCCGATGGCAAGGAGTTGTCGAGTCATGTGTTCAATTACCCATCCGGCGACAGCGGCGTAATTATTGATCCGGATGATCCGAACCTTGCGAGACAAAATCCGGCCGACTACCTCCTCGGGATCCAAGCGACAATAAAAGAGGCCGTCAAGAAAGCGAGAGCAGTCTCGCCCGATTTCTCACCTGAAAATATCATCGGAATTGGAATAGACACTACAGGGAGCAGTCCGATGCCGGTCGATTCAGAAGGTGTGCCATTGTGCTTTCAAGATAAGTTTAAGAATCAGCCGGCGGCCATGGTATGGCTGTGGAAAGATCACACCAGCTACGCAGAGGCAGAGAGAATCACTGAAACGGCTTCAAAGACTCATCCCGAATATCTTGCCAAGATCGGCGGCGTTTACTCGTCTGAATGGTTCTGGAGCAAGGTCTGGCATTGTCAAAAGGAAAATCCGGGGGTATTTGGTTCCGCATATGCCTTTGTAGAAATTTGTGATTGGATTCCTGCGGTTCTTGTCGGCGATACACATCCCGATAATGTCAAGCGAAGTATCTGTGCTGCCGGTCATAAGGCGATGTACAGCGAGGAATGGGGCGGCTATCCGGATCCGGAATTTTTGGAAAGTCTTTCAAGCGGATTGGGAAGGCTACGAAGGAAGATACCGGCTCACGCATTTTCGGCGGAAGAGAGGGCGGGATATCTTTGTGAAGAATGGGCAAACAGGTTGGGGTTGTCAAAACAAGTTGCAGTTGCTGTCGGCTCGTTTGACGCGCACATGGGAGCCGTGGGCGCAGGCGTGAAAGTCGGAACGCTCGTGAAGATATTAGGAACGAGCACATGCGATATCATGGTTTGGCCCAGCGATAAAAAGTTAGCCGATATTCCCGGAGTCTGCGGAATCGTGAATGGCTCGGTCGTGAACGGTTATTATGGGATCGAGGCCGGCCAATCGGCGGTCGGTGACATTTTTCTCTGGTTTGTTAATAATCTCGTCCCTGACAGGTACGGAAGAACTCAGGAAGAAAAATTTTCCAGGCTGGGAAAAGCCGCCGTGCAACTTGGACCCGGAGAAACGGGATTGATGGCGCTTGACTGGAACAATGGAAACCGGACGATACTTGTCGATGTGCGGTTGACAGGGCTCGTTCTCGGCCTGACGCTTCACACCCAGCCGCATGAGATATACCGGGCGTTGGTCGAGGCAACTGCTTTCGGTGCGCTTGCAATCATCGACAGAATTGAAGAGAATGGAGTGTCGATAAAAGAAGTTGTAAATTGCGGTGGACTCGCGACTAAAAATCCTTTGCTCATGCAGGTTTACGCAGACGTCACCGGCAGACCGATGAAAATTTCCAGAAGTGAACAGTCACCTGCTCTTGGGGCGGCAATCTTTGCATCGATAGCGGCCGGGAAAGACGTGAGCGGCTTTGAGAGCATCGCGCAGGCACAATCTGTGATGACTGGAACGGATAAAGTGTACCAGCCAATTAGGGAAAACCATGAAGTTTACAGGAAACTCTATGCAATTTACAGACAGCTCCATGATGGTTTCGGCACAACGCGCTGGCAGGGCAACATGTTTAACGTGATGAAAGAATTGTTGGACATAAGAGACAGAGTCCGTCACGAAGTGGCCGATTCGGGACAAAGATAAATGATGTTAAAGGAGCTGAAAGAAGAAGTACTGAAAGCGAATCTCTCTCTCGTTAAATATGGGCTGGTTACGCTGACATGGGGAAACGTCAGCGGGATAGATAGAAAAGAAGAGTTGATCGTTATTAAGCCAAGCGGCGTCGGTTACGATAAGCTGAGCAGTCATGATATGGTTGTTGTAGACTTTGAAGGGAAAGTTGTTGAGGGGGACTTGCGTCCGTCTTCAGATACGCCGACTCACATCGAATTGTACAAGGCTTTTCCACAAATTGGCGGCATAACCCATACTCACAGTGTCAATGCCACGGCTTTCGCCCAGGCTAGGCGAGAGATCCCATGTCTTGGAACGACTCATGCAGATTCCTTTTTTGGTGCGGTTCCTATCACTCGACTCTTGACAGAAGAAGAGGTTCAGACTGCATACGAGAAGAACACCGGAAAGGTAATAGTTGAACGGTTTCAGAATCTGGATCCGACAAGCTTACCCGGGATACTGGTCGTGGGACATGGCCCTTTTAGCTGGGGAAAGGACGCTGAAGATTCCGTGAAGAATAGTCTGATGCTGGAACGGATTGCTGAGATATCGCTGAAGACTTTTCAGATTAACCCGAATGCCGACGAAGTACAAGCTTACATTCTGAACAAGCATCACGAGCGAAAGCACGGGAAGAACGCATACTATGGACAAAAGAAATGAAGGTTTGCCTTAAGCTTCTCTTGGCAGAATGGCGCACGGTGAGATTGGTGGAACATGGCACAACTCTTAATTATAAAATAGGATGAAAAGTTTATGATCGATCTCAAACATTACGAAGTCTGGTTTGCCACGGGCAGCCAGCATCTTTACGGTGAAGAAACTCTCAAGAGGGTTGCGGAGGATTCGAAGGAAATAGTGAGGGGCTTGACAAATTCTCCGAAGATCCCCGTAAAAGTGGAATTCAAGCCGGTTCTGACTTCCCCAGATTCCATTTACAAGCTTTGCCGGGAAGCGAATAACGCACCCGATTGTATCGGATTAATTTTCTGGATGCATACTTTTTCGCCGGCAAAGATGTGGATCGCCGGTCTGAATGCTCTGCAGAAGCCTTTTGTCCATTTCCACACTCAATTCAACCGCGCCTTGCCGTGGGGTGACATAGACATGGATTTCATGAATCTGAATCAATCGGCTCACGGAGATCGGGAGTTCGGCTTCATCTGTACCAGGATGAACAAAAATAGAAAGGTGGTCGTTGGTCATTGGCGGGATGAATCGGTTCATGAGACACTCGCCGCGTGGATGAGAGCTGCCTGCGCAAAGCTTGATGCCCAGGGAGGCAGGATTGCCCGATTCGGCGATAATATGCGGGATGTGGCAGTCACTGAAGGCGATAAAGTCGAAGCGCAAATGAGATTTGGATATTCGGTGAACGGGTACGGTGTCGGGGATCTCGTCGCTTTTGTCAATCAGGCTTCGGATTCGGATATCGACAAGTTGATTGAAGAATATGAAGACAAGTACAATATGGCAAGAGTTTTGCGAAAAGGCGGTGAGAAACATGGGTCCCTGAGAGAGGCTGCAAAGATTGAAATCGGGCTTCGCGCGTTCCTCCGGGACGGGAATTTCAAGGGGTTCACCGATACGTTCGAAGACCTTCATGGACTTGAACAATTGCCGGGGCTATCGGTGCAGCGATTGATGGCTGAAGGATACGGCTTTGGAGCAGAAGGAGATTGGAAGACGGCGGCGTTAGTCCGCGCAATGAAAGTGATGTCCGCGGGTCTCAAAGGTGGTACATCCTTTATGGAGGATTATACTTACAATTTTAGCTCTGGAAGAGGTGGAATGTCAAGAGGATCTCGTTCGGGCCAGGTTCTCGGTGCCCACATGCTTGAGGTTTGTGAATCGATCGCAGAGGGGAAACCAAATCTCGAGATCGCACCGCTGTCAATCGGCGGGAAAGCCGCTCCACCGAGACTCATCTTCAGCACCTCTCCTGGACCAGCGATTAATGTCACGATTGTAGATACCGGGAATAGATTTCGAATGATAGTCAATGAGGTGGAAGTGGTTCGTTCGGAAAAACCTCTTCCCAAACTGCCGGTCGCGCGCGCAGTCTGGATTCCAAAACCCAACTTGACAATCGGAGCCCACGCTTGGATATTGGCTGGAGGTGCCCACCATACCAGCTTCAGCAAGGCTGTCACGACGGAGCACGTCGGAGATTTCGCTGAGATGTTCGGAATTGAATATTTGCTGATCGATGGGTCCACAAATATTCGTGACTTCGAAAAGGAACTAAGGTGGAATGACATTTATTATTCCATGAGGACTGGGAAACCATAAAGAGCACAAGGCTGACGTCCCAGTCTACAAAAATACGCCAGCGCGCAATTAGCAAAGCCACGGTGTTCTCCGGGGTTAAATTCTTCTTCCTGCGAATTTTTCAGCGGTTTCGGTAGATAATTTCTGCTGTCGTTCCTGCAAAGGGAACTTCAAGAATTGAATTTCGGCTTGTTTGACAAGACTTTTCTGAAGAGAGGGCTTGACATTTAAGAATTGACGTTGTAAAATTGTTAGTCGTTAAAGTTATCGGTTAAGTTAGCGTTGAAGTGAGCGACTAGCTGGTTATTCATGAAGCTTTGAACAGATCACTCGGGTCGGTTTAGTGTTATTGCTCGTTTGACAGAGCAAGAAGTTTACTTCTCCCAAGCACAGAAAAGGAATGCGGTCCCGGCTACTTTTAATGTTTCCTGATAGAACACGGATCTTGCAGATAATCATGGATGAGAACGGGAATAAATCCTGTACGCATCCGTCTCCTGTGTATCATCCCGGTGCTGTTTGCTATCTCTTTTCTGTCTTCTTCCTCCTAGTTGTTGCCGGGACCGCCTCTTCCTTTGACCCACATTACATCGTGGTTGCCAGGGATGGCAGCGGAGACTTCAAAACGATCACCGATGCCGTCAATTCTCTTCCGATGTTCAACTATGAGCGTGCCATCATATTTATCAGGAACGGCGTCTATCACGAGAAGGCAAGACTTGATCAGGACTATATTACTCTCGAAGGAGAGAACAAAGACAGCACGATCATCGAATATTCCCAAGTGAGAACAGACTGGATCGCGCACAAGGATTCTATCGGTCCTGCTGTGCTGAACATTCATGGCGACGATGTCGTCGTTCGGAATCTCACTGTCAAGAATACGCAGCCCGAGATAGGCCCGCACGCATTCGCAATATATGATGATGGTACGAGGACAATCATCGTCAATTGCAATCTCTTTAGCAAAGGTGCCGACACGGTTTCGCCGTGGAATTACAAGACGGGAATGTATTACATGGCTGACTGCAGCTTCAGCGGCTCTGTAGATTTAGTATGTCCCCGCGGTTGGTGCTTCGTGAAGGGCTCGACTTTCTACGAAGAGAAGAAGGGGAGCGCGTCGATATGGCACGCGGGAAGCTACGACAAGAATCAGAAGCTAGTACTCGAGAATTGTTCATTTGACGGAGTCGATGGATTCGATCTCGGTCGTCATCATCTGGAGGCGCAATTTTATCTTTTGAGCTGCACGTTTTCAAAGAGCATGGCGGACACGCCGATATATCGAGTTGTCTATAAAGACTCCGCTGCGGATCAAAGCAGACCCTTCAACTGGGGAGAAAGAGATTATTTTTATAATTGTCACAGGGACGGTGGAGATTATTCATGGTTCGCCGACAATTTGAAAACCGCTGAAGGCAATCTTTTGGCGAAGGACATCACACCATCCTGGACGTTTGGCGGGAAATGGAATCCTGAGTCGACCGATGGCCCAAAGATTTTGAAGAGCGAGGTTCACGATCACTTCGTTCGCCTCTTCTTTTCTGAACCGTTGACAGTCATCGGAAATCCGGTCTTGAAATCGGAGGACGGAACGGAGCTGACATACGATTCGGGAGCTGGAACAAACACACTTCGATTCAACTCGAGTAGAGAGCTTACAAAAGCCGACCTCGAAGGTTTACAAATCCTCAAGGATCCCGCCCGCGGGATAGGGGGCGCAAGAATTGAAGGTACGATAGCGAGCGTTCACGAACGCCAAGCGAAATTCGATGTGAGTGTGGAGTTACATTAAATGAATTTTTCAATAAAAAAGCAGGAGGTAATATGACAAAAAGGTTAATGATTTTGAGCGTCGTAGCGGCGACCCTAATTCTAACGGTGGGTCACGCATCGGCCCAGAACACTGGAGACTATCGCACTGCCGTGTCAAATGGCGCGTGGTCTTCGGTGTCCACATGGCAAACTTATAGCGGTGGAACTTGGGGCGCCGCAACCGTTGCTCCCGATTCCACAATCCATACTCAAATAAACATTCTGAGTGGTGATACTGTCAGCGTGGCAGCTACTACGACATGCGACTCGGTCATCGTGTACACTGGAGGCGTTTTGGTCATAAACGCCGGAGATAGTCTTATAACCGCTTATAACAGCGGCAAGATCGGAATTAGAGATAGTGGAACAGTTACGGTGAACGGCACACTCTTAAATTTGGGCGTTGATTCTGTGGCGTCTGCCGGAACATTCACATTTAACAACGGCTCTACTTACCAACATGCGCGTAATGGTGGATCAATACCGAAGGCAACATGGAACACAGGATCGACTTGCTTGCTAACCGGTGTGACTTCAACTTCCCCTTCAAATGCGAGTCAAAACTTTTACAACGTTACCTGGAACTGTATAGGTCAGACTGCAAGCCTTAACCTAGGCTGGGGATATCCCACAGCAACGACAATAAATGGAAACATAACAGTTCTAAATACGGGTTCCGGGAGATGGCAGTTCTGTGCGCCTGCCGCGGGAACGAGCAGCTCATACAACGTCGCAACCGTCAACATTATGGGCAATATCAGCTTATCGGGTGCCACGAGTGCTACGACTGGAGTTTCTTTGACATCGAACGGCACGAGCAATAATTATACCGGCATAATCATCAATACTTACGGCAATGTCACGGTAACGGGAAATGCATCCAACGCTTCATGGACAAACTTTTCAATAAGTAGGGGCAGTCAAGGCGGTACCGGTACCACCACCTGGAATCTTTACGGAGATATTTCAATGTCCAACGCGACCACCCAGAACTCAAACACTGGAGGTGCAAAGTTTGTTTCTGCAAAATCGGGAACACAGAATCTTACTTTTACATCTGTAACTTTTGGCGGCGGAGGATTTCCGGACAGCGTCAGCAGCGTCACGACATTGAACGTTGGGAATAGTGTAATTGGCGGCAACGGCAATTTCACGCTTAATTCTGGCGCAACATTGATAACTGCTCACAAGGGTGGCATCGACAGCAGCATCGCGACTACTGGTACAAAGACGCTGAGCACAGCTGCTAATTACGCATTCAATGGCTCGTCTGCTCAGGTTACTGGCATTCTGCTTCCAACGACCGTCAAAAATCTTATAATCAATAACTCTTCGGGAGTCAGTTTAAGCAACCATGTTGTTGTAAGCGACACTGTTACTCTTACGAGCGGGAACTTGCTGCTCGACACGAATTATGTCATAGCTGGTTTTGTCTCCGGCGGAAGCATGTCAAGCTACGTGTCCACGGATAGCGCTGTGGGTTATTTGAGGATCCCCAATGTTGGGAGCACTCAAGTCCTTTTTCCTACCGGCACGGCGGTAGAAGGTTACTCCCCGGTGTGGATCACTAATTCGGCGAGTGCGGACACGTTCAAGGTAGCCGCTGCGGTGGACAGTTCAGCAGCCGTTGGTGGCGGTCGCGTGAAAGTAAAGTGGAACATATCTGAAGCCGCAGCCGGCGCCAGCAATTGTGCGCTGCAATTTGGCTGGATACCAGGTGCCGAGAATGCATCCTTCTCAGCAAATAGATCGGCTTCTTCGAAAATATTTTATCTTACAGGTACGACTGACATAGAAGCCGGCTCTGGTAGTTACACGAAGCAGCTCTCCACTCAGCCCTATACAGTTGCAAGGGGCGGAATAACGTCGCTAGGAACATTTGGCATCGGCAGCTTCGCACTGTCGTCGGCTTTGTACAGATCCAACGCGCCAAGCGGCGGCAATTGGAGCAATGCAAGTTCGTGGCAGGTTTGGAGCGGCTCGTCATGGGTGGCAGCATCGACTGCACCAACGGGGACTGAGACTAAGATCACGATTCAATCCACAGACTCCATCGCCGTCGATATTCCCGTTACGCTGGTCGATACCTTGGACAACCAGGGCAAGATCAACGGTAAAAGCAACTTGACGTTTGGAGCCAATGCCCTATACCAGCATGACCAGGATGGCGGGTCGATCCCGACTGCAACATGGGATTCTGCCTCGACGTGCCTCGTCACTGGTACCGTTGCCACTGCACCGTCAAATGCTAACCAGAATTTCTATAATGTCGTTTGGAATTGTCCGAGCCAGACAGCAAACCTGAACCTTGGTTGGAATGGGATCACCATAGGCGGTAATATTACTGTCACCAATACAGGTACGGGGAGATGGCAGTTGTGTGCCCCGGCAGTCGGTAGCTCCGCAACGGTAACAATCAACGGGAATGTCAATGTATCTGGCGGTCAATTCACAACGAATGGGACAAGCAACGCCAACACGACCATCGTAATTGATCATTATGGAAACATCAATGTTACCGCTGGAAATTTTTCAATCAGCCGCGGGTCACAAGGTGGTACAGGAACGGCTGTCTGGAATCTGCACAGCGGCAATTTTTCCATGTCGAATGCGACAACTGCAAACTCAAATGCCTCGGGTGCAAAATTTGTTTTTAGCAAACAAGGCACGCAAACCATTACACTTGGAAGCGGAAACACGCTAACGGCATTGCCGATTGAAGTAAGCAGTGGTACAACACTTCATCTCGATACCAATGTGATCGCCGGTAGCGGGGTGTTCATTGCCGATTCCGGCGCCACCATCGAAACCAAGCTTGCAACCGGCATCAACGGAACCCTGACGAATACTGGAGGGATCACTCTGAGCCGAAAAGCAAATTTCACGTACGATGGAACTCTTCCGCAGGTGACAGGCACCGTCTTGCCGGACACCGTGAACAGTCTTACGATCGCCGATTCGAACGGAGTTGTTCTTACGAATCCGACGCTCATCAACGGTGTGCTGACATTGACGGCAGGATTGTTCAACAACATCATACCATTCACGTTGGGACCGAGCGGTTCGATCGCCTATGCAGG
>Ga0326727_10015232_pt1 | contig 16565 bp, 14 predicted proteins | sample MB2enrmetagenome_FD_207643 | JGI IMG/M metagenome (GOLD analysis project Ga0326727, IMG submission 207643) | Lab enriched peat soil microbial communities from McLean, Ithaca, NY, United States - MB29MY | ecosystem: Environmental > Terrestrial > Soil > Wetlands > Peat | place: USA: New York...
GGCCGGGGAACGTAGTTGTCCACCGCGTCCATCAGCTCCTCGACCTTGGCCTCCCACTGCGGCTCGCCGTTCAGCGCCCCCAGCGCCGAGCCGCGAATCACCGGCACGTCGTCGCCGGGGAACTGGTACTTGGTGAGCAGATCGCGCACCTCCATCTCCACCAGGTCGATCAGCTCCGTGTCCTCGACCGCGTCGCACTTGTTCAGATAGACCACGATGCAGGGCACGCCCACCTGGCGCGCCAAAAGCACGTGCTCCTTGGTCTGCGGCATGGGCCCGTCGGTGGCCGCGACGACCAGAATCGCCCCGTCCATCTGCGCCGCGCCGGTGATCATGTTCTTGATGTAGTCGGCGTGCCCGGGGCAGTCCACGTGCGCGTAGTGCCGCTTGGCCGTCTCGTACTCCACGTGCGCCGTGGCGATGGTGATGCCCCGCTCCCGCTCTTCCGGCGCGTTGTCGATGGAGTCGAACGAACGGAAGAGAATCTTGGGGTTGTGCTTGCCCAATACCTTGGTGATCGCCGCCGTCAGCGTGGTCTTGCCGTGATCGATGTGCCCGATCGTCCCCACGTTCACGTGCGGCTTCGAACGGTCAAACTTTTCCTTCGCCATAAAACTCCCTGCATCCCTTTCGTAGCTCGTACTGCCCGTTTCAACCTAGGGCGCCGGCAATCCGGCTCCAGCCCCAAAACTCGCTTTCATTACCTGCCCTGCGCCCTGCCGATGATCTCGTCGGCAATCATGCGCGGAGCCTCCTCATAGCGCGCGAACTGCATCGAATACGATGCCCGGCCCTGCGTGGACGAGCGGATGTCGTTCACGTAGCCGAACATCTCCTTCAGCGGCACGATCGCCTTGATCACTTGCGAGCCGCCCACACGCTCCATCCCCTCGATGCGCCCGCGGCGCGAGTTGATGTCGCCGATGATTACCCCCATGTGCTCCTCGGGAACGGTGACCTCGACGGCCATTACCGGCTCCAGCAGCACCGGCGAGGCCTTGCGCGCCGCTTCCTTGAAAGCGATGGAGCCTGCAATCTTGAAGGCCATTTCGTTGGAGTCCACTTCGTGGTAGCTGCCGTCGTAGAGCGTCACCTTGACGTCAACCAGCGGATAGCCGGCCAGAATGCCCAGCTCGATGGCGCCCTGCACGCCCTGGTCGATGGGCTTGATGAACTCCTTGGGCACCGCGCCGCTCTTGATTTCGCTGAAGAACTCGTAGCCCTTGCCGGGCTCGTTGGGCTCGACGCGCAGCTTGCAATGGCCGTAGTTGCCCGAGCCGCCGGTCTGGCGGATGTACTTGCCCTCGGCCTCGGCCTTCTTGCGGATGGTCTCGCGGAAGGCGACCTTGGGCTCGCCCACATTGGCCTCGACTTTGTACTCGCGCCTCATGCGATCGACCAGAATCTCCAGATGCAGTTCGCCCATGCCGCTGATGATGGTCTGGCCCGATTCCTCGTCGGTGCGCACCTTGAAGGTCGGGTCCTCGTCGGCCAGCCGCGCCAGAGCCACGCCCATCTTTTCCTGATCGGCCTTGGTCTTGGGCTCGATGGCCACCGAGATCACCGTCTCCGGGAAGGTAATGGCGCCCAGGGCGATGGGGTGGTGCGGGGCGCAGAGCGTGTCGCCGGTCTTCACATCCTTCAGGCCCACGCAGGCGCAGATGTCGCCGGCCAGAATCTCGGTCACGTCCTCGCGCTTGTTGGCGTGCATCTTCAGCAGGCGGCCTATGCGATCGGTCTTGCCGGTGCGGGGATTGAGAACCGTATCGCCGGTTCGGAGCGCGCCCGAATAGACGCGGGTGAAGCAGAGCTTGCCGAACGGATCGCTGAGGATCTTGAAGGCCAGGGCCGCAAGCGGCTCGCTGTCGTCCGGCTTGCGAGTCTCAATCTGCGCGGGTCGCGAGGGATTGATGCCTTCCACCGGAGGCTTGTCGAGCGGGCTGGGAAGGTAGTCCACAACCGCGTCCAGGAGCGTCTGGATGCCCTTGTTCTTGAAGGCGCTTCCGCACAGCACCGGAAAGATTTTGAGGTCGATGGCGGCCTGGCGAATGCCGGCCTTCAACTCGGCGATGGTGGGCGTCTCGCCCTCGAGAAACTTCTCCAGAAGCACATCGTCGGTCTCGGCGACGATCTCGATCAACTGCAGGCGGAAGGCCTCGGCCTTCTTCTGCAGCGCGGCGGGAATCGGCTCGATGTCGAACTGCGAGCCCATGGCCTCGTCCTGCCAGACGACGGCATTCATCTCGACGAGGTCGACGACGCCTTTGAAACCGGCCTCCGCGCCGATGGGAATCTGCAGCGCCACCGGGCGCGCCCCCAGCCGCTTGCGAATGGATTCCAGAACGTGCTCGAAGTCCGCGCCGTTCTTGTCCATCTTGTTGACGAAGCAGATGCGCGGCACCTTGTACTTGTCGCCCTGCCGCCACACCGTCTCCGTCTGCGGCTGCACGCCGGCGACCGAGTCGAACAGCGCCACCGCGCCGTCCAGCACGCGCAGGCTGCGCTCCACCTCGGCGGTAAAGTCCACGTGGCCGGGCGTGTCGATGATGTTGATGCGAGCGTCCTTCCAGGTGCAGGTGGTGGCGGCCGAGGTGATGGTGATGCCGCGCTCCTGCTCCTGCTCCATGTAATCCATGGTCGCCGTGCCCTCATGCACCTCTCCTATACGGTGCGTGATGCCCGTGTAGAAGAGAATCCGTTCTGTCGCTGTCGTTTTACCGGCGTCGATGTGCGCCATGATTCCGATATTCCGGCAGCGGTTCAGCGGTGTGGTGCGTGGCACGGCATTCGTTCCTTGCGGACGCTTCAGGCCCGCGGTTAAATCCTTCTGTCCAGCTCCGTCCCCTAGTCCCTTAGTCCCTAGTCCCTTAGTCCCTAGTCCCTAGTTCTCAGTCCCTACCAGCGGTAGTGGGCAAAGGCTCTGTTGGCCTCGGCCATGCGGTGAACGTCTTCCTTCTTCTTCATCGCCGCGCCGCGCCCGTTGGCCGCGTCCAGCAACTCGTTCGACAGCTTGTCGATCATGCCCTTTTCGCCGCGGTTACGGCCGTAGGTGATGAGCCAGCGGATGGCCAGCGACGTGCGCCGGTCCGGGTTTACCTCGATCGGCACCTGGTAGTTGGCGCCGCCCACGCGCCGCGTCTTCACCTCCAGCAGCGGCTTGCAGTTCTCGACAGCCTTCTTGAAGAGCTTCAGGGCATCTTCGCCGCCGCCCTTTTCCTCCAGAATGCGCATCGACTGATAGAAGATGCTCTGGGCCGTCGACTTCTTCCCGCCCCACATCATGGAGTTGACAAACTTGGTGACCAGCTCAGACCCGTAGACCGGGTCCGCCGCCACTTCCCGCTTCGCAATGTGCCCTTTTCTCGGCATAATCCCTCAAAAACAGTGGTCAGTGATCAGTGGTCAGTTTTCAGTTTTCCGGTCCGTGCCGATCACTGACCACTGACAACTGCTTCCCTACTTCTTGCCCTTGGCCGGCGCCGGGCCGCCCTTGGCGCGCTTGGCTCCATACTTCGACCGGCTCTGCTTGCGGTTTCCCACGCCCACCGAATCCAGCGTGCCCCGGACCACGTGATAGCGGACTCCGGGCAGATCCTTCACGCGGCCGCCGCGAATCAGCACGATCGAGTGCTCCTGCAGGTTGTGCCCGATACCCGGGATGTAGGTGGTTACCTCAATCCCGTTGGTTAGCCGCACGCGGGCCACCTTGCGCAGCGCCGAGTTCGGCTTCTTGGGCGTCTGTGTATACACGCGAGTGCAAACGCCGCGCCGCTGCGGCGAAGCCTGCAAAGCCGGCGAAGCCGTTTTGTAGCGCGGGGCCGTGCGTCCCTTGCGAACCAACTGATTGAATGTAGGCAAACTGAAACTCCTTACCCTGTCAAAAAAAACCTGCTGCCAAGTTCATCAGCCGCAAGCAGCCTCATGGAGCTTCCCGCCGCATTCGCGCGATCCCACCCTTTTGCGCGCGCACGGAAGCGCTCTGGTTGCTGCTTCGCGTCTGCCAGTTCCCATCTCAGACGAGAACCAGGACGGTGGCCGGGCGCTCGCCGAGGCGAGGCCAACTCCGTTTCTCGGTCCCGGCCCGCATAGCCCTCCAAGGTGGAGAACGCGCGGGCGCCGTAGCGATTTGCCCCTGCCCTCCGCAAGAAGAGAGCCAGTTCGGGGACTTGTCTGGCCGGTTGACTGCACCTGGCCCTGCCGCCTCCGGCCTTGTCGCGCCTGACTCGGGCGCACGCGGCCGTGAGGATCGGCTCCCGTCTCTTGCTGCCTGACGGGCTGCACACACGCAACTGCCGTTGAGACACACGCACAGGTGCGTTCTTGCCGAACCTTCTAACAATATCAAGAATCGCGGGCGGGGTCAATTCTTTCCAGCCCGCAAATGCTGCAAAGCGGGAATCCGCGCAGACCCTCACAGAGGGGCTCTCCCGGCCGCCTCCTCTCCCGCCCTGGCGGAGTATGTTTTACAATCCCGCGCAATCGGGTAATAAGCCAGGCCGGTCGGGCCGCTACCTGCCTGGAACTGCATCCTGCCTGCCGGGCTCCCCGTTGCCTGTCAGTTTGTCGATCTCCGCCAGGGCCACGCGAAAGTACTCCGCGGCCTCTTGAACGAGAACCCGCGGGTCTGTCCTGGAGCAATCCCGCCGAACGCGAAGCTCCTTTTTCGCCGCATCGAGGGATATTAGCGAGTATTGGGTAATTGGCCCAGGATTGCTCCAATGCTGGTTGGCAGGCTGGGGCGCCGCAGCCTGAATCACGAGTTCGTTGAACTCGGACTCGGCAATATCGCTGTCGATATTTCTTTGATCTGGCGGATTGAGGTACGCAGTGAACTTGGGAAAGGCCCAGTACGGATTGTCGTTGTACATATTGCTGTACGTCTTCCGTTTGCCTTGAGCGAGAATGAACCTTTTGATGCGGACGAAATTCGCAATCGTCAAGACCGAGCTCGAACCGTCTGGAACAACGGCGGTCGAAATCTCGGCCCCGGACCGGCAAGCTTGCCCTCCGAGGGCCAACGCCAGAAATGCGACCCCTCCAATTGCAGCTATCACGGCATGCTCCCATCCATCTCCCATTCCCTGCGCCGCCGCCGGGAGGCGCCGTCGGATGCGCGCCTGTAAACCCAGCCGCGGGCGGCGCATTCGCCTCTACCGGTCGCCCGGCGCCCTGTGGTCCACCGCCTGATAGCCCTTGGGAGCCTGGAAGAGGCTGGGATCGGGATCGCCGCGAACCACATCCGTCACATCGGTGATCGTCTCGCCCGACCGCGGATCGTCCGTAATATGGCGCACGATGATCCTGAGATCGGGGGAGATCCATAACTCGTTGGTCACTTCGATGACACGCATGCCGCTCTCCCCTTGCAGGGGAATGCCGCGGGTCGTGCGCGTGCCTTCCGCATATACGCCGTTGATCTCCTGCGGCGCGAGTATCTCCCGCCGAAAACCGGGCGTCGATGCCGTTGGGCTCGGGTTTGCGGACAATCTCGGAACGGAGGAAGGCGGGGCCGTCACTCTCTGGGCGGGCGTGACCGGCCAGATATGCATCACGCGCCGGGGAGATGGATAGCCGACCACCCACTTCAGATACACTCCGGCTACCGGATCGGTGATGATGACGGAGCGATACTCCTCACCCGAATCGGCGCGCTGGACCATCTCCCTGCGGGTGCGTCCCTCGGCATCCCGCCAAAGGAACTCCACGAATGTCTCCGTCGCCGTCGTACCGTCGGTCAGCGTGTGGGTTTTGACGGTCGTTTGCTTGCCCGAATACGGCGCGCCGGTGAATCCGGTTCCGGAGTTGGTCTGGAGCGGCAGCGGTCCAGGGGAGGACTGGGAGAAGGAAACCGGCGCAAGGGCGAGCAGAACAGCGGCGGGCCAAAGGGCAGTACGCATTTCACAACCTCGAGTTCCGATGGGCCCCAGCGGGCGATCCAGAGCTAACGATCCAGGGACAAGCGCGGAGATTGCGCGCGGGGTCGGCGAATCCCGGCCCCGCCCGCAAGGAACCTTCCCCGCCGCGCCAAATTCCCTTACTGGATGCCGGCCAGCTTCCAGGCGCCGCCATCCAGGGCAAACTCGGCCTGGCGCTTGCTGCTCAGCTTGTTAGGAGGGTTGTGGGCGATGTCCTGAAGCGGACCGGGAACGCCGTCCAGGTTCACGGCCTCGGTGAACGAAACCCCCTTGCCCCCCACGTCGTCCTGCGGATCCTGCACGTCGCGGGCCTTCAGATGATTCGCCGCCACCGTCACTACGATGATCGAATAGCCCTTATCGTCGGCGTTATCCGGGCGCCACTTGATGACGTCGCTTCCATCCTGCAGCTTGAGCGCCTTCTTGCCCACATCGGTCAACTTGAAGTCGGCCCAGAACCGGTTGGGATAGATTATTGTCCGCTTCCAGTAGTTGTCCGTCGCTCCCATCCTCATGCCCAGATCGTCCACCGCGATGTTGACTCCCGCCGCGGGAGTCTGATCGTACTTGGCCTGGATCAGCGCCTGCGCCTGCGCCGCCGTCAGCTCCGGCGCCGACTTGCAGCCGCTCAGCACCATGCCCGCGCCCATCAATGCCGAAACTCCAAGAACCTTCCAATTGCCCAGGTTTCTCACTTTCCCTCCGTACGCCGCTGCGAATGGCTAGAATTGCCTCGACCCGCCATTTTTATTCTTCTATCTCACGGTGTCAAGGGAGGCGCCGGGGCCGGGAAGCCGGCAGGGCGTCAATGACCGGCATCCGCGGCTGCCCGCGGGGATTTCCACGCCGGCGGCTCCATCGATTTCGCGTTGCGCGGGCTGAGTGAAGGCGGCGTAGCCCGTCCGAGCGCACCCGCGCCCGCCGGCGAACGCTCAGCCGGGATCAGAAGATGCGGATTCGAATGCCTGAACTGATGCCGTAAGAGGAAAGCGCCCCATAGTGGAACTGGGGCCAGTACTGATATTCGAAGTCGGCCAGCCGTACGCGGACCCTGCGCGTGAGGCGGAAGTCGACTCCACCTCCCGGCGCAATCACCAAGTCGGTATCCCGGCCGAGGTTGTAGGGATAATTGAATTGCCCGAATCCCACCAGGCCCTTGAGGTAGGGCTGGAACCTGCCGAAGTTCAGGTGGTAGCGCGGGCCGATCAGGTAGGTCGCCGTGTGAACATTGGCCGTCTGGTGGAAGATCAGCCATTGGGCCTCGCCTTCAATCCCGATCCGGCGGATGGTGTCCGCGTCGGCGACGGCGGCCACGCCGAGCATCTTCCGCTCGCCATACTGCAGGGCATAGGCGGTCGCGGTGGCGCCCACCGTCAGCCTGAAACCGCCGGCCTCGGCCGCTGGGACCACCTGCCCGGAGAGAGTGCGCGGCCCGGCCAGGCCAACCGCCAGAAGAGCCGCGAAGAACGCCGCATGGCCGCCGAGCCAAAATCCTGGACAGCCACGCCGCTGTTTGCCGAAACCGTGCCAGCTCTTCATCTCTCTCCCGCGCCATGATTCATGAGTTCGCCCTACTTCCCGATGTCCAGCGTCAGGTTCTGATAGTGGATCACGTCGCTGTTGGCGCCCGTGGCGGTCACCTGGATCACGTAGGTGCCCGGCGTCGCGGTGGCCTGGCTGAAGCCGGAACAGCCGCTGGCCAGCATGGCGGCCGAGGAGAGCAGTAAAGCCAGCGCGATGGTGAAGACGGCGCCGTAGCGCTTGCGGAACCGCCGCCAGACCCATCCGAAGAAGGCGGTGAAAGCCAGAGACAGGACCGGCAAGATGGACAGGCCTGCCTGAATGGCGCCCCGGTTTCCTGGGCGCGCGTTCCTGGCGGAGACGCCGCCGCTCAGCGGGTTGTTGGTGTCGATGGTGAGCTGGACGGTCTGGCTGCCGCTCGCCGTGAGATCCACGCTGATGCTGGAGAAGTGGCAGGTGACCGCCGCGGGCAGAGAGGAGCAGCCCAGCCCGATGCTGGCGTCGGCAAAGCCGCTGATGGAGGCGAGCGATACGGCGACGGTGGCGTTCTGCCCCGTGGCCATGGAGACGGTGGCGGGACTGACGGTGAGATTGAAGCCGGCTGGCGTGCCGGATACGGTAGCCGGCTGCGAAGTGGACGGGCTGTGGATCGAGTCTCCGCCATAGACCGCGACGATCGTGTAAGTGCCCGCCGCCAGATTGGGAATGAGCGTCGCGACTCCGCTCGAATTCAAGGCGGCCGATCCGATTGAAGTGGCGCCATCGTTGAAGGTGACGGTGCCCGTGGGCGTGGGGCCGCTGCTGCCGACGACCGCGGCCACCAGCGTGACCTGCGCGGACCCGCCGCTGGTCGACGAGGCTCCCAGAGCCGTAGCCGTGGGAATGGTGGTCACCACCAGGCTGATGGCCGGGGATGCGCTCGGCGAGTTGTTCGCGTCCCCGGCATAGGTGGCCACAATCGAGTGGGTTCCAGGGGCCAGCGCGGCATCGCTCAGCGTGGCCGCGCCGGTCGAGTCCAGGGTTGCGCTTCCCATAAAAGCGCCATCGGCCGAGAAGGCGACGCTGCCGGTCGGAGTGCCGCCGTCGCCTGTCACCTTGGCGACAAAGGAAACCGGAGACTCGACTACGGCTGGACTGGGGCTGGCTGTGACCGCGATCGCGGTGGTTGCCAACTGCACCGAAAACGAATACGGAGCCGAGACGCTTCCGCTGTCGTTGCCGTCTCCCGAATAGGTTGCAACGATGGCGTAGGTTCCGGCCGGGAAGGCGGAGTGGATGGTGGCCGTTCCCGATGCGCCCAGCGTAGCCGATCCCAGGGTTGCGGTTCCGCTGGTGAAGGCCACCGTGCCCGCCGGCGCGGAGACGCCCGCGGTGACCGTTACCGCCGCGGTGATGGCCGCCGGCCCGGACGCTATCCCTGGATTCGGAACCGGGGCGGCCACGGCCGTCGAGGTCTGCGCCTGGTTCACCGCCTGCGCGATCGCCGCCGAGGTGCTGGAACCGTAGGTCGAATCGCCCCGGTAGGCGGCCGTGATGGAATGCGAGCCGATGGCCAGCGTTGAGGTTGTGAAGGTGGTTTGGCCCGTCGAGCCCACGAGCGTGCTGCTGCCGATCTGCTGCGCTCCATCCAGAATGGTCACGGTCCCCGTGGCCGGGGCAATCCCGGTGGGAGCCACCGCCACGATGAACGTGACGGGCGCTCCATAGTTCGACGGGTCGGGATTCGAAACCAGCGAGACCTTCCCCGCCACCAGAACATCCTGAACGAGAACCGTCGAGTTGCTGCCCTGAATCTGGTTGCTTGCGTCCCCCAGGTAGGTTGCGGTGATCGAATGCGGGCCGTTGGCCAGCGTCGAAGTCGCAAAGCTCGCCGCGCCCGTCTCGCCGAGCACGGCGCTGCCCAGGGCCGTCGAGCTGTCGGAGAAGACGACTACGCCGTCCGGGGGAACATTGCCACCGCCGGGCGGCGCCGTCACCGTTGCTGTGAAGGTGACCTGCGCGCCCAGATTCGATGGGTTGAGGCTGGATGAGAGGGTGACGACAGTGCCTTCAAGCACGGTCTGGGTCAGAACCTTCGAAGTGCTGGGGAAGTGGTCCGGATCGCTGTTGTACGAGGCGATTACGCTGTGCACGCCCACGGTGAGCGCGGCGATCGAGTACACGGCCACGCCGGCTGCGTTCATGGCCACCGGCGAGTCTCCTGCGACGCCATCCACGGTAAAGGTGACGGTACCGGTCAAGGTGCCGGTCTCAGCGCCGGTGGTCACGGTCGCGGTGAAGGTGATGGGTTGCCCGAAGCCGGAGGGATTGAGGCTGGAGGCCAGCGTGGTTGTCGTCGCATTCACCACGGCCGCAATCCCAACTGCTTCGATCTCCAAGGGCGTGTTCGCCGTGTTGGCGGCGACAGCGATATTGCCGGTCAACTGTTCTTCCGTGGCGGGAGGGGGAATCACTACCGTGGTGGAAGGCGCAAAGACCGCGCCGATCTGGCAATCCTCATTCACCGCCAGGGATGGAGGGCTGAGGGCGCAGGTGGTCGCCGCCGGATCGAGCGCGGCATTGGGACCAAGGCTGATGGCGGTCAGGTCGAATGGAGCGTTTCCGTCGTTCTCAACCTCCTGAAGCTGGGTTGCGGACCTCTCTCCCTGGCGCACCGAGATCGTCGTATTGTCGGGGCCCGCGGTGAAATCGAGAGCCGCAAAGTTGCTCTGGATCTGCTCGACATTCATGTTCAGAGAGTCGGCGAAGTAGAGGCTGCCGCCGCCATCGAGAAAGAGGCCGATCGGCCCGTAGAGGTTCACCGTGGCAAACGCGCCGCCGTCGACCTCCTCGCCGACGCCGCTCTGGGCGACAGTGGAGATGAATCCGGTCGCCGAGCTCACCTTGCGGATGCCGGCATTCTGCGTATCCGCGATATAGAGATTCCCGGCCGGGTCGGCAACGACGCCTTCGGGCGACCAGAGCTGGGCCGCCGCCGCCTCGCCGCCATCGCCTGAGAAACCCGGCGCGCCGGTTCCGGCGAAAGTGGTGATGATGCCGCTTGCGGTCACGACGCCGTTCACGGCCGCAACCTTGCGAACCACATTGTTCTTGGAGTCCGGAATGTACATGTTGCCGGCAGCGTCGAAGGCCACCGCATAGGGGAAGTCGAGTCCGGCTTGGATCGCCGGTCCATTGTCTCCGGAGTAGCTGCCGTCGCCGGTCGCCGGATTCCTGGTCCCGTTTCCCGCCACTGTGAAGATGATGCCCGAGAGCGCGTCGACGCGGCGGATGAGATGGTTGGAGGTGTCGGCGATATAGAGGTCTCCGCTCGCGTCTACGGTGACGCCCTGGGGCTGATTGAGTTCGGCCGAGGTTGCCGCGACGCCATTGCCCAAGCTTCCTGGCGTGCCGTTGCCGGCCACCGTGGATAGGATGCCGGTGGAGGCCTCGATCTCGCGGACGGCGTTGTTGCCCGTATCCGCAATGTAGAGGTTGCCCGCGCCATCCAGGGCCACACCCGACGGAGCGTTCAGAGTCGCGTTCGCGGCCGGCCCGTTGTCGCCCGTGTAGGTTGGATCGCCGTTCCCCGCGATGGTGGAGATCAGTCCCGTGGAGGCTGTGACCTTGCGAACCCGGTTGTGGAGGCAGTCGGCAATATACAGATTGCCCGCGCCGTCCAGGGTCACGCTGGTGGGCAGGTAGAGCGACGCCGCCGTGGCCGGATTCCCATCCAGGACCGATCCCTTGTAGATGCCGTCGCCCGCCACCGCGAGAACGTTGCCGGGAACCAGAACCCCCAATCCTCCCAATCCTGTGCCTGAAATGTACGTCGTGCCCAGAACATTGCCGTTGCCGTCCAGCAGGACCAGCGCGCCGATGCGCAGGCCGGGAGCCGCGGGAGTGAAGGCGACGGACTCCGCGCAGGCAGCGCTGGCCGCCAGGATTGCATTCTCGCAGTTCAGCGCGCCGATGCCTTTGGTGAAATCCAGGCCGGACGCGCCCAGCGTCAGCACTTCCACCGTGGCCACTGTGCCCGCGGCCCGCGCCGTGACGGTGACGTTCTGCCCGCCAGAGGGCGAGCCGACCGGCTGCGGACCGAAAACGGCTTGCGCCCGCGCGCCCGCAGCGGCCAGCAGCAGAGCCGCTAGCGCCAGCGCCTGGCTGCGAATCTGTCTGGGGGAGAACTTCTGCCGTATGGCGGGGGCCGGTTCCGTCGCGCCGCGGCCGCTCTGGCCGCTGCTCGCGCGTGCCGGGGTGCTTGCGCTGAAGACGGAGGCAGCTCCGGGCTTGGTGGTTCGATCAATCTCCGGACTGGCGGCCTGATCTGGAATGCGGCTCATGTGCGACTCCAAGTGGGGTTCCGCGGCATCTGAAGAAAGCGCAATGGACGGTGCGCCGCTTGCCGCGAAGGCATTGTCCCGCGTTCCATCGAGCGTTGCGCGCGTCCAACCGAGGCCGCTCTGTTTCCTGGCGAGGGACACCATTACACGCCGGAGTATAGCCCGCGCTCAGGCCGGCAAAGACGACCTTTGCAGCTTGGCATTCCAAGGTCGTCCTTGAAGAGACATGGGTTGCAAAAATGGGAAGAGCAGACAGTTCCGCTCGCGATTTATCGGCTTCTGGCAGCGCGGAGGGCCTTACGGTTGCCGGCGCTTCGTGCGACATTCCCGGAGCTGTCTGGAATGGACGGCGCGGGGCAGCCGGACCCGCTGAAAAGCGCGCCTATACGCCACCCAGCCGCTCGGAAGGTCAAGAGCTCTGGAAGAGGCGCCGCTTCAGCTCCGGCCACTCCTCGGCAACGATCGAAAACCGGGCCGAGTCCCGCGCCGCGTAGTCGGTGGACATCCGATGGGCGCGGAGAATCCCTTCGAACCGCCCGCCGATGCGTTCGATAGCGGCGCGCGATCGCAGGTTGCGCGCATCGGTGTGCAGGCAGACGCGCAGCACCTTCCAGGTTTCGAAGGCATGGGTCAGCAGAAGCCGCTTGGCCTCGGTGTTCGCGGCGGTGCGGATGGCCGAACGCGTCAGCCAGGTATAGCCGATCTCACAGGCGTCGGGCTCCTGGCGGCCGTGGCGCGCATGGCCCGGCGGCCACGGCCACCGCTCCAGATTGAAGAAGCGCGTGGAGCCGATGACGGCGCCGTCTTCCAGGCAAACGATGGCGAAGGGCGCGGCGCTGCCCTCGTCTTGCGCGGCGAGAGCGGCTTCAATGTAGCTTGCGGCCTCGGCGACGCCCTGCGGAACGAAGGTCCACCGGTAGAGCGAGGGGTCGGCCGCCGAGGCCGCCGCCAAGCCATCGGCGTGGGAGCGGTCAAGCGGTTCGAGGCGAACGCGCGCGCCCGATAGCGTCAAACCTTCCATTCCTGCCTCTCCCGGGATTCAGTGATCCTTTGCCAACGGATGATGGATCTTCCAACCGAACGGCGGCGCGAAGAACCTCAGTACTTCCGCACCCTGGGGTCGATCTCGTCGCTCCAGGCGAGGATGCCGCCAAAAGTCAGAGGTAGTTGGCTGGCAGCATTTGTTGATGAAGCACCCGAACTACCAGCACGCCGCCGGGGCCGGGATGGTAGAACACTACGTGCCTGCCGATCTCAAACCTCCGCAAACCGGCGCGGATCGAGTCGCAGGATCGGCCAATGGAGGGATTGCCGGCCAGGAGATCGAAGCTGTCTTCCAGTTTTGCAAGGTACCGATTCGCCTGCCGCCAACCCCACTTCGCGGCCGTGTAAGCGATAATCCGATCGATGTCGTCCTCAGCTTCAACTGAAATGCTGAGTTGCGGCACGATCAGGCCTCCCTTGGGGACAAACCGTATTTCTTGCGGATCCGGGAGAAGACCCCGGGCTCGGCGACTCCGCTGCCAATCCCCTTGTCGATAGCTGTTCTCAGCGCAGCCATCTTCTCCTCGTTGGCCCGTTCGTCCCGCTCCAGGAGACGCAAGGCCGTGCGCATCACCTCGCTGGCATTGGCGTAAAGTCCGGTCTCGACCCTAGAGGCTATGAAGTGGTCCAGCTCCGGGGTGAGGCTGACGTTGCGAGTCGGCATAAGGCACCTCAGCCAAAGTATACGCAAACTGGCCAACTTTGCCAAAACGCGCCAAAAAGCGGGAGATGAGTGACCCAGCCTTGGCCGGAGGCGATCGTAGCGGAGCTGCTCAGTACTTCCGCACCCTGGGGTCGATCTCGTCGCTCCAGGCGAGGACGCCGCCGGCGAGGTTGACAACCCTGGGGAAACCAACCTGCTTGAGGAACTCCGCAACGCGCTGGCTGCGCGAGCCCGAGCGGCACAGGACGACGACCTCGCGGTCGCGGTCGATCTCGGCCAGCCGGCCGGGCACCTCGTTCTGCGGAATGAGCGTGCCGCCAATGTTGGCGATGCGGTACTCGTAGGGTTCGCGGACATCAAGGATGTAGGCGTCTTCGCCGGCGTCGATGCGGCGCTTGAGCTCTTTCACAGTGAGCTGCGGGATTCCGTTCTTCAAGGTATGCTCCCGAGGGGTTTCGGGCCCAAAACCGCGGAACTGCCGTCCGCGGGGCCGCTTGCTCGCGTTCTTCCCAAGACCCGCAAGGCGATTCTAAAGGGATCGATCCCGTGTCTCCTTCGCCGTCCGGGTTATGCGAAGAGCGGCTCCGGGGATGCCGGAGCCGCTCATGCCATTGCCGGAATGGAACGGAGACAAGGTCCGTTACGGCATGGCTTTCTTTTCCGCCGCGGCGGGCTTGGCGGCGGGCTTGGCCATGGGAGCCGCAGGCGGCTTCGGCTTCCAGTAATCGGGATCGGCTTTGATCCAGTCTTCGGGAACATAGCTCTGGACGGGGTTGACCGAGTACAGCTCGTAGCGATCCGTGTCGATGGCCGCGGCGCGGAGTTCGCGCATCTTCTTCCGATCCTCGTCGGTCAGGATCGCGGTGAACTTGGGTTCCTCCGCGAAGCTCTGGTCGATATCGGCCATGGAGTTGTCGGCGGTGAGAAAGACATAGGAGCCGAGCTGGTCGCCGTACTCGATGCGATATGCGCCCCAATGATCGCTGCTTCCCGCTTTGTCGGCGGCGGCGATCCACATCTTCACCAGATCCTCGAACTCCTTCCCGTGACCGGGGTGAACGTGGAGGATGCGGGCTTCCAGATAGCGAATCTGCGGCGTGGGCGTCCGGGAATGGTAGCTCAGGTCGGGCACGGTGCTGAAGATCAACTGCTTGGTGCTTTCCAGCAGTTCGCCATCGGCCACGTTGAACCGCTCAAACTCTGCCATGGAGGCCGGGTTGTCGAAAGCCTTGTTGGCCTTTTGCAGCGCGTCAAAGGAGTCGAAGTGAGCCAAATAGATGGCTCGCGCCGGGCCGGACATCGAATTGAAGGCCACATAGTGGATGGGGAACTTGGCCTTGGTCATGGCCTGGACGAAGGCGCCCTCCGTCTTGTCGTGGGCCATGCCGCCCTTGCCTGGCTTGGTGTATTCCACGGTGATTTCCAGGTACTTGGGTGTCGAAACGGTTGCTTGTGCAGCGTCCTGTGCGGCGGCCGGCAAACTGCCGCAAACCGCGAGAGACAATCCCAACAGAATGGGGTTGAGCTTACGCATGTGTACTTTCCTCCTTGATTTACTCGGAGATCACGCGCTGTGAGGGGAGGGGAGGGAACCGGGGAAGAGCGAGAGCTCCAAGGCTGCTCGATTATGCTGCATCCAAAGCCCGGGTGTAAAGAGGCTTCTTGAAAGCGATATGGAAACCGGCGTTCAGAGAGAGGGAGCGCTTGCGCGGGCTCTATGCCAGCAGGTAGCTGATGCCGCGCTCGTCCAGCAACTGCTTGTGCTCCGGCGCCAGGCCGCGGTCGGAGATGATCTGGTCGAGCTCGGCGAGGTCGGCGACGTGGATCATCGCGTTTCTGCCGAATTTCGTGTGGTCGGCGACGATGATGACTCGCCCGGCGCACTTCATCATGGCGCGAATCGACTCCACTACAAGAGCGCTGGTGTCGCGCAGGCCGTCGGCCGAGATGCTGCGGATGCCCAGGATGGCGACGTCGGCCGAAACGCTGTGCAGCATCCGTTCGCAGATGGGGCCAAACTGGATGCCGAGCCGCGGATAGAGATATCCTCCGGTCAAAGTGACCTCGGTTTGCCTGCACTCCCAGAAGATCTGGGCCACCGGGATGGAGTTGGTGATGATCTGAATGGGACGGCAGAGAAGGCACCTGGCCACTTCGGCCACCGTCGATCCGCCGCCCAGGATGACGGTTTGCCCATCCTGAATCAGATCCGCCGCAGCCCGTCCGATGCGCATCTTTTCCTCCTGGCAACTGACGGAGAGGCGGCTGAAGTCAAGCGCCTCCTCGCGCGAGGAGGTGGTCATCGCGCCGCCGTGAACACGGCGGATGCTTCGGTTGCGCTCCAGCTGAATCAGGTCGCGGCGCACCGTCGCCCTGGAGACGCCAAGTCCGCTGCGCAGATCCTCCAGGCCGACGAAGTCCTGCCGCGAGAGGGAATCCTGGATGTACCGGAGACGCTCGACCTGGTTCATCTTAAGAAAAGCACCGTTGTACGATCTGGACCATTACCTGAGAGTTCCGTGCGCCGGGGCAAGAGGCCGCATGGCGCTCACTTGCCGTCGAGCGCTCCCATCACCGCATCCGTAACCGACTTCACCAGAGCCTCGAGATCCGATTCCTGGCCTCTGCCGGTAGAGCCGTCGCAGGGGCGCGGGGTGAGGGCGATCGAGCCCGGCATCTCAAGATCGGAGAGCTGGCACTCCTTCATCCTGGAGGTATCGAAGCGGATGTCGGGCAGCCCCAGCTTCTTCTTGATGGCCAGCAGGTCGGCGCCCTTCTGTTCCGAGATATAAGAGATGGGAACGCCCAGTTGCGCGGCCAGCATCAGGGTCCAGCAGTAAGTTTCGAGCACCTCGGCGTACCACTCGGCGTGGGTCACCGAGTCGGCCCAGCAGATGATTCCGTGATTGGCCAGCAGCACCGTGTTGTGGGTCTTCACGTAGGGCAGAACGGTCTGGGCAAACTCGGCCGTGCCCGGCGTTTCATAGGGCGAGATCGCCACCTTGCCGATGAAGACTTCAAACTCCGGAATGACCAGGTTGGGAGGAACCTTCCCGGTAATGGCGTAGGCGGTGGCATGGGGAGGATGGCAATGGACGC
>Ga0326727_10015234_pt1 | contig 16565 bp, 10 predicted proteins | sample MB2enrmetagenome_FD_207643 | JGI IMG/M metagenome (GOLD analysis project Ga0326727, IMG submission 207643) | Lab enriched peat soil microbial communities from McLean, Ithaca, NY, United States - MB29MY | ecosystem: Environmental > Terrestrial > Soil > Wetlands > Peat | place: USA: New York...
GCGGCCAAATTCACCACTTCGTTGTCGTAGAAATAGATGCCGGTGACGGCGTAACGCGACTTGGGAGCTTTGGGCTTCTCTTCGATACTGATCGCGTGGCCTTGTTTGTCGAATTCCACCACGCCATAGCGTTCCGGATCTTGCACAGGATAGGCGAAAACGACCGCTCCATGCTTCACGGTTGCTGCGCGTTGCAAATGCTTCGAGAACGATTGCCCGTAGAAGATGTTATCGCCCAGAATCAACGCGCTCGTGTCTCCGTCGATAAAGTCGCGCCCGATCAGGAACGCTTGGGCCAGGCCGTCCGGGCTCGGCTGAACGGCATAACTCAGGTTGATTCCCCACTGATTTCCATCACCTAGTAATCCTGCAAAGAGCGCGGTGTCTTGCGGAGTCGAGATGATAAGAATATCGCGCAGACCCGCTAACATCAGCGTGCTGAGAGGATAGTAAATCATCGGCTTGTCATACACCGGCAAGAGCTGCTTTGAAACAACATGCGTCACCGGGTAGAGCCGGGTCCCTGACCCGCCCGCAAGTATGATTCCCTTCATCGTGTGACCCGCTCCTCATAGTTCTTTCGAATCCAATCCAGATAGGCGCCAGTGCGAACATTCTCGATCCAGGCGGCGTGCTCCAGATACCACACTACCGTTTTACGCAGCCCGCTTTCAAACTCCCCAGTCGGGCGCCACCCAAGCTCGTGGTTGATTTTCGATGCGTCGATAGCATAGCGACGGTCATGTCCGGGGCGGTCGGTCACGAAGGTAATGAGTTTCCTGCGTGGCCCGAGCGCTGCATCGGGACGCAACTCGTCGACCAGATCGCAAATCGTCCTCACCACATCCAGATTCTTCCGTTCGCTGTTGCCGCCGATGTTGTAGGTCTCTCCCACACGGCCACGCTCGAGCACGGTGCGAATGGCCGAGCAGTGGTCTTCCACAAACAGCCAGTCACGCACGTTACTCCCGTCTCCATAGACGGGCAAGGGCTTGCCTTCGAGTGCGTTCAGAATCATCAGCGGAACGAGCTTCTCAGGGAACTGAAACGGCCCATAGTTGTTCGAGCAGTTGGTAGTGAGCACCGGTAAGCCGTACGTATGATGGTAGGCCCGCGCCAGATGATCGGAGGCCGCCTTCGATGCCGCATAGGGACTGTTGGGGGCATAGGCCGTGGCCTCGGAAAAAGCCGGATCATCCGGGCCCAAGGAACCGTAAACCTCATCGGTGGAGACGTGGAGAAAGCGGAAGGCCTGCCGGTCGGCCGCATCCAGCCCTGACCAATAGAGCTTGGCCTGTTCCAGCAGTGTGAATGTGCCCTGCACGTTGGTGCGGATAAAAGCGCCAGGATCGGCAATCGAGCGATCTACATGACTTTCCGCAGCGAAATGAACGATGGCCCTGGGCCGGTGCTCGCGGAACAACGCCGCAACCAACTCCGCATCGCAGATATCGCCACGCACCAGAATATGCCGTGAATCGCCATCGAGAGCGGTGAGATTCGCCGGGTTGCCTGCATAGGTAAGCAGATCGAGATTGACCACGGCAGAGCCGGTGCTCTCAATCCACTGCAGTACAAAATTCGAGCCGATAAACCCCGCACCGCCGGTGACGAGGATACTATCAGAGGCGATCATCATCTTTCTGAACGTCCTTTTTTGTATCGATATTGGCGATCGCGCAGAAGCGGTTTGATCCTGCCCTTGCGCCAAGTGGCTGGCTGCAAATCGAACCGCCCACGCCACCAATGCCTTTCTTTCGCACCTGCAAGCACCTGTTTAGTATAAGGCTAGCAGACCAGCGAGTTGAAACTGGGGTTGTACCATGCCGCCACGCCGCGCTGCTGCCGTGGCGCGATGTGGCCTGTTTAATGGGATGCTGTTGGATGGTCTTCCCGCTCACAAGACGAAGCTGGTGAAGACTTGCGTAACCTCGACCGAAGGACGACTGACGCTTCATTTTCTGCCGGACTATGCACCGGGACTGAATCCTGATGAACTGGTTTGAAGCCATGTGAAACGTTCGGGCGTAGCCAGAACACCGCTGCGCAAGGGGAAAGCTGGGGAGAATCGACCAGCAACTGGCCACCATCAAGAGAATGCCGAGCCTGGTGAGGGCATTCTTCAAAACCCCAGATGTCGCCTATATTTACCGACTAGTGAGTAAGAGGAGAACCGCTCGAATTTCGACTATCGCCGCCGCGCTTGCGGAAGACGACCTTCAACTCCCGCCGCCAATGCTCGGTGAGCGCGATCAGCTCCCACTCGACCTGCGGCGAAAAGTAGCGCAGCACCGGCTCGTTGGCGGGGTGGATGCGCAAGGCCGGGGCGGCCAGGAGCAGGCGCGGCTCAAGCAGCGAAACCTCCGCGCCGGCGAAGTAGCCCTGGCGTTCGAAGGCGGAAAGCGGCCGTCCGCCCTCGTTGCCCGTCGCTGGCTGCCGGTCTTGGTTCAGCGCGCGGACGCGAATCCAGTAGTCGAGCGCCTGCAAGGGCAGGTGCAGGTCCTCGTCGGCTTTCAACTCGATCACCGTCAGCCGCCCGTTGCGGTCCAGCGTCAGCAGGTCCAGCAGTCCCCGGTCGCCGGTCGTCAGCGCCGGCACCTGCGTGTAGAGCAGATCGCCGCGCAATCCCGGCAGCAATTCGACGATCTCACCGCGCAGCCGGGATTCGAGCCAGCGCTCCGGTTGCAGGCGGAAGAGCGGATCGGTGTGCGCGCCGTCGCCGTGGCGGCTCAGGAAAAGCCGCGCAAAGAGGTCGCGGCAGAGCGGCTCGTTTTCCAGTGTGAGCGGCGTTTCGTTGGCGCCCGCGCCGAAGCTGATCTCCTCCTCGCGGGCAAATGTGTTGGCGGCAAAGCCCTGCCGCACCCGCGCAAATTCCAGGCCATGCAGCCCGAGGCCCACCTCGGTGGCCGAGTGGGGCAGGATCTCGACCCGTTCCCTGGCGGCGGGCGGAACGAGCGTAAAAAGCCGGTCGATTCCGGCTTGAGCGCGCTCGATGGCCGCGGCGGCCGAAAAAGCGTGAACCAGCCTTGACGTCAGGTTGCCAGTGTCGCGAAAGTCCACCGCGACCAGCTCTTCGCTGCGTTCGTCGAGGGTGAAAAGCTGGAAATCGGCGGCGGCGTGATTCAGCCAGGCCATGCGTTCGGCAGTCGTTCGCCAGGCCCCGGCCGGTACGATGACCTTGAGCCCGCCGAAGTGCCGCCGTCCGTCGCCCTTCTGCCGGCAGTGGTCCAGCCAGAGGATTCCCAGCGTCAGAATGCCGTCCACGATCGATCCCGACTCTGCCTCGCTGACGCCGATCACAGCTTCGGCCGCAGTCCCCTTGAGCAGCCGTCCGCGTACATAAGCCGGCCCGAAACTGTGCTCCAGGTCCATCGCCGAGCGCAGGCCGTCCACCTTGGAGCCGATGAACTGACGGGTCAGAACGCGCTCCAGCAGCCGCTGGTAATTGCGGCGGGCGGCCTCGCGGGCGGTGGGAGTACGGCGGTCGCTGGTGGGAACCAGTTCCAAGGTCTGGGGCTTGGCCGCGCCCATGCGGCGGGTGGCGAGGCGCAGGCATTGCGACCGCTCAACCACCCCGGTCACGGTGCGGCTCAGGTTGCGCTCTTCGCTCCACAATTGCAGCAGGCAGCGCCCATGCGACTCGCTCACCGCGTAGCGCGCGGAGCGCATATCGAAGAGCACCCAGCCATCTTCGAGCAGCGCGGCGGCGGGATGCTCCACCAGGTAGGCTTCAATCGTCTGGGCCAGCCGGGCTACTTCCTGCTCGGCAGATGCCGCATCAACGCCCGTGGCCATCCGGGCCTTTACCAGCCCTGCCGCGTGCGCAGGCTGGTGATGTGCGCAGTGTGATGGCGCGAGTGCCAGTCGTACATGGCCAGAGCCTTGGCCAGATTCTGGCGGCCCCATTCGGGGTGGGTGTAGCCCTTGTGGAAGTCCTCGTCGGTGAGCGTTTCCAAGAGAGCCACCCAGCGTCCATGCAGCGCCTCAACGAAGGCCAGGGAGCCATCGACGGGCAGCCAGCGGCTGTCGGGAAGGTTGGCCCAGGCGGCCTCATCGTAAGTTTTAATGGTGGGCCAATCCTCGGTGAGCGCCAGTTTGAAGCGAATGTAGGCGTTGGCGTGGCTGTCAGCGATGTGGTGCACCACCTGGCGCACCGTCCAGCCGTCTTCGCGGTAGGGCGTATCGAGCTGAAGATCGTCCAGGCCGGCAACGGCGGCGCTGAGGCGCGCGGGCAGCAGGCGCAGCGTCTGCATGTGCGCCGCGCGCACGCCGGGCAGGCTGCTGGCCGGCGGGCTGAAGCGGCCGATCGGAAACCGAAGGTCGTCCAGCTCTGTCATGGAATGAACCATTCCCTGTTACGCCGCGATTCCGTTTGGCCGCGGGAATAAAACTGTGTGAAGTCGCCCGGCCCCGGCGGCTGAGCCGCTTGGGGGCCAGAGGCTGTTTTAGAGCATGTGATGGTGGTGGTGATGGTGATGGTGGTGATGGTGATAGTGCGAGGCGGCGAACGCCGGGCTGGCAAACACCATCAGGAGCAGTGTGGCAGCAAGAATTTTCTTCATGCCAAAATGTTACACGATGAGGGTGCCCGCATTAGGAGCCAAATGGGAGGGAATCAAAACAGAAACGGGTCCGGCCCGGCCCGGAACAAAACGGGAATGGGCGTAAACTTAAAAATAAGATGAACATACCGGCCGCATCTCCGTCTCCGAGCCACAAACGCTACTTTTTTGAAAAATTCGGCATTACCGAGCGGCTGCTGGAGCGCTGCCTGGGCGAGGCACTCTCGGCGGGCGGCGACTTTGCCGACCTTTACTTCGAGTCGGTGACGGCCACCGCGCTGGGCGTCGATGAGCAGATCGTCAAATCCGCCTCGCAAGGCGTCAGCGCCGGCTGCGGCATTCGCGTGCTCTCGGGCGACCGCACCGGCTACGCCTACACCGACAACCTCAGCCCCGAGCGTCTGCTGCACGCCGCCCGCACCGCAGCGCTGATCGCCTCCGGGCCGGCAACCCATTCCGTGCAGGGCTTCATCGAAACGCCCATCGCCGACCTCTACCCTGTTCCGCTAGGCGGCTATGATCGCGACCTGGCCGCGCGGCTGGAACTGATTCTGCGCGCCGACCGCGCGGCGCGCGCCTTCGACCCACGCATTGTGCAGGTGCGGGCAAGTTACGCCGAGGAACTGAAGCGAATCCTGATTGCCGCCTCCGACGGCGCCTTCGCCTCGGACACCCAGCCCCTCTGCCGGCTCAACGTCTTCGTCATCGCCAAGGAAGGCGCCAGCACCACCAAGGGCACGGCGGGCGGAGGAGGCCGCGCGGGTCTCGAACAATTCACAGGAAGTAAAAGTGCGGAGCACCTGGCCCGCGAGGCCGCGCGCGGAGCGATTCTGCAACTGGGCGCCGTACCGGCTCCAGCGGGCGAGATGGAGGTGGTTCTCGGCCCCGGCTGGCCGGGCATTCTGCTCCATGAAGCGGTGGGTCACGGCCTGGAGGCTGATTTCAACCGCAAGAAAACCTCGGCCTTTGCCGGGCTGATCGGTCAGCGGGTGGCCAGCCCCAAGGTCACCGTGGTGGACAATGGGACCATCGCGGGCCGCCGCGGCTCGCTCAACGTGGACGACGAGGGCACGGCGACCCAGGAGACGGTGCTGATTGAAAACGGCATCCTGCGCGGCTATCTCACCGACAAGCTCTCGGCCCGGCTGATGAATGCTGCCCAAACGGGCTCCGGCCGCCGTGAAAGCTACCAGTCGATCCCCATGCCGCGCATGACTAACACCTACATGCTGGCCGGCGATGACGACCCCGCCGAGATTCTGCGCTCGGTCAAGCGCGGCCTCTACGCCGTCAACTTCGGCGGCGGCCAGGTGGACATCACCAACGGCGAGTTCGTCTTCTCAGCCTCGGAGGCCTACCTGATCGAGGACGGCAAGGTGACCGTCCCAGTGCGCGACGCGACCTTGATCGGCAATGGCCCCGAGGCGTTGAAGCACGTTTCCATGGTCGGCCACGATTTGAAGCTAGACGAGGGCGTCGGCACCTGCGGCAAAGACGGCCAGAGTGTGCCGGTCGGCGTGGGAATGCCCACCATCAAGCTGGACAAGATGACGGTGGGGGGCACAGGAAAGTAGCTTCAGGACCGTCGATTCGGCTGCTTCCCCGAGGCCGCCCATGAATTCGCGCATAGATCCACGGCTGATCGCAATAACCGTTGATGTCCCACTATCTGGTCAGGCGCAAGGAATGCCGCGACGGTTCACGCTGCTGCCGCATCTACTTTGGTAGCCGCCGAAATCTGAGCGGTTTTTTCCCGTTCTCATAGCGTTGAAATCGGCTTTTTTTATACCCCGCCAGGAAAATCCACTTGGAAGCGCCGATTTTCTTCTGCACAACGGGAATAACCACTATCGGGCCGGCCAACAAAATCCAGAACCAACAGGAGAGAAATCAATGACGGATTCCACAGCATCGCGCGTCTGGTTTATCACGGGAAGCTCCACCGGTTTTGGCCATCTGCTGGCCAAAGAGCTGTTGCGCCGCGGAGAGCGCGTGATCGCCACCGCGCGCAATGTCGCACAGCTTGAAGACCTGATGGGCCAGTACCCCGACCGGATCCGCGCCTTCACGCTCGACGTCACCAAGCCCGAGCAGATTGAATCGGTCGTGCAGCAGGCCATTGCCGCCTTCGGCCACGTCGATGTGGTTGTAAACAACGCCGGTTACGGCGTGAGTGGAGCGATTGAAGAGGTCTCCGAAGCGGAGTTCGGGCCAATGTTCCAGACCAACATTTATGGCCTAATACGCACCACCAAAGCCTTTTTGCCCCATCTGCGCGAGCGCCGTAGCGGACACATCTTCAACCTCTCTTCGATTGCCGGGCTGGTCGGCTCGCCAGGCTGGGGATTGTATGCCACCACGAAGTTTGCCGTCGAAGGCTTCAGCGAGGCGCTGGCCGGCGAGTTGAAGCCCTTGGGGGTGCACGTTACGATTGTCGAGCCAGGCCCCTTCCGGACAGATTTTCTGGGCCGTTCGGGAAAACTTGCCGCGAAAGAGCTGCCGGAGTACGCGGAGACGGCGGGCAAGGCCCGGGAGTATTTCAAAACCCAATCCGGCAAGCAGCAGGGCGACCCGCAAAAGGCCGTCGAGGCCATCATCGCGGTGGCCGACTCGCCCCAGCCGCCGGTGCACCTGCTGCTGGGCAAGAACGCGCTCCAGCGTTTGCGCGAAAAGCTGGCGATTAGGCAAAAGGAGATTGCCGACTGGGAGAGCGTGACTTTGGGCGCCGATTTTCCCGAAGGCAAGTAAAACAGCAGTCGAGAATGCAGCGGGAACCAGAACCGATGAGGGGCTTTTTCTTCTGACGGTTCTGCCATTTCCGAAAATGCTCTAGCTGCTTGGTTTCTGTGGAGAATAGAAGCGAGAATGCTCCCGCCGAGCCTCGAACTGGCGATTGAAGCGGATCAGGGCGATCCACTGGCCGTGGTCCTGCCGCTTCCAAACTAAATCCCCCTGCAATTCAAGGGCGATCTCCTCCGGCGGCAGGTCGTGGTGGAGGCCGAAGTAGCGTTCGTCGACGGCTTCGTTCCAGGGCCCGAAACTTGGGGGGCCGAAACTCCAGCGTCCGAGGCGCAGGGAGAGCGAGGGAGGGTCGTACTTTGTCGAAAAAACCAGGGCGGCGGAGTAATTTTCCGGCTCCTGGGCGGCACGGGCGATCTGGGCGGGGGTAAAGTCCTCCAGCCGGTAAACCTCGTAGGGCTGCCTCAGGTAGCCGAGTTCGGGACGGGTCAACTCGTCGGTGACGGGCCAGGCGGAGAGCACGGTCGCGCCGGGATAGAGCTTTTCAAGCTGACGAATGCCCGCCTGGTGGAGACGAATGACGCGGGCGTAGGAGAGGTTGTCCTCCGGGGCAAAACGGTAAGGGGGATTGACGAACAGCGCCACGAAGAAGGCCATGGCGGAGAGGGCGGCCAGCGCCTGCCAGCAGCGCACCCGGCGATAAAGTGTGGAGAGGGCCACGAGCAGCACCAGCGGGTACATCGGCAGCAGGTAGCGTGTGAGCAGCGCGCCCCCCAGCACGCTGAAGAACAGCGCGTTGGCCAAGAGCAGAAGGAAAATGCGGCGCAGCACGGCGGGCGCAATGACGGGAAGGTCCGGTTTACCGCCTTGGGGTTTGCCGCCTTCGAGCCTGTCTGCGCCCGAACTGTCGGCAGTGCGGCCGTCAGCGCCAGAAATGGAACGAGGTTTGAGCAGCAGGGCGGCAATGGCCAGCCCCACCGGCACAAAGAGGTTCATCTGCGCGGTCAGGTGCAGGATGCGGTAGCCGAAGGCGGCCAGAATGCGCAGCGGCTCCAGGTTGGCTTGGGCGTTGTAGCGCAGAAACTCAGGATTGCCAAAGAGAAAGCCGGTTTTGCAGTAGTGATAGGCGTACCAGGCGGCCAGAGGCAGCGCGCAACTGGCCAGCCAGGCGCCCTCGCGAACCAGGCGCGAGCGCGCGGGCGGCAAGGCGCGAAGGCTCTCGATCAAGCTGACGGCGGCCAGTGTGAGTGGGACGACGATAGCCGTTTCCTTCGACAGGGCGGCCAGAGCAAACCACAGGGCGGCGGCCCAGGGCTTGCGGAGCGCCGCTTGGCTCTGACCAAGCTTCCTACTCTGGCTTTGCTCCTGGCCCTGGCGGAATTTCTGGCTCTGGCCAGGTTCCCAGCCGGGTCTGGGCAACGCCCCAGGCAGGACATAGACCAGTCCCCACAATGTACAGGCGGCGGCGAAGATGTCGGCGTGAGCCAGGGTGCTTTGGGCAAACCAGATAGGGTAGAGAGCAGTGAGCGCGACGGTCCAGAAGGTCACGGCGGGAAGGCCGGTCAGGCGCATGGCCAGCCGCCAAACCGCTGTCAGGCCAAAGGAAGCCGCAGCCAGTACGGCCACCCGCGTGACCACAGGGCAATAACCGAAGACCTTCCACCAGAGCGCCAGGTAAATGCTGGGCAGCGGCGGATGGGCGTTGGTCAGCGTGGTGATGGGAATCAGCGAGCCGGTGCGGAAGAAGTCCCAGGCCGCGGGAATATAGTAGCCGGCCTCGTCCCAGTAGTAGGGCAGGCCGAGCAGGGTGAAGTGGCTCGCAAAGAGCGCCACGAAGACCGCCGGGAAGACTATCCAAACGGAAATTGGCGCGTCCAGTAGCGGCGCAAAGAGTTTTTTTGAGCGCAAGCCTTCGTTCCTTTAGCCTAGTTGACCGGCCCCGGCGGAATGCCGTGAGTCTGCGGCTCCAGATTGAGAATCCCGAAGGCCTGCTCATACTGCAACAAATGCTGCCCCAGCATATTCCACAGAACCTTGGCCTGCTGCGGGCTGAGGAAAATCGCATTGTGGTTGTTGATGGTGATCTCCTCAGGACTGTCGTTGGAGACCAGGCCGAAGACCAGCTTGAAATCCAGGACGCTCATGCGCACCTGAACGCTGTTGGCGTAGGACTCGCGGTAGTCGGGGGCCTGGACGAGGGTCATTTGCGGCTGTTGCGCGGATGGGCTCATGGTTTCTCCAGATTAACCCAGCAGGGGCGCGGGTGGCGCAAATCAAGAGCCGGTCAGCCGGGGCGAACAGGTGAAAGGTCTGGTGCGGAAGGCGGGACTTGAACCCGCAAGCCTTTCGGCGCTAGCTCCTAAGGCTAGTGTGTTTGCCATTTCACCACTTCCGCAAAGCGTAAGCCGCAGAGCATCAACGATTTCCCAGAGCGTAAACGAATCGGCCACCAGCTTGGCAGCAACCCGCCGGCCAACTCAGCCAACGGCCCGCAAACCGGCGCGGGCAAGGTCAAGTTTAGAGGCAACGGCGCTCCCGTGCAATGGCCTGATGAACTTTTACCTGGGTGGGAGTTCAGGCTGGCTCTGGACAGGTTGGCATTTACGCCGCTCTGGCTCAATTCCCTCCCCTGTTCCTAATCCTTAATCCCTAGCCCCTAGCCCTAGTCCCTGCTCCATTCACATCTTCTCCAGGTGCCGGAAGCCTCCGGTGCCGACCAGCATCAGGGAAAAGAGCAGAAAGTTGTAGCAGGCGTGAACTACGACGCTGCAAGCCAGGGAACGGGTAAAGAGGCGCACCGCGCAGAGCACCAGGCTGACCGCGACCAACAGCAGAAATGGCCCCAGCGCGTGGCCCTGCTGTTCGGCATGAACCAGGGCGAAGGGCAGGCTGGTGGCAATGGATGCAATCACCATCGCGGGGATTGACCACTGGGGATGGCTGTTTAGATCGAGTGGGCGAGGCGGTTCTCCTGTGAAGCGTTCGGCAATCCAGTCGCAGGCCGTGGCCAGAGCAGGCAGCAGGAAGCCGCGAAAGGCGATCTCCTCAAAAAAAGGCGCAAGCGTAACCGCAAAGCCGAACATGATCCAGGCTGCGCCGGGAGTGCGGAAAATCTCCTCGATGGGTGCATTGGAGGGTCCAGGCAGCAGCGTTTCGTCGAGCGCGGCCAGCGCGAAGCAGCCCAGCGAAATGGCCGGCAGCCGCCAGCCAATGCGAAAAACCGTCGCGCCACTCCAGTGAATGCCGGCAAAAAAGCTCTTCTCCCAGAACAGCGGAAAAACCAACAGGCTGAGCGCCAGGGTGACCAGATAAATGGCCGCCTCCTCGCCCAGCATGTAACGAATGTTGGTGGTCGCTTGTTTCGCGGAAAAATCGCCAAGAAAATGGAAGTGCGAGGCCATCATCAGCAGCAGCGTGGCGCAGAGCAATCCCAGAAGCGTGAGCGCCACCAGCAGGCAGAGGTGCCCCAGGTGGGGAATACGCGCCGGAGCAACGGCTTCGGGCTGTGCCCAGGACTGAAATAAATCAGTGGGCTCATCGGCACTCTGCCAGTCGAGCGGCGGAGCCTGTTCTGGCGCAAGGGGCAGGTTCTGCTCCGGCTCGCGTGGCGCGGGATCGAGGTCGTTCATGGCAGCACCGTCTTCTTTTTGCGGGTTGCGGATTTCCGGGTTGCGGATTTCTTAAGGGCGGTCTTTTTGGGGGCCGCGCGCTTGCGGCTGGCGGATTTAGTCGGCTCAGACGGAGCATCGCTGGTGGGCGCAGTGGAATCCCCGGTCTCCGCAGTGGCCACCCCGATCTCGGAGTCGAGGGCTGGAGCTTCTGGCTCAGAAGCAGACTCTGGAGCGCCCAACTCGCTCCACTGCTTCGGAACGGGCTGGCCGTTGGGAAGATTTCCCGATAAAGGCAGCGAGTTGTCCCCCGCTTCGCGGGGATCGCAAGCTGGCGAACTGGCGCCGCTGTAGTAACGGGCGAGAAATTGGCCGGTGTAGGAGCTGGGAGTGGCGGCAATCTCCTCCGGGCGGCCCTCGGCGACAATGCGGCCGCCGTCTTCGCCGCCCTCGGGGCCCAGATCGAGAATCCAGTCGGCGTTGCGGATCACGTCCAGGTTGTGCTCGATGATGATGACCGTGTTGCCCAGGTCGGCGAGGCGGTGAAGGACTTCGAGCAGCTTGCGCACATCGTCGAAGTGCAGGCCGGTGGTGGGCTCGTCGAGCAGGTAGAGGGTGCGGCCGGTTTGCCGCTTGGAAAGCTCGCGCGCCAGCTTCATGCGCTGCGCCTCGCCTCCCGAGAGGGTGGTCGCGCTCTGGCCGAGGTGGACGTAGCCCAGGCCGACATCGACCAGGGTTTGCAGCTTCTGGCGCACCTGCGGCACGTCGGCCAGCACCGGGAGCGCGTCTTCGATGGTCATTTCGAGAATGTCGGCGATGGAGTGCGAGTGAAACTTCACGGCCAGCGTCTCCTGGTTGTAGCGGCGGCCGCCGCAGACCTCGCACTCGACGAAGACGTCGGGCATGAAATTCATTTCGATGCGGCGCTGGCCATCGCCCTGGCAGGCCTCGCAGCGGCCGCCGCTGACGTTGAAGCTGAAGCGGCCGGGCTTGTAGCCGCGCTCGCGAGATTCGGGCAGCCGGGCGAAAAGGTCGCGGATCGGCGAGAAAACCTGCGTGTAGGTGGCCGGGTTGGAGCGCGGTGTGCGGCCGATGGGGGACTGGTCGATGCGCACAACCTTGTCGATCTGCCCGGCGCCGGTGAGCGACTCATGCGCGCCCGGCTCCTCGCGCGAGCCGTAGAGAGTCTGGGCCAGCGAGCGATAGAGAATGTCGTTGATGAGTGTGCTTTTGCCCGAGCCGCTGACGCCGGTGACCACGGTCATCACGCCCAGCGGAATGCGGACGTTCACGTCCTGGAGGTTGTGTTCGCGCGCGCCGGTGATGGTGAGCCAGTTGCCGGTAAGGGGGCGCGGCTGGGCGCGGTGGAGCATGGTGGCCGCACCGGAGAGGTAGCGCCCGGTGAGCGACTCCGGGCAGGCCATGATCTCGGCCGGCGTGCCCTGGGCGACGACCAGGCCGCCCAGCCGGCCCGCGCCGGGGCCGAGGTCGATAACATAGTCGGCGTGGCGGATGGTCTCCTCGTCGTGCTCGACGACCAGCACCGTATTGCCCAGCTCGCGCAGCTTCTCCAGGGCCTGGATGAGCCGGTTGTTGTCGCGCTGGTGGAGGCCGATCGAGGGCTCGTCCAAGACGTAGAGCACGCCGCGCAGCCGGGAGCCGATCTGCGTGGCCAGGCGTATGCGCTGGCCCTCGCCGCCGGAAAGCGTGGCGGCATTGCGGTCCAGGGCAAGGTAGGTGAGGCCGACGGCGCAGAGGAACTCCAGCCGCTCGACGATCTCGCCGCGGATGCGTTCGGCAATGAGCGCCTCGCGCGCTGTGAAACTGAGGTTGATGGCCGCCGAGAGCGCGCGATTGAGCGGCAGCGCGGTGAAGTCGGCGATTGAGAGGCCACCGATCTTGACCGCCAGCGACTCCGGGCGCAGACGCTTGCCGCGACAGACCGGGCAGGGCGTGGCGGACATGTAGTTCATCATGTACTCGCGGTAGCTGTCGCCGCGAGCCTCATCAATCGAATCGCGCAAAAAATCCAGAATTCCATGAAATCCGGTCCGCGGAGCCTCGTTTTTGGGTGGGCCGTAGACCAGAATGTGCTGCTGGCGCGGGGGCAGCTCTTCAAAGGGCAGCTTGAGGTCGATCTCATAGCGGCTGGCGGCCATGTGGATGAGTTTGAGCAGGTACTGCGAGCTGGAGCCGGGTCCGAGGCCGCCGTCGAGCAGGGGTTTCGACCAGTCGGTAATGACCTTCGCCGGATCGAGGTCGTAAAGCGAGCCCAGGCCGTGGCACTCCGGGCAGGCACCGAAGGCGGAGTTGAAGCTGAAGCTGCGCGGCTCCAGTTTGGGCACGTCGAGGCCGCAGTCGGGGCAGGCCATCGAGGAGGAGAACAACTGCTCCTCGCCCCCGGCGATGGCCACCAGCGCCAGGCCGTTGGCCAGTTGCAGGGCCTTGGCCACGGCCAGATCGAGGCGCTTTTCCACCGAGGGCTTGGCAGGCTTGCCAGCCAGTGGGGGAGCCACTGGAATCGTCTGCGGCGCGGAGGGATTCTTGAGCAGAATGCGGTCGATGACCGCCTCGATGGTGTGATTTTTGCGGCGGTCGAGGTTCAGCGGCTCCGAGAGGTCGCACAATTCGCCGTCCACGCGAGCGCGAAAGCCTTGCCGGTCAAGCTGGTCCAGCAGTTCCCTGAACTCGCCCTTGCGTCCGCGCACGACGGGCGCCATCACGGTGACCCGCTCCCCCTGGCCAAGTTCGAAAATGCGCTGGACAATCTGGTCGGCCGTCTGGCGGGCGATGGGCCTTCCGCAGTTGGGGCAGTGCGGCGTTCCTATCGAGGCGTAGAGCAGGCGCAGGTAATCGTAGATTTCGGTGATGGTGCCCACCGTCGAGCGCGGGCTGCGGCTGGTGGTCTTCTGCTCGATCGAAATGGCCGGGCTCAGGCCCTCGATCGAGTCCACGTCGGGCCGCTCGATCTGGTCGAGAAACTGGCGCGCATAGGCCGAAAGCGTCTCCACGTAGCGCCGCTGCCCCTCGGCGTAGATGGTGTCGAAGGCGAGCGAACTCTTGCCCGAGCCGGACAGGCCGGTGACCACCGTGAGCGAGTTGCGGGGGATGCGCACATTAATGTCGCGTAAATTGTGCTGGCGCGCCCCGCGCACCGTGATGTGAGTGATGGGCATGATGAGGCAATGGGTGAGCGGCGGGCAGTTCCAAAATGGCAAGGTGATTTCCAATTTGCAACGCCCTGGGGGTATTCTAGTAGTCAATAGAAATCATGGTCAACGCGGTGCATTCTTCTGCGACAATCGCAGACAATGTTTCTGGGTGAATATGGCGTTTTCTTGGGCGCCTGTGCTCAGGGGAATGCAGTGTGGATACGGCGCATTCCAGGCCTTAGAGGAGAAGTCAGGGTGGGTTCGATGGCGGATTTATTGAATTTTGCAATGTTGATTTGTGCGTCGGTGGGTTCGATGGCTTTTGGAATCCTGGCAGCTTATGGAATTCTTCGCGTGAGCTTTGCGCTGATGCGCCCGCAACAGCGGCCGACGGTTGTGAAGGCCCGGCCGGAGGTGGCGCAAGTGCTGTAAGGCCAGTTGTCAGTCTTTAGTTGGCAGTGCTCGGTTTCTGTTCTTCGATGAATTGGAGTTCGTCTCTATCGGCAAATCTGACGCTTTCAGGTCTGCAGCCATTTGCAGTTCAGCGGCAATGGATTCCGAAAGCCGGTTCCACCCGCCGCCGCACAAAGTCTGGTATTGCTCTCTATTCCCTGGCACTTCTCCCTATCCCCTGAACCCTGGCCCTAGTTCTGTGAATTCTCAGGCGGCCGGCCCTGCTGCTGGCGCTGCTGCATCTCCTGCATGATCTGCTGCGGGCTGCGCGGCTGCCCTCCGGGCGCAATGCCAGGCCGGGCGGGTGGGACCGCTGGCTGCTCTTCGCTATCGGCATCATCGTCGTTGTCATTGTCGTTGGCCGGGGCGCTGCCAATGGCCGGTGAACTGCTCTCGGCATGGGGAGAGGTGAGCACGATCTTGCGCGGAGTTCCCTGCCCCTGATCGCCGATCATCATGACGTTGTAGCCGGAGCCTTGCAGAAGCCGCGAGAGCACCTCGCGCGCCGGGCCGGGACCGTAGGCGCCAAAAACCCGCTGGTCGGCGCTCAGGCCCTCCACCTTGGCGCCGGTGGCGGCGGCCACATCGTTCAAAATCTGCTCCAGGCTGGAGTTGGCGGCCTCGATACGCAGCCCCTGGCTGTCCCAGGTAACCGTGGCTTGAACGGCCTTCTCGTTGGCCGGCCACTGGGGGAGTTCAGGCGCCGGAGCGGGGGCAGGCTGAATCGTCGTGGCCTGCGTTTTGACCTGCGCCCCGACCTGAACCTTGACCCGCGTCCTGACCTGCGGCGCCTTGACTGCGGCATGACACTTGCGCGCACGGATCGGCTGGTGCGTTGAAGCCGATAGGTGGACGGCGGCCGCAGTCTGCGCGGCCTGCGTTTGCGCCTCGCCTGTTTGCGCCCCACCCCTTTGCGTTCCGCAAAGGGCCGCGGCGAGAAGCAGAGCCAGCAGGACGAATGGGCTTCCGCGAAGAAGCCCGAGCGAAAGCGGCGAATTGTGCGCGAGGATAGTGCGCATGGAAATCAGCTCCTGATCTCGGCAATAGGTCTTGGCAATCGATTCTGACAGTGGAGATCTGGCCTTGGCGGCCCCAAAACGGTGGTTCGACGGCGGCAGAACCCATTGTTGTGGCTTTCGATCGGCACATCGCGCGTCAGAACGCCGCATTCCGTTGCTCCGGGCTCCAATTGTTCCAGACTCGTTGCTCCGGGCTCCAAATCCGATCCGCTTCCGGCTCGACCTGCCTGTTCGCGTCTGCCCCTGCTCGCTGGGACGCGGCCTTCCCACGCCGCTCTACTGTACTAGACTAACAGTGGCTTGCGGACGCTCACCGAGAGCTTTTGCGCACCGGAAAGGGTTGGGGAAATGCGCCTCTGCTGCAAGGGTTGGAGCCGGAAGGTTTTGGCGAAGGGTTTGGCCACGCTGCTGGTCTTGCTGGCTGCGCCGGCTTGGGTTCGTGCCGCAACGTGCACCACGCAGGCCGAGTTGCTGCCGCAAGATCGCGACGCGCTGGCCTCGGTTGCAGGACGGCTGGCCGAGGCCGTAGCGGCCGAGGATTTCCCTGCGCTGAAGGCCGCTCTACTGCCCGCCGTGGCCCCGGATTGGGAGCAGATTCACCAGGCAGTGGAGGCTGCCGCGCCGCTCGTGAAGGACGGGCGGATGCAACTGCGGAGCCTCTATCTGCTGGACGCCAGCAGCCTGGCCGCGCCCGCCGACACGCAGTTTTTCTGTTCCAATTCCTCAGGCTCGCTGACCGTGAGCCTGACTATGAAGGCGTTGCCGCCGGGCCGCTATGCGGTGGTGCTGGCCGATGCGGCTGGAGCGCCGCTGGGCGGGCAGTTGGCCTTCATTCTGGCCTGGGACGGCGCTGGTTCAACCTGGAAGCTGGGCGGCCTGACGGTGCGCCCCGGCGTTCTCGATGGCCATGACGGCCTGTGGTGGTGGACGCGGGCTCGCGAACTGGCCAGGGCGAGCCAGCCGGGAAGCGAACCAGCCCCGGCAGATGCAACCGCTGCTGATTCGGCCAGCCCAGGCCCCCATAGCTTCTGG
>Ga0326727_10015236_pt1 | contig 16563 bp, 16 predicted proteins | sample MB2enrmetagenome_FD_207643 | JGI IMG/M metagenome (GOLD analysis project Ga0326727, IMG submission 207643) | Lab enriched peat soil microbial communities from McLean, Ithaca, NY, United States - MB29MY | ecosystem: Environmental > Terrestrial > Soil > Wetlands > Peat | place: USA: New York...
ACGCCGGCGACGACGGGGCGCGTCCGCGATCGGGAGAAATCCGAAACGATCACGCGAAATCCGCACCTTGCGCCGGGCGAGTGTCAAAGCGCTGCATAATGCCGGTTAGCAAGCCGAACCGCTCGCGCATTAATTGATGTTGATAAACTTCCTCTACTGAAAGCTTCTGCAGAGAGGGCGCAGCGGATCGGTGCAAAGGTTGGTGTGGCCGCCCGGCATAACTTTCGACCTCATCTTGACGCTCGCAACATGAGCAGCGGCGCGGGCGTCTTGGCCCTTCACGATGGACATATTCCAGCTCGCCAGGCCGGCTCGGGCACCAGCCGCCTTCTCACTCTTGCTCTTCAGCACGAGGCCGCTCGCGAGGGCGGTATAACGCTAATCGACGAAATTGAGCATGGCCTCGAACCGCACCGTCTGCGCCGACTTCTGAACGTGCTACTAACTGGGCAACGACTCGATGAACAGGAGCAGCAATTAGAGGAGCCAACTCAATCGTCAAATCAGACTTGGGCAACCACTCACGCCGCAATTGCGATCGGCGAACTCCAGCCAGAACGCCTCGCCATAGTCCGCTCGGAAGACGGTAACACAACGATCCAGGTACCTAAGTCCGCGTTACGCCCACTTCTTAGGAAGCATCCTGAAGCATTTCTTGCTCACAAAATCGTTGTCTGCGAGGGCAAGACGGAATTGGGATTCTGCCGTGCGCTCGACAATTATTGGGCGAAAAGCGGAAAGTCATTGGCATACGTCGGAGCCGCACTTGTCGACGGAAATGGAAGCGAAGCGCCCAAAACTAGTCAGTATTTCCGAGTGCTCGGTTATGACACGGCACTTTTTGGAGACTCTGATACCCCGCTAAATCCGGACAGACATTCGTTAGAGACTTCCGGCGTAGGCGTTTTTTTGTGGGATGGTCAATGTTGTATTGAAGAGCGTATGTCTATAGACCTACCGTGGGAGGGGTTTCTAGAGATGGTGCAGATGGCGAGCACAATTAAGGACAGCACGACAGTCCGCGGCGCCGTCGCAGCGCTGCTCCCTTCTTCCTCCCGTGTGTCGAACGACCCTAGCGAGTGGAGAAGCGCAGGAGTTACGGAAGATGTACTGCGGAAGGCCTTTGGCAGAGCTGCGCATGACGGGGGTTGGTTTAAGAGGGTCGATCTTTCAGAGCCCCTCGGACAGCTGGTCATCAAGCATCGTGATGCTATAGGAATGAAACCACTAGGAGTAGGTATACGGACGTTAAGAAACTGGATATTTCCCGGGTGATCCATTGACAGATATTGCGAGATTGAGTGCTGCTACGCGTGCCTCTTTGCTCGCACCGGCGGGATACGGCAAAACCGAGCTTATTGCGGAGACAGTAAAGTACAACCCGACTGTGAGAAGTTTGGTGCTGACCCATACCAACGCTGGTACCGAGGCGATCCGGCAACGGATGAAGAAACTTCGGGTGCCGACCACAGCTTACGCGGTTGACACAATCGCTGGATGGAGCCTCCGGTTAGCCAAGTCGTTCCCGAGGACAACGAATGTCGATTTTAGCGAACCGCGGGGCGATCAGTGGGACCTGGTCTATTCTGGCATTGCTGCGCTGCTGACAGTAAAAGCGATCCGAAAAGTCATCACCGCGTCGTACGGCGGCGTGTTCGTCGATGAATATCAGGACTGCTCCCTCCATCAACACCGCGTAATTCTGGGTCTTTCGGAGTGTATTCCAACTCGCGTACTTGGCGATCCTCTGCAAGGCATATTCAATTTCGGAGGGCAGTCAATTGTTTCATGGGATGATGACGTGTTGCCCAATTTTCCAGCCCTGCCTAGACTGACTGTTCCTTGGCGGTGGAAGGGCACAAATCCAGCTCTTGAAGAGTGGTTGGCCCATGTCCGCCAGGCTGTCGAAAACCGCCAGCCAATCAACCTTCTGGCTGCGCCTCCCGGTGCGATTACGTTCACGCAACTTCCAGCCGACCCCAGACAGCACGCAAATGTGAGACGACAAATTTGCATGCGATCGACTTGCCGACTAGGCGAGTATCTGCTTGCGGTGCTGGCGTGGCCGAACCAGTGTCGTCAGATTGCAGCGCTGACGCGCGGTAAATTCAGGTCACCTGAGCCCGTCGAATGCGAAGAGCTTTTTTCATCGGCCCGCGCGCTAGACGAGGCCTCGGATGGCCACGAGAAGGCACGGATTACCTTCGATTTCGCCTGTGAATGCCTGACTCAAATAAAGACCGAGATCGGTGATACGGTGCAACGCTTAATTGCGGGCGGCAGACTGCGCGCAGCTTTCTACAAAAACCGGCTTGCCTTGGAGGCGTTCCAGCGAATTCTTGATGTTCCTTCGGTGAAGGCCGTCCGAGAAGCATTGCAGGCATGCCTCAACATTTCACGTGTAAAGAAGGCCAGGGCCGAGCTTGTCGAAGATATGCTTGAGGCGCTCAAAGAATGCCAGAACGGAGGCCAGCCAACCGTGGAGGAGGCGGCAATCGCCGTCCGCGAGAGGCTGCGTTATTTAGGTCGACGACCCAGCCGCTTCACAGTCAGTCGAACGTTATTGATGAAAGGGCAGCAGTTCGATCACGTAATTGTCCTTGACGCAGACGCACTTGACGCAAGAAATTTGTATGTAGCCCTGACACGCGGATCGCGGACGCTGCATGTCCTGGCCGCAAGCCCTATTCTTAGCCCCGGCGGCCTTTCGTGAACCGGGCCGCTCTCAGGCATTACGGGCCGCTCGCATTACGCATTACGGTGCATTGCGGTGACACCTTCATTGCGGTGACGCCTTATTAAATCCTCAATTGCCGTCGGCCGCGCTGCCCCCGCCGCGATCCCCCCGCCCCCGCGCCCGCTCGCGCGCCGGCGGAAATTTTCCGCCTCGCAACCCCCTGATATCCCTACAACCCGCGAAAACTGCGCCCTCTTCCCCCTCACGGCCCCGGATAATCCTCGATCCCGCCGAGCGCCGGCTCGCGCGACGCGCTGAGGCGCTCGCTCACGCGCTCGACTTCGCGCATGACGCGCAGCACGTTGCGGTTGGCGATCCTGGCGAGGTCGCGCTCGGAGAAGCCGCGGCGGATCAGCTCGGCGAACAGGAAAGGGAAGCGGCCGACGTGTTCGAGGCCGATCGGCTGCGCGCCGCCGAAGAAGTCCGAGCCGACGCCGACGTGATCGACGCCAGCCGTCTCGGCGAGATAGACGATGTGGTCGGCGACCTCGCTCAGCGTGGCGCGCGGCGCCGCGCCGCGGCGCGCCTCCAGGTCGGCGAGCTGGGCCTTGGGATCGGCGGCGAGCGGCGCCTTGCCGTAGGCGTCGCGCGAAGCCTTGAGCCAATCGCGCAGGGGCTGCGAGACGAAGCCGGGCACGAAGGTCGCCATCACGACGCCGCCCCTCTCCTTCAAGGCGCGCAATACGTCGTCGGGCGCGTTGCGCGGATGGTCGCACAGCGCGAAGGCGTTGGTGTGCGAGAGCACGATCGGCGCCTCGCTGACCTCAAGCAGGCGCCTGATCCCCTCGTGCGAAACATGCGCGCCGTCGACGATCATGCCGAGCCGGTTGCATTCGCCGATCACCGCGCGGCCGAACGCGTTGAGACCGCCATGGCGCGGCGCGTCGGTCGCCGAATCGACCCAGTCGAGCGTTTCGTTGTGGCAAGGAATCAGCATGCGCACGCCCGCCGCATGCCAGACGCGCAGCGGCGCCAAAAAATTCTCCAGGCCGACGCCGCCTTCGACCACGATGTAGGACGCGATCTTGCCGGCGCGCCGGGCGCGTGCGAAATCGGCGGCGCGGCGCGCGGGCAGCAACGCTTGCGGATAAGCCGCCTCGATGCGGCGCACGAGGTCGATCTGCTCCAGCGTCGCGCGCGCCGGATGCGGCGCGTGCGTCGGCTGGAACGCCGACCAGAACTGCGCGCCGACGCCGCCTTCGCCCAGGCGCGGAAGGTCGGTGTCGCCCGTCTCGTGGACGCGCGTCAGATCGTAGGCGCGCACGTCCCCGCGCGCTTTGGGGTCGTTGTGGATGACCCAGGCCAGATCGTTATGGCCGTCGAACAGCGGCGCGCGCTTGAGCAGCGCCCGCGCCTCGGTCAGAGCCTTCTCGTCCGGCATCGCGTCCCGCTTCCTTACGCTCGGCGTGCGGCGACACAATCATCATTCGCCGCTTCGCGCCAGGGGCGCCTGGCGAGGCCGGCGAGAAGCGCGCTTGTCAAGACGCCGATCGGGCTGATAATGGCGCAGGGCGAACGCGGGACCCTTTCTCGCCGCCCGTCGGCGGAAAGCGAGAGACTTGAACCATGCGCGCTGGGCCGGCGGCCAAGTCGGGTCGCGACATCGTCGCCTATTTCGCCGGGCATCTGGCCAATGTCGTCAACGGCAACGATTGCCTCGACGAGGCCGAGGAGATCGTCGTCGTCAAGCCGTTCCAGCTCTTCGAGCGCGTTCGCCGCCTGTTGATCTCGAACCGCCGATATTCGGAGGGGCTGGTCGGCATTTGGGCCTATCCGCCGCCCGACGGCGTCGAGGAAGCGGCCGATTTCTATTTCGATTGCGTTCTCGATCGGCCGATCGCGCAGCGGCGCGGCGAACCGAACTCGGCCGACAATCTGGCCGCGCTGGTGGCGAGCCGCGCCGCGGGGCCGCGCCCGGCGGCGCCGAGCGGCGGTCCGTTGTCGACCTGGAAAGCGCTCACCGGCGGCGCCTTGCGGCTCCGGCGCTTCAGGCAAAGAAACGAATTGTTCGAATTTTCCAACCGCATCCTCAAGTGCCTCGACGCGGCGAACCGGCCCTACGCCGAGACGTTGCGCCTCGGACTCTGCCCGAAGGAATGGCTGGTCGGCGAGGCCGCCGTCGGCGTCAACACGCTCAAATCCGCCAACGCGTTCCTCAAGGCGCTCAAGAGCGAAATGCGCGGCGAGCTGGGACGCCGGCCGACGCGTCACGAACTCGAAGCGGCCTTCGCCAGCGCGCCGATTCCCGGATACAAGAACGCGCAAAATTTCGCCTCAGGGGTGTTCGGCGCGGCCGTCCTGACGCGCCTGGCCGGCGAGGATCGAACCACTCTGGTGTCCTTCGACGCGATCGAGGCGACGAAGAGCGCCGAGCTTGCCGCGGCCGCCGACGAGCCGCTGATGAACGCCGAGGAAGCCGCGCCGTTTCTCGACGGCGCGGTCGAAGCGGGGGCCATCGCGCCCGCCGAACGCGACCTGTTGGCGGCGATCATCGGCGGCCAATCGCTCGCCGAGGCGCTCGGCGCCGATCTCTTTCTGCGCCGCCGCTTGAAAAACGATTTCGACGGCGATCTGCCGGCCTATGTCGAGGACCTGTCGTCGCGAACCGCTCGCTTCGTCAGCCACGCGAGCGCCAGACCGTAAGAAGCCTGCGACGTCTTGCGGCCTTCGATCGAGGCGGCGAGAGTCGAGGCGAGGAGATGGAGATGGACCGCACGTTCGACCCGCAAGAGGCGGCGCGCTTTTTGCGGACCTTGCGCGTCGCTGCGCAGACGGCGCTCGCGTTCGACGATCAGCGGCCCGGGCGGGCGCCCATGCGGCCGGTCTCTTCGTTCGCCGCTTTGGCGGCCAAGGGGGCGGGCGAATGGCGATTTCCCGCCGCCGGCCTGCTCAGCGCCGACGGCCTCGTCCTCGCCCATCTCCTTCATCAGGACGAAAAGACGAAAGTGCTCGCCCTCCAGGCGCAGGGCGCAGCCGGGCTCGCGACCTATGCGCTGCGCGGCGTGCGCGTGCGCCTGGGCGAGGCGCTGCGGATCGAGGGCGTGTTCGACCGCGACGGCCGGCTGCACATCGTGCTGGACGACGAGGCGCCGAGCGAAGCCGAGCTTTCGCTTCTGGAGATCGAACTTCTGGACTCGGGGCCGTGACGGCGCGCGTCTTCGTGCCTCTGGTCGGCGCGACCGGCGAAGGCGCGCAATTGTTCGAGGCGATCGCCGACGAAGGCGCGCCCGACGCGCATCCGGCGCGGCTGTCGCCGCAAATCTCCGAGCTGTTCGATTTCGGCCTCTATGGCGTCGGCCAAACCGTGCGCGAGGCGATGACGCGCTTCGTCGCGGCGCGGCGCGCCAGGCTGTGGCTCAGCCGCAGCAACGGCCGCGTCCGTTCGTGGAACTTGCGCATTTCCGATTTGCAGATCGGCCGCCTTTCCCACGAAAACGCTCGTTCGGCCGGACTGGGGCTGGCGCTCGCCGCGCTTTGCCAGGCCTTTTCGCGCGATCCCGGCGTCGTCTTCGCCAGCGGGGAAATCCTGCTGCCTTCCGGTCCGGGCGCGCCGCGCATCGCCATCGGCCCGGTCGGGGGGTTGCGCGGCAAGCTGTCGCTGGTCGGCGACTATATCGCTCAGCATCGCCAAGCGCTTGAGGGCAAGCGAATGTTCGTCGTCCTGCCGGCCGTCGCGATGGACGGGCGCGCGCTCGACGCCGCCGAGGCGACGACGCTCGATCGCTTGGCCCGGGAAGCGCGCGGGGCCGGCGCGCGGCTGGAATTCGTCTTCGCCGACACGCTGGACGGCGTCGAGGCGGCGCTCGGCCCTTTCGCGATGCGCGAGATTCTGACGCCGGCGCGCGCGGCCGGGCTCGCCGCGGCGATGGCTGTGTTCGCCTTCATGGTCGGCGGCGGAATCGCGTTGACGCGCGCGCCGATCGCGCTCGCCTTCGAGCCGGTCGTCGCGCCGGCGTCGTTGCGCCCCGACGACGCCGCGCCGCAGCGCGCGCGATACGATTCGGCGACCGACAAGCTGCTGCTGCTCGGACCCTGTTTCGACGATCAGCGCCAACCCGTGGTCGTCGGCGGGGAAACGCTGGTCCTCAGGGTCAGCGCGCGCGACGCGCTGCCGTTCGCCAGCCGAGTGCGCGCGCCGCGTCTGTTCATCGCCTCGGTCTCGCGCGCCGCCGATCCGGTCATTCTCGACGCCGAGCATTTTCGCTCGCTCTACGGCGCGCCGCGCTCCGATTCCGTTGTCGATCTGACCGCGGCGATCCCGATCGAGCCGGTCGAGGACGAAGTTCGACTGTTCGTCGTCGCCACGCGCGATCCCTCGATCGAGATCACCAGCCTGCAGGAGGCGCTGCGCAAGGACCTGCAAGGCCTTTCCGGCGCGGCGGTGCTGACCACCACGACCAGCTTTCTCGCCGATCGCCTCGGCGCCGAAATCGAATATCAGTTCAAGGTGACCAATGACCCGCACGCTTGTCCGTCCTGACGAGCCGGCGCCGACGGGCGCGCGGCTCGTCTGGCCGCGGCGCCTCGCCGCGGGCGTCGGCGCCCTCCTCGCCGCGATGGCGTTCGCCCCCGCGCCGCAGGCGGCGCCGCTGGCCTTGAACGGCGAAACCGAAATCGCCGCGCTCGCCGATCGCGTGCGCGCCTATTCCGGCGCGAGCCGGGTCAAATGGATCGTCGCGGCCGGCGCGCAGGCGGACGCGGACGCGGCCCTCGCCGCGCTGGCGCGTCATTTGACGCCGGCGGACCGCTCTCTCCTCGCGCGCGTCAAGGCGCAAACCTTCGCCGAGGCCGCGCCGGACCTTGTCGGCGCGGCCGCGCCGCTCGCCTGGATCGCGCCCGAGATCGGCGCGACGCCGGGCGCGCCGGCCTGCTCGTGGCAGGTCTGGGTTTCCGATCCGGCGTTCCCCTCCCCCGGCCAAGCGCCGCTCGCGGTGCCGCTTGCGCCCAACGACCGCCTGCCGGTCGGCGCGGCGGCGACGTTCCGCGTCGGCCACTCCGGTCTGCTGCAATCCAAGCTCTACGCGTTCGACGAAACGCGGCCCGGCGCTATCCGCGACCTCGCGACCGTTCCCGACGCCGACATCCCCGTCGCGGCGGCGCCGGAGGGCGAAACGATCTTCTTGGCGATGGCGCGTCAGAGCGCGCCCTTTCTCGAGCGGCTGAAATCCGCTCTCGCCGCCAGCGACGGCCGGCGGCGCGACCTGGGCAAGGATTTCGCGCTGCGCGGCAAGCTCATCGGCGAAGGGCGCGGCATCGGCGCCAACATCCTGGCGATTCCCCCCGGCATGGTCGCGCCCAAGCGGGAGGCGGCGATCGCCGACGCCAAACCGGGCGCCGACGGCGCCGCGCTGATGGAGACCTGCCTCTTCGCGCTGACCCCCGCGCCGTGAACGGCGCGCGCCGCCGTCAGCCCTGGTCCGGCGCGCCGAGCAGGCGCCATTGTTTGAGCGCCGGCGCCAGCGCCGGCCCGCTTCTGCCGTCGATCGGGCCGGAATAGTAACGCGCCGCCGCGAGGCGCGTTTGCAACGCCTTGATCGTGTCGGCGGTCCAGGTCTGGGTCTTGCCGGTCAGATCGGCGATCGATTCGCCCGAGTCGGCGGCGACCGCGCGCAGCAATTCATCAGCCGCGGCGGCGGGATCCTTGGCGACGCCCCGCCCCTCGTCGAGAATGGCCGCGGCGGTGTGGTGGCCCTTGGGGTAGCCGAAACTCGCGGCGCGCTTGTAGAGATCGAGCGCGTCCGACTTCTTGCCGCCGAGGCCGTGTTCGGCCAATTCGGCGAGATCGTAGGTCGCTCGGGCCGACCCGCTCGCCGAGGCCTGTCGCAGCAGCGCGGCGGCGCGCGGCAGGTTCTTGGCGACGCCTTTGCCCTCCGCCAGCGCGACGGCGAGATTGATGGCGCCGTCGGCGAGGCCGCGCTCGGCCGCCTTCTCGTAGAGCGCATAGGCCGCCTTGAGGTCCTTGGGCGCATGGTCGCCGGTTTCCAGCATCAGGCCCAGAGAGTACATGGCGCGCGCGTCGCCGGCCTCGGCCGCTTGTCTGTAGAGCCCGTAGGCTTCATCGAGACGCCCGGCGGCGGCGGTCGCGCGCGCGAGCAGAGCCACATAATGCGGGATTTCCGGATGGCGCGCCGCCGCTTCGCCGCAGACGCCGATCGCGGCGGCGGCGTTTTCTCTAAGGTCCGCCAGATCGACCCCCAGCGTGCTCGCCGTCGCGTCATCGGGATGGGTCGCCAGGCGCTGGCACACGACGCCCGGTTCGGAGGCCGCGTCCTGCGCGTCCCGCAGGCTGGCGAGCAAGTCCTCGGCCTCCCGCGCATGCGCGCCCGAGGGATAGCGCGCGAGATAAAGCTCGACCAGCCGGCTCTGCCGCGCGCTTCGCGCCAGGCTCCACAGCAGGTCGTCGACGTTGGCGTTCGCCGCCGTCGCCGGCTTGCCCGACTTGCCGACCTCGGCGAGCATCGTCCTCACGTCGCCCGCGTGCGTACCCTCGGGGTAGCGATCGAGATAGATCGAGAGCAGATCGGGGTCGCGTTGACCGCCGGCGAGCCGCCACAGCAGGGTTTCCGGCGAAGCTTCGCTTGCGGCGTCGCCGGCGAAATAGAATTGCCGCGTCAGCGAGGAATTCTCCCAGGGAATTTGCGCTCCGCCGGTCGAGGCGATGACGTCGCGGCGCACCGCGATCATCATGCTGGAAATGTCGACGCCGGGCGAGGCGATGTGTCCGAGCAGCGATTGCGCGAACGGGCTGTTGCGGCCGGCGCCGTCGTAGGCGACGGCGTCGGGCTGGGTGGCGAAGGCGATCAGAAATCCCGCCGCCTCGCCGACGCGCGCCAATCCCGCCGAGGGCAGCGCGACGGCGGAACCCTTCAGCGGATCGTTGCGACAGGCGTCGAGAAACACGAGATGAACGCCGGCGCCCTTGGACTGCGCGTCGAGCACGTCGTCGAAATGGACGGTGCGCTTCTCGATGTCCTCGACATTGTGCAGCCGCGCGTCGACGGGGATGAGATAATTGTGGGCGGAAACCTGCAAGCCGTGGCCGCCGTAATAGAACAGCGAAACGTCGGCCGTGGCGGCGGCGCTGCCGAAATCGGCGATGGCGCGCTGCATCTTCGCCTGGTCGAGATCGACGCCGAGCGTCACCTTGAACCCCAAGGACTCGAGCGCCCCCGCCACGTCCCTGGCGTCGTTGGGCGGGTTGGCGAGTTCGGGAACCGCCTGGTAGGCGCCGTTGCCGACGACCAGCGCGACGCGGCTTTCCGCCAGCGCCGGGCCGGCCGCAAGCAGGACGAACGCCGCCAGCGCGACGAGGCGGCGCGTCCGAGCCGTTCCGACCGTAGCCAATCCGCGCGCGGCGCCCATGGGAGACATCCGGAAAACCTGGCTTCGCTCTCCGATGCGATCGGGCGCGCCGCAAGTCAAGGCGGTGTCCTGGCTCAAATCATATGGGACAGAAAGATCGAGGCGGATTTCTCCATTGTTTGCTTGGCGGAGCAAGGCGCGAGAGGAATTCGAAGTCAAGGATGCGAAGCGCCGCCTGCGGCGGCGACCCTTCGGGCCGTCCTTGAGTTCGAATTCGCCTCGCGCACAATCGCCTCCAAGCGATCAACGGAGCGCCGACGCCGGCGATCGTCTCAAATGTGTCTGAGCCCGGAAAGGCGGCGGACGAAGCGTCGCGAGCGGGCGCGCGCCGCTTAGAGCGCGCCACCCTTCTCCAGCGACAGGCTCGCCACGTTCAGCGTGTCGACGACGAAGACGCCGCTTCGCGTCTGGCGCTGCTGCGTATCGGGATCTTCCGCCCGCACCAGGGTCATGTCCTTGTGAATGAGGGCGGCCGCCTGGTTCAGCGCCTTGATCGCTTCGGCCTTGGTTTTCGCGAAGCGAACCCGACGCGCGGCCCGCGCCACGACCTCGGGCATTTCCTGCAATTCCTTGGGCAGCCGCGGCGCCACGGCGGCGAGCGCTTCGGCGTAGCGATCGAGCGCGTCGGCGACGCAGTCCTGAGCATAGCACCGGCATTCCTTGATGTAGTCCTGCGTGGCGCGCGAGAGGGACTTCACGGCGTCGCCGGCGTCGCCGGATGGAGACGCGGGCGCGAGCGCGAGGCCGCCGGTGCCGCAGGCCCCCAAGGAGTCCGCGCCGGGACCGAGCGTTATCGGCGGGTGGCCGCCTGAGGAGGAACCAGGACCGGAAGGACCGGAAGGACCGTGACCGGAGGCGCCAGCGGCGGTCGCCGCGTGCGCGCAAGTCGCGAACACAGCGAGAACCAGCGCCGCCGCCAGCGCTCGCGCGGCGCATTGAAGCGAGATCGAACGCATGTGCTCTCTCCATCCGCAGACATATCGGGGATCAGGGCAAACTCGCCGCCCGCCGATCGAATTTCTCTCGCCCTTCGCGCTTACGGTCTGCGCGAGGGACGATGGCGCCTTTCGACATCGTTCGTTATTGTTACGTCAATTATGGGGTCCGGTCTATTCTTGCCGCCGAAGTTGACGGGCGGGGTTTCGCGGATCATTTGACCTCCCGACGAAGGCGGCCGCCATGGCCGGAACAGTCGAGGCGCCGGCGATCGGTCTGGCCGAATTCGCGGGTTGCGCGGCGCCGTCGACAAGAAACCGATCAAGCAGGCGCGGGGGCTGCGCCGAAGGGAGAACCGGGATGGCGATCGAGGGACGCAGCGACGCGGCGCCGGGCCGCAGAATCAAGCTCGGCATGGTCGGCGGCGGCGAAGGCGCCTTCATCGGCGCGGTGCATCGGCTCGCCGCGCGCATGGACGACCACTACGAATTCGTCGCCGGGGCGCTGTCCTCGACGCCCGAGGGCGCGCATTTTCCCGGCGTCGAAGACGACGTGAAGGGCCTCGCCTTCATCGAGGCGGCGGTCGAGTCGTCGAAGGCAAACGGCAAGTGGGTGAAACCGGCGAAGGCGTGAAGCGCGGCGCGATCCGCCCCCTACGCCCTCTCCACCCGCACCAGCGAGCCGTCCTCGACCGCGACGACGCGCACCTTCGCGCCGGCCGGCAGATCGTCCCCGGCGACGCGCCAGACGCTGTCGCCGACGCGGATGCGCCCGAAGCCGCGCTCGATCGCCTGATCGAGGAAGAACTCCTTGCCGATCAGCGCGTGGGCGCGGCTCAGCGGCAGTTGCGGCGTCCCCGCCTCGAGCGAACCGTAGACTCGCCGCCCGAGGAACACGAGAGCGACCATCAGCGCGGCGAACAACAGGAGTTGCGCCGTCAACTCCAGGGGAAGGACCAGTTCGACGACGCCTACGATCACCGCCGCAGCGCCGATCCAGATCAGGAACGCGCCGGGAACGAGCGTCTCGGCGGCGCAGAGCGCGAGCCCCGCGACCATCCAGACGACATAAGGGGGGAGCGCGAACAGGCCGAAATCGACCATCGCCTAGCCCTGCCCCGGCGACGCGCCCCCCGGCGCCGGCGGCGGCGAGTCGGGGACCACGCCGGCCGCGCGCCCGGCGGCGCGCCCGGCGCCCTCGCCGAACGCGCCGGCGGCGATCTGCGAAATGCCGCCGAGCGTGCCGGCGAGCGAAGCGAGCTCCAGCGGCACGATGAACACCTTCTGATTGGGCGCCTGGGCGAGCGCCTGGATCGCGCGCACGTATTTGTCGGCGATCAAGTAATTCAGCGCGGCGACATCGCCGTGGGCGGTCGCTTCGCTCACCATCCGCGTCGCCGCCGCCTCGGCCTGGGCGGAGCGCTCGCGCGCCTCGGCGTCGCGGAACGCGGCTTCCTTGCGCCCCTCGGCCTCGAGCACCACCGCGGCCTTGCGTCCCTCGGCGCGGGTGATGTCGGACTGGCGCATGCCCTCCGCTTCCAGGATCACCGCGCGCTTTTCGCGCTCGGCCTTCATCTGCCGGCCCATCGCCTCGACCAGGTCCTTGGGCGGCGCGATGTCCTTGATCTCGATGCGCGTGACCTTGACGCCCCAGGGCAGCGCCGCCGCGTCGATGACGTTGAGCAGGCGCACGTTGATCTCGTCGCGGTGGGACAACAGCTGGTCCAGGTCCATCGAGCCCATGACCGTGCGGATGTTGGTCATCACCAGATTGAGCAGCGCCTGCTGCAGATTGGCGACCTCGTAGGACGCCTGCCGGACGTCGAGCACCTGGAAGAAGGCGACGCCGTCGACCGTCACCGTGGCGTTGTCCTTGGTGATGATCTCCTGGGTGGGAACGTCGAGCACCTGCTCCATCACGTTGAGCTTGCGCCCGACGCGGTCGATATAGGGGATGACCAGCCCGAGCCCGGGGGTCAGGGTCTTCTTGTAGCGGCCGAAACGCTCGACCGTGTAATTGTACCCTTGCGGCACCTGCCGCACGCCCATCAACACCGTCACGACGACGAACAGCGCGATGGCGATCGCGACCACACCGAATCCTACGATCATTTGCGATCCTAAGATCATTTGCGTAAGTCTCCCCTCGGACCGCGGCCCGTTCGCCCCGACGCTCGTCGGCGCTTACGGGACGGGGCAAACTCTAGCCTGACCCTGGGCGCATAGCCACGGAAATCCTGGCGCCGGTCGAGGCGACGCTGACGCGGGATTATGACGGAACGGCTGCGCGATTCGCGAGCGGAGGCCTTCCCCACGATCTTCGCTATGGGCGCCCGAAAGCCTCGCTCCCCTCCACCGCCACTCCGACGTCGCCGGCCCTCAAGCTCCGCCCCGCCGCCTTGGCCTCTTCGACGCGGTCGAGCCGCAGCAGCGCGAGCGCGTGGCGCCCCGAGGACGAGCCGATGAATCCGACGGGAAGTTCGCCGTCCCTCACCGCCGCGCCCGGCACCGGCGCCGCGCCGATAAGGCGCACGCGAACGACGCGTTTGCGCGCCTCGCCGCGGTGCTTCATGCGCGAAACGACCTCCTGGCCGACGTAGCAGCCCTTTTCGAAGTCGAGGCCGCGGAAGAGGTCCATGTCGGCCTCATGCGGAAAGGCCTCGCCATAGGCGAAATCGACGCCGCCCTTGGGGACGCCGAGGCTGATGCGCAGCGCCTCGTATTCGTCGATGCTCGCTTCGCCAACCGCCACCGCCTTGGCGCGCGGCAGGATGGCGCGATGGCCGAGTGCGCCGGCGCGCGGATCGGCGTAGAACACCCCGCCCGGCGCGTTTTCCGGCTCGTCGTTCCAATAGGCGATGATTCCATGGTCGGCGCTTTCGTCGGCGATGACGATCTTGGCGCGCAGCTTGTAGAGCGCGAACCGCTTGACGAGATCGCCCGCGAGCGCGGCGGGACAATCGATGAGAAACGCGTTCGCGTCGGCGGGCGCGCGCACGAGAAGGAAATCGAACAGAACCTTGCCCTGCGGCGACAGCAGCGCGGCGTAACGCGCCTCGCGCGCGCCGAGCTTCGCGACGTCGTTGGTCAGCAGCCCCTGGAGAAAGCCCGTCGCGTCCTCGCCGCTGACGCGCACCACCCCGCGGTCGTCGAGGAAGGCGGCTTTTTTCGTCATCGGGGACCCTCCGGCGCGCTTGCCATGCGCGCGTTTGTAAATTAGGCCGATCCCGCCGCGCAAGGAAGAGAGCGTCGCCGGGTTGTAATTGGCGCCTTCCTGTCGCAAGAATGAAGCCCATGAACCTCGCCGGGATATGGCGGATTGAAAACCACGCGCTATTTCGACGAGCAGGTCCTACGCAAGCGACCCTATATTCAGGCGGTGTGGATCGCGCCGATTCTCGCCAATCCCGTCCGCCGCCTTGCGCAGCCTGATGGCCGGGTCCGGGTATGGGGCGCGGTCGTCGATCCGCGCGACGGGCAAACGCCCATTTTGCGCGCGGTGACGCTGGCGGACGGGGAAACCGTTCATAACGCCTTTTTCGATCGCGACTTCGAGGGCAGGAACCGATGAAGCTTCATTATTATCCCGAGACGGACAGTCTCTACATCGAATTGAAGCCAGAGCCCGGCGCCAGGACGCGCGAAGTCGCCAGCGGCCTCAACGTCGGTCTCGACGCCAACGGCGAAGTGGTCGGCTTCGATATCGACTTCGCTTCCAAACGATCCGATCTTTCCACGCTGGAAACGATCGCCTTGCCAGTGCGCGCGACCCTCGCCGCGTAGCGCGCAAGGAAGGACGCCGGGATGTCGCGCCTGTTCGACTGCATTCTCGCCGACGCGACCGTCGTCAACGAGGACGGCGCGGGCGAGCGCGACATCGGCGTCCTCGACGGCAAAATCGCCGAAATCGGCGATCTGCGCTCGGCGAGCGCGGGCGAGCGCCTCGATTGCCGCGGCCTGCATATCCTGCCCGGCGTGATCGACAGCCATGTCCATTTCCGCGAGCCCGGCCTGACCCACAAGGAGGACCTGGAGACCGGCTCGCGCGCGGCCGCGCTCGGCGGCGTGACAGCGGTGTTCGAAATGCCCAACACCGATCCGCCGACAACCTCGGCGAAAGCGCTCGCCGACAAGGTCGCGCGCGCAACCGGGCGGATGCATTGCGACTTCGCGTTCTGGGTCGGCGGAACGTATGAAAACATCGCCGAAATCTCGGAGCTGGAGCGCCTGCCCGGCGCGGCGGGGATCAAGGTGTTCATGGGCTCTTCGACCGGCAAGCTGCTGACGCCCGACGACGCCGGCGTGCTCGCCATCTTGAAGGCGACGCGCCGGCGCGCGGCGTTCCACAGCGAGGACGAGGCGCGGCTTAACGAGCGCAAAAACCTGCGCGTCGCCGGCGATCCTTCCTCCCACCCAGTCTGGCGCGACGAAATCGTCGCGCTGCGCTGCACGGAGCGGTTGATTCGCCTCGCGCGGCAGGCGCGCGCGCAGGTGCATGTGCTGCACGTTTCGACGCGCGAGGAGATACCGCTTCTGCAGGGCGCCAAGGACGTCGCCTCCTGCGAAGCGACGTCGCACCATCTGACGCTGAGCGCCGACGACTACGTGCGGCTCGGAACGAAGTTGCAGATGAATCCGCCGGTGCGCGGCGCCGAACACCGCGAAGGAATCTGGCGCGCCCTCGCGCAGGGCGTGATCGACGTCATCGGCTCCGACCACGCGCCGCACACGCTCGAAGAGAAGGCGCGGCCCTATCCCGAAAGTCCCTCCGGCATGACCGGCGTGCAGACGCTGGTTCCGATCATGCTCGACCATGTCGCGGCCGGCCGCCTGACCCTGCAACGCTTGGTCGATCTCACCAGCGCCGGCCCGGCGCGCCTGTTCGGCGTCGTCGGCAAGGGCCGCATCGCCGCGGGCTACGACGCCGACTTCACCATCGTCGACTTGAAGCGCCGCGAGACCATCCGCGACTCCTGGATCGCCTCGCGCTGCGGCTGGACGCCCTACGACGGGCGCGAAGTCGTGGGCTGGCCGGTCGGAACTTTTGTGCGCGGCCGGCGCGTGATGTGGGAGGGGGAGATTGTGACGCCAGCGCAGGGGGCGGCGGTGAGGTTTGCGTGAGGCGGCGCGCAACCCTTCTTCCGCAAGGGGGGCGCGTCGTTCGCCACAACCTAGGACGCCGAGCGCGCCGGCCGGGCAGCCTCCTTGCGCGCTTCCGGGCGCGAGTTGCTCGCCACCGCGCGCGGTTCCGCGCCCGACCCAACCGGAGCTCTTGCGGGCTGCCGGAAGGCGTGCGGCGCGGCTTTTTGCAATTGGTCGCGCAGGGCGTTATCGCCGCCCGCTCCACCAACGTGGAACTGTCCGATCAGACCGGAAAGCTGATCGGTTTCCTGCGACAGGGAATGGCTCGCCGCCGTCGATTGCTCGACCATCGTCACGTTCTGCTGCGTCGCCTGATCCATCTGGCTGATCGCGGCGTTCACGTCCGCGAGCGCCGTCGCCTGCTCCTTCGACCCCGAGGCGATTTCG
>Ga0326727_10015238_pt1 | contig 16562 bp, 8 predicted proteins | sample MB2enrmetagenome_FD_207643 | JGI IMG/M metagenome (GOLD analysis project Ga0326727, IMG submission 207643) | Lab enriched peat soil microbial communities from McLean, Ithaca, NY, United States - MB29MY | ecosystem: Environmental > Terrestrial > Soil > Wetlands > Peat | place: USA: New York...
GGAGATCCATGCCGCGCTGCGGCAGTACGCCAAGCTGCGTCAAGCCCGTGCGACCGACCACTCCGATAAGTTTGCCACCGACTTCGTGTTGATGACCTTGAAGAAGCGACTCTTTTCCAGCCCGGCCGCCTTTGCCGCCACGCTCGCCCGCCACGAGAACACGCTGAAAAACGCGAAACGCCGCAGTGCCGCGCCCAAGCCCAGCCGCGGCGTCCTTCAGCGGCAGATCGACCGCATAGAAGAGGAATACTCGATCGACGACGAAGCGGAAGAAGCCGCCACCGATGCCGTTGATACGGCCAGTTTGCTGTTCAACGAATTGACCCCCGAGGAAGCGGCCCTGCTCAAGAAGATGAAGACCTGGGCGGACCATGCCGCCGCCCGGCTGGATGCCAAGGCCAAGAAGCTGATCCAGTGGCTCCACGAGCACATCCGACCCGGCGGCAAGTGGTCCAATGTCCGGGTCATCATCTTCACCGAGTACCGCGCCACGCAGAACTGGCTCCATACGAAGCTGGCCTCCGAGGGGTTCACGGGCAACGATCGCCTGCTGACGATGTATGGCGGCATGGATTCCAAAGAGCGGGAGCGGATCAAGGCGGCTTTCCAGACCGATCCCGAGCAAAGCCCGGTGCGCATCCTGCTCGCCACCGATGCCGCCAGCGAAGGCATCGACCTTCAGAACCATTGCTCCCGGTTGATCCACTTCGAGATTCCCTGGAACCCCAACCGGCTGGAGCAGCGGAACGGGCGTATCGACCGGCACGGCCAGAAAGCCAAGAAGGTGTTGATCCATCACTTCGTCGGCAAGGGGTACAACGAACGCGAGGGCCGGCTGGCGGAAACTCGGGTGGGCGATCTGGAGGCTGACCTGGAATTCCTCATGCGGGCAGTACGGAAGATCGAGGCAATCCGCGAAGACCTGGGCAAGGTCGGTCCGGTAATTGCCGAGCAGGTCGAGGAGGCCATGCTCGGCCGCCGCAGCCGGCTCGACACGAAGAAGGCCGAAGACGACGCCGAGCCAGTCCGCCGCATGTTCAAGTTCGAGCGCGACTTGGAAAAGCAGATCAAGCAGTTGATGGACCAATTGCAGGAGACCAAACGCGAGTTGCGGCTTTCACCCGAGAACATCCAGAAGGTGGTCGAGGTCGCCCTGCAACTTGCCGGCCAGCCGGCCCTGGTCGAGGCCAAAGTTCCCGGCCTTTGGCCCGATCCCAAGCGTCGAACCTGCCCGGTTTTCCATCTGCCGGCGCTCACGGGCAGTTGGGAGCAGTGCGCCGAGGGTCTGACGCACCCATTCACGGGCGCTACGCGGCCGTTCGTCTTCGACCACAATCTGGCCAAGGGCCGGGAAGATGTGGTGCTGGTCCACCTGAACCACCGTCTGGTGCAAATGAGCCTGCGGCTGCTCCGGGCCGAGGTCTGGTCGCGGGAAGGACGAAAGCGTTTACACCGCATCACGGCCCGCATCGTACCGGACAACGCCCTCCAGCACCCCGCGGTGGTCGCCCACGCCCGGCTCGTGGTGATCGGCGGCGACCGGCATCGCTTGCACGAGGAGATCATCACGGCCGGCGGCCTGCTGCGGGAAGGGCGGTTCGTCCGCTTCGGTAGCCTACGGGAAATGCAAGAAGCTCTAATCGCGGCCACCGACGAAGAGCCGTCCGCCGTCGTGCAGAAGAAGCTGCTGGCCCTCTGGCCGAAAACGTCAGAGTCGCTACGGCAGGCCCTCGAAGCCCGCATGAAGGACCGCACGGACGGCCTCAAGAAGGCCCTGGCCGAGCGGGCGGAAAAGGAAGCCAACGACATCACGACGATCCTCACCGAGTTGCAGAAGACGATCCAGGACGAACTCGACCAGGTTTCCGACGAAGTGCAATTGCGGCTCTTCTCCACGCCCGAGAAAGAGCAATTTGACCGGAACGCCGACGCTCTGCGGGCGCGGCTCCGTGCGATTCCCGGCGAAATCGAGAAGGAAACCGAAGCGATCCGGGCCCGGTTCGCCGACCCGCAGCCGCGGATGTTCCCGGTCGCCGTGACGTATTTGGTGCCTGCGAGGATGGCAAAATGAACGAACCTCCAATGCCGCCGAAGGCAAGTTACCTGGATGTCCTGACCAAGCACCTCTTCCCCACGCTGCGCACGGTCTGCCCGGAACGTGGGGAGGAAGTGTTCGGCGTCATTGATGAACTTGGTATTACCTTCGCGTTCGATTACGTCCAGGATCGCATCCTGTTTCAAGCACACCCGAAAACGAAGACTATTACAGTCGGAACGCGCTGTTTGGAAAGGCTATGGGCGTTTGCATATTCCCATTTCTGTTCTTTCGACGCCCTGAGAACGGAGAAGCTCAGGGACTTGAGAACTCGCAAGGTCGCATTCGATGGGAATGAACGCCTTGAAAAGGCCGCCGCACTTCTTTCGTGGGCAATCACATGGGAACTTCAGGCCAGGCAACTGAGAAAGCCCCCCTCCGATGTTGCAACGTGGCCTGACGGCCTCCCACACCCTGTTGCCAACCCGCCCAAGAAAAGCGACGAGGATGTTGCCGATGAGTTGTTTCTTGTGGCTCTGGGTTACATCCTTCATCACGAATTAGCCCACCTTCGCATGAAGCATACGGGCCAACGCGGTGTGTCATCCGTGTTGCAGGAGAAGGATGCAGACAGAGCGGCTGCGGAGTGGCTCTTGGGCGTTGGCCTCGATGAATCCGAGCCTCGTTTCGTAAAACGGGCTTTTGGCGTTGCCGTCGCGCTTATGTGGCTGGCGGCAGCAAGTATCCATGCAGGGTTGCGTCAGAGCGACACGCATCCACCTGGCTACGATCGACTTTTCCAAATCATAAGCCAGTACGTCACTGACGACATGCACCCCGTCTGGGCTTTCGTGGCGACGGGCCTTGAAATGCATCTACACGCGGAGAAGATCGAGTACGATTTAGAACGGGAAGCCACGTCATATAAGGATGCTGCCAATTACTACTGTGACGTGCTTTCACATCAAGGGCGTGAAAGAGCGACGAAAGCAGACCATCTAAACTGAAATCTCTTTTGCACGGCGGTAGATCAATGGCAACGAATGTGGATGTGCTACGACGGTACTTGGTCCCTTCGATCTGGGGAGTAGCTCCCGAGAAGGCCCGACGACTTACAGACGAACTGCTCAGGCTGGGAGTGGATTTCGTTTTCGACGAGTCCGTAAATCGCATTTACTTCGGTGCCGATGTGCGCAACAAGAAGATCGTACTCGGCTTGCCGTGCTTGGAGCGACTTTGGGCCGTCTGCTATGCCTACTACTGCTTCTATACGGCCGTTGTCGAGCAGAGGCTTCAGAATCCACGAATTCGGGAAGTCGATTTGCAGGGAACGGAACGGCTCAAGAAGGCTTCGGCTCTCCTGCATTGGGCCACAAGGGTTGATGTCGAGATAAAGACCGCGTTGCGCGAAGGTAGGGAGCCTAAGATCGAGCAGTGGCCCGCAGCCCTGCCGAAGCCTGCCCGGAACTCTCCATTGGGAAGCGACCAAAACTGTGCGGACGAGTTGTTCCTTTGCGCGGTTGGGTACTGTCTCCACCACGAGTACGCGCACCTTTACCTCGGGCACCCTCCGGCAGACAAAGTGAGCGACGACGAATCCATTCGGGAGGAAAAGGAAGCTGACGGAGCGGCTGCAAGGTGGTTGTTGGAGGAGATCGAGAACGAATCCGACTCGCGTTTCGAGAAGCGGGCTTTGGGCATCGGACTGGCATTGGTCTGGTTGACTGCACTTTACATATATGTTGGCCCTGCGAAGAAACCAACACACCCACCGCCATACGACAGGCTGTACCAGGTGTTCGTTCAATGGATTGACGATCCCAATAATCTGGCTTGGGCCTTCGTTATGACTGTGCTGGTCACGCACATCCAGAATCAGAAGATTGAACACGACGCAAATCGAGAGTTTGAATCCTTCCGAGAAGCGGTTGACTACTACATCGACGTTATTTCGCGGCTTTACCGATCGTAGAATCCATGTCCAATAAGCGTCATCATGCCGAATGGCTTTCGCTGATCGAGGTTTCCGGGCCGTTCTTGACGATGCCCGTGCTGGAGAGGGTCTTCACCACCGGCCTCGATGCGCATGACCCGGAACAGGCCCGGATGCTGCGCACTGCCTATGACGAGTGGCAGGAGAACCAGGAGGGCCGCCGGCCGAGCCAAGTGGTCCACAACGCCTGGATCAAGTTTGTCTTGACGCAGACCCTCGGGCTGCCCGGCGAAGTGCTGGCCGAGGGCCAGACGATCCCGGCCACCATCAAAGCCACCATCTCCGAGCATGGCGAGACCCTGCGGCCAGACTACCTGGTCCGCAATCCCGACGACGTGCCCAACCCCGGCAAGCCCCGCCTGCTGATCCAGACCCACTCCGCCGAGCAGAACTTGGATCGGCCGGTCGCCGGGCGGCACTGGAAGGCATCGCCGGCCACCCGGATGATGGAACTGCTGCACAGCACCGATGTCCGCCTGGGCCTCGTTACGAACGGCGAACACTGGATGCTCGTCGATGCCCCGCGCGGTGAGACGACCGGCTTTGCCTCGTGGTACGCCCACCTCTGGCTGGAAGAGCCGCTCACCCAGCGGGCGTTCCGCAGCCTGCTTGGCGTGCGGCGGTTCTTCGGCGTGGCCGACGACGAGACCCTGGAAGCCATGCTGGCCGAGAGCGCCACGAACCAGCAGGAAGTCACCGACCAGCTTGGCCTCCAGGTCCGCCATGCCGTCGAGGTCCTCATCCAGTCGCTCGACCGGGCCGACCAGGACCACGGCCGGGAACTGCTGGCCGGTGTGCCGGAGACAGTATTATATGAGGCGGCGCTGACGGTGATGATGCGGCTGGTGTTTCTGTTCTGCGCCGAGGAGCGGGAACTCCTGCTTTTGGGTGATCCGCTCTACGACCAGCACTATGCCATCTCGACGCTCGTGGCCCAGCTTCAAGAAGCCGCCGACCAGCACGGCGAAGAGGTTTTGGAGCGCCGCCTGGACGCCTGGGTCCGGCTGCTTGCCACCTTCCGCGCAATCTACGGCGGTGTGCAGCACGAGCGGATGAAGCTGCCGGCCTACAGCGGCAACCTGTTCAATCCCGATCGGTTCCCGTTCCTCGAAGGCCGCAAGCCGGGCACCTCCTGGCACGACACGCCCACCGATCCGCTCCCGGTGGACAACCGCACGGTCTTGCACCTGCTCCGCTCGCTTCAATACCTGGAATTGCAGGGCGAGGCCCGCCGGCTCAGCTTCCGGGCGCTCGACATCGAACAGATCGGCCACGTCTACGAGGGCCTCCTTGACCACACCGCCAAGCGGGCGGTCGAGCCGATGCTGGGCCTGGTGGGAGCGAAGGGCAAAGACCCGGAAGTCCCGCTGGCCGAATTGGAGCGGCTTCGGGCCAAGGGCGAGGACGACTTGATCGAGTTCCTTCACGAGGAGACCGGCAAGAGCGAGAACGCCCTGCGCAACGTGCTCAAACTGCCCGACGACGCCGAAAAGGACGCCCAGGGCTCCAGCCGCCTGCGGGCCGCATGTGGTAACAACGCATCGCTTTTTGAGCGGGTGCGCCCGGTTGCCGGCATCGTGCGGAACGACAGCTTCGACAAGCCGTTCGTCATCCGCAAGGGCAGCGTCTACGTCACTGAGGGAACCGACCGCCGATCCTCGGGCACCCACTACACGCCCACCAGCCTCACCGAGCCGATTGTCCGGTACACCCTGGAACCACTCGTCTTTGAAGGTCCTGCCGAGGGCAAGTCGCCCCCCTGGAAACTCCGCTCGGCCAAGGAACTGCTGGACCTGAAGGTCTGCGACATGGCCTGCGGATCGGGGGCCTTCTTGGTGCAGGCGTGCCGGTATCTCGCCGAGCGGCTGGTTGAGGCATGGGAAGACGCCTACGAGCAACACCCCGGCGCGCCCGGCATCACGCCGTTCGGTGAAGTGTCCACAGGCAAGCCGGGCGAAGTGCTCATTCCGAAAGAGCCGGAAGAGCGTATGATCTACGCCCGGCGGATTGTGGCGGGACGCTGCCTGTATGGCGTGGACAAGAATCCGTTGGCCGTCGAAATGGCGAAACTCTCGCTTTGGCTGCTGACACTGGCGAAGGACAAACCGTTCACATTTCTGGACCACGCCGTTCGTTGCGGTGATTCGCTGGTAGGGACCAGCAATATCGAGCAACTTCTCCGCTTCTCGTTCTCCGACAATGCACCCGTCCGACCGATGTTCCAGCAGCAGCGACAACAGATCGAGAACCGATTGAACGCTGTCAAACTGCTTCGTAACCAAATCGAAGACCAGCCCTCGAACACGCCGCAGGACATCGAACGGAAGGCGGCGATGCTCAAGAACGCTGAGGAGCAGACACGGCGGCTCACCTATGCCGCCGACTTGCTTCTCGCCGAAAGCTGGCAGCCCATGAATCTCTCGGAGCGAGAAACGGCCTTGAACTCGACGCTGGTGCAGGTCGAGTACAAGTTCAAGGACCTTCCCGTCGAGCAATTGAATGCCGAGGCAACGCAGCGACTTCGGACAGGCGGCTTGTTGAAAGAATCTCAGCGCAGTCGAAATGAATGCCGATTCCACTGGCCGCTGGAGTTCCCCGAAGTGCTCCTCGATCGGGGTGGCTTCGATGCCCTCGTGTGCAATCCCCCGTTCATGGGCGGACAGAAGATCACCGGGAACCTTGGCAACGCCTACAGGGACTATTTGGTGGAGCACCTCGCCGACAGCAAACGGGGGAGCGCCGACTTGTGTGCTTATTTCTTTCTGCGTGCCAGCCGTCTATTGCGGGAAGAGGGTCAGTTCGGCTTCCTGGCGACGAACACGATCGCCCAAGGCGACACCCGTGAAGTTGGCCTGGAACAATTGGTGGCAAATGGATGCACCATCCCCAGGGCTGTACCGAGCCGCCCCTGGCCCGGCACAGCGGCTCTCGAAGTGGCACACGTTTTGATTCATAGGGGTAACTGGCGGGGGCCATTCCTACTGGACGACAAACCCGTTCCCGGGATCACGTCCTTCCTTACCGTACCGGGCCTGGTTAGCGGCACACCCTACTGGCTCGCAGCCAACCGTGGTCAATCATTCCAGGGGTCGATTGTTTTGGGAATGGGATTTGTGCTGGAGCCAGAGGAAGCCCAACGGCTGATCGAACGGAATCCACGAAACCGAGAGGTGCTGTTTCCGTACCTTAACGGTGACGACGTGAACTCTCGGCCCGACCAGTCTCCGAGTCGGTGGGTCATTACTTTCTTCGACTGGCCACTCGATCGCGCAACGGCCCCCGATCACTACGAGGGGCCTGTGGCCGCGGACTATCCCGATTGTCTCGCCGTCGTTGAAGAGACAGTCAAGCCCGAACGGATGGCTCTCCGAGACACAGCAGACGGACGACGACTCAAGAAATGTTGGTGGCTATTCTGCCGAAGCCGGCCCGACCTCTACTCCACCATCGCCGAAATGAAGCGAGTGCTGGTGACTGCCAGAGTTTCTGCACACCATTTCATGTCGTTTGCCTCTTCGAGGCAGGTCTTCGCTGATCGGCTGGTGGTGATTGCCTTCGATTCATGGGCGCGTTTTTCCTGCTTGTCGAGCACTCTCCACGATGCGTGGGCACATCGTCCGGGATCAACCACCCACGAAACGAGGAGCACCTACTTCAACGATGTTGCATTCGAGACGTTTCCCTTCCCCAACCGACTGACGAACCTCGATGTCGCCGGGGAGCACTATCACGACTTCCGGCTCCGCATCATGCAGGATCGCCAAGAAGGACTGACAAAGACATACAACCGTTTCCATGAGCCGAAGAAAGCCGCCGATGACATCGAGAAGCTCCGACAACTGCACGTCGAGATGGACAACGCCGTTGCTGCCGCCTACGGTTGGAGCGACCTGCACCTTGACCACGGATGCCATCCGACAAAGCAGGGCATCCGCTTCACGATCAGCGAATCCGCCCGCCGGGAAGTCCTTGCCAGGCTCCTGAAGCTCAACCACGAGCGCTACGCAGAGGAGGTGAAGGAAGGGCTGCACGAGCCAAAGTCAAGGCGCACCGCGGCCGGTGGGAAAAGGAAACCCAAGAAAGCCGCAACGAAGGCTGCGCCCGCTCTTGCGGCCCCGCACTTGTTCGATATGGCTGGCGTGGACACGGCATTCCCAAGCACGGACCGAGACAGGCTCTTGTGTGGCTTTCTTTGTGACCTGGTTGCCGCGCGGCCGGGATTGCTGTCAACAGCATACCTCGATGCATTGGTGATCGTGCTCCGTTACACGCGGCATAGCCGTTTGCTGATCGGCAGCGAGCACACACAGTTCGTCGCTCTTTCACGGCATCTGCCGAAGAAGTGCGTGGATTCGGACGACAGGCTTCCGTGGACCGAGTTGGTTGAAGTGCTGACCCAGCAGGATGCGATCCGCAAACAAGGTGGTGCGACACTGACTGCTGGAGGCAAGCTGGCTGAGGTGCGGAAGGCATACCCAAGTCTCGACCCCAAATTGATCCAACTCATTCAGAAGGCTGCGGCCAGGCTTCGAGAATTGCAGGGCATCGCCCAACCGGAGTCGGCAGGCGACAGGCAAGTCCTTTCAGAGTTCTCAGAGGACGTGCGAGCCCTGTGCGGAGCAAGTCCATGACACATGCGGATGGTGCTGCTCAACAATCGGCGCGCCGAACACGCCCGCTGGTATGGGTGAAGGAGATCGTACTCTACAAGTCGATTGACCCTGTTTCCGAAATCCGGCGGATGACCTTTTCGCGGGGCGTGAACATCGTCCAAGGCGAGGTAAGCGAGACAGACGGCGCATTCGAGTCGGGACACGGCATCGGCAAAACGACCGTCTGCCGGCTGATTCGGTTCTGCCTCGGGGAGAAGACCTTCGGGCAGAAGCACCTTATGGATGAGGTCAAGCATTGCTTCCCGGAGGCTTATGTCGGGGCGGTCATCGAAGTGGACGGCACGGACTGGGCCGTGCTGCGCCCGCTCGGAAATCGGAAAAAGGAATTCGCCCTTGAACGCGAGACTCTTGACAGCCTCATCCGTTCAGAGACCACAAAGCCCTTTCGAGACTTCGTGGACAGATTGGCGGCGGTGGTTTTGTCTGAAGTCCCCGTAGCCGAGGTGCTCACGGGTGGCCAGACCCTACAGTGGCTTCATGTCCTGGGAATGTGCAGCAGGGACCAGGAAAGCCGGTACGACCGCTTCTGGAACTGGCGTCACACGCGAAGTGAGTCGGACGCACCAAGGCTCGGCAAACCGAAGATTGATGCCGGCCTGTGTCTACGGGCGATCATCGGCCTGCTCGACCCGGCAGAGCCGCAGGTGAGAGCGAAGCTGGAGCAGCTTGAAGCATCGCTGGAGAAGACCCGGACCAAGCTCAAGGACGAGCGGGCTGAACCGGCTTTTCACATCACCCGGTTGCGTAAGAGCCTCGCCGCAGACTACGGAGTCGAGGACGCCAACGACGCTCCCTTGGAACGGGATCGGTTTTTCGGGCTTCCAACGGCAGCGGCAACCCGACTGGAGGCACTTCGAGGCGAAGTCGCGCGGATTGACGAGCAGCTTGCACCGCTGGACCGCCAAATCGCCTTGGCGGCGGCTTCGCTGCTGGAACCCACTGAATTGAAAGACCAACTGACGGCGGCCAGCGAAGTCACAGGCGAGGGCACTGACGTGCTCTTGGCTGACATCGAGCAACTGCGTAGTATTCGGCAACTCATCAAGGACGCCGAAGCGTCCCTCTGCCGTTTCGGCGGCATCTTGATCGAGCAGTGCAGCTTCGTCCAGGGACGCCTAGAACAGATTGACGAGCAGTTGCGAGAACAGCAGCGCACGACGCTTCCGTCTGTGGCGGAGCGTGAACAAGTGGCGGCTCGGCTGGCTGAACAAGCCAAACGCCAACAGACGCTCATCGAGCGAATCCGAGAGCGCCTCAATGAACTGAACCGTCAGAAGAACGACCTCGTAGAGAAGCGGCGAAGCCTGAATGACCAGATTCGGCACATCCCTGCCATGCTCGCCGAAATCCAAGACTGGAATGCAATCGTGGAAGGGGCCAAACCGAACTCAGCGGTCCAGTCGCTCGAAACCGACTTGGCCAACGCGCAGTCCGAAATCGCATCCGCAGAGGCCACGCTCGCGCAGCTCATCACGGCACAGGCAGGGCGTCTGAAGCTGTTCGAGTCGCAGTTCGACGGCGTTGTGAAGCGCACATTGACTGCCGACTTCAAGGGCGTCGTTGAGACCGAAGAGGAAGGGATCAGCTTTCGCATCATGCGCCGCGAATCTCTCTCCGGCGAGGCTTACGAAACGCTTGCGGTCCTGCTGGCGGACCTTGCCTTGCTCTTCGAGAGCAATGCGGCTCACGTCCACCATCCCGGAATACTGCTGCACGACAGCCCCCGCGAGGCGGACCTGAACGAGCGGATTTACCACAGGCTGTTGGACATGGCCGATGCGCACGCCCAGGAAGCAAGGCAGAACGGCGGCATCCCGTATCAGTACATTGTCACGACCACGACCTCGCCTTCGCGGCACCTACAACGGAAATCCGTCACGACAATCCGGCTGGGTGACGGCCCCAGTTCCTTGTTCAAGATGCAGCTTGAGGCGGCCAAGCCGCAAACGCCGGAACCGACGTTGTTTGACGGCGAGGCGGACCCATGAGATCGGGTGGAGAACCGGCGAGAGGTAAGAATCGAGGGAATCTCTATGGCGATCACATTCGACAACGACTTCACCAAGCAGTGGCTTGCCCACAGGGGGCCGGCCAAGGTGTTCGGCAAGGACGTGGACACCAGGGAGCGGCTCAGCGACCCCGAGGCCATCGCCTGGTTCGACCGGATTTGGGAATCAAACCTTCGGCGAGCCATCGAGCAGGCCAGTCCGTGCGACATCGACTTCGTGCGTGCCAAGGTGCCCCATTTTGCGCAGAACTTCATCGACGAGTCGGCCGGGCATCGGGAGTTCACGCTCGCCAACTGCCTGTTCATCTGCCAGCTTCCCGACCCCGAGACGTGCAACCAACTGTGGTTTATCCCCTCAACCAGTGGCGATCCCAGAACTCTTTACGTCAAGTTCAAGACCGTGCCGATCAAGGAGGCGTTCGACAAGCTCGCGGCGAAGCTCGACTGGAAGCCCGAGGAACTCGGCGAGAAGATACTGCTCGACTTCATGGAGACGGTCACACGCGAAGCGTTTCGGCCAGAATCGGCGGACGAGGATGACGCCCAGCGGACGGACTGACAAGGAATTGGAGCCAAGGCATGGACACCGTAGCCGAACAGAAACTCGCGCGATTTCGCTTCCTGAAACACCTCTACGAACGCGCGGGCGGGAGTGAATTCGTGACCGTGCCACACGAGGACATTGCGGAGAACGTCGGCCTATCGGAAGACGACGATACAAATACGTTCAGGTACTTGGCGCAAGAAGGACTCGTGCGCGGAAGTAGCAGAGGCGTGCGTCTGACCCACGCGGGGATCGTCGAGATCGAGACGGCCTTGTCCCAGCCGGACACGCCGACCGAGCACTTCCCCGTCAACATTATCCACATCGGCCAGATGTCACACTCGCAGATTCAACAGGGCACCGCAGACAGTGCGCAGTCCGGGACGTTCGGCTCGCTGAACCTGGCAGCCGTGACCGAGTTTGTGCGGGCTCTAAAGACTCAGCTTCCGCAACTCGGGCTGACCGGCGACGACGAGGCCGTGGCCGAGAGCGACATCGCCACCATCGAGACCCAGCTTTCGTCGCCGCGGCCGAAGGTGGAGATTGTCAAGGAATCCCTGCGGTCGATCAGAAACATCGCCGAGGGAGCCGTGGGCAGCCTGGCGGCTTCCGGGATTGTTGCCGGGGTGGCGAAGCTGCTTGGCATGTAACAAGGACATCGCGGATGCCAACAAATAGACACGATCGACTTTCGCCGCATGAGCTTGTTGCGCGCTTCAAGCAGCGCATTGACGTGCCACGAGCAACGCATTACCAGGAGCTTTGCGGGCAGGTGGGCCGCCTAATGCTCGATCTGCCCACAGACCCCGGGCCACCGGCGGCCCTCTGGCGACATTCCGGCGACCTCTATCCCGGCGTTCTCCAGAGATGGGTCTTGGCGGTCCTCCGGCAGAACAAGCTGGCAGCGATGCTGCTCCTCGATGCCTTGGACTACCTGACCTCCCTTCTCGATTCTATCGTTGACAGACCGGGCCGATACGAGTTCCCTACCGCCGAGCAGAAGAAGTGGTTCACTCGGGTAATGAGAGGGGTGCTCGTTGAGTTCGAGGTGCCGCCAGGCTGGGAATTGCGCTTTGCGCGAGACAAGCGCCTGCCGGGTTTTCGAGGCGTTGCGGCCATAAGCCGTTGCCATCTGTCGCAGGACTTCACCCACCGGAACGATGCCATCAGCCAGCTCGCAGGTATGCCTTGGGATTACGAGACCGATGTGGGGTACTTCGATATTCGCTGCCATTTCGATCCCAGTGAGGCCATCGTGGACGGCCACCTTCGCAGGGCAGAACACGGGGCCGGGTCGGAGATGGACATTGCCATTCCGTACATCTTCATCCTGCACGAAATCGACTGCCTCAATGATGGGGTTCGACTCATAAAACGTCCCACAGACGTGGAGGTGGTGCAGATCGCGCGGGCGGCAATGGAACGGATGTGGGAAAGGGTGGACGCGAACTGAGTTCGGAGGGAGCATGACTGAACACGAACTGCTCGCAGCGCTGAGCATTGGCGAAGAAAAAGACTGGGAATTCAAGTCGGCCAAGGGCGGCCTGCCCGAAAGCCTCTGGGCCACCTACAGCGCGATGGCCAACACGGATGGCGGCCGGATCGTCGTCGGCGTGGAGAATACGGGTGTGGTGGGCGGCCTGGACGACCCTGCCAAGATGAAGAAGGCTTTTTGGGACACGATCAACAATCGCGGGAAGGTCAACCGAAACCTGCTCCACGATGAAGACGCGGCGGTCGTGACGGTGGCGGACAAACAGGTGCTCGTCATCCAGGTGCCGCGGGCCAATCGGCGGGAGCGGCCGGTGTTCGTCGGGCAAAACCCGTTGACAGGCACGTACCGGCGGAATTACGAGGGCGACTACCATTGCACGCCCGATGAAGTGGGCCGGATGCTGGCCGACCAGGCGGAAGAGCCCGCCGACAGCCGCATTCTGGAACATTTTGGCCTCGACGATCTTGACAAGGACACGGTGCAGCAATATCGGCAGCGGTTCTCTGCCCGCTCGCCGGAGCATCCCTGGCTGGCCGAGTCGTCGGCAGGGCTGTTGGAGAAGCTGGGCGGCTGGCGACGGGACCGGGCGACGGGCGTTGCAGGTCTGACGGTGGCCGGCTTGCTGATGTTCGGCAAGGACGAGGCGATCCATGCCCCGGAGGCCATGCCGCAGTTCAACCTTGACTACCGCGAGCGGCTTTCCGATGATCCCGAAGTCCGTTGGACGGACCGACTGACTATCGACGGCATGTGGGTCGGAAACCTGTTCCAGTTCTATCAGCGGGTGATTCAGCGGCTCACGGCCGACCTGAAGATTCCCTTTCAACTTGAGCCCAATCTGTTTCGCAAGGACGACACCATCGTCCACGAGGCGATCCGGGAGGCTTTGGTCAATTCGATCATACATGCCGATTACCGGGGCCAAGGGGGCATCGTCGTCGAGAAGCTCCGCGACGGAATGAGGCTGTCCAATCCGGGCACGCTGTTGGTTTCGTTCGAGCAGCTTCTCCGCGGCGGGCTCAGCGAATGCCGCAACAAGTCCTTGCAGACCATGTTCCTGATGATTGGCGGCGGCGAACGCGCCGGGTCGGGCATCGACAAGATTAGGCAAGGATGGAAGAGCCAGCATTGGCGGCTTCCCAAGATCGAAGAGTCGCTTGAGCCAGACCGCGTGAGCGTCTTGCTGCCGATGTGCAGTCTGCTTCCCGAGGAGGCCGTCGAGCGGCTACGTAAGCGATTCGGCGGCAAAGTGGACCGCCTGGCCCCGCTGGAGCTTCAGGCGCTTGTGACTGCGGAGATCGAGGGGGCCGTCTCGAATGCGCGGATGCGGGAAGTCTGCGACGAACACCCCGCCGAAATCACGCGGTTGCTGCAAGGGCTGGCGGGCCGCCGGCTCTTGGAGCAGGTGGGCCAGAAGAGGGGAGCATATTACCGGCTGCCCGGGGACGGCGGGCGGAAGGACGCCAGGTTGTTACACAAGCCCCCGGACTCCTCACATAAGGAGGACTCCTTACACAAGGCAGGCGAGGGCTCCGCACACAGTCTGGAAAGCCTGCCTGAACAAGAACTTACGGCTCTGCGGGTAATCGCTTCGCCGTCGTTCCACGGCCAGCGGCTTGCCCCGACTGAAACCCGAAAGATCATCGTCCAACTGTGCAAAGGAAGATACCTGACCGCCGCCGCCTTGGCCGAGCTAATGGGTCGCAGCGCCAACGGCCTGCGCGCCCGTTTCTTGACCCCGATGGTGGAGGAGGGGGTGCTGGTTCGGAAATACCCCGCGGAGCCCAACAGGCCAGACCAAGCCTACATGGCAGGGCAGTGAGAGGACAATCTGCGTAAGCATCTTCCTAAAGGACCAGCGTTTAGAGAGAATCTTTAGGCAGAACGCTACTTCTTGACAGACTGAATCTTAGGACCGAACGATGAGCAGCATCCTTCAAAGCATCCCGTCAGCCATGAAGGTTCGAGAGGAACTTGAGCAGATGGTCCTCAACGACCTCCTGGGGCCGGTTGCGGGTCCGACCGAGGAGATCGTCGAGCAGAGCGTGCGGGACCGTTACTTGGTCGGGATGCTGGCCCCGAAGCGGCAGGAATTGTCACCGGAGGAATTCGACGAACTTCCCCAAGGCGGCCCTGGCACGGTCGAGGAAGGGACAACCGACTACACGGCCCCCACCGTTAAGACGATGTTCCCGTCGTCCTTCGGCATGACGTTCTGCCTCGACCTGGACGCCAAGGAAATCCAGATCACCGCCCGGTGGGGGCACTATTCTCGGGAGCACAGTGACACGCTGACCACGCCCACCGGAGACAAGAAGCTGGTGTGGAAGCGGAGTAAACGAGAGGGCGTCTCGAAGCCGATTCCCGTTGAGCCCGGCCGCGTGAAGTGGACCCCTGATCCCGAGTTCCCGGAAGTCCAGGTCCAGGGAATCATTCGCCCGCGGAGTAGTTTTTGGAGCGTCACACTGTTCCTGGTCAACGGACAGGAAGAACCGAAGAAACTGCGAGATACCGCCTGGCTCTTCCAGCCGGAATTGGTGGTCGAGTCGCCCGATGGCCGGCCAATCTTTCACAGCCGCCCGACACAGCGCGACCTGGGCAAGAGCGATCCGGTCACGTTTGCAGAAGAGCAGGAAATGGCGATGCTCTACCGCCGTCAGGTCGAGTTTGGGGTGGGGCACGGCGTCAGCATTCATGCTGAGTGCGCCGAGGGTGTGTCCGACCGGGCAACCCGCCTGGCAACGAAGGTTGTGCCCAGCTATGAAATCCCGCAAACCACGCCGCCCACAAACGCCGATTTCTCCAAGCTGGCCGGGCTGGTCCTGGACATGAAGGAACTGGGCGAGACGCCGACCGCCGACTTCGACAGAAAGATTCGCCCACTACTGGTGGCGTATGAAGCCTGGATCAAGGACCGGGAGGCGGATCTTCTGATGCCGGGCATGGCCATGCACAAGAAGTCGGGCCAGGCCGCCGTCCAGCGGTGCCGTACCGCCCTGTCGAGGATCGAGGCTGGATTGAAGCTGCTGACGGATGACAAGGATGCGGCCGAGGCGTTCCGTTTCGCCAACCTGGCGATGTGGCAACAGCGTGTCCACACGATCCTCTCTCAAAGGAAACGGCGCGAAGAGAAGGTCGAGTTGAAGGAAATCGACGTGCCCGGCAACCGCTCTTGGTATCCGTTCCAGTTGGCCTTCATCCTGCTGAACCTGCCCGGCATTACGAAACTGGACCACAACGACCGGACGGGAGAGGCCGAGGCAATAGCGGACCTGCTCTGGTTCCCCACGGGCGGCGGCAAGACGGAAGCCTACCTGGGGTTGTCCGCCTATACGATGGGCCTGCGGCGATTGCAGGGCACCGTGGCCGGGCGCTCCGGGCAATCGGGCGTTGCGGTGCTGATGCGCTACACGTTGCGACTGCTGACGATCCAGCAGTTCCAGCGGGCCACTGCCCTGATCTGTGCCTGCGAGTTGATCCGGCGGGAAGACGAGAAGAAATGGGGCACGGAGCCGTTCCGCATCGGCCTCTGGGTGGGGCAGAAGACGACGCCGAACACCACGGACCAGGCCGCTGAGGCGATCCAGCAGGAGCATGGGCAGAGGTACAACCGGGGCGGGAGAGGCAGCGGCTCACCCGCCCAATTGACCAACTGCCCTTGGTGCGGGGCAAGAATCGTGCCCGGCCGGGACATCAAGGTGGAGAGCTATGCCAAAGGGCGGTGCCGAACGCTGACCTACTGCGGTGACGTGCTCGGTCGTTGTCCATTCACCGCCAAGCAATCCCCGCTCGAAGGAGTCCCCGTACTGGTGGT
>Ga0326727_10015239_pt1 | contig 16561 bp, 18 predicted proteins | sample MB2enrmetagenome_FD_207643 | JGI IMG/M metagenome (GOLD analysis project Ga0326727, IMG submission 207643) | Lab enriched peat soil microbial communities from McLean, Ithaca, NY, United States - MB29MY | ecosystem: Environmental > Terrestrial > Soil > Wetlands > Peat | place: USA: New York...
CAGCCTCCTTCGGCTGGATTTCGACCGGCGCGTGATGCTTCACTTTCGCGGCTCCGTCGTGACGTCAGATGCCGGTCTGCTGGCATATCGCGAACTCGATGATGTACTGAACTTGAGTGCGTCCGCGAGTTGATGTTCGAGCGGGGTTGGCTGGTATGGAGGGCGCGAGCCTTCCAAAGGCGCGAGCGCGATGGGGCGGCGAGACTGTTTGGCGTGAGGACTAGATCTGTTCAGGTCGGCCGGGCGGAATCGTTGGGTACGAGGCCCCCGCGACTCCAGACGCCCTCAGCAACGCGCTGTCGATTGATGGCATCCTAGCCGGCGGCCAAGCGGTGTGCAAGGGTGCGGCTCCGCTGCGCTCCGCCAGGTGCATACGCAATTAGACGGATTGCAACTGAGATAGCGGACTTCGAGGGCTTCAAGGTGCTGATTCGGCACGCGAAGGGGTCCGCGGCGAGGAATGGGGCTGCGAATCTTTCGGGTTACGCGCGGCGTCACGAGCGACGCGCCCGCGAAAACCATACCGTGGACGACTGGAAGCGTCTTCGCTTCGAGGGGGGTTATCCGGGCTTCGAGGTGGACGTCCTCCTGGGCGACGGACGTGTTGCGACGGGGAAGACGCGGTTGACAAAAGTGCGTCAATCGTATGGCTAACCTAAGTCGGTGAGGCATCGGCATCTCGTCGAAGGAGTCGGCTTTGCTGTGCCGGTGATCGACGATATCCTCGAGCGCGGCGCGCCCGAGGATTGGTGCGAGCTATGGGCCGAGGTCGAGCGGGATCCGTGGGGCCGTGTCGCGGACGAGATTTTGCGGCTTTGCGCGGTGCATGAGATGTACGGCACCTCGAAGCTGTGGCCGCGCATGATCGCGTTAGAACGCCAAGAGCGAGTTCGTGAGTCGGTATAGTCGGCGGCTCGTCAACACGGTCGAGGAGTGGGAGCGTGTCATCGAGGCTGCGGCTCGCGTTCCGGATCTCGAGAAGGCGGTCGCGGCCGCTAGAAGCGGCGGCCCTCCGCGTTTTGTGGCGAGCTCTGATCAGGTCTAGCTGCGGTTCTGGCGGGCGAATTCGATTGCGGCTAGCGCGGCTATAATGATGAATGGCGCTCGCTGGAAGGGATTGCGGTCGGCAAGCCATGCTTCGTGATGGATGCCGCCGAGCGAAGCCGCGCGATCGTACTGGACGAGGGTGCGGATCTCCGCTTGCACAGCGTCAAGGAAGGAGCGTATTTCGTCCGGCGAGATTGTTGCGCCGCGCAGCCATTGGGCCTTCGGGGGTCGCGGTGAAGGTTGAATGGGGATTCCGAGTCCGGACTTCGCGAGAGTGCTGATACCCGTAAGGAGGTGGCGCGCCCATGCGGCGTGCAACTTGCTCAATTCTATAGGTCCGATTGCGGATTCGATCTTAGGCAGGTCTGGTTCGCCGAAGAGGTCGATTGGGTATGCGTTGCACCAATCGATGATCTTCCGGAGGGCGTCCTCTGCAGATGCTGGGTCGAGTGGTGCGTCAGCTCTGCTGGAGTCGGGGTTGCTGCTGTTAGGCATAGTGCGCTTTCATGAACTACGCCACCCAAGGCGGGAGTCTATGGGTGGAGTTTCCGGAAGGACGTGATCCGTTGAGGGTAAGGCGCAAAGACGGCGCAAGCGGCTACGTTCTTCCGGTGTGAGTAGTTGGCGGATGATCATTTCGGCTTGAGCTGCTTTTCTCTTGAAATAAAGGCGAAGCCGGCCTTCTGGGATCTCTTGCCAGGGAAATCGGGCTGTGTGGTCGAGCAGAACGATCGCGCCACTTGGGTTGGCCCAGCTTGTATGCAAAACGGTGCTAGCTCGAAAAGCGCCACGTTTCACGTGAATGTGACAGGCGAGTTCACGATGAGTGCTACGGTCGACTGGCTGGCAGTGAACGTCGATACCGAGTCGTCGGATGAGGTTTTTTAGGGCTCTTGCTCGTGGAAGATGGTGTTCATCGATGAAGGTCTTGCCGGCGAGGCGAAATCGAAGTCTCTCGCTGTGGTGTCTCGCTTGGCGATTGACGAAGGCATGGGAGAAGTCGTTATGGCTAAGTCGACGACCCAGGCGTTGCTCAATGCAGCCTATGCAGAGCAGTCGGCTACCGCGTGCGGCTCGCCAGGTCCGGACCGTGACCATGTAGTCGAGTTCGCAGATTGTGGAAACGTCGACGCGGCAATCATCGCATGCGAAGGGGTGCGTACGTTTGTCAGTCATGGGTAATTGAGGCTATTGTCCTTTTCTTCTCCGAGAAGAAGTCGGCGGTCTCGTTTGAGGTTTTCAAGGTCGCTCTCGGCGTAGATGATTTTCTCGCGAAGCTCTTCGGCGAGGGCTTCGACGACCTTTTCTTTCGATGTGGAGATTTGATCGCCAAGAAATTCGAGGATGATATCGCCGCCGCCTGTGTCGTGAGCGAGAACGAGGTGTTTGGTCGGGTAATCAGTGCCTTTTCCAACGTACCTTCCGTAGCGCATGCATGGATTACGATCCGTTTGACGATCGATAAAGTAGATGGTGGTGCCGAAGTTGATCGTCTCGACCCAGCCGAGGCTTTGGTTAGCCATTGATGTCGTCCTCACTCTTCGACCGTGTAACGGATTCTTGTGATGGCGTCTTCCACGTTATTGATAATATCGGCTACGGCTCCCTCGACAGCTGGGTCTTTGCCAATGTTATCGAGCGCACTGAGGATCGTTGCCTCCTCGTCGAGCGGGTCAAGGTATTGAAACGTGTAGCGTCCTGAGTCGCGTATCGCCACAGCCGCAGCGTGTTCACGTGGACGCCATGCTTGCGGGCGAGCTCGGCGACGGCGGCCCCGGCGTCGCAGGCTTTGGGGATCGAGACGATCTGCGCCTCGGTGAACCGACTCTTCTTCACGATGGACTTCCTTTCGGCGTCGCCGGCAGAAATCCACAGTTATTCCTGGCCTACATTGCGGGGCTCAGACCCGATACTGCATTCGACGTCCGCTTCGTCGAAAGCGCTCTCAAGCAGCGTTAGTTATTTTCGTATTGCTGCATTTCCCAGTACTGCTTGGTGCTGATGTCAGCTTCCTCTTGGGATTCACACTGAGCACCTTCATGGGTTCCATAGATGCCCGGCAGGCTTTGGCATTCAGCAAGGAGCGTTTCCGCCTGATTCATATCCGTTGCAGAATCCCCAGAGGAGAGATTGTGCTCAGCCAGTGCTTTGAACGACAGTAAGTACCCATTTAAGACAACTTGGGAGTTGTTGTCGTCGCATTCTCCAGCATAATGCAGGCCTGAAATCGTCAGGTCGTAGGTCTTTTGGTATTCGTTTGCTCTGATTGCGTCTGCCGCAGTCCTCTCGATGTCGAATGCCGTGTCACAAGGGTGCGCTTCTTTCGCTTCTTGCGCTTGGCGTTGAGCCTCTTGGGCATCGGCGATTCGTTGCTGCTCCTGCACTTTGCGTCGCTCAGCGTCCTGGGCGGCTTCCTGTTGACGCTGCCGCTCCAGCGCCAGTGCCTTGCGGCGGGCTATTTCGGCCGGGTGGGCCTTGTCCCACGCGAGGCGTTTGCGGTGGGCTTGCCACGCTGCTTGCTTCCCTTGGGCTGTGGCGCGGGCTTCATCGGCCCCACTTTGCGCCGCGGCGTTACGCGCGAGCTGGTTATTGTGCGCTTCGATATTTGCGAAGATCAGAATCCACGCGAGCAATGCCATTCCGGCGACGATCAATAGTTGCGGCGGTTTCATGGGGAGGTATGTTCTCCTAAATTTTGTCGTGGATGCGCGACGGCAAAACGAGATTGCTGCCCTTATGGTAAATTGTCGGGGTCCTGGGCGTTTGGTGCCGCTGTCTGAGTAAGATGTGACGCGGCGCACAACTGGCTCCCAAATTGACCACTGTTGCTGGGCTAGGAGCGATGCCCGGAGTCCGAGCGTTCCAGGGTGGGGTCTTGGACTCGTTCGTGCCTAATTGGGTTCGTCGTGAGCGTGGTCACGCAGCATCGTGCTGCGCGCCCCGAGTTCGTCCGGTAAGCCGAGTTTCGCTCGGGTAACTACGGCCGCCCGGTGCTCTCGTGGGCGGCGAGTCCGCCCGCAGGAGGATGACACGCGCGGCGTTGATGTCTGCGTTATCTACGTGACCGCAGCCGACGCACCGAAACCATGTACCCTCCCGACTTTCGCTCGCAACGTGCCCGGACTCGGCGCCAGCATCCTGGCCCACGACGAGAGCAGCAGCCGGCAGAAAATACCCGAGCGAACTCGGCATACTGGACTTGACGCTCACCGCGTGGGCCAACGCGCCCGTTCGATGCGAGGCGCTGCGTGACTGCATCCTCGTTTCGCTCCCGGGCGGCGTCGTTCGCATTCTACTCACTGCCGTGGATTTCGGTTGCGGCGGCCGCATCGCTTTGGACGCTTTGTCCCAGAGTAGCGGCAAGATCTTGGTCAACGCACACGAATCCCCAGTCGATTTGGTCGGGTAATCCCTGCGTCAGGTTGCTGCTCCCTGCGTAAACTGCGGGTCCATCGACGGCGATCTTTTGGTCGCTGTCGCCTGCGTAGACGTGGACGCCGGCTCGTACGAGATCCGCGACGACTTCTTGCTCGTGGAGGGTTCGCTCGTATTCGAAGCGCGCGATCACGAGCGTCACGTCGTCGCCCATTTGCGCGCGTGCCTTGAGAGTTTTCGCGATAGGACCATCACCGAACGATTCAGTTTCGACGAGAAGTCGGTGCGAGCTACGGTGTGCGATGAGGGTTAGTTCGTTGGCTAAGCTGTTGGCTTTGCGGGTTGTGAAGGCGCCGACGCTGCCTGATCGCCCGAGGATAGCGCGCTCGACGGTGAACCGCGTGTATGTGGGTAGTTGCAGGATCAGCGATCTTGAAGACGATGTCCAGTTGCGGTCTGACACGTAGATGTCGGTGCCGTTGACGACGATCGCCTTCATGTGAAGGGCCTCGCTTGAAAGTTGAGTCCGGATACCCTCGGAGTTGAACGTTGCGGCGGCTTCGTCGTTGTCTCGAGCAGCGCCGCCGATGGCATGTCCGTCCAGGACGAGGGAGACTCGCGCGCCGCGCTGAGCTGCCTGCGCAAGCGCTCGGGCGATCTTGCCGTGGGGGTTGAGGGTGTAGGCTGATGCCGTGACGGTGCTGGCGCTGTTGATGTTGTCGATCACCGTGGCCAGAGAGACAAGATGAGCGGCCTGTTGATCAGCGTTGCCGGCGAGGGGGTAAAGAGCGATGAGGCCGGCTGTCAGAAGGGCGAGTAGTGCGCGCATGGTGCTTTCGTTTTAGGGAGAGGGTGTTGGCATAGAAAACTACGGAAAGTGCCTTGGGGTCTCGTGGGTGGATCTGTGATGTGCGGTGCGTGCCGTGAAGCACCGGGGGGACCGAGCGGTTGTATTTCGTGCGTCCGCCGGTTCCGACCGAGACGGGCAAGCCGATGTTTTCGAGCGTGTGATAGAGGGCCCAGCGGGTAGTTTACTGGTCGTTCGAAGTGTGTGAGGGCGGTTGAGATGACGCGCGTCGATCGGCAGCAGCATCGAGTATGAGCTTGCGTGCGTCGTAGGCGGAGTGGCAGAGGATTTTGCCTCCGCGTTCGTGGCTGGGAACGCTGATAAGGCGGCCTCCGAGCGATGGTTTGTGGTAGCTGTAGTCGGTAACTAGATGGCGACGACGTGGTGTGTAGCGCATGTGCCTTCCAGCCGTAACGTCGTTGAGTTTCCGTTGGAGCTCGCGCGTTTGACCAGGTTTTGTTTTGGCCCGCAAAATGATGCGGTAATGATCGCGATCGACGTAGCCTCTCTGCCTGCGCTCGTGTCGCGACCTGGGGCGTTTCGGGTCATCGAAGAGTTCGATTCTGGTCGCTTGATGGGCAAGGAGTGATGCGAACCGCATGAAACCGAGAAAAATCGATAGCCAGTAATGTTGGTCCGTTCTGGGCAGCTTGGAGCCAATGATTGATGGCGCAGAAAGATTGGTCATGGAAGCGTCGCCGCTCGGTGCGACGTTGAACTGGACAAGGTTCGTGACGGGGCCCGTCTTGGGGTGCTCAATCAGATCAAGCAGGAAGAACGTGTGACCTTGTGTGGTTTCCGGTAGAGCGATGATGCCGTTACGGATGCAGGTGTAAGACTCACCTGGGTTGTCGATGAAGGGCATCGTCATTGGGTCATTAAGGCGGATCTCGAAGGCGTCGAAGGGTAAGATGGCCCGTTGCATTTCTTCGATGGTGTCGATTTGCTCGCCGGGGGTTAGGATGTGCTTCCAGATATGGGTGTCAAGATGAAATACTGGCGCGATTTCATCGAGTGGGCCAAAGTCTTGCGGAAATCGGTGCGGAACGGGTGTTGTTATCTTGACAAAATAGCGGATGACATCTCGGGCGAGTTGAGTCGGATTGAGGCGGGTTGGGGGAGCTGCTTGCTGATTTGAGTCGTGTGGATGCTTCTTGCTCATGCGACCTCATCTGATGCGATGCCCGCAAAGCGTGAAAGGCGGTGAAAGAATTCGTCTGCGCTCATCTTGCCGAGTGCTGAGTGTAGGCGTTGCCGGGACGTGCTTTGCGTTTCCGTCGGCGCGGGGTCTCGTAGAGCTGGTTTGGCGAGTTTTCCGTGCGCGATCGTGTTGGTGAGCGTCTCGTGGAGTGCACGGACCTTGCATGCGTTGCTTGCGCTGACGGTGATGCTGCCAAATTGGAGCGACGCGTGCTTTCCTTTGCATCCGAGAAGCCGTGCCAATGAGGCTCGGGAGTGCCCGCGAGCGATGAGATCGTGGAGCAGTGTGATCGTTGGGCCGGCGTCGACGCGTGTGGTCGGCGTGATGCTCGTCGCCGTTGCAGCTATGATGCGATCAGCCGTGGATGGGTGAACTCGCGCGAGCTTTCGATCAGCGATGCGTTCTAAGGTGGTGCGGCTGACGTTCGATACCCTCGCAAGCTCGCGCAGGCCGACGCCGGCGTCCCGCAGCTGTGCGATGTGGGTGCAGACCTTCTCGGCTGAGATGAGCCGGATGCGGCCTGGCTGCGGTTTGGTCTGCCGGTTGAGCTGGGCACGCTCAGTGAGGGCATCCGCTCGATTGAGATGCCGTGAACGCTTTTCCCCCGTGACTGCGTTCCAGACGATCCATCCGTTCGTGACATGGCGCAATCGCCACGGTAGACAGCGTTCGGCGGTGCGCGCTGGGTCGGTATTCTTGGAGTTGGCGTGAGGTTGTGTCTTGTTCATGCCACAGAGTTCGTAGGCGTGGGCGCGTCTCTAGGAGGCTAGGCGCGTGGGCTGGGTGAGGAGGTAGAATACGGCGGGAGTCTCGATAGAAACGGTGCCGTCGGGATGCCGTACGACGTAGTCGCCTCGGCGCACGATGGCCCATTCAGTGCCGGTCCAGACGTTGGCCGTAGCGAAATCGCCTACGGCATAGACGTCGAGCTCGGAGCCGATAAGGTCCGCGATGCTGTCGAGCGTGTCGTCGGTGGCATCGTATTGGATGGCTGCAAGCTCGTTTGCGTAGGCGGGGGCGGCGTTGTACATGCTAGTTGGCTCGGTTCGGCTAGTGCGGAAAGGTGCGGATGTGCATTGAGTATCGTTTGGAAGCGATAAACGCGGACGCGGGCGGTTCGCGGAAGGCGACCGCCCGCATCCGCTCCGATGTGGGGCTCTATGTTTTGGAAGCTCGAGGCTTTCGTGATACGACGCGTGCTCGTTCCCATTGACCAGTTGGGTTGCGCCGGCGGACGATGAAGCCGTCTTCGCTTTCTTGTTCGACTTCATAGCCCTCGAGTATGGCCTTCTCGCGGCTTGGGAAGGTGACGATCCCGTACATGGCTGACCTTATGCGGCTTTGCAGCAACGCGGCGCAGTGTTCTTGAGAGCGTCCTCTGCGGCGAGCGTGCGAGCGTCGGCGCGTTTGGTCTGCTCGAGGAGCTCGATGACGGTTTCCGAGAGATAAGTTGCGTAAGCGTATGAGTTCTGCAAGAAGCGTGCGATCCGATGTGCATGCGCAAGTCCGTGGATCGAGCGTACCTCGATCGTGATTTGAGAGTTCACCGATGAGACGCGAACGGCGTCGTCGGTTGTCACGATCGTTCCGTCTGCAAGGTTGAAATGAATGGTGCTGGCGGTCGGGTTCTGGGGCACGGATGCCTCCTTTGTAGGATGCGGCTGACGGATCTCTCGCGTGGGTGGAGATTGTCTTGCTAGCGTTATCGACGCATTTCTCCTCAGGGTGTGGAGTTGACATCCATGGCGGCTTTGGATGTGATGGGGCAGATAGTAGAGAGCGGGCCGAGAGGCAAGTGAGCGTGATCAAAGTGGGTGGTGTTGGCGCGGGTGGATATGGCCGGATTAGGTCTGATCGAAACGGTGTGGCAGCGGCTGGTCGGCGCCGGCGATCGCGGTTGGAGTCCATTTACTGTTTCGAAAATAGCGTATTCTGTAGCGTGAGCTGATGAAAATCGCGGGCTGGATACCAGCGCCAGCGGCCTTGCTGTTCATCGCAGTCGGTATTTGAAATGCGGTAGTAGAGCCAGATCCCGGCGACGTTTGCGCCAAGCATGAGCTTGCTGCATTCGAGGCAACTCGGGGCTTCATCTCCGGTTGTGCTGATTGGTCCGGACGGAGCGGGCTTTCCGTGTATGACTTTGACGTGCAAGAGTTGAGCGCCAAAGGCGCGGTAGCCAGCGATGAGGAGGCACATCTGTTCGGCGTGGATGGCGCATCGTCCGCAGTTGTTTTTGCACGTTGCATCGCGCGTGCAGGTGTAGCCCGGAGGAAGATCGTTGTGGGCATTGACGATGAATGTGTGCGTCCAAAGCACGACGCCCCGCTTTGACTGGCATGGAGAGTGCTGCGCAGTGAGGATTGCGAGCTCGACTATTTCGGGCGGCGGAATGACGAAAAGCACTCGCTGCATTGTTATTTATGTCGATCGTGCGGTGCAATAAACGTCATCGAGGCTACGCTGTGCAACCTTCAGCATTGAGGTCGAGGGAAAGCGCCTTCATTCGTTGTCGCGCTTGCTGTTTGCGATGGCTGTTTCGAGGAAGTCGTCAATGAGGCGGTCGTTTTCGTCTCTGATCGAGAGCACGACTAACGGTGAGAGGAGGATACTGCTAACGACAAAGAGCGCGAAGATGATGGCGACGTGGTCGACGATTGCTCGTGGGAGTGTTGTCAGAAGAGTGTTCATAGGTCGACGATCGCGAACTTGGCTTCTTCTTCGATGAACTGGCGGCGTGGAGCAACGTCGTCGCTCATGAGCAGCGTGAAGGTTCCATCGGATGCTGTGGGGCCGCCGGCGCCGTAGCGGATTTGCCCGAGCGTTCGGGTTGCGGGTGATAGGGTCGTCTGAGCCAGCTCGTCGGCGTCCATCTCTCCGAGGCCCTTGAAGCGCGCGATTGTCCACTTGTCGTGGCTGCCGTTGTTTGCGAGGAACTCGTTGAGGGCAGCGTCATCTCGAATGTAGTGCGACTGCTTGCCCTTCTGCGCCCTGTAGAGCGGCGGCATGGCGGTGTAGACGTACCCGCCTGCGATCAGGCCGGGCATGTAGCGGTGGAAGAGCGTGAGCATCAGGGTGAGGATGTGCTGTCCGTCGATGTCTGCGTCGGTCATGATGATGACCTTGTGATAGCGCAGCTTCGCGGCGTCGAAATGGTTGTGAACGCCGCATCCCAAGGCGGCGACGAGGTTTTGGATTTGCTCGCTCTTGATCGCCCGAGTGAATTCGGCTTTTTCGATGTTGAGGATCTTGCCTCGCAGCGGCAGGATGGCTTGGATTCGCGGATCGCGCCCAAGCTTAGCGGTGCCGCCGGCGGAGTCTCCCTCGACGATGAAGAGCTCTGAATCCGCCGGATTGCGCGACCGGCAGTCGGCGAGCTTTCCGGGTAGTGACGTCGGGTCGAGGGCGCCCTTGCGCTTGATGACGGTTTCTTTGGCACGTTTGGCGGCTTCACGGGCTTTTGCCGAGAGGACCGCGCGCTGGATGATCGCTTTGGCAGCGCTTGGGTTCTCCTCGAAGTAGCGCGAGATTCCGCCGTAGACGGTCGTCGCGACCGCTCCGACGGCCTCGGCGTTGCTGAGACGGTCTTTCGTTTGCGATTGGAACTTCGGTTGCGCTAGGCGCACTGAGATGGCTGCGACCAGGCCGTCGCGGACGTCCTCGGCGGTCAGCGGCTCTTTCGAGAGGCTATTGCTTGAGGCGTAGGTGTTGATCGCGCGCAGAAGCGAGGTGCGAAAGCCGATTTCGTGCGTGCCGCCGAGGGGCGTGTTGACGCCGTTCGCGTAGCTTGCGATGACAGAGTCGTCGCTGTCGAAGTACCGAAGGGCGATGAAGACTTCGATGTTGCTCTTTTCGGTTGAAATGGTGTCGTGTGCTGAGATGATGCCGTTGATCGGTGTCTGCATGTCTTGGGTCTTGATGGCATCGAGGATCTCGGTGAAGTCTGTCGCAAGGAACGTCTCTTGAGTTCCGGTGGCTTCGACAGCGAGATGCACGGTGAGACCCGGGATGAGGTAGGCCGAAGTGCGCAGGTGCTCGCGGACGATCGTCGGGTCGAATCTGTTGATGCCTTCGAAGATCGAAAGATCGGGCCAGAATCGGATGGCGGTGCCGTGACCGCGGCTCGGTTTGCCCTGGCGTAGCTTGGCAACGGGCTTTCCTCCGTTGGTGAACGTCTGTTCCCAGGCATAGCCTTCGCGCTGAATGGTCATCTCGAGTTTCGTCGAGAGGGCGTTTACGACTGAGGCGCCGACTCCGTGCAGCCCGCCGCTTTGCTTGTATGGACCGTCGTCGAATTTGCCGCCGGCGTGGAGAACCGTCATGGCGAGGGTGGCAGCTGGGATTTTCTCGGTGGGATGTGGGTCGACCGGGATGCCGCGCCCGTTGTCGACGACGGAGGCTGAGCCGTCGTGATGTAGCGTGACGGAGATTTCCGTTGCAAAGCCCGCGAGCGCTTCGTCTGCTGAGTTGTCGAAAATCTCGCGCAGGAGGTGGTGGAAGCCGGCTGAGCTGGTGTCTCCGATGTACATATCGGGGCGCTTGCGGACGCCTTCGAGCCCCTTGAGGACCTTGATCGAATGTGCGCCGTAGGGGTCGGCCTTGTCGCCGGACTTCGGTCTGGCTGGGGCTGACTGTACTTGCAGCTTGGTCGTCGGCGTCGCCGCGGCGGGCGCCTGCGCCTTGACGACGCGGGAAGCCTGGCTTGGGGGTGCTGGGGGGACGGGGTTAGCGGCTGGGGTCGGCGATACCGCCGAGAAGAGGTCGAACATCGGGGTGGATTCGACTTGGGGTTTCGGATTGGTTGCCATTTCTACTCTTCTTCGGCTTCGTGAACGAGTGTGGAGACGCGTGCGACGGTGTCGCTTTCGTCGAGGTTCATGAGGCGGACGCAACCATTGGCGGTTCGGCTAGTGCTGCGGACGGCGTTGACGGGGATGCGGTTCGAGATGCCTTTTGTTGAGAAGAGGATCAGGTCACGATCGTTACTTGTCCCAAGCGCCTGAATGAGCGCGCCAGACTTTTTGGTCGGGAGGAAGCAGAGAACGCCTTTGCCGCCACGGTGGCGGGTCGAGAAGTCCGCGACCGGCGTCTTCTTCCCAAGGCCGCGCGCGCCGATGCAGACCAGATACTGGCCGTGGTCCATCGCTTGCGTGTCGACCTCCTCGAGAAGTACGCTTTTGCCTTCGGCGTCTCGGGTTGCGACTTGCCGGCGTGGCTGTGGAGTGCCGTCTCCGTGAACGACCATCATGCCGACGACGTGTTCGCTTTTCGAGAGGGTGATGCCGCGGTTCCCGACAGCGGTGCGCCCCATCGGCCGCAGCTCGCGGTCGTCGATGATGTAGCGCGCGGCGCGTCCGTTGCTTGCAACGATGATGACGTGATCGTGTTCCTGGCAGACGTCGATTTCTGCGATGGCGTCGCCCTCATCGAGCTTCAGGGCGGACATGCCGCCGCGGCGGGTAGCATTAGCCAGGTCGGCGAGACTTGTGCGTTTGATTGAACCGCGGCGTGAGATGCTGATGAGGAAGGTCGTCTCATCGAAGCTGGGGATCGTGAGCAGCTTCGTGATCTGCGCGTCGCCGACGCCTTCGATGACGTTGCGCACGTGCCGGCCGCGGGTGTTCGGCCCAGATTCGGGGATGTCGTACACGCGTCGCGCGTGAGCTTGTCCGTCTGCGGTGATGGCGAGCAGGTAGTCGTGAGTCGAGCCGTTGCGAATGGTGGCAATCTGGTCGTCGTCGCCGGTGGCCATCCACTGCCGGCCGCGTGTCCCGCGGTTCTGGCGGTTGATTTCAGAGGCGGCAACGCGCTTGACGTATTGATTGGTGGTGATGACGACAATCGCGTCTTCGCGCTCGATCAGGTCGTGAGCCTTCAGTGCGGAAAGAGAGTGTTCGACCGTGGTCTGACGATCTTTGCCGTAGGTGCTTGCGACAGAGCGCAGGTCGTTCCGAAGGATCTCGAGCTGACGCGAGCGCTGCTCGAGAATGTCGCGCAGGTCGGCGATCTTGGCAGTGATGTCGGCGTGCTCTTTGCGAATGGCTTCGAGTTCGAGTCCCGTGAGGCGCTGCAGCTTTAGGTCTAGGATCGCGGCCGCTTGGATGTCGTCGATCGCCAGGAGAGTCTTGAGTGCTTCGCGCGCGGCGGCGCCGTCGGCTGAGGCTCGGATGGTCGCGATGACGCGGTCCATTAGCCCAATGGCGGCGATGAAGCCTGCGAGGACGTGGAGACGGTCTTGCGCCTTGCTGAGATCGAAGGTGGCGGCCCGCCGAATCGTGTCGAATCGGAAGCCGATCCAGGCATCGAATATCTGGCGGATGCCCATCTGACGGGGCTGCCCGTCCAGGAGCAGCATCATGTTGTAGTTGATGCTGATCTCGAGGCCGACTTTCTTGGCGATTAGTTGGTTGAAGGCGAGTTCAGTTGATGCGCCTTTGCGAAGCTCGATGACGATACGTGTGTTCCCGTGGCTCGACTCGTCGCGTAGCGCGGTAACGTCGTCGATCTGCTTTTCGATGATGGCTTCGGCGATAGCGGCGACGATTTTGCTTCGGATCTGCTGGTACGGAATGGAGTCGACGACGAGTCGGGTGTGGCGTTTATCTTCTTCTTGCGTCCAGGTTCCGCGCAGCTTGACGCTGCCGCGGCCTGTTTCGAGTGCCGCGAGGTATCCGTCAAGATCGTGAACCACGCCCCCAGTCGGAAAATCGGGTGCGAGCATGATCTTGGCGATTTCGGTTGTGGTCATCTGGGGTCGATCGATGTAGGCCATGACGGCCTCTGCGACCTCGCGTAGATTGTGCGGCGGGATGTCGGATGCAAGGCCGACCGCGATTCCGAAGTCCCCGTTGACGATCACCTGTGGCCAGGTGACGGGCAGGAGTGTTGGTTCCTGAACGGAGCCGTCGAAGTTGGGCCGGAAGTCGACCGTATCTTTGTCGAGCCCATTGAAAAAGCTCATCGCGATACGGGAAAGCCGTGCCTCGGTGTATCGGTAGGCGGCCGGTGGGTCGCCATCAGCCGAGCCGAAGTTTCCGTGCGGATCGATCAGCGGATGCAGCAGCGTGAAGTCTTGCGCAAGACGCACGAGCGCATCGTAAACCGAACTATCGCCGTGAGGATGGTACTCTTTGAGGACCTCGCCGACGGTGCCGGCGCATTTTCGATGCGGCTTGTCGGGCGTTAGGCCCAGCTCCCTCATCGCGTAAAGGATGCGGCGTGTCACAGGTTTCAGACCGTCGCGCACGTCGGGGATAGCACGACTCGTGATGACCGAAATGGCGTAGTCGCGATACGCCGTGCGCATGATGTCGTCGATGGCGATCGGAGCGATGGATTCCGTGATGTCGGGCATTCGTTCTTCTTCGTGGTGGGAGTGCTAAGGCGGGCTCGAACGGCAGGGACGTGGCTACGCTAAAGAAAGGAGCGTTGCCGGGGAAAGAAATCGCGAAAGCATTTACCCCCATTTCTTTGCGAAATAGGGGTAAAAGGCCTGCGATTTATACTAGAACTGGGAGGAGTTGCTACAGGTCCATTGGGCCGTAGATGGTGCTGCGCGTCTTGATTTTTTGGGCATCCACGGTGGTTTCGGCTATCGTTGGTTCGTCCGCCGGCGGCGTCGCGTCAGCCGCCGTCGGCGGGGCGCTCGAAGATGGGTGCTCCGAAGCGCGAGCCGTTTGCTCAGAGGCAGCTGAGGTTCGGTTAGAAGCGTAGCAGGGCGCGGGCAACGGATCGTGCTCGCGCATCGGTGGCTGCACAATTTGCGAACGGCGACGGCGTAGCGCGCGGAGGGGAGACGTACCGACCGGGAGATCTGTGAGGATGAGGGACGCGAGGATCGTCAGGACGATGATCGCGCAGACGGAGCCGGCAACGATAGACAGGGCGTGATCGCCGGGGAGACCTGATGGTCGCGCTTCTTGGAGATGGGCGAGGCCACCCGTTGCGAAGATGCCGAAAAATCCGATCAGGAAGATCGGCTGGAGAGCCCAGTTTCGCTTGATGCCGTAGATGACGCCCGCGGTGGCGATTGCTGCGATGAGAATGGCTGGGAGAGCCTGAGCTACCATGGGATGCCGGTGACCTCTTGGTGGATTGCCTTGATGTCGCTGAGATTGACGGTCCAGGGTGTGGTTAGGGGTATGTTCACGAGATAGCGGTAGTAGAACAGCGTGTAGGTTGGATTTGCCTCGGGATGGTAGCCGAATTGATTTGGCTCGAGGCCGGTGACGTCGAGTACGACGCTGTAGGCGAAGGAAATGGGCCAGACACCTTCGTGCTGGATGAGGCTGCCGATCCGGTAGTGTGGCACGAGCCTGGCGCCCATGTGATCGATTCGTAAGGCAACAGGCTTGCCCGAAGGGTCGAACCGACCGGTGATGACGGGCGTCGAGCTTGGCTTGAGGCCGGCAATCCAGAGCCGCCGGCGCTCGTCGTCGACGGTCTTGGTCGCGATCTCGAGAACGTCGGCTCCCAGGGGCCGCGGCGGGGGCTGATTGACGAACTGCGTCCAGGCCGGCTCATCTTTTGGTTCGTGCGGTGCGGGGGGCGCGCCGAGGGCCTTTTCGATGTCCCCTAGGCTCAGCTGGAAACGGTCGAAGTACGGGCTGCCGGTGGTCAGGAAGTAACAGAGCGGCAGGTCTTCAGCCGCCGGCACTTCTTCGACCGTCGCGATCTCTCCGTACTCGCGCTCGATGAATGCGGCCATGTTCGCCTCAGAAAGGCGAGGGCCGCCGGCTCGAGCGATGTGCGTGATCAGAGCGATGCGATCGTGGGGCGGCAGGCCCGGGAGGTCGATACCGTTGGAGTCGTAGATCCGGATTCGAACAACGGCAGATTCCCCGTGCTGGCTTGCCACGGGTGAGGCGATGCAGTGGATCGTGTCTTGGACGGCGGGGGCGGGATTCATCGACCTCATCATAGCAGGTCGGTGTTTCGGCTTCCTTAGCCTAAAGCCGCTGCCCGAGCATGTCGGTTCTAGCTACTGAGGGGCCTCGGACAGCGTGATCTTGTTGCCCTCAAGGGCGATGTTATAGCCTGAGTTCATGCGAAAGCCGATTTTCTGCGGCGATAGGTGGATCCAGAGAACGACCATGTCTCCGGGCAGTTCCTCGAGATACCGCAACGGGGTTAGTTGTTTCTCTGTGCGCGAGATGCTGATGAATGGCAGGTCGCCCTCGATGCTTAGGATGACGTTGCGTCCTTCGATCGTGAGAGTGCCATCGTCGTGTGGGCTTAGCGATTCGCCGAGGTGGAAGTCGAGATCGATACGCTCGCCATTTGAGTGAATGTCGCGTAGGATCGCGCCGTTGAAGGTGCTTGGGTCGTCTAGGGATAGGGTGTTCAAGGTGTTATCTTCCTCGTGCTACTTGGGGGGCCGCGCGATGCTGCCGATAGGCTTCGCGTAGATAGTCTCGGCGGCCATTCGCTTCGATCGGCCCACGGTCTTGGTTTGCCACGGTCTTGTTCGCATCGTGCCTGATGACCGCCACGTTGCTGCTGTTCATCTGCTTGGCGATATTGCGAGCGATGGCCGCAAATCGATCGTCAATGGGGTCGTTACCGCGGCTGCGCGCTTCGGAAATTGTCCACTCTTTGCCCACGCGGTCGAATTCGAAGAAGACGCAAGCACCACCTCGGGTGTTTTCGGGGTCTGGAAGATAGATCGCATGGGCGACGCCATCGTTGAAGGCGGAAACGTAGTAAGAGTTATTGCTGAAGCAATTGTTGTATAGGCTGGAGATTCTGTAGAATGTCGACTTGTCGACCCATGCCCAACCCTCCGGAACTTCGACCTTCGGTGGTTCGTAGGATTGCGCAAGTTTTATATCGCCATGGAGGAAGGTGCGCCGAATCTCCTCAGCTACTTCGTTGAGGTAGCGAAAATCGCTGCGTTTCGTGACGTTGTGCGTGATTAGAAATTCGGGTCCGACCCCGAGGTTGAGCGCCTCTTCAAAGAGCTGCGGTATGTCTTGGTGCTCGGCACGGTTGGGTAGCTTTGTAAGATAGTTCACGCAGTCTTCCCACGTGCATCGCTGGTTGCGTTCGTCGGGCTGCCAAAGCAATCTCGGATGGCGTTGGATGATATCTCCAAA
>Ga0326727_10015241_pt1 | contig 16560 bp, 16 predicted proteins | sample MB2enrmetagenome_FD_207643 | JGI IMG/M metagenome (GOLD analysis project Ga0326727, IMG submission 207643) | Lab enriched peat soil microbial communities from McLean, Ithaca, NY, United States - MB29MY | ecosystem: Environmental > Terrestrial > Soil > Wetlands > Peat | place: USA: New York...
CGTACCTGGAGAACGTGACCTCCGTCCCGCTGGATCCGTGGGGCAATGCCTATATTTATGAGTGCCCGGGCAAACACAATCCCAATGGCTTCGACTTGATGTCCATGGGCCCGGACGGCCGCATTGGAGGCGATGATGACATTTGCAACTGGCAAACACAGCGGTAACCGCGCCGCTTTCACCCTCATCGAACTTATTTTGGTGATGACGATGATGATCATGGCGATCGGGGTGGTTTTCCCCTCTTTAGAGGGGTTTTTCCACGGGCGCAACCTTGACAACGAGGCGCGCCAGTTTTTATCATTGACACGCTACGGGCAGAGCCGCGCCATTGCCGAGGGCATTCCGGTCGAGTTGTGGATCAACCCGCAGCAGGAAACCTACGGGTTGCGGGCGCTCTCCGGCTACACCGAGACCCAGGCCAATCCGCTGGTCTTTGCCGTGGACAGCACCGTGAAGATGGCCTTTTCCGCGCCGCCTTCCATTTTGACCCGCTCCAACCAGTGGACCCAGGCGTCGGGCCGCGCCGGCGCCGTGACGAAGATCCGGTTTCAGCCGGACGGTTTCATCAGCGACACCAGCCCGGAGAACATTTTTTTTCGGGAGCGGGGGGCGGGGGGCGAGATTTGGATTGCGGAAACTCCGACGCATTTAAGATATGAAATTCAAAGCGGCCATCCACAAAGCACCCGCCATTAAACGCGCGCTGCGCGCCTTCACGCTGGCCGAAGTATTGGCGGCGATGATGTTCATGGCCATCGTCATTCCGGTGGCGATGCAAGGGCTGAGAATCGCCAGTCTGGCCGGCGAGGTCGGCCGGCGCAAAATAGTCGCCGCCCGCGTCGGCAACAAAATTCTGAACGAACTCAAAGTGACCGGCCAACTGCAAAACACCAGCCAGAGCGGCGTGGTCAACGAGGGCGGTTTGCAGTACAAATGGTCGGTGCGCAGCGAAATCTGGACGGAAGACACAACCAGTCCGATGACCCTGGCCACTCTCACCGTCGCCTATCAGGCGCAAGGCAAACCCTACGACGTCCGGTTGAGCACACTTTTACCCCAGACAACCCGATGACCTTCGCTCATAATCTTAATCTTAATCGTAATCTTAATCTTTCCGAAAGAGGATCAGGATTAGGAGTGAGATTAAGATTAAGATTAGGAGCCAGAGGCGGATTTACGCTGGTGGAGATTCTCATTGCCACCACCATCATGGCGATGCTGCTGGCGGCCATTCATACCGCCTTTTTCAGCGCCCTGGGGCTGCGCGAAAAAACGATTGATTCACTCGAAGCCAGTTTGCCCGTCGAACAGGCTCTGCAGACCATGCAGCGCGACCTGGCCAATATTGTCATCTCGACCAACGGAACGTTTTTTGGTCCTCTGCAAACCACCAATCCGACCAACGCGCTGCCCGGCCAGACCGGCCCGGACTTTTATACTTCCGGCGGTGAATTGGACGGGATGGTTCCGTGGGGCAACGTGGAGAAGATTGATTATTTGTTGACTGCGCCGACGAACGGAAGGACCGGACCGGGCCAGGACCTGATTCGCGCCATCACGCGCAATCTGCTGCCGGTCAACCCGCCGCCGATGCCCGATGAGAAACACGCCCTCTTGAGCGGCGTGCAAAGCCTGACCTTTCTCTATTATGACGGAACGCAATGGGACGCCGCCTGGGACACGACCCAGCAAACAAATTTGCCGCTGGCCATCAAGGTCCAGATTCAGATGGCCGTGCGCAGCGCCGGCGGCGTGGCGGCCAATCCGCCCTTGGAATTGGTTGTGCCTGTGGACACACTTCTGAACACGAACCCCATCACGGCCATACAATAATGCGCTTCTTCACTCATAATCTTAACCGTAATCCTAATCTTAATCCTCAGAGATTAGGATTAGGATTAAGATTAAGATTAGGATTAAGAACGGCTCAAAGGCGCGGGTCGATCCTGATCATTGTGCTTTGGGTGTCGTTTGGTTTGTGCAGTATCGCGCTCTATTTCGCACATTCGATGTCCATGGAATTGAAGGCGGCGGACAACAACGTGGCCGGCATGGAAGCCGATCAGGCCATCGAAGGCGCGGCCCTTTATGTGAGCAACGTCATCGCCACGCTCGGAACCTCCAATAACATGCCTTCCCCGGCCAACTTTCGGGCCGATGCCGTCAAGGTCGGCAATGCGACCTTCTGGCTGATTGGACGGGACACAAACGATTTGCAAAGCTCCGCGCAAGGCGATCATCCGGTCTGGGGCCTGGTGGATGAAGCCTCCAAAGTGAACCTGAACAATGCCTCGGCGGCCATGTTGCAGAATTTGCCGCAAATGACGGCGAACCTTGCCGCCGCGATGTATGATTGGCAAACCGGCAGCAATGCCACCGCCAGCACCGGCGGGGCAAAATCCCAAACTTACTCGGGCCTCAACCCACCCTATCTTTGCAAAAACGGCCCTTACGAGACGATTGATGAATTGAGCCTGGTGTACGGCATGAACATGGACCTCCTGTACGGAGAGGATGCCAATCTCAACGGCATTCTTGACCCCAACGAAAATGACGGCGCTCTTACGCCGCCCAATGACAACCAGGACGGAATCCTTGATCCGGGAGTGTTGGAATACCTCACCGTCTGGACCGCCGGGGAGGCGACGACCACCTCAAACGGCATCGCGCGCGTCGCTGTCAATAATACCGCTGCGTTGACCGCGCTTATCCAGTCGAACTTCCCGTCGCTCTCCCAATATGTGACTGCGGGTGGCGGCCGCACGGGAACCACTGGAGCGGGTGCGGGCAGAACCGCCGCCGCCGCCGCCGCAACCTACACCAACGTCCTTCAATTCTATGTCAGCTCCGGAATGCCGGAAAGCGACTTCCAGCAAATTGAGCCGTATCTCATGAATCCCTCCACCAAGGGCCTGATCAACGTCAACACCGCGACGGCCACGGCCCTGGCCTGCATCCCCGGCATCGGGCTGACCCTGGCGCCGCAAGTGCTGGCTTATCGCCAGTCCAATCCGCCGCAAACCTCTTCGATTAGCTGGCTCAAGACCGCCCTGGGCGGCAACACATCAGCCTGCGCCCAGGCCGGCAACTATGTGACGGCGTATTCCTATCAGTACACCGCCGACGTGGCGGCCGTGGGGCATTATGGCCGCGGCTACCGGCGGGTGAGATTTGTTTTTGATTGCAGCAGCGGCACGCCGCTGATCGTCTATCGCCAGGATTTGACCCATTTGGGCTGGGCGCTTGGCAAGAAACTGCACGACCAACTGCTGGCCCAAAACACCAAATGATCCCATTGTTCAAACGACAACGCGCCGCCTCCCTCCTCGGCCTGGCCCTGGACGGCAACCGGCTTGAAGTGGTGTCCCTGCGCCGCAGCAACGGCAGTTTGCAGCTCCGGCAAACGCTGGCCGTAGCGCTGGCGTTGAACCCATTGACCGATGCCGCCGAGTTGGTGGGCCGGGAAATCCGCAATCACCTGGACCAGGCGGGGATCCGCGAACGGCGTTGCGCGGTGTGTCTTCCGCTGAGCTGGGTGTTGAGCCTGCAAACCCAACTGCCGGAAATGTCCGGGGCGGATCGCGCCAGTTTTCTGCAAATCGAAGCCGAACGCGGTTTCAGTTCCGCGCCGGAATCGCTCTTCACGGCCCATTCTTTTTTCAAGACGCCGGGCGGCGGCCAATATGCCACGTTGCTGGCGGTGCCGCGCGATCAATTGGAAGCCTTGCAGCGGGTCCTGCGCGCCGCCAGGCTCAAGCCCGTCATTTTCGCCCTGGGAGTCACAGCGCTGCAAGCCGCCGGCGCTGATCCCGGACGTGTGGTGCTATTGGCCGTTCGGAATAATGCAGTTGACCTGCAAGTCACCGGCGGGGGCGGCATCGCCGCCCTGCGTTCCCTGGACGGCGCCATCGAAACGGAGGGGGCGCAGAAAAGAATTTCCGCCGACCTCGTGGCCCGCGAGATTCGCATCACCCTGGGCCAATTGCCCGGCGGGCTGGCCGACACTTCCGGCAAACTCAAAATCTTCGGCCAGGGCGAGCCGGCCAGGCAATTGGTCCACGACCTTTCGCCGCGCCTCGCCGCCCTGGGACTGAAAATGGAGGTGATGGAAAAGTCCACCGCCGCGCGCTTCGACACGCCGTTGCCGCCGGAAATGGCCGCTTCCACCGCCCTGGCCCTGGCCGCTGATTATGTCACGGGCATTGATGTTGAGCCGGATTTTCTTCCGCCCAAAGTGCAGCCCTGGCGGCAGTTGGTCAGCACGCGCCTGTCTCCGCGGAAGCTGGCCTGGGCGGGCGGCGCCGCCGCCGGAGTGGTTGTGTGCGTGGCCGCGGCTTTCGGCTTCCAGCAGTGGCAAATCTCCGGTTTGCAGGCGAAGTGGGACGCCATGGCGCCGAAGGTCAACGAGTTGAACGCGGAGCAGGATTTGATTAAAAAATTCCGTCCCTGGTACGACACCTCGTGCCGGGACCTGCAAATCCTGCGCAAACTCAAGGACGCTTTCCCCGATGACGGGTCGGTTTCGGCCAAGAAAGTTGAGATTCACGAGGTTTCCGCCGTGACCTGCTCCGGCATTGCGCGCGACAACGAGTCCTTTTCCAGGCTCCATGCCAAATTGGGCGATGACACCAACCAAATCAGCGGCCTGCACGCCGAAGTGCATGGGCAGAAACCGATGGATTTCACGCTGAGCTTTCAATGGGAAGGAGGCCAGGCCAATGGAAATTAAAAACCGCGAAAAACTGCTGCTGATCGCCACAGGCGGATGCCTTGTTCTCCTGATCTTGAACTGGCTGGTCATCACGCCTCTGACCGCAAGCTGGCATCATCGCTCCGAACGCATCGCCACGCTCCGAAAATCGCTGACCGACGGCGCCATGCTGCTGCGGCGGCAGGAATCGATTCGCGGACGCTGGGAACACATGAGCACCAACGCCCTGTCCAGCACGCCCACGGTGGCGGAGCGCCAGCTCTTTGACGCTTTTGACCGCTGGGTGCGCGAGAGCCGCGTGACGGAAGGCTCCTTCAAGCCGCAGTTGAAACAGACAGACGACAACTATTCCGTGATGGAGTGCCACGCCGAAGTGACCGGCGCCTACGGAACCATCATTCGTTTCCTCTACGATCTGGAAAAAGACCCGATGGGCCTGCAACTGCAAGGCGTTGAATTGACCGCCCGCGATGACGCCGGTCAGCAGATTTCACTCGGTCTCGAACTCAGCGGTCTGCTCCTTCCCGCGCCCAACCCATGAACCGAAGCATCCTTACCGCAGCTTTGTTGCTGTCCCTCGGGGCCGGCCTGGCGGCCTCCGCCCAGGAGACCAATGCCGGTGCGGCCCTGGAGTGGAGTTCATTCGAGTCCATCGCGCAAAAAAATATATTTGACCCGACGCGGTCCGGGCGCGCCGGGGGCAGGGCCAGGCCGAGGGCAGCCGCCGTCCGAACCTTTACCTTTCGCGGCAGCGACGGCTACGTTGCGTTCTTTACGGGCGAAGGAACGCCCAGGAAAGGGTATGTGAAGGTGGGCGATTTGATCAACGGTTTCAAGGTCAGGCAAATTAGTTTGCATTTCGTCAAATTGGCCGAACCCAACGGAAACATTGTGGAGCTAAAGGAAGACAATACCATGCGGCGGGAGGAAGACGGGCCTTGGACCAAGTCGGACCAGCCGGTGGCCGCGGCTGTTGCCAGCCCGGAGACACAGGCGGAGGAACCCACTGCATCATCCAGTCCGGCATCCGCCGGCGCTAATGACATATTGGCAAAACTCAGACTAAAACGCGAACAGGAGGAAAAATGAAAATCACAAATCTTGCACTTATTGTCCTGGCAGCCCTGACGGCGGGAGGGTTGGCCGCGGCAGCCGCCACGGACACCAACGCGCCGGAAACCAATGCGCCGGTCACCAACGCCCCGGCGGCCTCCACCAATGCGGATCAATCCGCCGCGCCCGCGGCACACGCGCCGCCGGCCACCAACGCCCCGGACATCGCCGAGAGCAGCGATGCCGCGGAGATACCGCCCACCAACGCCGTGCGCATGAATTTTCACGACGTGCCTTTGAACACGGTCTTGAATTATCTGAGCAAAAGGATGGGGTTTGTCGTCGTTTCGGAAGCTGAAGTGCGCGGCAACGCCACCATCGTCAGCGAACAACCCGTCGGCACCAACGAGGTCATCTCGTTGCTCAGCGGCGCGCTGGCCAAAAACAATTACAACGTGACGCGCGACGGACGGGTCCTCACCATCACGACGCTGGACAACGCCAAGACGGGGGCGTTGACTCCTGTCAATCATCCCCAATCGGCTGCTGAAATCCCGATCAATGACGAGATGGCGACAGACGTTCTGCCCGTCCATACGCTCAACCCGACGCAGTTGACCAAGGACCTTGCGGAATTGGTTCCATCGGGGGCGACCCTGTCCGCCAACGAATCGGGCAATGCCCTGATCATGACGGCCCGGCAAAAGGACATTCACCGGTTTGCCGAGATCCTCGCCGCGCTGGACAGTTCGAGCGTGTCGGAAGTCGAGGTTTTCGTTCTCAAATTCGCGGATGCCAAATCGGTCGCGTCCGAGTTGAAGGAAGTGTTTCAAAGCCCGGATTCAGCCGTCACCCGTGCCGGGCAGAGGTTTCGGGGCGGCGGTTTCGGGGGAGGCGGGTTCCCCGGCTTTGGCGGCGGCGGAGGCGGCGGCAACAACAGCGACAGCTCGGATAAAAACGCGGCCAACAAAGCCGTCTTTACCTCCGACGACCAGATGAACGCGGTCGTGGCGAGCGCGCCGCCGGACTATTTTCCCATGATTTCAAATGTTGTTGACCGGCTGGATCAACCCACCACGGACATCACCATGATGAAAGTGTTTCATCTCAAATACGCCGATCCGCAGGAAACGGCCGACGAATTGGCCAATCTCTTTCCCGACGACAGCAATAACAACAATCAAAATAACCGCACCATGGGCATGAGATTTCTGCCGCCGTGGATGCAGCAGCAAAACACCGCCTCCGCCAAGAGCGAACGGATGACCCGGCAAGCCCTCGTCCGCGTCGTGCCGGACCCGCGCACATGCTCCATCATCGTCACGACTTCCAGGGACCAGATGGAGCAGATCGCCGGGGTGATTGAAACCCTGGATAGGAACCCCGCCATGATGCAACATGTGTTCGCTTACAAGTTGAACAACGCCGACCCGGTCACCGCCCAGGCGGCCATGACGGCTCTCTTTCAGGGCGCGAACACCAAAGCCCCCACCACGACCCAGAACGCCAGTCCCCTGGCCACGCGGGAGCAAAACAACGCCCAGCAACAGACCTCCTCCTCCTCATCAACCAGTGGCCTCGGCTCTTCCGCCGGAGGAGGCACGACCGGCCTCCGTTAATCAAAATACTTTGAGTCAACTATTAAAAATATGACTATTAAATCCGCAAAATTCCCGGCCATCCCCTGGATTGTGCTGGCTCTCTGTTGTTCCCTCACCCTGCCGCTTCCGGCCCAGCAGCGAACCACCGGTGGTGGTGGCTTCGGCGGCGGCGGCGGTTTCGGCGGCGGTGGCTTCGGGGGAGGCGGCGGCTCAGCCAGCAGGGCTTCCACCGGTTCCTCCAGCACTTCGACCACGGTGGAGCGCACCCCCAACGGCCAGGTGGGAAGCGCCAATTTTTACGTTGACCAGGACACCCACACGGTTTTCGTCACCGCCGACGATGCCACGGCGGCCTACGTCAGCCAGGTCATCTCCAATTTGGACCGGCCCAAGCCGCAGGTCCTGATCAAGGTCGTATTCCTTCAGGTGACTTACAACGATGGTTATGACGTCGGCCTCGAAGGCGGCATCACCAAGCGACTCAATACCACAACCACAGTGAATGCCTCAAATCTGTTCGGGCTGGCCCAACAGGGGATCAGCCCCACATCCGGCGTCAATACACTGCCCGGCGCCGGCCTTTACACGATTGCCGGCAACGATTTCTCCGCCACCGTTCGCGCCATTCAGGAAGTCGGCAAAGTCAAGATCCTGTCCCGCCCGACCATCATGGCCCGCAACAACCAGATGGCGATGGTCCAGGTGGGCCAGAATGTGCCGATTGTCAACGGAGTCAACTACGACGCCCTGGGCAACGAACACAGCTCCATCGTTTACCAGAGCGTGGGCGTCATCCTGCAAGTCACTCCATTCATCACATCGGACAACATGGTGGAAATGATCCTGGCGCCCCAGATCTCCAGCGTGGCCAGTCAATCCACCGTGATTTCCAGCGGAACCAACGGCACCATCAGCACGCCTTACATAAACATCGAATCCGCCAACACCGTCGTTGTCACCCCCAACGGCCAGACCGTCGCCATCGGCGGCATGATGCAGGACAACCAGACCACCACCGACAGCAAAATCCCGCTGCTCGGCGATATTCCGGGCCTCGGTCTCCTTTTCCATCACAAGGTCAAATCCATCAACAAGACGGAACTGATGATTTTTCTGACGCCTTACGTCATCCGGACGCCGGACGACCTGGTCCAGATGACCCGCGACGAGAAGTCCCGCGCGGAGATGGCGCCCAAGGCGTTCTCGGAGCAGGAATTGCATGATTACCTGGCCCCGCAGCCGGCCGCGCCGGCGCCGGCCCCGGCGGGCGGTTCGCCTCATTCACGCCAATAACTATTCTTGACACATGATGACTCGTCGAAGCTGGGTGGTTTACGGAATGCTGGCGGCCATTTGGGCCATGCTGATGGTGTGGCAGATTGCCGAACACATGCGGGCCAGGCAAATGTTTCGCAACATGGTTGTTGAGCACGGCAGATCCATCTCGACGACCTGCGGCCTGCTCATGCGCGCCCGCAGTTTCTTTGGCGTCGTTTCCCGGGAGCGGCTCGAGGCGGCCCTCAACGAACTGGTCAAGACCAATGAGCTTGAGCTTCGTTCGATCCAGCTTCTCAATTCCGCCGGCGAGCCGGTGGTATCAGCCGGCATCCCATTTGAACTCCCGCACAGAAACGCCCTGGAAGGGGGCGTCTTGTGGAGCGACAGCACCGTGATCGTGGAGAATCCGGTGGATTTGGGGACAAATATGCCGGAACTGATCCTGCCCAGGGAGACCCGGGAGGAATTGCGGTCGCTGGAAACAAACCGGGCCCCTGCCGCCATAACGAACCTGGCCGCGACCGGCACCAACGCGCTCCGCCGACGCTACGATTGGCGCGGGCAGGGCCGCCCCTATTGGATGAAGGAGGAGGAGTACAAGGCATTAATCGAAAAAAAGGGCGCCCATTCTTTTGTCATCGTCATGTCCACCGAAATGGCCCACCGCGTCGCCCTCCACGATCTTTGGATGAGATCAATCATCGCCTTGTTGGGAACGATGGCCGTGGCGGGCTATGGCCTGGCCTGGCGCAGCCTGGAGAAGACATCGGAATTGCAACTGCGCCTGGTTCGGGCCAGCGAATTGAATCTGCATCTCAAGGAATTGAACCTGGCCGCCGCCGGCCTAGCCCACGAAACCCGCAATCCCTTGAACATCATCCGCGGCCTGGCCCAGCTCATCTCCAAGCAGCAGAGCGCCTCGCCGGAAATCCAGGCCAAGTCCCGCGAGATCATCAACGAGACCGACCGCGTCACCGCCCAATTGAATGAGTTCATCAATTACTCCCGTCCCCGCGAAGTCCGCCGCGCCCCGACCGACCTCAGCGCCATGGCCGCCGAGGTGGTGCGGACATTGAATTTTGACATCGAGGAAAAAAGCATCGTCTTGCAACTCCAGCTCGACCCCCTCATCATCGAGGCGGACGAACAACTTTTGCGCCAGGCCCTTTTCAATCTCGTGCTCAACGCCATCCAGGCCGTCCCGGCCCGGGGCATCATTCTCATCCGCGCCAGCAGGCGCAACAATGAGGAAGCCTTCATCGAGATTTCCGACAACGGCCCGGGCGTGCCGGCCGAGAACCGCGCCGAGATCTTCAAGCCCTATTTCACCACCAATGAGGAGGGGACCGGTCTGGGCCTGGCCGTCGTCCAGCAAATCGTCCTGGCCCACGGCTGGGAAATCCAATGCCTGCCCAATGAGCCGGCCGGGGCGCTCTTTCGCATCGCCCACATCAAGGTCAAGCACAAGGATTAAAAACCGTGCCGCCGGAATCTTCCAATTCAAACACGCCCCGCCTGCTCATTGTGGATGACGACGCGGCCCAGCGCAGCCTGCTGGATTCCTTCCTGTCCAGCCAGGGTTTCACCACGGTGCCCGTCTCCTCCGGCGAACGCGCCCTGGAAGTTCTGCGCGAGCAGAAAATCAGCATGATGATCTCCGACGTTCGCATGCCCGGATTGTCCGGTCTGGAGACTTTGCGCCTGGCCCGCAAGGAGCACGGCTCATTCCCCATTTTGCTCGTCACCGCCTATGCCGACGTCCGCGACGCCGTCGGCGCCATGCGCGATGGCGCGATCAATTATCTTTCCAAACCGATTGATCTGGACGAATTGCTGGCCTCCGTCCGCCAGGCCACCGGCCTGTCCCAGCGCGCGCCGCTGAAGTTTGACGCCGGCAAACAATTGCCCCCGCACATTATTGCCGCCAGCCCCTTGATGCAGGCCCTTTTTGGCGATGTCTCCCTCATCGCCGCCTCCGAAAGCCGCGTTCTCATCACCGGCGAAAGCGGTGTGGGCAAGGAGGTCGTGGCCGATGTCATTCATGCCTGGAGCCCGCGGGCTGCCGGCCCTTTCATCAAGGTCAATTGCGCCGCCATCCCGGAAACTCTGCTGGAAAGCGAGCTTTTCGGACACGAAAAAGGCGCCTTCACCGGCGCCGTCGCCCAACGCATTGGCCGCTTTGAAATGGCCGACCGCGGCACCATTTTCCTGGATGAAATCGCCGAGATGTCGCCGCAACTCCAGGCCAAACTTCTCCGCGTCGCCCAGGATGGCCGCTTCCAGCGCATCGGCTCCAACACGGAAATCCATGTCAACGCCCGCATCCTCGCCGCCAGCAATCGCAACCTGGAGGAGGAAGTCCGGGCCGGCCGTTTTCGCGAGGACCTTTTCTACCGTCTCAACGTCGTGGAACTCAATGTCCCTCCCTTGCGCGAGCGCCGCGAAGACATCCTGCCCCTGGCCGGCCAGTTCATCGCCGGTTTCACCCAGGGCCGCGCCCGACTTTCTTCCACGCTATCCGACTATCTGGAACACTATTCCTGGCCCGGCAACGTCCGCGAACTCCACAACGCCATGGAGCGCGCCTCCCTGCTCTGTCGCGGCGACCTCATCGTGCCCGAGCATTTGCCCGCCCGCATCCGGCCTGGCGCGCGCTCCGGGCTGCCCGGCGAACCGATGGACGCGCAACGCCTGGAAGAAATCGAGACTCAAGCCGTCATACAAGCCCTGCACAAGCATAATTTCAACCGCACCGCCACCGCCAGGGCGCTGGGCATCAGCCGCCGCGCCCTCATTTACAAATTGCAGCGCCTGCGCGAACTCGGCTGCGACGTGGATGCCCCCTGACGCCCAGGGCGAACTTCCAAAACCGGGCGTTCCTCCGGATTCAAGATTGCGCTTCTCCGCCCGGATTTTTGCCGCGGTTATATTCTACCCGACAAGACGGAAGATTGCATTTGGCCCCCGCGCGTCCGCCCGGGCTGTTTTTGTGACTGACTTTGCGGGAAGAACGAGGGTAAATTCGAGACATGACAGACCTGTTCATTACTGTGCTGGATGTTCGCCAACCGTGAACAAACTGCCCATTTCAGTCTGCATCATTTCCGGGGCCGAGGCCCATCGCATTGGCAAATGCCTGGAAAGCGTGGCGCCATGGACGAGCGAGATCGTCGTGGTCCTCAATTCCGACGTGCAGGACGGCACCGACGCCATCGCGGCATCGTTCGGCGCGAACATTCACCGGCATCCCTGGCAGGGATTTCGCGAGCAAAAAAATCTGGCGCTGAGTTATGCCACGTTGCCGTGGGTGCTCGCGCTGGACGCCGATGAAGAAGTGTCCGCGGAGTTGCGGGAGTCGATTGTCCGGTTTTTTGACGGCGGCCGGCAACGGTTTGCCGCGGCCCGCTTTTCCCGCAAAGTCTGGTTTCTGGGCCGGTGGATCACGCACGGGGATTGGTATCCCGATCGCGTCGTGCGGCTCTTTCGGCGGGAAGACGGAAAATGGGCCGGAAGCGCGGAGCATTGTGCCATTCAGGCGCAGGGAGCCTGCACGACCCTGGCGGGCGACCTGCTGCACTATACCAATCCGAAAATCAGCAGCTATGTGGACAAGATCAATTACTTCGCCGATGTTTATTTGCAACGTCAATTGGCGGAGAACGCCCGCTGGTCCGCCCCGGCGGCGGTCTTTCGCTCGGCCTGGCGCTTTGTGCGCGCTTACTTTATCCGACTCGGATTTCTGGATGGTTATCCCGGTTTTTTCATCGCCGTCTCAACCGCTTACTCGACACTGGTCCGACACAGCCGGCTTTTCGAGCATCTCCAATCGCCCCCGCCCGTATGCGCCCCCCCCAAATCTCCCTAATCATCCCGACATATGAGAATCCGGGCGCGCTCGACCAGGTCTTGCGAGGCGTGGGGCGCCAGACGAAAATGCCGGGTGAAATCCTGCTGGCGGATGACGGTTCGGGGGCCTCCACCCGTGAACTCATTGCCCGGTGGCAACAAAAGCCGCCCGCGCCCCTGCGCCATGTCTGGCAGGAGGACCTCGGCTTTCGCAAAACGATCATCCTCAATAAATCTCTCGCCGCTGCCACGGGCGACTACATCGTTTTGCTGGATGGGGATTGTGTGCCGCACAGCCGGTTCGTGGCGGACCACGCCCGTCTGGCGGAACGGGATTTTTGGGTGCAGGGGCGGCGCTGTTTTGTCCGGAAAAAATTCGCCGCCGCCTTTGTGGCCGGCGCCACGCCTGTTTTCAGCTGGATTCTCCTGGGCCGCATCACGGGTTTCGCCAAGGCCGTCCGGCTGCCCATTCCGCTTGTCCGGCGGAACACCGGCCAGCGGGGCATCATCGGCTGCAACATGGGGTTTTGGCGCGATGATCTGCTGGCCGTCAATGGTTTCGACGAAGAGTACGCCGGGTGGGGAATCGGCGAGGATTCAGACGTGGGCACGCGGCTCTATCACTTGGGGCGGCCGCGCAAATTTGTCCATGGCCACGCCGTGGTTTATCATTTGAACCATCCCATGCTGGGCCGCGCCCACGTCCAGGCCAGTCTCGATCGTTTGGCCGAAACGATACGATCACGAAAAATCCGCTGCGAGCGCGGCGTCGAACAGTACCTCGCCGGCACGCCCTCCGCATGAGCACGGCCCCCCAACCGCTCTGCATTGTGCATTTGAATTCGCTGCTCACCGGAGGCGGCACCGACGATCAATGTGTCAAATTGACGGCGGGTCTGCATCAACTTGGCCAGCAGGTCTGGCTGGCCGGTCCGGGCGGAAGCGGATTCTCCAGCATCATCAACGCGGCCCGCGTGCCATTCTTTGACGCGGGAAATAATCCGTCGAAACTGAGATTTATAGCGCGCGCCGCCCGTTTGATTCGCCGGGAAAAAATTCAAGTGGTCCATGGCCATCATGGCCGGGACATCTGGCCGGCGATCTTCGCCGCGCGCCTGGCCGGGACAAATCCAAAAATCGTTTTGACACGTCACATGGCCAAAAGCCCGGCCTCGTTCGCCAGCCGCCGGTTTCTATTGGGGCAATGCGACGCCCTGATCGCCGTTTCGGAATTTGTCGCGAAAGTTTTGCGGGAAGGCGTGTATGAACCACAATCCCCGGAGCCGGAGCGCCGCGCCCGCCCGCCGCTGTGGGGCAACCACGCCAAAATCCATGTCATCCCCGGCGGCATCGATGCCGCCCGATTCCGCCCGGCGGACGCGGCGGAGAAGAGACGCGAACTGGGCTTGCAGCCCGGGGATTATGCCTTCGCGGTGGCTGGAGGTTATGACTGGCCGCGCGGCAAGGGGCAGCGCGAGTTTTTGGCCGCCGCCGCGCGCCTGCGCGAAAAACTGCCCCGGGCCAGATTTCTCATCGTTGGGAGCGGCAGCATGGCCGGGCTTCTCCAAGCCGACATTGCGCGATTGGGCCTGGGCGGCAAAGCGTGGCTGACGGGCCAGGCTTCCGACATGCCGCAAGTAATGAACGCCATTGACTGCCTGGTCCACCCGCAGATTGGCACGGAGGCCCTCGGCCTGGTGGTCTGCGAAGCGCACGCCTGCGGCAAGCCGGTGATTGCCTCGGCCCTGGACGGCATACCCGAAGCGTTCGCCGCCGCGCGTTACGGGCGGCTGGTTCCCGCCGGGGACATTGAAGCGCTGGCCGACGCCATGGCCGGCCAGGCCTGCGAACCGCAATTGGGGCCGGCGGAGGCGCAGGAGATGCATCGCCGGGTCGGCCAGGCTTTTTCGCTGGAGCAAATGGCCGCAAAAGTTTTGCGTCTCTACCGCGATTTGTTAGGCTGCGCCGGTTGAAACGACAATGAAAGTCCGCCTTGATTTTTGCGATTTCCAGCCTGGTTTTTTGAAAACCAACAACTTCTTTTATCACCGCTTGCGCGAGCGGTTTGACGTCGAAATTTGCGACCAGCCCGACTTTCTGATTTTCGGCGACCTCGGCCAGCACGTTCACCGGGTTCACAATTGCGTCAAGATTTTTTTCTGCGCGGAGGATTTCCGGCCCGATTTCAGCCTTTATGATTACGCCTTCACCTGCCACCAGACCGATGATCCCAGGAACCTCCGGCTGCCCGGTTATGTTCTTTATTTTCCGCCGCACCTTCTGCAAAAGGACAACGACAACCCCGAAAAAATCCTGGCCGCCAAAACAAAGTTTTGCTGTTTCCTCACCCGCTACGCCAATCGGAAAACGCGCCTGCGCGTTGACTTTTTCCACAAACTGTGTCAATACAAGAAAGTGGATTCCGGCGGGGGCGCGCTCAACAACATCGGCTATCGCGTGCCGGAGGGCGGGGAACCCAAGCTTGAATTTCTGCGGCCCTACAAATTCAACATCGCTTTCGAGAACGCCTCGATTCCCGGCTACACGACTGAAAAAATTGTGCAGGCCATGCGGGCGCGATGCGTGCCGATCTATTGGGGCAATCCCGGCGTCGCCGCGGAATTCAATCCCAAAAGCTTTCTCAACTATTTTGATTTTCCGAGCGAGGAGGCCCTGATTGAAAAGATCATCGAGCTGGACCAGGACGACGCCAAGTATTTGGAATGCCTGCGCCAGCCCTATTTTCACAACAACCAGCCCAATGAATTCTTCAGTCATGAGCGGTTGTTGAACCAGTTTGAAAAAATCTTCACCACGCCCATAACCCCGGTCTCCGCCCGGCGCCATCCGCTGCAGATTGGCCGGTGGATTGTCGTCAGGAAAAACAGGCCCAGCCGGACCTGAAACGGCGGCGGAACCACCGCTTTTGCGCGGAATGGGCGAGGTTGCGAAACGGTTTGGCGATTCTGTATCGAATGCAATAAAGCCAGTAAGACCACTGCCATCCCCTTCCCCAGCGGCTGATCATCTGGCGCTGCCATTCCACCATTTCCGGACCGGTCGCGGTCGGGTTCTTGCGGCGCGAGCGGCGCAACTGGAACAAGATGGAATAAACCACCTCGCGCGGGAACCGCCCCTGGGCGGCATAATGGGAGTAGAACAGGGTGCCCTCTTTCAAGCCGATGCCGCTTTCCGTGTTTTGCTCGGTTTGCTGGAGCGGATGGCAGCGGAAGGCGCAGAGCGGTTCGCGCGTGTAGGCCAGGTCTCCCTTCTCCAGCAAATGAAACCACATCTCGACATCCACGATCTGCCGGTACTGCGGGTCAAACCCGCGCCGGGCGTCCGATTTGCGGAACAGGACTGCGGAAGGTTCGCCCACCAGGTTTTTTCCGTTTTCCATCAGGCAAGCCGTGATGATTTTCCTGCCATTATGACAGCCTTCCGCCAGGGGCCGCCACACATCGACCACTTTGGACTCCTCATCCAGAATGGCCCGCGCCGACGCCGCCAGCGTCGCGGAGGGATGGCTTTCCAGCAGCGCGGCCATTTTGCCCAGGGCTTGGGGGTGGCAGAGTTTATCGTCCGCAAATAGAAATTTGACGTATTCGCCCCGGGCCTCTTCCAAACAGTGATTCCAATTATTGACCATTCCCAAATTGGCGGCATTGACCGTAAAACGAACCCGCGCGTCCCGGGAACAAAAGGGTTGGACAATAGCGGCGGTGTTGTCGGCGGAGCAGTCGTCCACGATGAGCAGTTCAAAGTCCCGGAAATCCTGCGCCAGCACCGACTCAATCGCCTCCGGCAAAAAGCGGGCGTAATTATACGTTGGGATCAGAACGCTGATTTTGGGCCGGTTCAAGTCATTGCCTCCATGTCTTGCTATTGCTCCTGCGGTTGGAAAACCCGGCGCAGCAGGCCGCCCAACCATGTCGGGTGCGGCGCGCCCATCTCCTTTTCCAACCCGCGCAAGAACCGCCGCTGTTGTTTGAGCAGGGTTCTATTGCCGGCGGCGCAGGCCCGGTGTTTTTTGTAAATCATCCGGATGGTGCGGAGAAAATCGGCCCG
>Ga0326727_10015242_pt1 | contig 16559 bp, 12 predicted proteins | sample MB2enrmetagenome_FD_207643 | JGI IMG/M metagenome (GOLD analysis project Ga0326727, IMG submission 207643) | Lab enriched peat soil microbial communities from McLean, Ithaca, NY, United States - MB29MY | ecosystem: Environmental > Terrestrial > Soil > Wetlands > Peat | place: USA: New York...
ATATGAAAACAAACGACAAGGTAAAAAAGTCTAGGAGTCGAGAGGTCAAGAATGCGGAAGGCCGACAACGGAAGGCTGACGGCTGATAGCTGAGAGCTGACAGCTTTCTCAGGAACAAACCGGGAACGTCTATGAAAATAAAGGGACGGGTCAAATTGTTGAGGACCGGCGTAGCGCGGACCGCCGGCTTCGCGGTCCGCGGCATTTCTCAGGCCCGTGCAGAAGCCGCAGACTCCAACAGCATGGGTCGCAGCCACTCCAGACGACTGCCTTGCCTTGGCGCCATACGGACAAATTGTCGCTTTCAGCCCAACTGACTGTCTGGCCCCCCGTTCGACCGTCCGGCCTTCTGCTCACTCCGCCCTTCCCTCGAAACTAGGCGCGAGCCCCCTCACCCTCTTTCGCGAGCGGGAGAGTTGCGAAGTTCTGGCTTCCGTCTTCTAGCCGAGCCACTCCGCCCCAAGGTAGACCGACGTCGCGATCCAGAGTTTCTCCAGCGCGGGCAGGCGCACTCGCTTGCCAAACACGTTGTAGCCGCGACCTTGAATCCGTCCCAAAAGCCGCCAGTAAATCGCGGCCATGATTTCAGCAGCGACCATGGCCCGGCGGTCCTGCGGCGGAAGGGACTGGCGCGCCACGCGAAAGCAACGGCGGGCGCGGTCACACTCGAACTGCATGAGCTCGATTAAGGGGTCATTATAAGCGCCCGAAAGCAGCTCCGCGGGACGCACACCGAATTGCTCCAGATCCTGGCGCGGCAGGTAAATGCGCGCGCGGCGCGCGTCACTCTGGATGTCTCGCAAGATGTTGACGAGTTGCAAAGCTTGGCCGAGATTCACGGCGTAATCGCGCGTCCGGGGATCCGTATAGCCGAAGATTTCAATCGCGATCAGGCCGATGGTGGAAGCGACGCGATAGCAATAACAAGAAAGGTCATCATACGTCTCGTATTGCGCGCCGTTCAAATCCATCTCGAGGCCCAGGATCAGGTCCTCGAAGGGCTGGCGGGGTATTTTGAATTCCCTGATGCTTCGAGCGAGTGCGGCAAGTTGAGGATCAGCGAAAGCCGCGTGGCGCTCGGCGTAACAATCGTCAAGCGCCTGGCGGTAACGGGCGATCTCGAGAGCGGCTTCCTCCGGCGCGAGTCCGCTATCCACAACATCATCGCCGCGCCGCGCAAAAGCGTAGACGGCTTCGATAGCTCGCCGCTTCTCGCGCGGAAGAAATACAAACGAGTAATAGAAATTAGTGCGGCGGAGTGTGGCGGAGCGAAAATCTTTCATGGCAACGCTCGGGGCGGGCTGGTGATGAGGGGAGCGTGTTCGGCCGCTTCCACCGGGAAAGCCTGCCGGGCGCGGAAATAGAGACGCACGAAGTCCAACTTCGAGAGGGATGGCCTGTGGCGGAAGACATCGTAGTCCGCAGATTCGATCTTGCGAAGCACCGCCATTCCGCCCAGCCAGGTGAGGCGGAGCTGAAGCCGCAATTCCGGCACAACCTTCTCCGGCAGGGCCCGGCCCCGCTCGAACAGCGCGCGGGTGCGGGCTATTTCAAACTTGAGCAACTCACGCCAGCGTTCGTCCAGGCGTGCGGCGCGCAGGTCGTCAAGCGTATAGTTGAACCGCTCGAGGTCGTCCAGGGGCAAGTATATCCGGTCACGCTCGAGGTCCACGGCAACGTCCTGCCAGAAATTGGCGAGCTGCAGCGCCGAGCAAATGGAATCCGAAAGAGCGAAAAGCTCCGCTTCGCGGTGGCCGAAGAGTTCGAGCACCAGCCGCCCGACCGGGTTCGCGGAGCAGGAGCAATAGGCAAGCAGAGAGGAGAAATCCCGGTGACGATTCACGCCGACGTCGGATTCAAAAGCGCGCAGCAGGCCGTCGAAATTCTCGAACGAAAGGTGGAATCGCTCCACCAAATCTTGCAGCGCCAGGAAAACCGGATGTCCTGCTTTGCCGGCATAGCATTCGCGCAGCAGTTCACGCCATGCCGCGAGTTTCTCGAGCCTGCCCTCGATTCCGGGCTCGTCGGCAAGATCGTCGGCGAATCGGGCAAAAGCGTAGATGGCTGACAACGCATCACGCTTGTCGCGCGGCACAAGGTGCGACGCCACGGGGAAATTCTCGTAATGACGGCGCGCCAGGCGGCGGCACTCAGCATAGGCGGCCCGAATGCTCTCATCAGCATAACGCATAGCAAATCGATCTCTGACCCGGAAATTGGCCCATTGACTCATTGGCTGATTGGGTTCATTGCACTCGAATCGGTGATGCAGCGTATCAATGAACCGGCGCAATGACTCAATGACCCAATGACCCAATGGTTCAATACGTCAGTGGGTTTCCTGTTTGTTTTCGGGCTTGCGTCGCCGGAGGAAGGCGGGTACGTCGTAGTCATTTTCAGGAATCTCCGCGCTCATCTCCGGCGGTTCCTGCTCCACGGGAAGCTTTTCCTTTTTGGCAAGCGCCGACCGAACGCTTTGCTGCGCCGAGCGGACGGCCATGGAGGGGCCGGTCATCGGCTTGATGCCTAGTCTCTCGGATTTAATCCCCGTCGCAATCACGGTGACTTTCACAGCGTCACCCATCGACTCGTTGAGGACCGCGCCGAAAATGATATTGGCGTTTTCCGCGGCCGCCTTCTGCACAATGCTGGACGCTTCGTGAACCTCGAACAGGGTTAGCTTGCTGGATCCCGTGATATTCAGCAGGATGCCCTGGGCCCCGTTGATGCTTCCGTCTTCGAGCAGTGGGCTGGCAATGGCGCGATTGGTGGCTTCGACGGCGCGGTTCTCTCCCTCGGCCTCAGCGGTTCCCATGAGCGCGTATCCCATGCCCTCCATAATCGTCTTGATGTCAGCGAAGTCGCGGTTAATGATTCCCGTAATGGTGATGATATCGGAAATACCCTGAACACCCTGGCGCAGGATGTCGTCGGCTTTCTTAAACGCTTCGAAGAAGCTGGTGTCCTTGTCTACAAACTGCATCAGACGTTCGTTGGGAATACAGATTACGGTATCCACGCTCTGGCTCAACTCCGCCAGCCCCTGTTCGGCCTGCACCATTCGCCGTTTGCCTTCAAAGGCGAAAGGCTTGGTCACCACCGCGACGGTGAGCGCATGAAGTTCGCGCGCCAGGCTGGCGACAATGGGCGCGCCTCCGCTGCCGGTTCCCCCGCCCAATCCGGCGGTGACGAAAACCATGTCGGCGCCCTCGAGCGCGTCAATGACCTTGTCCGTGTCCTCGAGCGCAGCGCGCCGGCCGATTTCAGGGTTGGCCCCCGCTCCCAGCCCTTTGGTGAGCTTAGCGCCCAGTTGGATTTTCACCGGGGCTCTCGAGATGCGGAGCGCCTGCGCATCGGTGTTGGCCACGAGGAAGTCCACGCCCGTCACCCCAGCTTCAATCATGTGGTTCACGGCGTTTCCGCCGCCGCCGCCCACGCCAATCACCTTGATTTTGGCGCCCGCGCGAAGCTCATCAGAAAAGTCTACTCGAAGGTTGCTGTCAGCTTCTTCAATCTCCATATGGACTCCCCCTCACCTATTTTCGAACCTCTGTAGGGGCGCGGCCCTCGTGGCCGCCCGGCAACCATGTGGCTGGCCCAGAGCGGCCGCAGGGGCCGCGCTATGCCGTCCCGCTTTTACCCCGCAAAGCTCGCCACAATTTGGCCACCAAGCCTGTCTCGCGCGCGTCCCGAAGCAAGCGGCGGCGATTGGCGTAGACAACCAAGCCAACCAGCGTCGCATACTCCGGCTCGGGCAGGCTCTCTCCCAGGTTCTCGAGTCCTGTGCAACGGCCCAGGCGCACGGGCAGGCCAAGTGTTTGCTCCGCCAGGTGCATCAATCCGCCCTGCTTTGCCCCGCCTCCGACCAAAATCACACCCGCGCCCAATTGGCGAATATGGCCGCAGCGCTCGAGCTCAGCGCGGATCAACTCGAGCAATTCAAGCGTGCGGGGCTCAATGATCTCGTCCAGCACGTCGTAGCTGACCACACGGGCTGGGCGCTCCCCGACGCTGGGGACCTCCAATACGCCCCCGGGGAGATTGGCAATCTCACGCTCCGCCCAAGTTCGCTTGACTCGCTCTGCATCGGGAATCGTGGTGCGCAGCCCCACCGCGATGTCGTTGGTGAAATGCTCGCCGCCCACCGGGATGGAGGCAGTGTGCCGGACGCTGCCCTCCACGTATACGATCAAATCAGTCGAGCCGCCTCCAATGTCTACCAGGGCTGCACCCAGTTCGCGCTCGTCCGCCGTCAGACAAGCGGCCGCGGCGGCGAAGGGCTCGTAGACCGTGTCAAGCACCTTGATCCCGACCAGATTCACCGCCGTCACCACGTTTCTTAGCGCCGTGGTTGACCCGGTGATGAGGTGCACGTTGGCCTCCAGCCGCGCCCCGCTCATGCCGACAGGATTTCGAATCCCCTCATGGGAATCCAGCACGTAATCCTGCGGCTCCAGGTATACGGTTTCGCGGTCCGGCGGCATGGTTACAGCGCGGGCCGCCTGCAGGACCTTAACGATGTCGTCCGGCGTGACAGTTCCTGTGCCGCCCGAGGCTCTGTTCAATCCCACCGCGCCGCGGGAGTTCACGCCTTTGATGTGCGTGCCCGCCACTCCCACGTAAGCCGAGGCGATCGAAACCCCGGCCGCGGTTTCGGCAGCTTCCACGGCCTTCTTGAGGGCCACCACCGTCAGATCGAGGTTGACGATGACGCTCTTCCGCCAACCCTTCGACTCCGCCATCCCGAAGCCCGCCACCTGGAGTTTTCCGCCCTCTCCCGGCCGGCAGACAAGTGCGCAGGTTTTGTTACTGCCTAGATCCAAGCCCACAAAAAACTGGTCGTTGTGTGCCAAGGACTATTCCTTTAGAGTTTGCGAGGTCTCAACCTCTCCCACAGGCAGGGCCGAAGTTCGACCCTGTGGGTTCACCACCACCTGATTACGATAGCGCAAGTCCACCGAGTCAAGCGGCGCAGTGGACTTGCGCAGCTCGGGGAGCAGCGCTAGAAAAGTGTGAAAATGCTGAACAAAGTTCTCACGTCCAAAATGCACCTGCAAGGTCTCGCGGCCTTGAACGAGCAGGGCTTTGAGATCATCACCATCTGAAAGATCGGCTTCTGAAACGATCCATCCGGAGTGGGCAATCTCGTCTCCCAGTTGGTGCATGAAATCCTGATAAAGCGCGATGCGGGTCCGGCACTGGTCGGAGCCGGCATTCGGGTCCAGGCCGGTGATTACGGGGAAGTCGAAGAAGGCGCTTTCCGGCTTATCCAGCAAGACTCCTTCGCTATCCACCAGGCTCACGTGGCCGCTCACGTTGGCGTAAGCCACCGGAGTCCTCTCCGTGACGCGCACCACCAGCCGGTTGGGCAAGACTCGAGTCAAGGCTGCGCTTTGCACCCAGGCAATCGTTTCCACTTGCTTGCGCTGCGCCTCCAAAGATAAGCGCAACGCCTTTAGACCTGGACCGCTGCCGGCGTGCATAGGCAATCCCAGCGCGTTGGCGACATCTTCTCGAGACACAAATTGATTCCCGGTCAATTGAATATCGTCGGCGGACCGCAATTCGAAGCGTGGCGATGACAGGACGAAGGTGGTTAGGAAATAGCTCGAAATTCCCACCGGCGCCACAACGGTAGTGAAGAAGAGCAGCCAACGCCGGATCCACGAAATCCCGCGGCGGCGTACCGACACGGCCTTCTGCCGCCGAAGGTAGGGGGATTCCTCCTCACCATCTAAGGCTTGGGCCGCGAGGTTCTCGTCCTCTGGCAGGCTGTGGCTCATTTATCCCATCACTTCTTGTAGAGGCGCCGGCGGGCAACCACAAGGGTTGCCCCTACGATCCGTTACGGCCCCGGCGGCCGCCTGCGGGCAACCAGCGCGCGCCTGCGCGATCCCTACAACGCCAACTGTGACACCGAGCGCCCCCGGATCGCCTCCGCCAAGGCGTCGCCAATTCTCCATACATTTCCGGCGCCGACAGTCAGAATCAAATCGCCGCTTCGCAAATCCTCCAGTATTCCCTGAATGACGGCCGGTTCTGAAGGCGCATATCGAGCTCGAGGGAAACCCAGCTCGGCCATTCGCTCCACCAACCGCTGAGCGGTGACGCCCGGAATGGGCTTTTCACTCGCGGGGTAAATGTCCAACACGTAGACCTGATCCGCAGCCTGAAAGGACCGGGCAAAGTCATCCATCAGGAACTGAGTGCGCGTATAACGATGGGGCTGGAAAATAGCGATCACCCGTTTCGCTCCCCACAGGCGGGCCGCTTCGAGCGTGGCGCGGATTTCCGTGGGATGATGCCCGTAGTCGTCCACGACCGTTATGCCATGGAATTGCATTTTGATCTGAAATCGGCGGTCGGCGCCCCGGAAGCGCTCCAGGCCCTGGCGGATCTGATCGGCGCTCAGCTCGAGTTCCAAACCCACTGCGACCGCCGCCAAGGCATTCTGCACGTTGTGCCGACCCGGAACGAAGATGCTAAAGCTCCCCAGTGGCTTGCCTCGAGCTTCAACTTCGAAATTCGAGCCTTGCGGCCGAAGCTCGAGTGAACTGCCCCGCACGTCCGCGCCGTAATCGAGACCGTAGGTAACTACGCGACGCCGAAGCTGCGGGTGGAGTTCTCTGAATCGCTCGCCCCACGGAGAATCCGCGCAGGCCACCACCGCACCATAGAACGGGACCTTGTTCGCGAAAGAAAGGAAGGCCGAAGTTATCTCGTTCAGGTCACGGTAATGGTCCAGATGCTCACGATCGATGTTCGTGATCACGGCAATGGAGGGCAAAAGGTAGAGAAACGAGCGGTCGCTTTCGTCAGCCTCAACCACCATCAGCTCGCCCTTGCCCAGCCGAACGCTCGAGGCGAACACGTCCAACCGTCCGCCAATGACGGCGGTGGGATCGAGCCCCGCTTGCGTCAGCATCACGGCGATCATCGAGGTGACGGTGGTTTTGCCGTGTGCCCCGGCCACCGCCACGCAGAATTTCATGCGCATCAACTCGGCGAGCATTTCGGCCCGAGGAATAACCGGGATTTGCAGTCGTTGGGCCTCCTGCACCTCCGGGTTGTCCGCCGGAACCGCAGAGGAGACCACCACTACCTGGGCATCCTGGAGGTGGCCCGCGGCGTGGCCTTCGAAGACTCGCGCGCCCAGCCTCGAGAGCCGCTCCGTGACCGGCGTCGCTTTCAGATCAGAGCCTGAAACCGCGAAGCCGAGGTTGAGCAAAACCTCGGCGATGCCACTCATGCCGATGCCTCCGATGCCCACGAAATGGATTCTCCGGATCTTGCCTAACATAGTTCGATCACCCGGATGTAGCGCGGGCGTCTCGCCCCCGCTACATCCTCGCAGCCAGACCTTCGATCAAGTCAGCAATCTGCGCTGTCGCCTCCGGGCGCGCCAGACCTTTCGCGGCCCGTTCCATCCCTATCAGCCTCGCTGGCTCGCCAAGCAGTTCATGGATTTCCGCCATCAGCCGCTCGGGCGTTAACTCCGCCTGAACAATTACTCGTGCGGCGCCGGCGCACTCGAGAGCCCCGGCATTTGCCAGTTGATGCTGATCCGCGGCCGCCGGAAATGGTATGAGCAGCGATGCGCGCCCCGCTGCGGCCAATTCCGCCACCGCATTGGCCCCGGCCCGCGATATCACCAGGTCAGCTTGGGCTAACGTTTTGGGCATATCCTCGATAAAAGCCTGGACGCACGCGGTTACGCCGTGTTTCTGATAAGCGTCGCGCACCGCCTGGTAGTCTGCTTCCCCTGTCTGATGGACCACTTCGAGCCATCCTGAATCGCGACTCAAGGCTGGAGCACATTGGACCATCACCGCGTTGATGGCTTTCGATCCCTGACTGCCACCGACGATCAGGATTCTGAACGGCGCCTCGTGTCTTTTCGACGGGATGGCATGGAACGCGGCCCGAACCGGATGGCCTGTGACGCGAGCTTTTTCGCCATAAAACCGCGCTGCCTGCTCGAAGCCGACTGCCGCCGAACGGACTACTGGAGCCAGTACGCGATTAGTAAGACCCGGCAACGCATTGGGCTCAATGAGCAGTGTCGGGATATCCTGGAGAGCAGCCTCCAGCATAACCGGCCCTGCCAAGTATCCCCCCACGCCGATCACCACCTGGGGGCGAAAATCGCGCAAGACTACGGCCGTTGCAATTGCCGTTCGAGGAAGCACCATTAAGTTCCGCAGGCCCTGAAACCCCGTGATGCCTTTGAGCCCGGCCGCCCTGACGGTGCGAAGTGGGAAGCCGGCTCCGGGAATTAAACGCGGCTCGAGCGGTCTTTGCGTGCCGAGAAACTCGATAATGTATTTCGTTCCGGAGCGCTCCAGGCGCGCTCCACGGGCCCGCAGTTCCTCCGCCACAGCCAGCGCCGGAAAGATGTGACCTCCCGTTCCTCCGGCGACCATCAGAAACCTCATGAGAGACACACTACCAGCTTAGCCTTCATCTTGCGAAATGTTCAGAAGCACACCCACCGCAGCCAGGGTGACGAAGAGTGACGACCCACCGTAGCTTATTAGGGGCAGCGGTATGCCCTTGGTAGGAAGCAGGCCGAGCACCACACTCATGTTCACCAGCGCTTGTCCCACCACCATGACGGTCAGCCCAATGGCCAGCAACCGTCCAAACTCGCACGTGCACCGCGCGCTGGCCCGCAACCCTCGCCAGAGAATAACTGCAAAAGCCGCGATAAGGATCGCAGCCCCGATGAACCCTAACTCCTCGCTCACCACCGCAAAAATGAAATCCGTCTGGGCCTCGGGAAGATAGAAGAGCTTTTGCTTACCCTCCATCAGCCCCACTCCGGAAATTCCTCCCGTGCCGACGGCAATAAAGGACTGAATGATGTGAAAGCCCTTTCCAAGCGGATCGGCATTAGGGTTCAGGAACGCCAGCAAGCGGTTATAGCGGTAGGTAGAATGAAAAACCAGCCAGTAAACCACCGGAGCCGCCCCGAGCGCCACGCCGGCAAAATATCGCGCACGAAGCCCCGCGACGAATAGCATTGCCGCAACGATCATCGCTATGGCCAGCGCCGTTCCAAAGTCCGGCTCCACCACCACCAGCGCCATGCTGGCTCCGCTAACCAAGCCAATTGGGAGCAGGGTATGCTCGATATCATTCACCTTGCCCGCACGCTGCTCGAGGAAATAGGCCAGGAAGAGTACAAGGACAATCTTGGCGATTTCGGAAGGTTGCAAGCTCGCAGGTCCCAAATGCAGCCAACGGTGTGTGTTGTGGCTGCGCTCGGCAAATAAAACGCCCACCAGCAGCACAAACTGCAAAGCCAGCGCCGGAAAAACCACCAGCGGGCTGGCCAAACGGCGATAGTCCAGATACATCATTACGACTAACGCGACAAATCCCGCCCCTGCCCATGCCAACTGGCGAATCAGAAAGTAACTGCTGCTCCCAAACTTCTCGGTGGCCACCACTGCCGAGGCACTGAAGACCATCAGGGCTCCGAAAAGCGTCAGCGCCACGACGGTGCCAAAGAGAATCTTGTCGGATTGAAGTCGCCTTGACATGCTCTGTTAATCCATCCGGGGCAGCCTTAATTGAGCCGCCTGATCCGGGTCCGCCGACTTTAACTTGCCATCCGCAGCGCTCCTCGAGTTGCCTTCTGAAGCGCCGGCGATCTCTTTCGTTCCGCCCTCGCTGGCATCGCCCTCCGTTGATCCGCTGCCCGCTAGACCTTTCTCTGCCACTCTCCCCTCGTAAGGCAATGGGGCGCTTTCAATTCTTTCCGGTTCGACCACCGTTGGAGACTGGCTCGTTTCAGGCAGCTCCGAGTAATCTTCATCCATCACGTCGATGGGGGCGTATTCGTCGGCGCTGATTTCATAAACAAGAGTCAGCTCGTGAGGCGGGGTCTCCAGCGTGGGTTCAGTGGAGCGGCTGGACTCTTCATAGACAAGCTCGGAAACCTGTTGTATCGTCTCTTCGATCTCCGGCGCCGATACATGGGCCTCGGGTTCAACGGTTGCGCGGGGCGCAATCTGGGGTGATTCAGCGTGTGGCTGAGCCTTAACCTGAGGAGAGACCGTCGAGCCCGCCTGCGCCGGCGCGGTAACTGGCAAGGCCCGGCCAGGCTTTTCCCGTTTAGTCCACTTCCATTCCACCGAGCCAGATTCCACGTCCTGCGCCAGCCGCCCTACCAACTCCTTAAAAACGCGGCCCCTATGCTCATAATCCTGGAACTGATCAAAGCTCGAACAAGCCGGAGCAAGGAGCACCACATCCCCAGGGCGGGCGCGCTGGAACGCCTCCGGCACGGCGGTCTCGAGGTTTCCCGCGCGAACCAACTCTACGGCGCCGGAGAGTTCGTGGGCAATACGATCCGCCGCCGCGCCGATGAGCAGAACCTCACGCACCCTGTCTTTCAAGAGAGGGATCAGAGGGGCGTAGGGGGCGCCCTTGTCCTTCCCGCCCATAATGAGATGGATGCCCCGCTCGAAAGCCTCGACCGATTTCACCGTCGCATCCACGCTGGTGGCTTTCGAATTGTTGTAAAACTCGACCCCACAGATGTCGCGAACGTACTCGAGACGGTGCTCGACGCCTCGGAATTCCCGCACCGCGCGGCGTACGGCATCAAAGTCCGCTCCTAGCACGCAGGCAGCCGCCGCAGCCCCGAGAACGTCTTCCAAGTTGAAATTACCTCGCAGACGTACTTCCCGTGTCTCCAGGAGCACCCGCTCCAGATGACCCGTGCGATACACGATATTCCCGTTTGATACAAAGAGGCCGGTGGGAACTTGCTCGAGCCGGCTGAAGAACACTTTACGGCTCACCAATGCCTGTCCGAGGCTGCGTACCCATGGATCATCAGCGTTCAGGATGGCATAATCGTCCGCCCGCTGGTTGCGGAAGATCTGCCTTTTCGCCTGGGCATAAGCCTCGAAGGAAGGATGGCGATCCAAGTGGTTAGGTGAGATATTCAGCAAGACAGCCACGTGCGGACGAAAGTCGCGAATAGCTTCCAACTGAAAACTGCTTAGTTCGGCCACCACTATTGAACCCACCTCGATCCCGTCCACGGCGGAGGTCAGTGCGACACCAATATTCCCGCCTACGAAAGTCGGAAAACCAGAGGCCTCGAGCATCTTGCCTAGAAGAGCCGCAGTCGTCGTCTTGCCGTTCGAACCGGTAACCCCCACTATCGGAGCGTCCATGTACCAGCCCGCAACTTCGACCTCCGGCACAATCGGAATGCCGCGCTCGCGCGTGGCCTGGAGTTGAGGTAAGTCCCAGGGTATGCCGGGGCTTACCACCACAAGATCGTGAGCGAGAAAGAGTTCGACGCGCTGCGACCCCAGTTCGAGACCAATCTTTTCTTTCAGCAGCCCGGGCAGTAAGGGCCCGAAAGCGGCAGGAGGTTTGATGTCCGTCACCGTCACGATCGCCCCCTGCCGCCGCAGGCAGAGCGCCGCGGCGCGTCCACTCCTCCCTAAGCCGACAACGAGCACACGTTTATTGCGTACATCGGTCACGCCATCCCCCTGGTCCGGGAGCGGCTCCCCTTGCGAAAGTGCGAGTCCAGAATCTCCGAGACGATCTCCGAAAGAGACCGCCTGGCCTGCCGAGCCAGGCGCCGGGCAGTCATGAGCGTCTCGCGATTCAGGGTCAAGCTCACGCGCCTCGGATTACGAAATGATCTCGGCCTACCCATAATAGTTATTGCGCATTTTATGTGCGCAAACCTCGGAGGTCAAGCGTTGTCAGTTGCCCGACTGGCAATTGACTATCTCAGCTTCAACGTCGTCAGTGCGAAAAGCGCGAAAACCAGCGCGGCGATCCAGAAGCGCGCGATTATTTTCGACTCTTTCCATCCCTCCAGTTCGAAGTGATGATGAATGGGCGCCATCCGGAATACCCGCTTGCCTCGGAGCTTGAACGAAACCACCTGAATGATCACCGAAAGCGCTTCGATCACGAAGATACCGCCAATGAACGGCAACAGGAGTTCCTGTTTGATGAGCACCGCGACGGAGGCGATGGCGCCGCCGAGCGCCAGAGAACCGACGTCTCCCATGAAGATCTCTGCCGGATACGCGTTGTACCAGAGAAATCCGAGACTTGACCCCACCATCGATCCGCAGAAAATCGTCAACTCACCCACGCGTGGCAGGTGCTCCAAGTCCAGATACTCAGAAAGAACGGCATGGCCTGTGACGTAGGTTAGGACCGTCAGCGCCGAGGCGGCTATGACCACACAACCGATGGCCAAACCATCAAGTCCATCGGTCAGGTTGACGGCGTTCGAGCAACCCACCAGAACCAGCACCACAAAGAGCAGGAAGGGCAAGAAGGCCAGAGGGTAGGTCCACACCCGCGAAAGAAAAGCGTTGATCAAAAAGTTGGGCCGGAAACGCTTGAAAAAGGGGAAGGTCAAGGTTGTGGAGTAGAAGCCGCGGGCCGAAAAGAATATCAGCACCACGCCAAACACGAAGCTGACCAGAATCTGAAGCAAGAATTTCGTCCGACCGGTCAAGCCCAGATTCTTGCGTTGCTGAACCTTTTGGTAGTCGTCCCAGAAACCGATCGCCGCAAAAGCAGCCGTGACACCTAAAACGACCCAAACAAAGACATTCCCCAGGTCCGACCAGAGGAGGGTGGGAACGAAGATGCAAAGATTGATGAGCACCCCGCCCATGGTCGGAGTTCCAGCTTTCGACATGTGGGACTTCGGCCCGTCTTCCCGAATATACTGGCCAATCTGAAACGTCCTGAGAAGCCTCACGACCCAGGGACCAACCACTAAGGAAAGCAACAACGCCGTCAGACTGGCATAGGCAGTGCGGAAAGTGATGTAGCGGAAGAGATTGAGAATATGAAGCTGGTTGTGCAACTTGATGTAGAGATAGTAGAACATGTGATTGCTGGTCGGGAAGTCGGGAGTCGAAAGTCGAAGGTCGAGAAGTCGAGCCATCGGCCCTTGCTTTTCAGCTCCCTAAATCCTCAGTTCCTCGCCGAGACCTGCCAGCTTCTCGACTGAGCGAACTCTCAACTCCTAGACTCTTGACTTTCGACTCTCGACTCCCGCAGCATTTCGGCCGCCGTTTCCAAGTGAACCCCTCGTGACCCTTTCACCAGGACCACGTCTCCAGGCTCGAGCTGCGCTCGGCAAAACTCTGCTGCCAACCTCGCGTCGAGGAAGAAGCGGGACCGCGCGGGGGGCAGGCCGGCAGCCACCGCTCCCGCGAGGAAGTATCTCGCATCGCCTTGCACTGCGATCAACCAGGCAAGATCGGCCTCTGCGCACTTGCGACCAACCTCTTCGTGCAGTTTCGGAGACTGCGGCCCCAGTTCGAGCATTTCGCCGGCCACCACAATCCGGCGGCGAGCGCCAGGCCATGTCCGAAGTGTTTCGAGCATACATTCCATGGCCTGCGGGTTGGAATTATAGGAATCGTTAATAATTGTCACCGGCCCCGGCAGTGTAAAGTACTCTCCCCTTTGCGGAATGCTCTGGAATCCTGCCAGGGCCCGGCGTATCTCGACGGGCGGGACGTCGAACTCCGAGGCGACGGCAATAGCAGCAAGCGCGTTCAGCACGTTATGGCGGCCAGGGATAGGAAGGGAAAAGTCAGCATCTAAGTTCGGCCCAAGCACTCGGAAGTTGCTGCCGATTCCTTCTCCCGCCTTGACCCACAGGGCTTGAAAATCGGCTCCGGGTCCCGTCCCAAACGTAACGACCTCGCCCTGGAATCCCTCCCCGAATCTCTGTACGCGAGAATCGTCATAGTTCAAGACGGCGGTGGGCGGTCCCCGGCGCGATGAGAGGTTCTCGACGAGTTCCCGCTTTGCCTTGGCGATGGACTCGAGCGAATCAAAGAACTCCAAATGAACCGGGGCAACATTCGTCACCACGCCGGTCTCCGGCTCGGCCATCGCGGCTAAATGCGCAATCTCACCGGCGGCCGACATGGCAAGCTCCACCACCGCAATTTCGTGCTCGGGCTCGAGCCCCGCGAGAGTCAGGGGAAGGCCGTAGTGATTATTCAGGTTGCCCGCCGACTTGTGCACCGCGAAGCGCCGCCCCAGCACATTGGCGATCATCTCTTTCGTGGTGCTCTTCCCCGTGCTCCCGGTTACGGCGATAACCGGACGCCCCCACCGGCGTCGAATGTACCGCCCCAAATGTTGAAGCGCGTCGAGCGGGCTCGCGACGGGAAGGAGACTTGGTGTGAGATCCGGCGGCGACTGGTCAAAAAAAGCCTGCTCCACGACCGCCCCAGCCGACTTACGCTCGATTGCCTGAGAAAGGAATTGATGTCCGTCGAATCGGGGCCCGCGCATCGCGAAGAAGAGTTGTCCAGGCCCGATGGAGCGCGAATCCAACGAGTATCCGTTCACCACCCGTTCCGGCATCCCGCAATGGGTCCCGAGGATTGTCGCGATCTCGCCCAAGGTTAGTTTCATGCATCCTTCGCATGGAGTGCGGGTGTCTCGCCCACGCTACATCCCATGCTTTAGTCACGCGCGTCGCTGGTACCCCATTTCACGCAGAACCTTCCGAGCAACTTCGCGATCGTCGAATGGAATCGCCCCGTCCTTTAGTATCTGGTAAGTCTCGTGCCCCTTGCCAGCCAAAACTATGACATCCCCTTCGCGCGCTTCCTCCAAGGCCCTTCGGATGGCACTCTCGCGATCCACTTCCGCCCAATAGGGCTTCCCAGCTTTCTGCAAGCCCACCAGCGCGTCGTTCATGATGAGCAGTGGGTCCTCGCTACGGGGATTATCCGAGGTAAGCACAGCAAGGTCGCTCAGTGATCCGGCAGCTTCGCCCATCAAGGGCCGCTTCGCGCGGTCGCGCTCGCCGCCGCAACCAAACACCACGATGAGCCTGTTGCGCGTGAGTTCTCGCGCCGTGCTCAAAACGTTGCGCAAAGCATCGTCCGTGTGCGCGTAATCCACGATCACCAGGAAGGACTGGCCTTCATCGATGCGCTCGAAACGTCCTGGAACCGCTTTCAGGTTCTTGAGTCCCTCTTCGATTTTCTCAAGCGGCAATCCATAGGCGATAGAGGCTGCGGTCGCGGCCAGGATGTTCGCCAAGTTGGCCCGACCCATCAGCGAGGAGACTAGCTGCAACTTGCCCGCCGGAGTCACGATGGAGCCCTCCAGGCCATTGTGACGGTAATCGATTTGTTTCGGCTTGACCTGCGCGTTCGAGTTCATACCGTAAGTCAACCGCTGGGGGCACGGCACGTCCAGAAGTTTCCTGCCCCAAGGGTCATCCACATTAATAACCGCCCATGCCGGCGGCGGTGTTCCAAGCCCCTCAAACAGACGACGCTTCGCCTGGAAGTAATGCTCAAAGTCCTTGTGGTAATCCAAATGGTCGCGGGTCAGATTGGTGAAAACGGCAACAGAATAGGGGAATCCCCAAACCCTCTCTTGAGCGAGGGCATGCGAGGACACTTCCATCACTAGACCCGTTCCCCCCGCAGCCACGGTTTGGGCAAGGTAAGACCACAAATCCAGCGATTCGGGAGTGGTGTTGAGCGCGGGCAGCGCGCGGTCGCCCACTCGGTACTCAATCGTTCCGAACAGCCCTGTGCGGATTCCCGCCGCGCGCAAAATGCTGTCCACGAGAAAGGCTGTGGTTGTCTTCCCGTTTGTCCCGGTGATTCCTACCAGTTTCAGGCGTAAGTCAGGTTCGCCAAAGAAACAGCGTCCAGCCGCCGAGAGCGCCCGGCGAATTCGGGGAACTCGCGCCCAGCGCGATGCCAAATCGCTGGGTGGCTGCCGTTCGCTGACGATGGCCACCGCGCCGCGTTCGAGGGCTTGAGGGATAAACACATGCCCGTCGGCTTTCTCGCCTTGAATAGCGAAGAAAAGGCTCCCGCGCTGAACCAGGCGCGAATCGTAAGCTAAAGAGGTGACCTCGACCCCGGCTTGCGGGCTCAAGTCGAGGCCGTCCAGCCCTCGAAGCAACTCTTTCAGTTTCATTTCCCACTCGCATTATATCACTGTGAGAATCTCGACAGCCTTACCACCAAGCGTGTTCCCGGTGCCACCTGCGCACGCGCGGGGAGACTCTGCTCGACGGCCAGTCCACTGCCCAGAAGACTCAGCTCCAGACCGAGCTTCTGACACTCTTGGGCGACGCTGCGCGCCGCCAAGCCCGAGAAATCCGGTACGTTGACCCGAGGGCCATTGTCCAAGACCACGGTGGGTGGCGCGCCGGTGGCCTCCACCCCAGGGTCGGTTGAAACCCGTGCCGGCTCCATGCTCGATAAGGAAGCGGTTCGAACGGGGGATGTGGCAGCTTGCGGTTGTTCAGAGTCCTTAGGATGGTTCCCTGCAAGGTCTGCGAGTTTCTGGCTCCGATTCCCTGCGGGCGTTGAGGCGAATAACTGAGGCCGTTGGGTAGGGTTGTCTTGCGGAACGTTCGCGTAACCTAGAATCTGCTCTGCGATGGACTTGAACACCGGAGCTGCCACATCAGCCCCGTAAATTGCCCCCACCGGCGTGTCGATAACCACCAGAATGGTTATCGCCGGTTTCTCTACGGGAGCAAACCCAACAAAAGA
>Ga0326727_10015243_pt1 | contig 16559 bp, 20 predicted proteins | sample MB2enrmetagenome_FD_207643 | JGI IMG/M metagenome (GOLD analysis project Ga0326727, IMG submission 207643) | Lab enriched peat soil microbial communities from McLean, Ithaca, NY, United States - MB29MY | ecosystem: Environmental > Terrestrial > Soil > Wetlands > Peat | place: USA: New York...
GTTGCGGTGCCAGTAGAAGGTCCAGAGTTGGGGGAGTTTGACCAGTTGGGCGTGGCCATCGGCGAAACTCACGTTGATCGCGCCCGGCAAGGGCTGGCCGCTGGTGTAGGGAACGGAATTGTTGGCCATCGGCTCGCCGTGGCGCAGAATCGTGCAACAGCCCATTCCGTCCCGCATCCACCCGTCTGGCGATGCCTGGCCAGTGTAAAGGTCGCTGGGGCACGATCGGCTTCAAGGGGTGCGATCTGTACGTATGGGACACTTAGTTGGTCACGTTCCACAATAGGATGGTGTCCCCGTTACGAGGGACGTAAGCGGTGATGTTGGTGAGACGGAACCAAAGCCCCCAAGCCCGCATTTCGCGCAGAGCCGTTGAGGGAGCAGAGAAGGCAATCATTTTTCCTTTTTTCTCCGCGAACTCGGCGTCTGTGCGCGGGAGAATCCATTGGGAATTGAATTTGTCAATTGTAATTGTCTTGGCGTCTTTGGGGCATTGCGGCTTTGCATTGAGATGCGAGGCAGGTTCTTGGGATGGCGGGGTGAAGATTCTGGAATCTGCGTGGCGGCGCAAGGGTAATCGAATGTTTCGAGGTATTGCATTTGGCCGGCACTGGGCCAGCAGGGGATGGGGACGGCATTGGTGGCGAGCTGGCCTTCGAGGTTCAAGCAACAGGATTGGAAGAACATGCGAGGTCGAAGTGGCTTGAGAGCCGAGTGTTATTTGATTCCCCGTTTCCCGCCTCATGGACGGACACGGACGGACACGGACGGACATGGACGGACACGGACGGACATGGACGGACATGGACGGACACGGACGGACATGGACGGACATGGACAAAGCCTAGGCTGACTCCTTTGAATATTCGACATGCCGCCAGAGTAAAAAGTCTCCGTGCGGGAGTTCAGTCACAACTCAATCCTTGTTGCAACTCAAAGGGTTAGCGACTGTTACGAATGGGCCCTGGTCCGCCCTAATTCTCCGGTTCGGCGGGGTCAGGGTCGGTATCGTCGCTCTTGGATTTGAGGCCGTACTCGTTGAGTTTGTTGCGCAGGGTGCGGATGCTGATGCCGAGGATCTTGGCCGCCTGGGTACGGTTGCTGGCTTTTTGCATGACAGACAGAATGTGGTTTTTTTCCAAGTCGGCCAGGGAGAGTGGTTGGCCCTCCGACGCAACGGCGGGAGGCGGCGGGACGGGCGCGAGGCCGGAAGGAGCCGGCGCCAGAGGAGGGGGAGCCGGGGAGGCGGTGAAGCCCAAGTGTTCGGCTTCCAACAGGCCGGCGTCACCGCAGAGAATGACGGCGCGCTCGATGGCGTTTTGCAATTCGCGCACGTTGCCGGGCCAGGAATGGGCCTGGAGCGCGGCCAGGCAGTGGTCGGAAATGCCGCGCACGCGCACGCCGTGTTTGCGGGCGAAGCGAGGCATGAATTGGCGCGTCAGAAAGGCGATGTCCTCCTTGTGGTCGCGCAAAGGGGCGACATGAATGGGGACGACGTTGAGGCGGAAGAAAAGGTCCTGGCGGAATTCGTTGCGTTCAACGCTCTCCTCCAGGCGGCGGTTGGTGGTGGCCAGAACGCGGACATCGACTTTGATGGTGCGGTTGCCGCCGACCCGCTCCAGTTCCCGCTCTTGCAAGACGCGCAGGAGCTTGACCTGGACCTGGGGGGAGATTTCGCTGATTTCATCCAGCAGGATGGTGCCGCTGTGGGCCAGCTCGAATCGGCCCTCCCGCTTGGTCATCGCGCCGGTGAAGGCGCCTTTTTCGTGTCCGAAAAACTCGCTTTCGATGAGGTTTTCGGGAATGGCGGCGCAATTGACTTTGATAAAGGGGGCGTTGTTGCGGGGGCTTTGGCGGTAAAGGGCGCGGGCGACCAGTTCCTTGCCGGTGCCGCTTTCGCCGGTGATGAGGACGGTGGCCTGGGTGCGGGCGACTTTGCGGATCAATTGGCGGAGGTTTTCCATGGCGGGGCTGGCGCCTTGGAGTTCGTTGCCCGATTCGTCCTCCTCGGCATTGCTGAAGTAGGCGTTGACCTTGAGTAGTTGGTTGAAGTTCTCGGCCTTGCGCAAGGTGACCAGCAATTGGTCGGAGGAGAAGGGCTTGAGCATGTAATCGAAGGCGCCGTTGCGCATGCAATCGACGGCGGATTCGACGGAGCCGAAGCCGGTGACCATGACGACGAGAGGTTTTTCCGGGTCGGCCTGCAGTTCGCGCAGCAGATCGGTCCCCTCGCCGTCGGGCAGGCGCAGATCCAGGAACAAGAGGTCGAAGGTGTCCTTGGCCAGCAGTTCGCGTGCGGCGGCGATGGTGTCGGCGGTGGACACATCGTAGCGTTGCTGGCGCAACATCTGTTCGAGGTTTCTGCGGACGATCAGATCGTCTTCGAGAACGATGATTTTTTCAATGGGCATGAATGCGCAAGCATCACGCGGCGCCCTGGCGGCGATAGAGATCAGCGACGAAATGAGGACGCTGGCGGTTGACCGAGGGCAGATGGCTTGGCGGCACCAGGCCGCGGCGCAGGAGGGCCTGCTCGTTCTCGCGGTCCAGGACAATGATCTTCATGGTCAGGTTCTGATTGCGGCGCAACAATGCGCCCACTTGCGGGTGGCGCGCGCGTTCTTCCAAGCTGAGTGTTTGCCAGTCCGCACGATGCTTGCGCAGGGTATCTATCGACTGAATGAGGCGCGGAAGCAAGGTTTTTTTAATCTGATAGAACTCAAAAAGGGAGGGGTGATCGGTGCGGCGCAGGGCCTGGCCCTCGTGTTCGACGACGGCCAGCAGTTCCTGGCAGAGGTCGGCGTGCAGGCGCAAAGTGTCGATGATTTCCTGGTGAGCATTCATTGGGTGGTGGTAGCTGGTTTATAGAGGGGGCTGCGCTGAAACTCGCGGTTGGCGGCGCGGGCCGTTTCCGACCAGACGATGTAGTCTTTGCGCCATTGAGCCATGTCGCAGATGGAGGCGAGGCTGGGGGGGCTGTTGGTGCTCTTGAACTCGTTTTGGCGCGCGGTGATCAGGCTGTAAGAGTCGGTGGCCTTCTGCCATTGTTGCAACTGTTCATAGACCAGGCCGGTCTGATACCAGACCGGGGCCTGCCAGGAGGGGGAGGGGTCGAGGTTGGCCAGGTTCTGATAGATTTGGAGGGCATCCAGGTAGTCGGCTTCCTTGTAAAGCTGGTTGGCGATTTCGTTGCCGGCGCGGCGCTGCCAATAAACCCAAAGATCCGGGTCTTTGTGGACATTGTCCTGCTGCGATTGCAGGAGCAAGAGGACTTGTTTCATGGCGTCCTGGTTGCGGCCGACGCCTTTATAGGCGGAAGCCAGGAGGAAACGCACCTCGGGCACATCAGAGACGGAGGGGAATTGCTCGAGAAAGGATTGGGCGCGGACGATAGTTTCAACATGGTTGGTGATGTAGGCCAGCGAGCGGATGAGTTTGTATTGGACTTGCTCCTGGTTGAGGCTGGGGCTGGCGGTCATGAGGATGCGCGTGTAAAAATCGGCCGACTCGGCGAATCTGCCTTCCAGATAGTAGGTGTCGGCGATTTCGGTTTGGGCCTGGAGAACGAGGCGCTTGTAGTAATCGATGTTGTCAAGTTTGAGTTTAAGGGCGGTGGACATGACGGCGTAAAACTTGGAAATGGCCAGGGTGTTGACGCCCATCTGGCGATAGAGCAGCCCTTGGCGGAGCAGGATTTCGGGCGTGCTGGGGTCGTCGGGATAGAGGTGGAGGTATTGGGCAAAGACCTGCTGGGCCTTGACGAAATCGCCTTGGTCCTGCATGGCCAAGGCCAATTCAAAGAGCGCCTTGCGGCTGAATTCGGGGGGGGCGTTGGTTTCAATCAGGGAGATGAGGGTGCGAGCGGCCAAGGCCGGATACTTATCGTGGCGCTGGCGACTGGCCAGGTCCAACTGCTCTTGAAAATAATGATCCGGAATGGCTTGATTGGTGGCTGGCGCCGCGGGCTGGGTCACATTGGTGCTGGTCATCGTCCCGAAATCCGGCGCGGATTGGGGAGTTGTTTGCGCGGTCACGGCCAGAGCGGCGGCCAGGAGGATGGACAAAATCGGTAAGGGCGTTTTCATTTAGCGGCCTTGGCGGGCGCGATCGGCGGCGCGGGTTGGGGTAAACCGGACGGGGGCGAAAAGCCCACGGGGAGAGCCGGGCCGGGAATGGGGGCGTTAGTGGCGGCGCTGGCGGCGGGGAGAAGGTATTTGAGCAGCATGGCAGGGGTCACCGTCTCGGCCGGAGGCGAGGGCGGCTCCGGCGATTGGGCTTCCGCTGTGTAGGGTTCGGCCGAGTTGGTGGTGAGCGGGAAGAGCGGCGTCAGGGCCTCGATCGCGCTGGCAGTCCCGTCCTGGTCTCCGGGCAGGGAGGAGGAGGGCGCGACATTCGCGCTGGGCGGCGGCAGGCAACCCCAGTTGGTGGCCGGCGCGGACAGCGGGCTAAAGCGCAATGGGACCGGCCCAACAGCCGGCAAATATGCCGACCCGGCCCAAACCACTCCGGCGACACCAATGAAGCCGTATGTAGCTGGAATCAAATGGCGGATACGTCCAAGCATGAGTATTTTACTCTGCTACGATTATCGGCGGTTTGGGGCGGGACTTGAGCGGGAGTTTTTGGGAAGGGAGCGCGCTTGAGGTTTCCGCGAAGGCATTTCAGATCGACTTTGTTGCAGAGGCGGCCCGCGCGCGCGGAAATTGGCGGGCGAAGAGTATTTCGGCGGAGGCCTCGCAGAAGTCGCCGGGGATGTTGTGGCCGCTGCTTAAAAGACGGATTGGACAGCCGGACCCAAGGGTCAGATTCCAGAGTTTTCCCCAGTGCGGTTCCTCGTCCAGATGGGTGATGATGAGGTCATCCACGGGCAACGAGGCGAAGGCGCGGACTTGCGCCAAGAGCACGGAAATATCGTAGGCGCCGTTGAGAACCAGATGCAGGTGCGGGGAGCCGTATTGCTGAAATTGGCCGGCCAATTCCTGGATGGCCAGAGGATTCTTCCAGTCCACGCCGGGCAGATCAATGAAACCAATGTCTTCGGAAATGGAGCGGCATTGGGCGTTCCACGAGCGTTCGGCAGGCACGCCGAGGATTTCGCAATACACGCTCAAGGGTTCGGCGGTGTTGGAGGTGATGCCGTCCAAACGCCAGACGCGAGCCAGACGCCCCTCGACCAGCGTCAATTGGGTCAGCCACTTGCACAGCGCCGTCGTTTTCCCGGAACCGGCGGGGCCGGCGAGCACGTGAAGGGAATTGGGAAGGCACGGACGCGGCGCGCGCCAGGAGCGGGCCAATTGGGCGCGAACCAGGGCGATTTCCCCCGCCAGAGTGGAGGGCGGCAATTCGCCATGCCCGGCCTGGACGGAGTCAAGAATCTGTTTGGCGTGTCGCGGGAGCAAGCCGGTCTTTTCCAGCAACGGGGCGACGCGCCAGCCGCTGTCGTGCAGTTCCACTTGCTGTTTGATTTCGTCCAGTTCCTCGCGCAAACCGGCCAGCGCTTCGGAAACGTCGGGCGAGGGGGCGGGAGGCGGCGGCGGGGCGGGGCGGCAAGCCACGACTTCGATCATGGGCTTCTGCCACAAGCGCGCCAAGCCGGGGGCCTTGAGCGGGCGGACGTTGAGCACGACGGCATCGGGACCGAGGCGGGCGCGGATTTGAGCGACGGCTTCCTCGGCGGAGGCGGCGATAAAGGGAATGGGTTCGCTCATGTCATTCCGGGCAAGGAATCATGGCGGCGCTCTGGATTTCAACCCGCGGAGGGACTTCCGCGTAGGAGAGCACGGTCAATTCAGCGAAGGTGGTCTCAAAGAAGCGGCGGAAGGCCAGGCGGATTTGCGGGGCGCACAGCACGACTGGGGGTTGGCCGGCGCTGAGGAGTTGCTGGAGGCGCTGGGACAAGGTATCGACGATGTGGCGGGCCAGCTTAGGTTCCATCGTCAAGGTGATTTCCGAGGGCGTCTGGCGCATGCCTTGGGCGATTTGCTGCTCCAGGCGCGGATCCAGTGTGATGGCCTGCAAACCGCCTTTTTCGCCTTGAAACGGCTTGACGATTTGGGCGCCCAGAGCGCGGCGGGCGTGTTCGGATAATTCATCGGGGTTTTTGGTGACGGTGGTGTAATCGCTGACCTTTTCCAGGATGCTGGCGAGGTTGCGGATGGAGATGCCTTCGGCCAAAAGATTTTGGAGGATGCGCTGGACCTGGCCGACGTTCAACTGGGCGGGGATCAATTCGGTCACGACGGTCGGATTGGTCTGTTTGAGATTGTCCAGAAGGTTCTGCACGTCCTGCCGGCTGAGGATTTCGTGGCAATTGCGTTTGACCGTTTCAGAAAGGTGTGTGACCAGGACTGAGGGGGCATCGACGACGGTGTAGCCGCAGACCTCGGCGTTTTTGCGTTCGGCCTCCGCGATCCAGGTTGCCGGGAGCTTGAAGACGGGTTCGACGGTGGGCATGCCTTTGAGGACCACCTTGCTGTTGGAGGCATTCATGGCCAGCCAGTGGCCGGGCATCAATTCGCCCTGAACTACCGGATGGCCCTTGAGGAGGAAGCGATATTGGTTGGCTTCCAACTGCAAATTGTCGCGCAAGCGGATGGGGGGGATGATGACGCCCATTTCCTGGGCGAAGGTCTTGCGCACGCCGGTGACGCGCTCGAGCAGATCGCCGCCTTTGCGGCTGTCGGCCATGTTAATGAGACCGTAGCCCAGTTCAATCTGGAGGGCGTCCAGATTGAGCAGCGACTCCAATTTGTCGCCAGTGGCGGCGGGGGTGCCTTTGGCCGGCGGCGCACCGGGTGCGGCGTCGGCGATGGCGCGACCGGGGCCGTGTTGTTCTCGCTTCAAATTGTAAGCCATGAAGGCAGTCAGGGAGGCGAGAACAGCAAACGGCAGCATCGGCAACCCCGGCAGAAGGGCAAAGACGCCGAGCATTCCGGTGAGAATGGTCATTACCTTTGGATAGGAAAGCAACTGCTTGGTCAACTCGTTGCCCAGTTCCTCCTTGGCGGCGGCGCGGGTGACGAGGATGCCGGCGGCGGTGGAAGTGATGAGGGCTGGGATTTGCGAGACCAAGCCGTCGCCAATGGAAAGAAGGGTGAACCGTTGCAATGCTTCATTGACCGTCATCCCTTTTTGGAAAATGCCGATGGCAAAGCCGCCCAGCACGTTGATCAAGGTGATCAGGATAGCAGCGATGGCGTCGCCTCGCACGAATTTGCTGGCGCCGTCCATCGCGCCGTAAAAGTCGGCCTCCTGTTCGACTTTGCGGCGGCGCTGGCGGGCTTCGCCCTCATTGATGATGCCGGCGTTGAGTTCGGCATCGATGGCCATTTGCTTGCCGGGCATGGCGTCCAAGGTGAAGCGGGCCGCCACTTCGGCGATGCGGCCGGCGCCTTTGGTGATGACGATGAAATTGATGAGGACCAGGATCAGGAAGATGACCAGGCCGACGACATAATTGCCGCGCACGACATAGTTGCCGAAGGTTTCGATGATGTGCCCGGCATAGCCGTTGAGCAGGATCAGCCGGGTGGAGGCGATGTTGAGGGAGAGCCGGTAAAGGGTCACGAACAGCAGCAGCGTCGGAAAGGCGGTGAAATCGGCCGGTTCCCTGACGTAAAGGATGGAGAGAAGGATCAGGAGCGAGAGCCCAATGCTGGTGGCCAAAAACCCGTCCAGCAACAGCGGGTGGATGGGCAGAATCATCAGCAGGATGGTTCCGAACAAACCAGCGATGAGGAAGACATCGCCGTTTCTAAAGACCCGCCCGATGTTCGACTTGCTCGATGCTATATGTGACTGCGCCATTTGGTGCAAAAAGCGTTACAAACTTTGTTCGCGGTAATACCGGTAGGCATTAACGCGATAGACCCAGGCCAAAACCTCGGCCACGGCGGCGTACAACTGAGCAGGAATCTCGCCACCCACGCGGCCATATTTGAACATGAGCCGCGCCAGGGGCTTGTTTTCGACAATGGGGACCTGGTGTTGCCGGGCAATCTCCCTGATTTGATTGGCATTGAGACGGATGCCTTTGGCGATGATTTTGGGGGCTTTCATTGTCTTGCGGTCGTAACGGAGGGCGATGGCAATGTGGGTTGGATTTGTTACAACTACGTCAGCTTTAGGCACTTCGGCAAGCATCTTGCGTTTGGTGATGGATTGGCGGCGGCGGCGCTGCCGGGCTTTGACGGCGGGATTTCCTTCGGTATTTTTGGTTTCCTCCTTCAGTTCCTCTTTGGTCATCATCAGGTCTTGACTGGTTTGCCAGAATTTATAGGCGTAATCGGCGGCGGCCAACACGACCAGGGCCACGCCCACTTGGAGGATCAGTTTGAAGGAAGAATCTGCCATGAACGCGGCAATCCTTGCCACATCGACCGAGGAGTGGAATATCGGGTCTTGCAGGATCTTTTTTATGACACCGTAACAGAGGGCAATAATCACCGAGAGCTTGGCCATCCCCAGGGCGGTGGAAACGGTCGAGCGCAAGGAAAAAAGCCGTTTGAAGCCCTCGACTGGACTAAGGCGCTCCCAGTTGACGGCCAAGGCGTCGGGACTGGTGCGAAACCGGGTCTGGATGCCGCCGGCGAGCAATCCGCCGGTAATGGTGGCGGCCAGGACCGGCCAGACGCAGTGACCGAGGACCAGGGCGCCGGTAATGGCGTATCCCTGCATGGCATTGATCGTGATGGCGGTTTCATGCAAATGGCCCAGCATTGCGGCCAGGGAATCGGCCATGACGCGCCACATCTCGGCGCCCGTGAACGCGAGCGCCAGCAAGGCTCCCCCAAGGACAAAGACGGTTTGGACCTCCGGGCTGCGGGCGATTTGGCCCTTGTTGAAGGCCTCCTCCAGCCGCTTGGCTGTCGGTTTCTCTGTCTTTTCGCCGGATTGTTCGTTCATGGGATGATCCGGTTACCGCAGAAGCTGGGCCACCCGCAGCATGTCCTCAGGCAAGCGGCGCAGATAATTGGTAATGTGCTGGGACATGAGTTCCAGAGTGAGGCCGAAAACGCTCAATCCCACCAGCGGACGGACGGCAAAACTCTCGGCAAAAACATTCATCTGCGGCACGGCCCGGCCCAGGACGGAGAAGATGAGAGAGACCATGAACGACACGGCCAGCAGCGGCGCGGCCAGTTGGAGGGCGGCGGCGAAGACGCCGCTGGTGCGGGCGACAATGTCCATCGTGAATGCCTGTGAAAGATGAGCCGCGCCGATAGGCAGATAGGTGTAGGTTTTCTCAAAGCCCAGCAGCATCCAGTGGTGCATGTCCAGGCTGAGCCAAATGACCGCCGCCAGGTAATATAGGATCGTGGCCGGCGCGGTCATCGGCATGTCACTCAACGGATTGATACCGGCGGGCATTTGCACGCCAATCTCAGTGCTGATGATGCTGCCGGCGATTTCGAGGGCAAAGAACACCATGCGGCAAACGAAGCCGATCATCAGGCCGATGCCGATCTCCATCGCCATCACGCCCGTCAATCCCCAAATGTCGGTCGCATGGACGGCGTCAGAGGGCAGGGTGGCGCCAACGAAGGCGGCCAGCAACGCGCCCAGTGCCAATCGTAGTTGGACAGGGAAATTGCGCGCCGAAAAGATCGGGAAGACGGCGAGCATCGCACTGGCGCGCAAAAAAACCATCAACCAATTGGCGAGGTCGCTCATGGGGTGGGGTCATTGGGCCATTTGCGGGATTTTGGTGATCATGGCTGTGGCATATTCGACCAAAGTGCGGAGCATCCAGGGCATGAGCAGGATTAAGAGGGAAACGATAGCGAGGACCTTGGGCACGAAGGTGAGGGTTTGTTCCTGGATGGAGGTCACCGATTGGAACAGGCTCACGGCCAGGCCGATCACCATGGCGGTCAGCAGGATGGGCGTGGCCAGGGTGACAGCCTGGACCATCAATGTTTTGAGCAAGTCTGTGGCAAAAGCGGGGTTCATATCAGGAGGCAAAACTTTGGATGATGGAACTGACCACCAGATGCCAGCCGTCCACCAGCACAAACAACAGGATCTTCAACGGCAGGGAGATGGTCATGGGCGGCATCATCATCATGCCCATGCTCATCAGGACGGTGGCGACTATCAGGTCGATCAGAATAAACGGCAGAAAGAGGAGGAACCCCATCTGGAAGGCCGTGCGCAGTTCGCTGATGATGAATCCGGGGATGACCACCTTCAGGGGCAACTTGTCCACGGGCGTCGGACCCAGCCGCGCCAGCACGGCGAACAGTTCGACATCCTTGGGCCGGGTCTGTTTGAGCATGAAAGTGCGAATAGGCCCGGCGGCGCGTTCCAGCGCCTCCTGGCTGCTGATTTGCTTGGCGCGGTATGGCTCCAGCGCGTCCCGGTCAATCTTTTCCCAAACGGGCGCCATGATAAAAAACGTCAAGAAGAGCGACAGGCCGATGAGAATCTGGTTGGAGGGCGCTCCCTGGAGTGAAAGGGCCGAGCGGACGAAGGAAAGCACGATGACAATGCGCGTGAAACAGGTCATCAGCAGAATGATCGAAGGCGCCAGGGTCAGCAGCGTCATCACCGCCAGGACTTTCATGGCGCTGTCCACATCGACCGGCTGGTTCAGGCCGCTGAGGCCGATATTCAGGCTGAGGCCGGAGGAATTGGTTTGAGCCTGGAGCGGCGCGGCGCCGGCCAGCAGCAGGAGCGGAACCATGAGGGCCAGCAGGCGCGCAAACGCACCCTTGACACGAAGAAGGGAAGAGGTCATGTCTTGCGAGTCAGGACCTGTTGAAAGGCCTCGGCGAAACTCATTTTTGGAGCGGGGGCCGGCGGCTCATCCCCGGCCGCGGGCAGATGGCTCAGCAAGGCGATGCCAGCGGCGGAGGAGGCAATGAGCATGCGCTGTTGCTCGTAGCCAATGACGTAGATGGCCTGGCGTTGACCGAGGGACCTGACTTCCAGGACGTTGAGTTTTGGAGCGGCGCCCTTGCGCAAGGCCAGGCGCTGCCAGTTCTTGAAGACCCACACGCCGCCCAGGAAAAGCGCGATCACCGCGACCAAGGCGCCGGTCACCCGGAGCAGGGATGCGCCCAGGTCCGGCAACGCGCTGGAAATGGCGGCGGAGTTGCTCACGCGGCCCCAAAGAGTTCGGTGATTTTGACCCCGTAGCAATCGTTGACCACGACGACTTCACCACGGGCGATCTGCTTTTGGTTGGCAAAAACATTGACCGGATGCTGGGCGGCCTGGTCCAGTTTGACGACCGAGCCGGGAGCCAGTTGCAGCACGTCGCGCAAGGGCATCTGGCAGGAACCCAGTTCGATGGTCAGTTTGACGCGCACATCGAGCAGGAGTTCGAGGTTGGGAGGAGGGTTTGCTTTAGGGTCCATAAGCTTCAGGATTTCAAAACCTGGGTCAACTCGACGGCCCAGTTGCCGCCGGCGGTGCCGAGGCGGCCGTTGAATTTGGAGAGTTCGCCCACGCGCACGCAGACCTGTTGGGCCAGTTGCAGGCTGACTTGAAGGACATCTCCCACCTTGAGATGGAGCACATCGCGGGCGGGGATTTCCATGCCGTGCCATTGCGCAGTGACGTGGAGGGGCACATCTTCGAGGCAAGGGTTCCATTTAGGGAGCGGGGCCGCGGCGGGGACGGGAGATTCGGCGGACGGCTCGGCGCCGGGACAAAGCTGACGGAGCAACGGCTCCAAGGCGGTATAAGGAACCGCCAGTTGAATCTGCCCGGTGCAATCACCCGTTTGGGCATCGATGCCAAGGACCAGCATGTTGGTCTGCGGCGGGGCGGTTTGGAGAAAGCGTCCGCTGGATTCGCAGCCAAGGAGCGCCGGCTTGAGCTGGCGCAACGGAGCCCAATTATTGCACCACTCCTCGACAACAATCTGCACAATCTGATCCAGAAGCGCCTTTTCGATTTCACTGATCTGGCGCTCGGATGGCTCGACCTTTCCCGTGCCGCCCATCAGACGGTCCACGATAGCGAAACTGAGGGGGAGCGACATTTGAAGGATGGAAACACCGCGCAATGGCTCGGCTTTGAAAAGGGTCAGGTGGCACGGCGCAGCCCAGCCGCCGGTCAGTTTCTGATACGAGAGGACCTGGATGGAGTTGAGCTTGAGAGGGAACTCGGAGCGAAGAAACATTGAGACACGGGAACTGAGGGCATTGAGGAACGGCTCCTGGTGCGTCCGCAGCTTGCGCAATTGCAGCGGCGAGAGCAGCGATGAAGCGCGAAAATCCAAAGGCTGCGCCGCCGCGGGCGGGATTTCCTTCGGCGTCGGGGCTGTTGTGGAGGAAGGATGGGGCGCGTCGCTCATTGAATGGCCAGTTCGGTGATGTAAATCTCCTTGATGAGCGGGCCGCCCAGCGCGCTGTTGAAAGCGGTCAGCAGTTCGGCGCGGATGACGTTGCGGGCGCCGGGCTTTTCGAGGTCGGAAATGGTCTTGGTGGAGAGGGCGCTTGTGGCCAGGTCCATGAGCTGGTCCCGGTTCTCGTCTATTTTGTTTTTCAAATTAGGGTCCGTCCCGACCAGAGTCAGGCTGGTCATCAAATAGCGCGTGCCCATTGTGCCGGCGACGTTGACCAGCAGTTTGTTCAGCGGGACGGTCACTTTGTTTTTGCCTTCAATGGTGCCTGTGCCGGCGGCCGATTCCTGTTCCTTGGCCTCGGTCCCGGAATCGGCCGGCGCCGCGGCCGATGCCGTCAGCGCTTTTTTCATCTCCGGCAGCAAAACGAACTTTGTGACGCCGTAAGCCAGCAGAGGCATGGAGACAAGAGTTACGACGAGAGGCAGCCACGGGTTGCTTAATCCCGACGTTTTGACCGCAGCCGGGGCGTTGGGCACCGGGGCGGCTTCGGCGCCGGCAGTCTCCTGGCGTCCATTGCGTGCTTCGAGGGTTCTATCCGCCATAAGAAGAACGATTAAGAGCGATTAACGTTTCATGTTGACGACGTCCTGGAGGAGTTCGTCGCTGGTGGTGATGATCTTTGAGTTGGCCTCGAAGGCCCGCTGAGCGGTGATCAAATCGGCCATCTCACTGGACAGATCGACATTGGACAGTTCCAATGCGCCGGACTGAATGGTGCCCAAGCCGCTGGAGCCGGGAATGCCCGCGGCCGCGAGCGGGCCGGCGTTGGCCATGTTGGTGTAAAGATTTTCGCCCGCGCTGACCAACGCCTGCGGGTTCTGGAAATTCTGCAATCCCAACTGTCCCCGTGTGAACGAGGTGCCATCGGAGAGATTGACGGTGATGACGCCGGTGGTGTTGATGGAGTAAGACTGCATGGCGGCCGTATCGGTCGAGTTGTTGTTGATCTGAATGGCCTTGCCGGTATTGTCCAGCACCTGCATTCCGGTGGTGGTGACCAGATACCCGGCGGAATTCAGGCTGAAAGTGCCGTCCTGGGTGACATATTGAGTTGAGGAGTTGGGATCCTGGACGACAAAGAAGCCGTTGCCGTTGATGGCCAGATCGGTGGACACGCCGGTGGGATTGATCGCGCCTGGCGACCAGTCATTGGTCACGGCGGTGGTCGTCACGCCCGTTCCCACCTGCATGGCATTGTTTCCCAGGCTGTTGGAGGTGGCGGCGGTGGCGGCCTCAAGCGTGTCGCTGAAGGAATCCGCCAGGTCGGAGCGGGCGGCTTTGAACCCGGTGGTGTTGATGTTGGCAATGTTGTTGCCAATGATGTCCATTTGTTGCTGGAAGGCGTCGAGTCCGCTGACGCCTGCGCTGAGTGAATCAAGCATAGTATCTTATTGGGTCTGAGTTGAGGTTGAGGTGGTCGGAGTCACGGTCGTGGGTGTCACCGCCGAGAGTTGGCTCAAACTGTAGGTCTGGCCATTGACCACCAATGAGGGCGTGTTGGAGGAAAACTGCACTGAGGAGACGACTCCGCTAATCGGCGTCGAGCCGGTCGAAGGCGTCAGCGTCACCGTTTGCCCGATGAGCGAATCGGCCTGGATGTTGGACAAATCCGTCTCGGTGTCTTGCGCCGTTTGCAAGGCGCTGAATTGCGCCAGTTGGGCGGCGAAATCGGTATCACTTTCGGGGTTCAACGGGTCTTGGGAACTCATCTGGGTGACCAGCAATTTGAGAAAATCGGCCTGGTCCAATGTTTGTGACGGAAGGATTTGCGAGGTGCTGGCGGAGGTGGTGGATGCGATGGATGCTGACATAGGTGTTAGGCCCAAGATTCCCAGTTTCGCCGGGAACGGTTTGGATTCTTTTGTTGGCGTTGTTGCGCGGCCGGGACGCCGGGTCCGGCCGGAGGCCATTCCTCGCGCACGGGCGCGGGCTGGCGTTGCGATTGATCTGGTGGCGGTTGAAAGCCCGATGGCATAAGCGAGCCGGCTGGCGGCGCCAGTTGAACATTCTGCCGGGCCAGGGATTGCTGCAATTGCGCCCATTGCGGGCCGAGGGCGGAAAAATCGCCCCGTTCGCAGCGCAAGGTGGCCCGCACCTGGCCGTTCCGGTTTGTCAACTGCAAAAGAAGCTGCGTCTTGGAGTCCACTTTCAGCAACACCCCCAATGTCTCGACGCCGGTTTGGCGGATGGAAACCACTTCGCGGGTGATTAACTGCTCCAGGCGCTGCACTTGGACAGAAGGCGCCGAAGGGGCTGGGGCGGCGCCGGTGGAGTTGGCCGCTGTCAGCGCCGGGGCGGCGGTCTCTGAAGAAAGATCGATTACGGCCAGTTCTTCCGAAGGCGCATCGCGCCAGGAGAAGTTAAGGGACGATTTTGCCCTCCCTTGCGGGGAGGCGCTGCCGTCGGCGATGCCCATCACGGCGGAATCGCTGCCCGGCGGCAATTTTTGCTCCGTCGGACCGGCATTTTCGTTCCTTTGCGCTGCAAAATTCATTCTCTGACCAGTAATAGCAACGGACATGCCACTTGGAGAGGCGGCCTGGCGGTCGGGCTTTTCCGGCGCTTCCTGCCTGTCCGGTTTAGGAGGCGGCTTTTGGTTCGGCTCTGTCTGTGCCGCAACAGCCTCCAATTGGACAGCCAGAGGTTTGACCACGGGAGCGGTGGATCTGGAGTCGCCGGCGGTCCATGACTTGGCCAAAGAGATGGCTTTGGAATCGGGGGCGCTGGTGGCCTGGCTGCGGAGGGGAGGGACGAAAGGGACGGAAGGCGCCGCGGCCTTTTGCGGCGTTGGTTTGGCTAGGATGGCAAGAGGAGGTGTGAACGATGTCAGCAAGGCCAGCAGGAGGCTCGAGGCCGCGGCATCGTCCGCATTGGCCGGGGCGGGTTTTTCCTGCGCGGGCGCCGCGGCGCCGGGAGCAGCCGCTGGCGGCGAGTCGGGTTGGTCTTTTTTCGGTGCGAGCGCCAGAGAGATAACTGTCAAGAAATCTTGTTGTGCCGAGGACGGAGCGTGAGGCGGATTGGTCGGCAAAGAAGCCAGCAGCGTTGAGACGCTGCTGGCTTTGGGGGCGGGAGTTTGGGCGGTCATTTGGTTGGTGTGTTGTGCGCGGACAAGCGGAGTTGCTCGGAAATCTCAGCGGTGCGGCGGGAATTGGACTGGCCCTTTTTGGCCAGCGCTTCCAGGATCGCCGCCGTTTGCTCCTCTTTGACATAGAGGAGGATTTTGACGATCGCCTCGTTATCGAGTTGCGACAAGACATCGGCGGCCGTTTCCGGGCTCATGTCCGCATAGACTTTGGCCAGTTTCTTCAAATTGCCGGTTTCCTCCTCTTTGACGCGGATAACGGACTTGTCGAATTCGCTTTGCAGTTGGCGCACCGTTTGGGTGACCTGACCCAGTTCGGCGCGTTCGGCCTGGAGGCGCGCGGCCAGGTCATCCAATTGTTGCTGGCGCAGATCGAGGGCTTTCTTTTCCATCTTTAGCTCGGAGACAAGCAGATCGGCTTCGGGATTCTTGAAATCCCACGACGGGCCGGCGCCATGGACGACGGCGGCCAGTTTGGCCGACAGACGCGGGAGATCGGGGTTCTGCCAGAACAGAACGGTGGCGGCAAGGTACATCACAACGCCCACGGGCGCCGTGATCCAAGGGTTGGCAAGCAACTTATTCATGGGCGGAATCAATTGGGATCAACTGGATCGAGGTCGCCCGCCGGCTGGCAAACTCATCGGTCGTCTTTTGCTCTTCGCGTGTTTCCAGGTGCTGATGGTGGGCTTGTTGTTTTGCGCAATAAACATCGACCATTTCGCGCTGCTGCCGGGCGGCCAGCATGGCGTGGGAGGCGGCGTTGACGCGGCGCTCGGCCTGTCCAAGGGCGGCGACGCACTCGTCGCGGCGTTGTTCAAGCAGGTGATGATAGGAATGGGCCTGCGCGGCTTGCGCTCCGCCGCACGCGGCGGAGAGCAAGCGGCGCAGTTCGGCCCAATGGCGGGTGATCTGTTCGTTGAGGCTATCGAGCGTGTCAAGCACCTGCTGGCGCGCCAGCAGCGCGCGCGCGTATTGTTCCAGGGCCTCGTTCTACTGGCGCTGGCGCAGCGTACGGACCGCTTCCAAAGAGAAACGAAATGCTTTCATGGGCGTTTGGCGGCGGCCGCCTTGGCCGGCGGGGGCACGGCCATGGTTTGAGACAGCAAGGACCAGCTTTGA
>Ga0326727_10015244_pt1 | contig 16558 bp, 16 predicted proteins | sample MB2enrmetagenome_FD_207643 | JGI IMG/M metagenome (GOLD analysis project Ga0326727, IMG submission 207643) | Lab enriched peat soil microbial communities from McLean, Ithaca, NY, United States - MB29MY | ecosystem: Environmental > Terrestrial > Soil > Wetlands > Peat | place: USA: New York...
CACTGTGGTGTCCCCTCCGAGCCGCCGGGTTCCGCGGCGACGATAGGTGCGGCAACATCGTGACGAGCACGCGGTGTCGCTCGCAGATGTCATTGGTTGCCACGAGACCCCTAGCGGCTGCGGGAACTGACATTTGGGTGGTGCCTGTTTTTGCCTCGCGCTGTTAGCAGGTCTAGCTACGCCGTGCTCATCGATCTGCAAAAGCTATACATCCAGTTAGACAGCACTTTGTGCCCAGGGAGGACAGGCCGCCCACCACGGCACACAAGGGGTAACGCTGCACGCGGCTCCGCCCCGTCCCATGGCAGCTCAGACCAAGCCGTCGACACCTCGGGGCCTGGACATGCCGGGCCGGCCCGAGGCCCAGCAGTCCTCCAGCCGCAGCCGGACGGTAGGTACGGGATGGCCCGAGCTCGGGGCCGGGGACCGGCCCGTCGCGGCCGCTCAGGTACCGACAGGGGTCGCGGATGAGGTGCCGGCAGAGACCCGGGCCGATCGCGGCACCAGGGCGCACACGGGGCCGCACGGGGCGGGCAGGCCGCCCGCCGTGGTCCGGACCATGACGGTGCTGGCAGGTCCTTCTTTGGCTATTCCCATAATTCCGGTGGGAGGGCCGTTTCGGCCGCCGAGTGTCCGCTGGCGGATCTAACCCACTGTCCGGACCGACGCTTCCACTAGGCCTCCGAGTGGAATTACCACGACCGTCCAGTTGCCGCTCGACGGCGTTCTGAGAAAGACGGGTGAGGCGTTGTAGTGACCACCGAAGTACGCGTACCGTCCGCCCCTCTCGAAGCTGGCCAGATTCGAATCGTCCACCAGGAACACATCCGACTCGACGCCGCTCAGCGTCACTTCCACAAACGTTCCGGCGTTCTGGTGGTTGAGCGAGAACTTGAGGAAATTCACTGCTGTCCCTTCCCAGTCCCTTGTATTGCTGGGGTCATCGTAGCTTCGGGCGCTTCGCCCTCGGCCTCCCGCTTCTACGCCCCGGTGCCGCCGGCTCTCCGGGGGGCCTTGTCCCCGGTCCTTGGCCCGCTGCCCGGCCCTTGTCCCCCTTTCGCTCCCGGCTTTGCTGGTGACACAGGGAAGCACAAGGGGGCGGCCGGCGGGACAGGGGCACGCCAAACGGCGGCTAGACGCCTAGCTTGGTCTGCACATAGGCGGAGGTCACCGAGACGAAGATATTGAGTCCCGCGCCGAGGAGACTTGGCGCCACCTTCTTGATCCGGCGCCACCTCTCCACTTGGTCGTCCTCACTCAGATCTGGCTCTCGGAGTGCGTCAAGCTGCTCTGCGATGGTGAGACGGTCTGCCTCGGACAAGTCGGGATCCTCTTGGAGGACATTCTCAAGCTCCCACAGACGAGCTTGTCGTGATGCCCACGGCATCGGAGAACCGCAAGCGTCGCAGAACTCTGCAGCCTCGAACCGCCAGACCGTCACTCCCTTCGGACTGCCACGCAATCGGTGACGGCAACGGGGACAGGCAACCAAGACGTCCGCGCCACATCTCGAGCACTTCCTCGGCGGATCAGCCGGCGCCACCGACAGGTGCGCGCCGAGCATCGAGTTCGCGACGTGACCGCGACGGCAAATCGCTGCTGAATAGAAATTGTCCATCAAATATTCAAGGCTAGGGCAGGAACTGGTCGATGGACAGCAGGTGGTCATAGCGGACTCAGCTCGTGATCGGTAGTCCATAAGAGGCTGCAAGTGTCTCCAGCACCACGATCGGGAAACCAGCCTCGAGCCACCGATCCTTCAATGCGAACCGGTCCTCATTGAGGCGCTCGAAGACCATGAGGCTTCCCGGTTGAAGCACGAGCGCGTCCGCTGGGCGTTCGCGGTGTCGCCTGTAGAGCCACTGAAGATCAGGTTCCTTGGTGCTGACAAACCGCTCCAGCCGAGCCTGAATCCTTTGTACCGACACGTCTCCGTACAGCGGAGCCAAAGCCTCCACGAGGGTCCGTGTGACTTCAGCATCCCCTTGAAGTCCAGTAAGTCTCAGGAATAGCCGCTCAAGTTCGAACATTAACGCAGCGATGGGATAATCGGGCTGATTCAAGATCGCATCTCTAGCGCGACCGAGCTCGTGATCGAAGATCTCACTCAAAACCGACAACCGATTGATGGCTCGCCGGATGTCAACCGGTGCATCCAGCGCCGTTTTGTAGAGCAGAGCGTGTGACGCATCTGCGAACAATGTCTGAGATCCTGTATGAACCTGAACCTCACACCAAGGCTCACCCTCAAGCACCGATTCCTCACCACAAGCGCTCCAATCCTCTACAGACAGGACGATGTCAAAGTGGATTCCAAGATAGCCTATCTTATCATCCCCTAAACGGTGAGCCTTATTGTCCTCTTTTCGAAGATCAAACAACTTGGGGTCGCGAAGAATGTCACACAGCGCATCCAGGTCGCCTGGGTACTCGACAGTGGCTCGTACTCCGGCCTTGTCGTGGACCTCGTCGATAGACCTTCTCGGATCCAACACCTTAAGAACGAGACTGTCGACATCTTTCGGTCGCGATATTACCGAACAGGGCAGCCCACGATCAGCTGCCTCTTTAGCAAGCTTGTCGCGTACGAATTCACCAACCCGTTTCCAGGCGGAGAACTCTTCGGCATATCGCCGCCAAATCCCCTCCGTGCCGCTGACACTCATGCTCCCCGGATCCTTCTAATTCTGTCACGAATAGTTAGCGTCACGACACCACTGGTTTCATCGTCTTGCTCTAGTTTTGCGATACCGTCTTCAAAGTGCTCAGGATTGATAAAAACGGAGATGCCACTCTCGAACGTCATTCTTATCTCACGAAGGCGTTTCATTATGAGGGAGGTGTCCTTCGTGAACGCATGGACCGGCGCATCCCGGGAGTTGAGCGCAGAAAGAAAATCCTGACGTTCGGCGACTGCCAAGTGCTCCTCTGCAAAACTCTTCGGAGTGACGTGAGTCTTGTTGCTGGTCATCTCAGCAAGAAGCGCTCGCGCATATGTCGCGTGCACGACGGGATCGTGAACTGAAGCAGCGATCCATCGTTCGGTCTCGTCGAAGAAGGTCTTGGTTAACAGCTGTGGAAGATCGAGGAATCGACACCCCAAGAAGCTCATGAAAAAATCAGCCGCGAGTCGGCCCCCTCCACCGAATCGCAACTGCTGGTCATCGGAGACCCACCCGGTCAGATCCTCAGGGTTCCCTGATCCGGTGAAGAATCCGGTTTTGAATACCTTGGTGCCCTGAGTTAGTACAAGATCGCGTTCGACGATCGCGCGGAGTACCGCGGGACCAGAGGCTTCGCCTCGCTCAAGTCGAAGACCCTGCTCCCGCTCGACCTTCAGCAGCGCTATGAAGGGTTCATCGCGGCGGGTACCTCGTACGACGGCGAAAACACCCGCTGGCGAGACGGCCGTCTGCTTCTTGTGGAGCGCGGTGGCGATCTCCTTTGAAGCCGGGATGAACGTTGAAGGGACCGCCTGATCATGGTTCTGTTCCTTAGCAAGAAAGGCGGCTTTCTCCTCGTTCAGCAGGCCCGCGACGAGGGGAGGGACAACTGACTCCGTCCCATCGACAAATGTGACCGGGCACGCGGCTTCGGCTAGCGCAATCTTGATCTTGTTCTCGAGGTAGATCCGAAAGTCGTCATCGAGTTCGGTTTCCTGGTCGGTTAGGAACGGCTCTGAATCCGGGACAGTGCCCTTGAGGAGGTCCCTTCGACGAGGTCGCACCGGAATGTCGTGCAGCATCACTCCACTTACCTCGAACCGCGTCAAATCGAGGCCGAGCGCGATGCGTCGCTCATGGATGCCAGTGGCAGGCTTTTCCGGCGCGTCCGCGCTCGAGCCTGCGGCAGGTATGTCCACGTTCGCCACTCATCTAAGCCTAGGCGAGGATCGGACACCTCCCGAGACTTTACGCAGGCTTTGCGGAGGTCTTCAGCCGGTCACTTGCGAGTGCAACCGCGCCTTTATCTGTATCGGCACCAAGAAACCGCCTGCCAATGGCGACACATGCAAGCGCGGTCGTGCCCGAACCGAGGAACGGATCCACCACCAACTCGCCCGGCAGTGTCACCATCTCGACAATCCTCTCGAACGGCTCAGCCGCTTGTTGCCATGGATGATCGGCGAGGTCCTTCGCCCCATTGCGTTCCGCCCACAAGGCGTCGACGATCGGGATGCGAGCCTCGTATGGTCCCGCTGAGAACATGGCGACCGGTCGCCAGCGGCCGAAGATCTTCTTTCGATGGAAGAGGTTGTGCCGTCCTGGCAGGAGGACCGCAGCCATCCACATGTACTCCAGATGCTCACCAAGTCGCTCGAAGTACTCAGGCAGCGCATGCTTTCCGCAGTAGGCGACACAGAGCCGGCCGGGCTTCAGTACCCGGGCGGCGAATGCAGAAAGATCCGAGTACAGCCCGACGCTCTCCAAGTTGTACGGCGGGTCGGTCACGATCGCGTCTACAGACTGGGCGGGGATGTCAGCGAGCACTTCTCGGAAGTCCCCCGTCCGGATCTCCCAGCCCGGCCCTTCGATCTGCGTCGGCACCTCCCCCGAACGCCGTCGAGCGAGTGCGGCCAGACGGGCCTTCTCCTCGGTGCGCCGGAGATCCGGTCCCGGTACCTCGTCACCGAGCGCCGCTAGAGCCGACCGTGCCCGCGCCTCGTCACGAGCTGATCGCACGACGATCGAAGGCACAGGCTTCGGTCGTCGTGCGAGGTAGGTCTTCTGGTCGGGCAAGCCCCCGCTCGATACGACTGCGGTAGGTGCTCACGGCGAGTCCTCGAGCTCGTGCTCGATCGCGTCGCACGCAGCGAGCCATCGGGCTGCGCCCGCCTGTCGAGGCCGCACGTCGCCTCGTTCCCAACGCGAGAGCGTTGCGGCGTCGACTTGCACGATCTCTGCAAGCTCGCGGAGGCTGAGCCCGGCCTGCTCCCGGATGGTGCGACCTCGCCCACTGCGACCAAGGCTGCGGCCACGCACGAGCAAGGAGATCTCGGTCACTGCCTCTAGTTAAACACAACTGTCTCGCAGCGAGATGATTTAACTGATCGTTTTTTATAGGAGCGACGTCCTGGAAAGACAACAGCCTTGCAGATATGTTGCAAGAGGATTAGACTGGTTGCGTGAAGAAAGACCCGGAGCCAGGCTGGTCAGACCCGCACTTCATGCACGTGACCGACGACAACGTGGTCGTCATGACGTCGTACAAGGGACCAGATGGTTCGGTGTCTCTCCTCCGGGTGTGGTTCGATCCGGAGGACGAGAACAGGGTCCAGTCCGTGAGGCTATCCATGCCGGGCCGGATGACGCCGACCGAGATCCGACGCTTCCCGTGGAGCGTCTGGCTCGAGGTGGCGGACATCATGGCTCGGGACAACAGCGAGTTTCGGCGCAGAGTCATGTTCGACTCCCCGCAGGAGCTGCCCACCAAGGAGGCCGTGGGCGCTGGGAACCCTTCGAGCCGGGTAGCGGGCCAAGCGCAACACCCGGGGCGTCGCGGTCACCCCGATAGCCACTACCGAAGGATCGCCGCGAGGTACATCGCGCTTTTGAAGGTCGGCGTCCGGAATCCGACGGCGACAATCGCCACCGAGGAGTTCGTCAACCGCAACACCGTGGCCGGCTGGCTGCGTGGCGCTCGCGATCGGGGTTACCTGCCCCCAGCCAGGAGAGGTCGACCGGGCTGAGGTAACGACACAGTGGCCCCGGGTGGTGCAGGAACACCCCCGGGGCCTGACCAAAGGAGGCAGTTCCAATGGCCGGACACAAGGCTAACGAGAACGATCTGACTCCGATCGACCAAAGGATCGGAGAGGAGGTCGTCGCCGACGCCATCTCGGATCTCGGTAGGGCGTTCGCCCGCGACGCCGCGGACCGCAGGGTCGTAGTTGTCGACGGTTGTGGGGCACGGGTCGCCATGCGGCACGGTCATCTCCTGATTGAGGACGGAGTCGGCAGGTACCGAAGGACGCGGCGGTACAACCGGGCGACCGGTGACCTACGCCGGATCGTCATCCTGGCGAGGGACGGCTACGTCACCTTCGACGCCCTCTCGTGGTGTCGTTCGATGAAGGCCGCGGTCATAGTCATCGACCCGTTCGACGCCACCCTGCTCCTGGCATCAGCCGCATATGGCGTCGATGACCCGAGGCTTCGCCGTGCTCAAGCGATCGCGGGGTCGACTGACGACCATCCGATTGGGCTCGGCATTGTGCAGAGTCTCCTTTCCTCGAAGCTCGCCGGGGAGCGGGCAGTCTCGCGAGGCCTCCTCCGACGAGCCGACGTGGCCGAGACAATCGGGCAGCTGGCCGATGCCATCGGAGACGCTTCCAGCATCTCCGCGTGCCGCCAGCTCGAAGCCTCTGCGGCAGCCGCCTACTTCTCGGGGTGGGTTGGCAACGATGCAACAGCGGTCGCTTTCGCGACCCGTGATGCTCGGCGGATCCCGGAACACTGGCTCGGCTTCAATGGCCGGCGGTCGGTGATCGGGTCTGGAAACACGAACCGGCAAGCGGACCGGCCGCTCAATGCCTTGCTCAACTACACCTTCGCCCTCGCAAAGGCTGAGGCAGCCCTGGCGGCGACGGTCATTGGCCTGGACACGGGCATGGGCCTTCTCCACCTCGACACAAGGGGCCGGCAGTCGATGGCCCTCGATTTGCTCGAACCGGTCCGGCCAACGGTCGAACGCTTCGTCCTCGATCTCGTGGCCACTCGGACCTTCCGCCGAGGCGACTTCGTCGAGCAGGAAGACGGCTCGGTCATCCTCGGGGCATCGCTCCGGGCAGAGCTCACCGAGTCCCTGCCGGAGTGGTCGAAGGCCGTGGCGCCGCATGCCGAGTCGATCGCCCATTCACTCGGTGAGCTGGTGGCAACCGACTACCACGTGACGGCTCCGCTCACGGGCGCCAAACGCCGTGCCGCTGTCGCCCGGGTGAAGGTTCGCAATGCCAGCTCGGGGGCACAACGGCTTCGCGTTGCTGCCTATCCGACACGATCGAAGCCGACCGGGTTGCCCGTTACCGCGAGCTGTGTCGACTGCGGCGGTGCTCTCGCTCGCCCGCGGCACATGCGTTGTCCGGCCTGCTGGGAGAAGATGCCTAATCAGTCGCAGGAGGTGCGACGCCAGCGCGCTCAGGCGATCTCTGCAGCACGGTCGGCCCAGGAAGCCTGGAGAGCAGAGCATCCTGACGCCGTGATCGACCGGGGCGACTTCCTCGCCACAATCACGCCGAGACTGAAGGAGATCCCGCTCAAGGAGATCATGCAGGCGGCCGGGGTGACTAAGGCGGCCGCCTCCGACTACCGAAGGGGGAAAAGGGTGCCGCATCCGTCCTACTGGTCGGCACTGGCGGAGCTGGTCGGTGTCGAAGCGTCGTCTTACGGTTTGGGCTTCAACGAGGCGGCGATCTGAGCGAACTCGGCCAACGCAGCTTCCAGGTCCTCGACAATCTCAGCCGCGATCACGTCGGGTGGCGGCAGGTTGGCGGAATCCTCCAAAGATTCGTCCCGCAGCCAGATCAAATCGAGGCTCACCTTGTCGCGCTGGAGCAGCTCGTCGTAGCTGAACGAATGAAAACGTTCCGACTCGACCCGTGCGTGACGATCGCCGGCACGGAACGCAGCGATGAAGTCCGCAAGGTCCTCATACCGCAACGGGTTCTGCTTCAAGGTGTGGTGGACGTTAGTACGGTAGTCGTAGACCCACAGCCGCTGAGTCCACGGCGTCTCCGAAGCGGGCTTGCGGTCGAAGAACAGCACATTCGCCTTCACGCCTTGGGCATAGAAGATGCCTGTCGGCAACCGGAGGAGCGTGTGAACTTCGCATTCGTGGAGCAGCTTTCGCCTGACTGTCTCCCCGGCTCCGCCTTCGAACAGCACGTTGTCGGGGACCACGACGGCAGCACGTCCATGCATGGCGAGGAGAGTCTTCACGTGCTGAACAAAGTTCAACTGCTTGTTTGAAGTGGAGGCCCAGAAGTCGTCCCGAAGGATCACGAGGTCTTCTCGCTCGGTATCGCCTTCGGCGTTGACGACGGTCATGGAGGACTTCTTGCCGAAGGGCGGATTCGTGAGCACCATCTCGAAGCGGTCACCGGGGTCGGCCCTGAGGGAGTCCTCGACACGGATCGGGCTGTCCGCGTCCTCCGAGCCGATGCCGTGCAAGAGCATGTTCATGACACAGAGGCGGGCCGTGTTGTCCACGATTTCCCAGCCGTGGAGGGCTTCGAAGCGAAGATGGCGCTTCTGGTCGGGATCGAGCAGGTGGTTGTGCGAGATGTAGTCGTGAGCGGCGAGGAAGAACCCACCGGTGCCGCAAGCGGGATCGCAGATCGTCATGCCCGGCTCGGGCCGCATCACTTCGACCATTGCCTTGATGAGCGCCCGGGGCGTGAAGTACTGACCAGCTCCCGTCTTCACGTCCTCGGCGTTCTTCTCTAGTAGACCCTCGTAGGCATCACCCTTCACGTCGGCGTCGAGCGTCATCCAGTTCTCACGGTCGATCAGGTCCGAGATGAGGCGCTTGAGCTTGGCTGGGTCCTGAATGCGATTCTGGCTCTTGCGGAAAACGACCCCGACCATTCCCTGCTTGCGGCCAAGCTCGGTGAGCACGTGCCGGTAGTGGACCTCCAAATCGTCGCCATCACGCCGCAAGAGCGACTGCCAGTCGAGATCCGCGGAAACGAGAGCTGGGCGCTTGAACGGAGCTCTGGTTTGCTCGTCGGCCATCTTCAGGAACAGCAGGTACGTTAGCTGCTCGATGTAGTCGCCGTACGACAGGCCGTCATCGCGAAGGACGTTGCAATAGCTCCAGAGCTTCTGAACCAGAGCCTGCTGATCAGTCATTCTCGTCTCCTGCGTCGCGATGGCGGCCTGGACACGCCTTCTGCTGTAATCCGAGCAAGCAAGTCGGTTGCTGCCTCATCGCCTGCGTCTTGCGGTACAAGTCTTCCAAAAAAAGCTTGTTCGAGAACTGAACGCCGCAGCTGAGCCGACCGGAAAAGCGAACGCTTAACCGTCATCGCTAGAGCGTCTGCGAGCGATAAGCCGCGTTCGGTTTCGCGCACGATCTCTATCTGATCGTCCAGATCGGGGACAGGGACCTTGATGGCCCGTAGATCGCGTAGATAGAGGTGCGGCTGCGCCGTCGAACCCGATGCTGAGGTCAGTCGTTGTCGATATGACGGCGACGACAAGACCATTTGGAGGTACTGCGGTGTCATCCTGAAGTGGTCGTCTGGCAATCTCACTGCTGCCAGGTTCCTGTCAGCGCTGAATCGAACATCTCCTGACACGACAGCCGTTTCGCCGATCGTGCCGACGCATGTGATGACCACGTCGCCTGCTTGCGGTAGGTACCGTCGTGTGGTCTGCTCGTATCCTTCCTCGCTGACGAAGGTGCAGCCTTCAAATACAAGGCGGCCATTCCGGATGTGCTTCGCCGTGAGATGGGGCACGCCGGAGGCGACCCGAGCCGGAGGTCGGTGATCTCCGTCCGTGATTAGCGAGGCGAGTTCGGCCAATGACATTTGCGGGCAGTTGCTCTGGTGCGTTTGGTCCAGCACTGCGCGCCTCATTCCTTCAATACGGTCAAGCGAGCTCACGAGGAGGCGCCGCGCTGCATCGAGCCGGGAGAATTGTTCCTCGATGGCGGCGACAATGCGGTCCTGCTCGGGTCGGGGTGGTAAGCGAAGCGGGATCGTTCTAGCGACCTTGCCTGATATTTCCGCGAACGTCGTTCCGCTCCCCAGGTTGCGAATAGAAGGTGTTGCCCAGACCAGGTACCAGTAGAGGTACTCGCTACTCATCACAGGAGTCGGCACGAAACTCTTGAACCCCTGGTTGGTGCATACGGGACCTTTGGCAATTGCGACGTAGCCAATCGGAGCGCGTGACGTGAAAAGGACTGCGCCCGCTGGCATCAGTTGGGTTGAGCACGATTCGTACCCAGCCTTCGTAAGGTATCGGCGTCCTCCAGCAACGTACTGAGATAAGTCTCGCGCCAGGTCGTCTGGCGTAAGCCACGGAATGCCTCCACCCCAGTACGCATCGATTGTTGTCTTGGGCGTCGAACCTCCGACGACTTCGCAGACGTTACCGATGGGTAGCTCCACCCACCCTCGCGGCAAGTCGGTCATGCAGCCAGTACTCCAGTCAACTCGTCTAGCAAATGAGCGAGCCCATCGCCGAAGACCTCATACGCCTTGCCGATGCCGCCTCGTTCGACGAACGGCGTGTAGTCCAGATCGTCGGTGGAGATGCTCATCGAGGCGGCAATGTGATCCCTGATTTCTTCCAGCCAGCGCCGCTGCTCGTCTGTGAACTTTGCTCCGGCTCTCTCCTGTTGCGACAGCCACGCCGCGAACCGTTCGTTAACCTTCTCGGGAAACGAAACCAACTCGTCCTCCTGACCGAGCGCGAAGCGCACCAGCGAGACGAGGTCCGTTGTAATGCGCTGTCTAGAGCCATGCACCTTCGACTTGTCGAGCGCTTCATAGGCAGCCCAGAGGCCATCGGGCGTCCACTGGTGCGGCGGCCGTCCGATAGCGGTCGCGAGGTCCCGGATGTCCTTGAAGCTGAGACGCCGGCCGTACGGGTGGCTGTACAAGATCTGGAGGGCGGTGATCTCGTCCTTGTTGTCCTCGATGAACTGCCGGAAGTCCTCTACGGTCCGTCGTGCCCGCTCGGTTGAGTAGCCAGCATGGAGCACCTTGTCCATACTCGTCTCGTCGATGATCTGCTCGTAGGAACGGCGAAAATCGACGATCCTGATTCTCAGTTCGGGGTTCGACACCAGTGGATAAACGGCAGCTTCTATCAGGTCGGCTCCTGCCTTCTTCACCTCCTCAGCGCTTGGCTCGCTGGCTTCGGTGCCAGCCTCCGCGACCGCGTACTGGCTATCCGGATCAAGCGCGGCGATCAACGCCTCGATGATCTCCTTGATGCTTGTCCCGTTGGCAATCTCTTGAAGGGTCACGCGGTCAGCCTGGCTGAGGTGCAAGTCGAGCCTGGCAAGCCGATCGGCAATGGAGGAGACGAGGTCGGGATCACGCTTGCCGAAAGCCAGGTCCTTGAAGAGCCGGTCGAGCGGAACGTTCGGCTTGCGGTCAAGAGGCCTGGTCTCCATGAGCTGGGTCTCGGTTACTCCGACCGCGTCCACGATGACGAAGTGGTCCTTGATCCTGGCGTCCGGGGTCACCTGTTGTAGGTCGGTCGGATTGATGACCCGCACGCCGCGACCCTTCATTTGCTCGAAGTACGTCCGCGACTTCACTCCGCGCATGAAGAAGACGCACTCCAAGGGTTTGACATCGGTGCCGGTCGCGATCATGTCCACGGTGACGGCGATGCGGGGATTATAGGAGTTGCGGAACTCGGCGAGGAGATCCTCTGGCTTCTTGCCAGTCGTGCGGTAGGTGATCTTCGCGGCGAAGTCGTTACCCTTGCCGAACTCCTCACGGACGATCTCGACGATGTCCTCGGCATGCGAGTCGTCCTTGGCAAAGATCAATGTCTTCGGGACCTCGGTCCTTCCGGGGAAGATCTCGGTGAAGAGCCTCTCCTTGAAGGTCCTGATCACCGTCCGGATCTGGTCAGGGGCGACGACGGCGCGATCGAGCTGGCTGGCTTCGTACTCGATCTCCTCGTCCGCCTCTTCCCAGCGCACCTTTCGAGTGGAACGTTCGCGATGGCCTACGTACACGCCAGCTTCCACCGTGCCACCCATCTCACCGATCTCGGTCTTGATCCGGTACACGTCGAAGCCGACGTTCACATGATCGGCGACGGCCTGTTCGTGGGTGTACTCCATGACGAGGTTCTTGTGGAAGAACCCGAAGGCCTGCTTGTTGGGGGTCGCTGTCAGCCCGATGATGAAGGCGTCGAAGTAGTCGAGGACCTGGCGCCAGAGCCCGTAGATCGAGCGATGACACTCGTCCACAATGACGAAGTCGAAGAATTCGATCGGTAGGGCCGGGTTGTAGGCGACCGGGACGGCATCCGGCCCCGAGAGTTCGTAGGAGGAATGCTCGTCGATCTCCTCGTCCAGCTCGGGTTCGCCTCTCATGATCGAGTACAAGCGCTGGATTGTCGTGATGGTGACCCGGCTCACGGGATCGATGACGTTGGACGAAAGGCGCTGCACGTTGTAGAGCTCGGTGAACTTCCGGCCGTCGTCAGGAGTCGTGAAGCCTTGGAACTCCTTCAGCGTCTGGCGGCCGAGGTTGGCACGGTCCACCAGGAACAGAACCCTCCTGGCGCCGGCAAACTTCACGAAACGGTAAGCCGCGAACGCCGCAAGGAGCGTCTTGCCAGAACCAGTCGCCATCTGGATTAATGCGCGGGGTCGGTTCTCGGCGAGCGAACGCTCGAGGTTGGTGATCGCCACGTCCTTCGGTGGCCAGAGCAGTCCCATTTCCAGGGCTGGCATCTGGCGGAGGCGCGAGCGGAGCGTCGCCTGCTCGGGTGAACGCTGCCATTCGTCCAGCCATGCAGCGAGCGTCTCCGGGCGGTGAAAAGTGAACACCTCGCGCCCTCGGGGCTCGGGGTCGAGCCAGTTCGTGAAGCGCGTCTGGGAGCCCGTCGACTCGTAGGAGAACGGGAGTGATTCACTCCAGGTGGGAAGGTCCGCCGGCAAGCCGCCGATGTACTGAGCCGTTTGCGGCTCGACCGAGATCAGCGGATAGCCCTCGGGCTTGGCCTCGATCGTGCCGGCGGCCTTGCCGTCGACGTAGCACAGGTAGTCGACCCTCCCATGAGGGGGCTCCAAGATGAACTCTCTGATGGCGACTCCGCGGCTTACCGACAGGTTGGCTCTTGCAGCGTCCTGGACAACCCAACCGGAGGCGGCGAGTAGGCGGTCGATCATGACTCTCGCCCGTTCCTCCGGCGGCAGACGCGCAAGCAGATCGTCGTCGTTCAACCCTGGCAACCTCCGAGCAACGATTCTTTCAGGTTCACGCTGGGCTACCGGACAGGTTGCTTTCGATTGCGACTCTGCCTTTGAAAAGGGAGAGGGTTGGCTCTATCCTCCTACCGTGTCGGGGCAGCTGACCTGCGGAAACTGTGGGCATTCGTGGTGGAGCAACGCCAGCTCGGCACGAAGTCGCTGCGGAGCCTGCCGCAGCGTCGTCTACGTGCCGGTTGGAGCGCGCAACGGAGCCGTCAATGGCGGCGTCGAACCTGTGTCGATCGCTCCTTCCCATCGGGAAGCCTGGAGCGACGATGCCGATGCCAACCCATACTCGGGAACCGCCGTCTTCGTCGTGATCGGCTTCGTCGTGATCATCGTGATCGCAGGGGTCATTTGGCTCCGTCGCAACAAGGCTCCGACTTCCTCGAACCAAACGACCACCGGGACGGCTGCCGGTATGTCACCATCGTGGAGCCCGTACTCTCCCACTTCGCCCACGGTGGCAACGCCTTCGGAACCTGGCTACCAGCTCACGATGGGAGCCATGACCCGCTGGTCCTGCGGACATGAGGCGACCTTGTCACGCCCGTTGGATCCTGGCGTCACGGTTGGCACAGCTCCCTGTCCCTTCTGCGGTCGTCAGGGCATCTCAGGCCAGTACGTTGGCGGGCAGTTCAGCCCAGTGCACGCATGAAGGTGGATCTGCCAGATTCACCTTCGCGTTCAGAAAGCTACGGTCCGCGCCGTCAGACCCCTAGGCTTGTTGAGCAGTTAAGGCGTGCCAGAAGGTGGGTCTACGTGCTCTTCGAAGTGGACGCGTGGGGTGACGAGGTCGGATCGGGAGTGAGCCATGCGCGTTACTGCACGCTTGGGGCAATCGCGAAGTTCGATAGTCAAGACTCGGAGTTCGCGGTTGCCAACGAGTTCATATGCGGGCGGCTAGGACTGCTGGTCGGCCTGCCGATTCCGCCAGGCGTAGTGATTCAAACCGAGGATGGGCGGAGGGCCTACTTGGCTCTGCGCTTCGGCAAGAAAGGCGAACGCCCGCCACCCGCGATCCCTCAGCAACTTGTTGAAGATAACCCCGCAGTCGCTGGAGCAGTTGTTGCCTTCGATTGCTGGATCGCGAACTCGGATCGACATGCGAACAACCTCGCCTATTCTCGGGAAGGGGCCATCCCGCCGGCTGTATTCGACCACGAGCGTGCTCTCTTGGGCGCCAAACGCTCCGAAGTCCAAGAACGCATGGTTCGGTTGTGTTCGGAACCGGTTGTGATGGGCTGCCTTCCGCCGTTGATCCGAGATGGGTCCTACGTCTTGGAGTGTGCGAGGCGTATCGTCCGACTTCCATCGGAGGTCATCGTCGACACGTGTCGGGAGGCCGAAAGGCTCGCCGGCCTTGATCATGGCACGGCTCGACTCGCGCAGGACGTGCTGGAGACCCGCCGAGTCTCGCTGACTTCGGTGTTACAGGCTTCGCTTACTCTGGTCGAAACGTGGGGGTTATTGCTGTCATGAACACACGATGGGTAGTGGCCAAATATGTGAGTGATTTGCGGCGACAGGAGCCAAGGAACGTCGGCGTCTTGCTCTGGACCGACGAAGGTTGCTTTAGTCGTTTCCTGGGTGAGCGCCTAGATGGTTCCCTGGACGGCCGTCGACTGCGCTGGGCGGGCTCCGGTAGCACGTTCAAAGCGTGGGTAGCGTACTGGCGAACTCAGGTGGCCGAAGGAGCGGATCCGGACACGCTGCTCGCCCGCCGTGGTGACGATAGTTACTTCCTCGCCCAGGGCGGCGAGCGACTGGTGGGCTCCCGCGGGCTATATCCACGCGAGTTGCTCGACTATCTCTTCGGAACTTTGGTGGAGGAAGAGCCAGAGCGCGTTGGGCCAAGTGTTGTGGACCTCGCGGAAGAGGTACTTGCTCGGACGGGCATCAAAGAGCGCGTGCACCGCGACGTCCGAGTCGAGTTGCCCACCGACGCGGTGACCTTCGACTACGGCTACAACAACGGACGCCTGAGTTACATGCAGCGCGTGGGGCTCGTGTATGACGACGACCGGTCCTGGGATGTTGCTCATGCCGTCGCCTGGGCATTTCAAGCCGTGCAGGGAAGCTCAGAGGTTCAAAGTCTCAAGCCGCAATGCATCGCATTGGCAAGGGGACGAGCGCACGATCTCGACCTCGAGCGCCAATTTGCCTTTCTCCACGAACGCTGCGAAGTGGTCGATCTCGAGCGGATCGAGCCGGCGAGCGAGCAACTCGGGAGTCTCCTCGGAACGGAGGTGGCAACCATCTCTGATCCACCCAGACTCTGGACAGGCCACTGAGGCTCCATAAGCCGCCACCTGTCCTCAGCGGCTAACCAAGTTGGCTAAGACGACTCACGTGCCTCGTCCCGGCGACTCATGAAGTCATCGAAACGTTTCCGGAATACATACACGTGGTCAAGCAGCGCCTCTGCGAAGTCCAGGGCATCCGCGGCGTCTTCTCGCGTAACCGTCTCGACCGTGTAGTGGGCACCCTGGTTGCCGAGAACCCTAAGGGCATCTGCCCAGTCCGCAAGTGGCCCGTCGATTAGCCCACGGTCCTTGAGATCGGCCAGTCCCTTGTAGAGACTCTTCCCGCCGATGCCATTTTCCTTGCAAGTACCTTCCAAAGTCCTTCTCACCATGACAGCAGTCGCGGTATAGGCCTTGGCGTCGAAGCATGTACGCGCCTCTTCCCAGTCACGTCGCAAAGGTCTCGGGATGTTCCGGCTCAGTCGACGAGGCGCCGGAAAGACGATCTCAGGTTCATCGTCCTCGAAGCCTCGGCCGTAGTCCTCACGAACCTGAACTGAGGGCACCCCGCACCGATCACACTGGATCAGTACGTATTCCGCCGCCGGGGCAACTACCTGTCCAGTATCGGGATCGAATCCATCCCACACCGCAGTACCTTGCAGGGTGCCAGTTGCCGGCTTACCACAACGCGGACAGATGAAGGATCTAGTGAGCGACGCCATGACCGGAGTCTTTCGCGGCTGTGCGTTCAATTCCAACGCACACGAAAATCGCCCCCGCTCGTTCGTTGGCCTACCGCGGCGTCGGCCCCCCCCGGGTCTGAGCTCAACCCGCCTGTACCTATCGCCGGCTGCGGCTGGAGGACGGCTGGGCCTCGGGCCGGCCCGGCATGTCCAGGCCCCGAGGTGTCGACGGCTTGGTCTGAGCTGCCATGGGACGGGGCGGAGCCGCGTGCAGCGTTACCCCTTGTGTGCCGTGGTGGGCGGCCTGTCCTCCCTGGGGACAGCACTTTGTGGGCGCTGACGGACTTGAACCGCCGACCTGCTCGTTGTAAGCGAGCTGCTCTGACCACCTGAGCTAAGCGCCCCGTCGCCCCGAGAGGACCGATCGTGTCAATGACGACGATATGCCCTCGTGACGGCCATCCTCCCACGGCGCTGCGGCAAAGGCGCAGTCGATCGGTCGAGCCTCAGTCAGACTGCAGCGCGCTCGCAGGGACGATCGCCGACAGATAGATCGTTGGCCCTCCGCACGCGGTAAACGTCGCCTCGACGCTGAAGGGCGACGCGATCCCCGGCAGCGTGACCGACATCGAGCTGACGACCGGACACGTCTGCTCTCCGTCGGAGGGAACATCG
>Ga0326727_10015247_pt1 | contig 16556 bp, 26 predicted proteins | sample MB2enrmetagenome_FD_207643 | JGI IMG/M metagenome (GOLD analysis project Ga0326727, IMG submission 207643) | Lab enriched peat soil microbial communities from McLean, Ithaca, NY, United States - MB29MY | ecosystem: Environmental > Terrestrial > Soil > Wetlands > Peat | place: USA: New York...
CTTGAGCACTCGTCGGAGCCGCCGGAACTGCGTTCCCATGCTCGTCGATCTTCATGCCCAGACTTAGCCCCATCGAGGCCAGGATTTCTTTGATCTCGTTCAGCGACTTGCGGCCGAAGTTCTTGGTCTTCAGCATCTCGGCCTCGGTCTTTTGCACCAGTTCGCCGATGGTCTGGATATTGGCGTTCTTCAGGCAGTTATAACTGCGCACGCTCAGTTCCAGCTCTTCCACCGAACGATTCAGATTTTCGTTGCGGATCTCGGGTTTCCGCTCCTCGCTGCTAATGGCGGTTTCCAGCTCCTCTTCGAAGTTGATGAAGATGTTCATGTGGTCCTTCAGCAACTTCGCCGCCAGGGCGATCGCATCCGCAGGCGTAACCGAGCCGTTGGTCCAGACTTCCAGAGAGAGCTTGTCGTAATCGGTAATCTGTCCCAGGCGGGCCGCTTCCACCACGTAGTTGCACTTGCGCACCGGCGAGTGCACGGAATCGATCGGAATGAACCCCAGTCCCAGATCCTCGTCGAAATTCTTGTCGGCGCTCACGTAGCCGCGCCCGCGCTTGAGGCGCATCTCCATATCCAACTTGCCGCCTTCGCTGACGGTCGCGATATAAACGTCTTTGTCGAGCACCTCCACGTCGCCGTCGGCTTCAATCAAAGCGCTGGTGACCACCCCGGGCTGATCGGCGCGCAGATAAATCGCCTTAGGACCATCGCCGCTCAGTTTGAAAGGAACCTGCTTCACGTTCAGGATGATGTCGGTCGCATCCTCCACCACTCCCGGAATCGACTGGAATTCGTGAAGCACTCCTTCAATCTTGACCGCGCTGACCGCGGCGCCTTCGATCGAGCTCAGCAAGACCCGCCGCAGAGCGTTTCCGATAGTGGTGCCAAAGCCGCGCTCGAACGGTTGCGCCCAGAAGCGGCCATAGCGTTCTGTAAGGGTTTCGGTATCGACGGCAAGACGTTTCGGTTTTTGAAAGCCTTTCCAAAGCATCGGTAATACTCTCCTTCCGGCCCTATGGCTCCCGGCAACCCCCACCCGGCCTAGAGGGTGGGGGCGATCGTTACCGAGGCTGATCGGGCTGCGGAATAGGCCTAAGAACCCGTTTCCAGTTTCCAGCTGCATGCACCTTTACTCTGGAAACCGGAAACTGGAAACTCGAAACTCGTGTTACTTGCTGTACAGTTCGACAATAAGCTGTTCGTTGACTGGGATGTTGATGTCTTCGCGCTTGGGCAAAGCCAATACCCTCCCCTTGTAATTATCGCGATCCACCTCAAGCCAGGTCGGGGCCGTCTGATGGGCGGCAAATTCCTTCGCCGTCTCCAGCACCGCCAGCTTGCGGCTGCCTTCGCGTATCGTGATCTCGTCCCCCGCTCGCACCTGGAAGGAAGGAATGTTTACCTTCCGCCCATTCACCGCAACGTGCCCGTGGCGCACTAGTTGACGCGCCTGACGGCGGGAAATCCCGAAACCCAGGCGGAAGACAACGTTGTCCACGCGCCGTTCCAGTTGCTGCAACAGCATCTCACCGGTCACCCCGCTCTTGCGGGCCGCGTTCTCATAATAGGTTCGGAACTGGCTTTCCAGCACAAAGTACATGCGCTTGGTCTTCTGCTTCTCCCGCAGTTGCAGGCCATAGCCGACCACCTTGGCGCGGCGGTCTTTCCCGTGCTGGCCGGGAGCGAAGTTGCGTTTTTCGATCGGACACTTGTCGGTAAAGCACTTCGGGCCTTTGAGGAACAGCTTCGTCCCCTCGCGCCGGCAGAGCCGGCAAACTGCATCTTTATAACGTGCCAAGTTTCTCTCCTCATCAGTTGGTGATGGTTAAGATCGGTTTACAGGACTTGGCGGTCCCTTCGTCCCGATCACGTTAATTTTGATTTATGAATTTTGAATTTCGATTTTTTGAATTTCAGGTCTGCCAATAATCTTTGCGGTCCCCAAGAGCTCAATCAAAATTCAAAATTTTCCTTAGACCCGCCGCCGTTTCGGCGGTCGGCAGCCGTTATGCGGCACCGGAGTAACATCCCGAATGGAGCGGACCTCCAGGCCCGCGGCGGCCAGGGCCCGAATCGCCGACTCCCGTCCCGAACCCGGACCTGCAACCCGCACGTCCACCGAGCGCATGCCGTGGTCCCGCGCCTGATTGGCGGCGTTCATTGCGGCCTGCTGTGCCGCAAAGGGCGTTCCCTTGCGGGACCCCCGGAAGCCGAGCGAACCGGAACTCTTCCAGGCCACCACGTTCCCTTGCGGGTCGCTGATGGTGACCAGCGTGTTGTTGAAAGACGCCTGGACATGCACCAGCCCATAAGGCACGTTCTTGCGCTCTTTTCGCTTGAACTGCTTCTTCTTCCCTTTTGCGCCGGCGGGGCCGGCAGCCTGTGCGCCTGTTGCTTTTGCCATAAATTAAGTCTTCGCTGTGGATTTTTTCTTCTGGGCTACCGTGCCCCGGCGCGGGCCCTTGCGGGTACGCGCGTTGGTGTGCGTGCGCTGACCGCGCACCGGAAGGTTGCGGCGATGACGGAAACCCCGATACGACCCGATTTCAATCAGCCGCTTAATGTGCATGGAGACGTCCTTGCGCAGATCGCCTTCCACGTCCCCTTCCGCTTCGATCACCTGGCGAATCCGGTTCACCTCGTCCTCGCTCAGGTCTTGCACTTTCTTCTCTCCATCCACGTTCGCCGCCGCCAGAATCTTGGCGGAGCGCGGATGGCCGATGCCATAGATGTAGGTCAGCGCAATGCGGGTGTGCTTGTTGCGCGGCAGATCGATGCCAGCAATACGTGCCATATACCCTCAAAAGCCGTTGCCCATTCTTCATTTCCCGTCTGCCGCTGGCCTTTCGCCCAAAACGGAAAGCGGTTAACGCGTAACCGGGAACGGATGTCAGCCTTGACGCTGCTTGTGTTTAGAATTCTCGCAGATCACCCGCACTACTCCCTGGCGGCGGATAACCTTGCACTTGGCGCAAATCTTCTTGACGGATGCCCGTACCTTCATTTCAGTTCTCAGTTCTCAGTTCTCGGTTCTCAGTTCACAGCCGCCGGTTCTGGTTCTTACTCAGAACGAAGAACCGGGAACTGAGAACTCATTTGTAGCGATACACAATGCGGCCTCGGGTCAGATCGTAGGGCGAAAGCTCCACCGCGACCCGGTCGCCAGGAAGAATGCGAATGAAATTCTTGCGCATCTTGCCCGATACATGGGCGAGAACCTGGTGTTTGTTCTCCAGTTCCACCCGAAACATAGCATTGGGCAGGGGTTCAATCACCACTGCCATAACTTCAATCGCGTCTTCCTTGCTCATGCAAAACCCATTTGTAATTTGCAATTTGTAATTTGCAATTTGTAAAGCACCCACACCGTCAAGGTTCGAACTTTGCAAATCGCCAATTACCGATTACAAATTGCCGCTCCCTCCTGCCTATTTCGTCAAAATATCCGGTCCATTGTCCGTAATGGCGATGCAATGTTCGAAGTGCGCGCTACAGCTGCCGTCTTTGCTGACCGCGGTCCATTTATCATCCAGCAGCAGCACGTCCGGCTTGCCGGCATTGACCATCGGCTCGATGGCCAGAACCATTCCTTCGCGCAGCTTGGGTCCGAACCCCGGGGTGCCATAGTTGGGAATTTGCGGATCTTCATGCAACCGGGTACCGATTCCATGTCCGACGAATTCCCGAACTACGCTGAAACCATTGTTTTCCACCAGCCGTTGCACCGCCGCGCCCAGATCCCCGATGGTGTTGCCCACCCGTGCCGCTTCAATGGCACGATACAGCGAGGCTTCCGTCACTTCCAGCAACTTCTCCACCTCCGGCTCAAGCTTACCCACCGGAACTGTGATCGCCGCATCGCCAAAGTACCCATCGAGCACGACCCCGCAATCGATGGAAACTATATCCCCGGGCTTAAGCACCCGCCGTTCACTGGGGATTCCGTGAACGATTTCCTGGTTGATCGAGGTGCACAGCACACAAGGGTAATCGTAATAACCCTTGAAGGCCGGCTTAGCCCCCAGATCGCGAATACTTTTATCGGCCGCCCGTTCCAGATCCATAGTGGAAACTCCGGGGGCCACCATCTTCTGCAGCATGTCCAAAACCTGGCGGACGATGCTTCCGCTGCGGCGCATCTTTTCGATTTCCGCAGCCGACTTACATACTATGGCCATGCTCAATTGCTTTCAGCGTCTCGGCCGTAACCAGGTCCGGATCTTTCTCCCCATCCAATACTCGCAGGCGCCCTTTGCCTTTGTAATATTCGGTCAAGGGCAAGGTCTGGCGCTCATAAGCTTTCAGGCGCTCGGCGATCACTTCCTCGCTGTCATCCTTGCGGGTAACAAGCTTGGCGCCGTCTACGTCGCAAACATCGGTTACGCGGGGAGGCTGAAAGTGGACGTTATATATCCGCCCGCAGGTGGGACAAGAGCGACGGCCAGTCAACCGCTTCAGCAATTGATTATAGCCAACCGCAATCTCGATCACAACCGGCGGCAAGTGCGCACATTTCTGCCGGGCAAAGCGTTCACTGGCGAGAAACTGATCCAGCCACTCTGCCTGGGCTACGGTGCGCGGGAACCCGTCCAGGATGAAGCCGCGCTCGCAATCGGTTTGCAACAGCCGTTGCGCAACCATGTCGCACACCAGTTGGTCGGGGACCAACTCGCCCCGTTCCATGATGGCTTTGGCCTGCTTGCCCAGTTCCGTCCCTTGCGCGACATTCGCCCGCAGGATGTCGCCGGTGGAGATCTGCGGAATCCCGTAGGCCTCCATGATCTGCTTGGCTTGCGTTCCCTTGCCTGCGCCCGGAGCCCCCAGCAGAATGATGGGGCCTACGTTGCGCGCCTTGGGTTGGACCGCAGAATGCGCCGGCGCTACCATCTCCCCTCCGATTGGCAATTTGTAATTTGTAATTTGCGAAGGGAAAACTTGGAGCCTCTTCCCTGCTTACTTTGCCAATTACAAATTGCAAATTAGAAATTGGTTCCTACGACCAGCTACGTCGGCCGCGGATCCGTCCACTGCGCGGCGTGAAGCCCTCGTAGTGCCGCATGATCAGTTGCGCTTCCACCTGCTGCACGGTATCCATGGCCACTCCCACCACGATCAGCAGCGAAGTGCCTCCGAAATAAAAACTCACTCCCAGGCCGTTGGTCACCCAACTGGGGAGACGCTCGAAGAATCCTCCGCCCAGCCACATCGGCAGGTGATTCAAATGGATACCGGTAATCATCCATTCGGGAATGAAACTGATCACAATCAGGTACAGCGCCCCGACCAGGGTAATACGGGTCAAGATCTCATTGATATGATCCGCGGTGCGCTGGCCGGGCCGAATCCCCGGAATAAACCCGCCATACTTGCGCATATCGTCCGCCACCTGTTTGGGGTTGAAGACGATAGAAACGTAAAAATACGCGAAGAAGATGATGCCTACCGCATATAGCACGGTGTAGAGCGGTTCGCCCCACCGCAGCGCGTCCAGCACCGGGCGGAAGTAACGGTTATTTTGCAAGAACAAGCCGCCGGCGGTCTGGGGCAAAGTCAGTACGGAACTGGCGAAGATGACCGGCATCACGCCGCCGCTGTTGACGCGCAGCGGCAAGTGCGTCATCTGTCCGCCCATGATCTTGCGGCCCACCACCCGTTTCGCATACTGCACCGGAATACGGCGTTCGCTGCGTTCCACATACACAATGAACCCCACCACGGCCACCATGCCCACCAGCAGAATCAGCAGCGCCGGCACGGTAAAGGCTCCCCAGGCGCCGGTGCGGGCTTTATCCACCAGGTCGATCACCGCGCGCGGCAACCCGACTACAATCCCGGCAAAAATCAGCAGCGACATGCCATTGCCGACGCCTCGCTCGGTGATCTGCTCACCCAGCCACATGATGAAAGCGCTGCCCGTGGTCAGGGTCAACATGGTCATCAAGATGAAGCCGGCGCCCGGATTGTTGACAAACGGCATCCCGCCGGAAACGGTGGTCCGCTGCAAGGTAATGGCGATGCCCGCCGATTGCACGGCGCTGAGCACCACGGTCAGATAGCGTGTCCACTGGGTAATCTTCTTACGGCCCAGTTCGCCTTCCTTTTGCAACTTGGCCAGCGGTTCGTACACCACGGTGAGCAGTTGCAAAATAATGGAGGCGGTAATGTAGGGCATGATGCCCAGGGCAAAAATCGTCAAGCGCCGCAACTGGCCGCCGCTGAACAGGTCGATGAAGCCCAGCAGGCTGCCCTGTTGCTGCTGGAAGAACTGCTGCAGCAAGTCGGCATTGATGCCCGGCGTGGGAATATGGCCGCCCAGACGATAAACGGCCAGCAACCCCAACGTAAACAGAATGCGCTTGCGCAGGTCCGGGATACGAAAGACGTTCAGCAGTTTCTCAACCATAAATTAACCCAGTGATTGGAGATTACCGGCACCCACGCCGGCCTCCACGGCCTAAGTCCACCTCGAGGAATCCTGCCCTTACCCAAGCTTGTCCGCAATTCAAAACCCACGCCGGCGCGGACGCCGTCAAGACTACCAGTAAGATGCCCGCGCTATGCTTTCTTACTCTTGCGCTCCACCGGCGCCACTTTACGCTCGATTACCTCCACCGCGCCCCCGGCTTTGGTGATTTTCTCCTGCGCCGACTTGGAGAATTTGTGAGCCCGCACCTTGAGGACTGCACTCAATTCGCCTTCGCCCAGGATCTTGACCAGCGAATCTTTCCTCGGGACCAGCCCGGAGCGATGCAACAGCTCGGGGGTAATCTCCTGTGCTCCCAGGCCCGCCAGACTGGACAAGTTGACGACGGCATACTCGGTCCGAAAAATGTTGACAAAGCCGCGCTTCGGCAAGCGGCGATGCAGCGGCATCTGGCCGCCTTCGAAGCCCCGCAACAAGCGGACACCGCTGCGGGAACCCTGGCCTTTGTGCCCCCGGGTCGAGGTCTTGCCCATGCCGCTGCCCATGCCGCGACCTACGCGCTTGCGGTTTTCCTTCGCCCTCTTGGGCCGTCGCAATGTCGAAAGATTCGTCGCCATCGTAACTCCAGAAAAAACCTCTTCACCACAGGGACCCAGAGTGCGCAGAGAAAAACTTCTGTTGCTTTTTCACCGCTGTTCCTCTGTGCCTCTGTGTCTCTGTGGTAGGTTTAGAATTTTTTCGCATCTTCTTACGCCGTCAGTATTTTCACCAGGTGCGGCACCTTATGTACCATACCCCGGATCGAGGGCGTATCTTCCCGCTCAATCACCTGATTCAGCCGGGTGAAGCCCAGGCCTTTAATCACCCTTTTGTGTTTCTGCGGCGCAGCAATCGCCGAGCGTACCCACTGAATTCGGATCTTCTTATCCGTCGTCGGCATGGTTTTAAAGTTCCTCCACCGCTTTCCCGCGGGTGCTGGCCACTTCCCTCCGGTCGCGCAATTTCTTGAGCGCATCGAAGGTGGCCTTGACCACATTGTGCGGGTTAGTCGTCCCGATGGACTTGGTCAAAACGTTCTGCACTCCCGCCGAAGTCATCACCGCCCGCACCGCGCCGCCGGCGATGACGCCCGTGCCCGTCGGGGCCGGTTTGAGCAGCACCATGCCCGAACCGTAGCGGCCCAGCACCGCGTGCGGGATGGTGGTTTGGGTCAGGTTCACCCGCACCAGATTCTTCTTGGCAGCCTCAATCCCCTTGCGGATCGCCTGCGGCACTTCCTTGGCCTTCCCGCTGCCGAAACCGACTACCGCAGAAGCCGGATCACCGACCACGACCAAGGCGGCGAAAGACAAGTTCTTGCCCCCTTTGACCACCTTGGTGACACGGTTAATGGCCACGACCTGATCCTTCAGTTGGTACTCCCCGGCGTCGAGCTTTCTTCTGACAGTTGGCATTCGTCTCTCGATTCCTCTCAGAACTGCAATCCCGCCTCCCGGGCGGCATCGGCCAGAGCTCTTACCCGCCCGTGATACTGATAACCTCCGCGATCGAAGACCACACGGGTGACACCCTTCGCTTTGGCCCGCTCGGCAATCAACTTTCCCACCTGCTTGGCTGAAGCTACATTGCCGCCGGTACGGCTATTCCCGGCCTTCTCCTTAGTGCTGGCAGACACCACGGTGACGCCCCGCAGGTCGTCGATCAGCTGGGCATAGATATGGTTCAGCGAGCGATAGACGCTCAACCGCGGCCGCTCCGTAGTACCCTGCACCTTGCGGCGTATCCGTACATGTACCTTTTGCCGCGTGTCGTTCTTCGAAGTCTGCGTAAACATTGGCTCTTCCTCAAAACCAGTGGCCAGTGGTCAGTGGCCAGTGGTCAGTAATCAATTTGAGTGATCAATTCCTGGCCACTAGCCACTGGCCACTGACCACTGCTACTTAGCTCCGGTCTTTCCGACTTTCTTCTTCAGCTTCTCGCCCACGTAACGCACGCCCTTGTTCTTATACGGGTCAGGCGGCCTTAATCCGCGCATCTCCGCCGCCACCTGGCCGACCTTCTGCCGGTCGATCCCGGATATCGTCAAACGGGTTTGTTTAGGATCGACGCCAACCTCAATGCCGGTCGGGAGCGGGTATTCGATGGGGTGGGAGTAGCCCAAGCTGAATACCACCGTGCCTTTGCCCTTCAATTCCGCGCGGTAGCCGATGCCCACGATCTCCAGCTCGCGCGTCCAACCCTTGGTGACTCCCTCGACCGCGTTGTTCAGCAGGGCGCGGGCCAAGCCGTGCAGCGCCGCCTGGGAATCGTTCTCGCGCAAGGCGACCAGAGTGCCGTCGCGCTGCTCCACGTGGATGCCGCCCGGCACGGTCGTGTCCACTTTTCCTTTGGGACCCTGAATCGAGACCACACCGTCCGCAATCCCCACCTTCACCCCTTTGGGTATGACCACAGGCTTTTTACCGATTCTCGACATAATTTCTCTCTTGCCGTCTGCTCCGGTTCTCCCGGCTTCCGGCATGCAGAACCGTTTCCCTTCCCTCTGTCCGCGCTTTCCTGCAACTGGAAACGACGGACGGGAAACGGGAGACGCTTAACTGACTTCGCACAGCAGCTCGCCGCCCACCCCTTCGCGGCGCGCCTGGCGTCCCGTCATCACCCCGCGTGGGGTGGTCAGAATATTGATTCCCAGGCCGCCGAGCACGCGTGGGATTTCGGTGCGCCGCACGTACACCCGGCATCCGGGACGCGAGACGCGGCGCAGTTCGGAGATGGCCGCTTCATTGTTCGGGCCATACTTCAGATAGACCCGCAAGAGCTTGTGGCCCTCTTCCTCCGTCAGCTTGAAATTGGCGATGTAGCCCTCTTCCTTCAGGATGCGGGCGATCTCCGCCTTGAGTTTCGAAGCGGGTACATCCACTTTCTGGTGCCTGGCGCCAAGCGCATTGCGGATGCGCGCCAGAAAATCTGCGACCGGATCGGTCAAATTCATTGGTTCCTTCTCCTTTGCCCGTTCGCTCCTGGAGCGGAGAACCAGCGGCAACAAACCAGTGGCCCCTGCTGGCAGCCAGTGGTCAGGATCAACTCCCTCACGAATCAGTTGCTGGCCACTAGCCTCTGACCACTACCTCAGCTTTTCCTACCATGACGACTTGGAGACTCCCGGCACTTCGCCGCGCAAAGCCAACCCCCGGAAGCACAACCGGCAAATGCCGAACTTGCGTAAATACCCCCTGGGGCGGCCACATAAGCGGCAACGATTGCGCTGCCGCACGGAGAACTTGGGCTTCTTCAGCGCCTTGGCTTTATGGGATGTTCTGGCCATGTATATTCAGCTCTTCGCTTTCACCTTTCAGTTCGGTTCGTCAACCGTTTACGGGCGGAACGGCATGCCCAGGTGCTTCAGCAGGGCCCGCGCCTGATCGTCCGTGCGGGCCGAGGTCACCACCGTGATGTTCATGCCCTTCAGCTTCTCCACCTTGGAGTAATCGATTTCCGGAAAGACCAGCTGATCGCGCAGCCCCAGGGTGTAATTGCCGCGGCCATCGAAAGACTTGGTCGACACCCCGCGAAAATCGCGCACCCGCGGCAGGGCGACGTTCATCAGCCGGTCCAGAAATTCGTACATCCGGTCGCCCCGCAAGGTGACCATCGCGCCAATCGGCATGCCCGCGCGCACTTTGAAGGCGGCAATGGATTTTTTGGCTTTCGTAATCACCGGCTTCTGCCCGGTGATCTGCGCTAGCTCCCCCGCCGCGGGATCGAGCAGCTTGGCGTTCTGCGTGGCTTCGCCGATTCCCATGTTCACCACGACCTTGTGCAGCCGTGGCACCGCCATGGGGTTGTCCAGTTCCAATTCCTTCATCAGGGCCGGCCGTACTTCCTTTTCAAACCGCTGCCGCAAACGGGTGCCGCCCTTGACGTTGGCCCGCGGTCTGCCTTCTTCTTTGGCCGGCTGGGCGGCTTTCTTGTCGGCGCCTTTGCCTTCGCCGCCTTTGCCCTTGGCTTTCTTCGGTTGTTCCTTCTGGGGTTCTTTTTGCTCCGCCATTGGCTGATCGCTACCTTACTCTCACGGTTTCCGGTTCCACGGGTTCGTGAGGTTTTTTGCTCGCTATTTTTCCAGCGTGGTGCCGCACTTCTTGCAAATCCGCACCTTCTTGTCGCCACGCACCTCATGCCCCACACGGACGGGGCCACAGGAGCCGCAGACCAGCATCACGTTGGACAGCGAGATTCTGCTTTCCTGCTCGGCGATGCCGCCCTTCACTTTGGGATCACGCTTGCGGCTCATGGTCTTCTTGACCATCATCACGTGTTCCACCAGCACCTTGCCCTCGTCAGGGAAAACCCGCAACACTCGGCCCTGTTTGCCTTGGTCGCGGCCCGTAATTACCTTGACGGTATCGTTGCGGCGGATATCGACCCGCGTATGCCGGCCCTTCGCCGTTGCAATTGCACTTAATGTCGCCATTTTCTAATCCTTTGCCCGTTCCCGGCCGCTCGCGCCTTATAGCACTTCGGGAGCGAGCGACACGATCTTGAGAAATTTCTTTTCCCGCAATTCCCGGGCGACCGGTCCGAAGACGCGCGTTCCGATGGGCTCGCCATCCGCGTTAATCAGCACCGCGGCGTTCTGGTCGAAACGGATGTAGGTGCCATCGCGGCGCCGGTGCTCCTTGCGGGTGCGCACGACGACACATTTGACCACCGTGCCCTTCTTCACCTGGCCTTCGGGCGAGGCTTCTTTGACCGCGGCGGTAATCACGTCGCCCAGCCCGGCGCCCAGGCCGGTATGCCCGCCCAGCGGCAAAATCGTCTGCAACTTGCGGGCGCCGCTGTTATCGGCCACCTCGAGCATGGTTCGCATCATGACTGGCATGGCTATTTCCCCCCTGTCTCAACCGGCGCGGCTCAGGCCTGCGCTTCCGCAACCGTGGTTTCGTCCGGCGTGCTTTCCGCCCCCACCAGAGCGGCCCGGCGCAGCACTTCGAGCAGCCGCCAGCGCTTCAGCTTGGAGAGCGGCCGGGTCTCTTCAATCTTCACCACGTCGCCCACCCGGGCCGCTCCCTGTTCGTCGTGGGCATAGAACTTCTTGGACCGGGCAACCACCCGGCGGTACATGCCGTGCGACTTCTGGCGCGACACTACCACCACAATGGTCTTTTGCATGCCCGTGGAGGCCACGTATCCGATCTGGGTTTTGCGCCGGGAACCCGTTGCGCTCTTCTCGGTCATTAGCGGTTCTCCGATTTCTGCGCCGCCAGTTCACGCTCCCGGGCGGCGGTCTTCACGCGCGCGATGTCTTTACGCAGTCCGCGTATCTTCTTCAGGCTTTCGGTCTGCCCCATGTTCAGCTGGAACTTGAGTCGAAAAAGCTGATCGTTCAGCTCTCGCTGTTGCTGTCGCAGCTCGGCATCGGTCAAATTGCGAATTTTTTCCGGTTTCATAATTACAGTTCTCGGTTCTCAGTTCTCAGTTGCCGAACGGTGGTCGGCTTGGCGGTTCTCAGTTCGTCCCGACTGAGAACTGAGAACCGGGAACTGAGAACTGCTCTAGTGCCGCACTTGCCGCTGGACGAATTGCGTCCGCAGCGGCAGTTTGTGCGCGGCCAGCCGCATAGCTTCCTGCGCCTCAGCCGTCGAGACCCCTTCCATCTCGAACAGGATCTTGCCCGGCCTCACCACCGCAACCCAGTGGTCGGGCGCGCCCTTGCCTTTGCCCATACGCGTTTCGGCCGGTTTCTTGGTTACCGGCTTGTCGGGAAACAGGCGCAACCAGATCTTGCCGCCCCGCTTGATGAAACGGGTCATGGCGACACGGCTGGCTTCGATCTGGCGGTCGGTGATGTGGCCGCACTCCAGCACCTTCAATCCGAAGTCCCCGAACGACAAATCGGAACCGCGCCACGCCTTGCCGCGCATACGTCCGCGCTGTTGTTTGCGGTACTTCACTTTTTTCGGCATCAACATACAAAGTTCTCAGTTCCCGGTTCTCAGTTCTCAGTTGCCGGCCACTTGCCGGCTTGTGCCGGTTCTCAGTTCGTCCCAACTGAGAACTGAGAACCGGGAACTGAGAACTGCTCTTAAAATCCCTGCGCCGTCTGCGGCTCGCGCTTGCGCGTGGGCAGAATTTCGCCACGGTAAATCCAGCACTTGACCCCAATCACGCCGTAGGTGGTCTTGGCCTCGGCAAAGCCGTAGTCGATATCGGCCCGCAAGGTGTGCAGCGGCAGCCGCCCCTGCAGGTACCACTCGGAACGGGCGATTTCATGCCCGTTGAGGCGGCCGCTGACCCGCACTTTGATCCCTTTGCAGCCGAAGCGCAGCGCGGAATCCACCGCCTTGCGCATGGCGCGGCGGAAGCCGACCCGCTTCTCCAGCTGCAGCGCGATCGATTCGCCCACCAGTTGCGCGTCCAATTCCGGCTTGTGCACCTCCTGAATGTCGATGTACACGTCCCGGTTGGTGCGCTTTTGCACTTCCTGCTTCAACTTGTCGATCTCGGTGCCCTTGCGTCCGATGATGATGCCGGGACGCGCGGTGCGGATGATGATGCGCAGCTTGTTCCCGGGGCGCTCGATCTCGATGCTGCTGACCCCGGCCGACTTCAGCTTATCTTTCAGCTGCTCTTTCAGCCGGACATCTTCCTCCAACAACTTGGCGTAATCACGCTCCACGAACCAGCGCGATTTCCACGGCTTGGTGTAGCCGATGCGGAATCCGTAAGGATGGACTTTCTGTCCCATCATGCCTCGCAGTGCCCCGCTAAGGGCCGCTATGCTGAACTCGTTTCTCGTTTCCGGTTTCCAGCTTCCAGCGGCGTGCGGTTCTCTTCTTACTGGAAACTCGACACCGGAAACTGGAAACTGACGTCCTTGGTGTCACCTGCGACAGCCCGCGTGGGCCGAAGCCCACGGCGGCCATCACTTCTTCTTCTTCTTCTTGGCCGGAGCCGCCTTCTTGGGGGCGGCCTTTTTGGCCGGTTTCTTAGCCGCTGCCTTCTTCACCGGCTTCCGCGCTGCCGGAGCAGCTGCGGCTTCGCCGCCGGCCGCCGCCTTGGCAGCCTCTCCCCGCTCCGCCAGGGCAATCTCGATGTGCGACATGCGCCGCTGATAGCGATAGGCACGGCCCTGGGGCGCGGGCCGGATACGCTTCATGCGCGGCCCGTCATTAGCTACGGCCCGCTTCACATAGAGGTTGTCGACATCGACCTCAACGCCCTTTTCCGTATTCAGATAACTGGCGTTGTCCAGCGCCGAGCGGACCAGTTTATAAACCTGCGCGGCGACACGCTTTTTGGTGAAGCTCAGCGTGTTCAGCGCGTCCTCGACGCGCCGTCCCTGGATCAGGCCCAGCACCAGGCGAGCTTTCTGGGGCGAGACGCGGATCCATTTTGCCATCGCGCGAAATTCAGTTGTCGCTTCTGCCATTTCGTCCTCTCACCCCCGCCGTTACGGCCGCGCCGGTGGCGGCGCCGCCGCCGGTTTGGCCGCCGCTTCGGTCGCGGCCTTCACCGAGTGGCCCTTGAACCCGCGGGTAAAGCTGAATTCCCCCAGCTTGTGCCCCACCATGTTCTCGGTGATGTATACCGGGATGAACTTCTTTCCGTTATGTACTGCAATGGTGTGCCCGACCATCTCGGGTACCACCGTCGAGCGGCGCGACCAGGTGCGCAACACTTTCTTTTCGTTGCTCTGGTTCATGCTCTCGATCCTGACCATCAGATGGTTGTCGACGAACGGACCTTTTTTGGTAGAACGTGCCATAAATCAGTTCTCAGTTCTCAGTTGACTTGCGATAACGCTTGCTGCCTTTCCGATCACCCGATCACCGGATTGCCCGATGCTCTCTACTTGCTGCGCCGGTTCACCACAAACCGGTCGGTGCGCTTGTTGTTGCGTGTCTTGTACCCGCGCGTCGGTTGCCCCCAAGGGGTCACCGGGTGACGGCCGCCGGAGGTCTTGCCTTCACCTCCGCCATGGGGATGATCCACCGGGTTCATGGCCACGCCCCGATTGTGCGAACGCCAGCCCAGCCAGCGGTTTCTCCCCGCCTTGCCGATAGACACATTCTCGTGATCCAGATTCCCCACTTGGCCGATCGTAGCCATGCAGTCCATCAGTACCCGCCGGGTCTCGCCGGAGGGCAATTTAAGCAGCGCGTACTGGTCTTCCTTCGCCACCAATTGCGCCGCCGCTCCCGCCGAACGCGCCATCTGCGCGCCCTTTCCCGGCTTCAGCTCAACTGCGTGAACCGTGGTGCCGGGCGGAATGTTGCGTAGCGGCATGGCGTTGCCGACCAGAATGTCAGCCTCCGGACCGCTCATCACCTTCTGCCCCACGCGCAGCCCCGAAGGCGCTATGATGTAACGCTTTTCGCCGTCCGCGTAAGTCAGCAGGGCAATGTTGGCCGAACGGTTAGGGTCGTACTCGATCGAAACCACGGTTGCCGGAATGCCGGTCTTATTGCGCTTGAAATCAATCAGGCGGTACTTGCGCTTGTGGCCGCCGCCACGCCACCAGCTGGTGATATCGCCCGCGTTCCGGCGTCCCCCGCTGGATTTCTTGCTGACGGTCAGCGCTTTGTGCGGCCGGTCGGTGGTCAGATCGTCGCCGACCAGCGTGGTTTGAAACCGCAGGGCCGGGGTAATCGGTCTGTAAGTCTTGATCGCCATAACTTAGTTCTCAGTTCCCAGTTCTCAGTTGCCGGTGTTCGGTTCCCCAACTGGGAACTGAGAACCGGGAACTGCGCACTGGGTTATAGGTTTTGTGCGTACTCCGGCATTTTCTCGCCGGTCTTCAAACGCACATACGCTTTTTTCCAATCGGGGCGGTAACCGGCAAATTTGCCGCGCCGCCGCTCCTTGCCTGGAAAATTCGCCGTGCGCACGGTGTCCACCTTCACCTTGAAGATCTGTTGCACCGCTTCCTTGACCTCGGTTTTGGTCGCCTCCGGGGCCACGTGCAGGACCAGGGTGCGCTGGGTTTCCTTCACACCCAACCCCTTCTCGGTAATGATCGGCTTACGGATGATCTGGTACGGCGATTTCATCAGGCCACCTCCGCGGTCCGCCCGGCATGGCTGCGCTTGGGTACCGAAGCCTTGAGCGAGTCTTGCAACCGTTCCAGCGCCGGCCGGGAGAAAACCGCCGAATCGTAGCGCAGCAGATGATAGGGATGTAGCTCGTGTCCTCGTATCAACTCCACCCCCGCCAAATTGCGCGCACTCAATTCCAGATTGCGGTTGTCGGCCTTGCTCGCCTCCACCAGCAGCGCCGTCTGGCCGACTTTTAGCGCATCCAGCGCCTTGCGCAGCCCTTTGCTTTTGATCTCGCCGAGCGTGAAGTTTTCCACTACCGTCAGCTTGCCTTCGTTCAGTTTCACCGCCAGCGCGGAACGCAGCGCCCCCAGCAGCTTCTTGCGCGGAAAACTATAAGCATAGGAACGCGGCTGCGGCCCATGCACGGTGCCGCCGTGCCGCCAAAGCGGCGAACGGACGGAGCCAATGCGCGCCCGCCCGGTGCCTTTCTGCCGCCACAGCTTCTTGCCACTGCCGCTCACCAGTTTGCGGTTCTTGGTGGCGTGCGTCCCGGCGCGCTGTGCCGCGCGGTAGGCTTTCACCGCCTCCCACAGCAGGTCCTCGTTGACCGCGCCGAACACTTCACCCGCCAGCTCCAGCGTGCCTACCTTTTCGCCGCTCAAATTAAGTACGTCGATAGTTGCCATAATCAGTTTCCGGTTTCCAGTTTCCAGTGTCCAGAACCAAAGGCGTATGTCGACGCCTCTGCAAACCGGAAACTGGAAACTCGAACTATTTCTTCTTGGTGCCCCGCTTCGAAGCCTTCAACGGATCCACGGTGCCGGTGCCGCCAAAACCACGGCGCTCCCGCGGCGGTTTTACCGCTTTGCGAATCACCACGTAACCGCCCTCCGGCCCGGGCACCGAACCTTCCACCACCAGCAGATTCTCATCTTTATCGATCCCCAGAATCCGCAGGTTACGTGCGGTTGACTGGGCATGGCCCATATGGCCGCCCATCCGCATGCCCTTGAAAACCCGCGAGGGGTACGCCGAAGGGCCGATCGAGCCGTTAATCGTAAACATGGAGCCGTGGGACTTCGGCCCGC
>Ga0326727_10015249_pt1 | contig 16554 bp, 8 predicted proteins | sample MB2enrmetagenome_FD_207643 | JGI IMG/M metagenome (GOLD analysis project Ga0326727, IMG submission 207643) | Lab enriched peat soil microbial communities from McLean, Ithaca, NY, United States - MB29MY | ecosystem: Environmental > Terrestrial > Soil > Wetlands > Peat | place: USA: New York...
CCGCATGTTATGGGGAATATCAGGTAACTCGCTGGCCATCGTCTGTCCTCCTCGCCCGCCATAGGGCAGAAGACAGACGTTAGCAACTTCGGTCAGGCGTTGTCATGCAAGGTTGCCGAAACCTCACAACTCACTCGACTTTTTGCTTTTGCGGCAGATGGAGCAGCGAACCTTTCCGTTTGAAAGGACCTCACGTGTGTGCCTTTGTCGACCCGGAATGAGCCCCGCATTCCTGAGCGTGCAACGCACCGCCCGTCGCGCCATTCCAAAAGCCGCCCCAATATTGGCAGCGGTAAATCCCAAGAGAAACATGTCGCGTATCCGCGTGTTATCAATCTTTTTGCGCTTGTTGCCGATGTTTGTCGCTTCCAAAGTTGTGCTCATAGCGTTTCTCCTTGAGTTTCACTCGAAGTCATTCGGAGGGAGATTAAGCAGCCCAATGCTCCTCTATCCAATGGTTAGTATAGAAATTCCGCGACCACCTCCTCACTATTTTCATGAGGTTTTCCCCGTTATTCCTAGGTGACCACCCGACACCCGCCAATTACGGTGACCTGCAATTTGGCCAACGGAGACAGCCTCCGGGGAATTGACCGCGGGCCGAGGCGTAATAGCCTCAACCGATACGCCAATGTTCAAAGGCTTTTCGGCTGGGTATGGACTCGGATTTTCGTGAGTAATTAGCTCACGCGCTAAGGGAGAAGGGGGACTTGGATGGGGCTATTGCCAAATCTGGGAGAGTCAGCGGCAATTGGGTGAAGGGATTCCCCTGTCCAATGCGCGAGTTCTACGACGTGACCCCGTTTGTTGGGGCCCGATTGCCTGTGTAAGAGGTGGAACAGATGGCCCGCGAAAGCAGAGATTTGAAACGGAAAGCAAGAGAGGGTAAACTTCAGTCATGGCCGTATCAAAGAGAGGTCGCATCTACCACTATGAATTTGAGCTGGCTGGCCGCCGGTATCGAGGAAGCACCAAGCGCACCAATCGCCAAGATGCGTTGAAAGTTGAGGCCACCAAGCGCACAAGGCTCTTGAACTCGCTTCAGGATGTCCCAAATCCGACCGCTGTGCCCACCTTCGCTGAATTTGCGGACCAGTTCCTGGAGTGGGCGAAAGCAAACTTAGCAGAAGCTACGGTCGTGCTGCATAAAGTCAATATCGACAGACTCAAACAGTTCTTTCGTGGTAAGTTAATTAATGAAATTGACCGCAAGAGCGTAGAAGAGTTCAAGGTCTGGCGGGCTGCTCAGAGGCGGGAGAATGGAAAGGGGAAGGTATCAGGCGCCACAGTCAACAGGAATCTGACCACGCTGAAGCGAATCTTCAATCATGCTGACGCTATGGGGTTGAACGTCAAGAACCCTGTAAAATACGTGCCGTACTTAAAAGAGGCTGGCAGGGTAAGAGCATTGACGCTGGAAGAAGTGGACAAATACCTGGCAGCAGCCACGGGCGACCTGAGGGACTTTGCGGTGCTTGCCCTGGAAACCGGAGCACGGCCGATGGAGTTGTTCGCTCTCAAGAGACCGGACATCAATCTGGAAGGGAAGTACGCAAGGCTCCCTGGCACCAAGACACGGAGAGCCAAGCGAGATGTCCCTCTGACAGACGCTGCGCTGGAAGTATTGAAGCGGCGTATGGAGAAGAATGCTGATACTTTCGTCTTCCCCGTCCGCAGGCCCAAGACGAAGAACATGGACGTGAAGCACATTACGAGTCTGCGTAAGGCGCACGACGCTGTCATTGCGAAGCACTTCGCAGAGGACCCGTTCACCGTTTACACCTTCAGGCATACTTACGGTACAAGGCATGCCCAGGCAGGGACTGAGCTGCCGGTGCTGGCGGAGTTGATGGGACATAGCTCCATCCAGACCACAATGATTTATGTCCACAGCTCAAAGAAGATGAAGATTGAGGCGACCGCGAGGCTCCAGGCTTATGTGGAGGCAGCGAGGAGAGCGAAGCAGCTTCAGGAAGAGGAAGAGGCTGAGAGTTGCAAGCCGAGGGAGGATGAATGGGGAATACCGATTTATTTGGATGAAGGAAGCTCCCCACAAAAGTCCCCACAACTGGCAAAATCCGTTAGAAGGAGAAGTAATCTAAGTTATTTAAAATGAGTTATTTCGGGGCGTGGCGCAGCCTGGTAGCGCGCTTGCCTTGGGCGCAAGAGGTCCGCGGTTCGAATCCGCGCGCCCCGACCAACTAAGCCTTACGCTTTTACTTGATTACCTGCTTGCTTCCAAATTGGTCAGAGGTCATTGTGGAAGCAATAGGGAGCAAAAGCGAAGCGATTTGCTCCAAAGCTTTTGGTTCGACGGGCATGCTGAGCGCTTCGTTAGAACCATCAAGGAATCCTGCCTCGAAGCGCCTGATCCTGTTCGACGGATAAGGTCAGGTTCCGGCGCTACGGGGCGGAGGTCCGGATCCACACCTTCATCTTTTGTTGGCCACGATTGCCCCACACGCAGTAGGGTATCGCTTTGATGGGGACGGCCTGACCGTCAAGCGTGTGGAGAGGCCGGTATAACTGGTTGGCCCAGCTATCTTGTTCCAACAGACGGCCCTCTCCGGAAATCGTCGTGATGCCGCCCAAGAGCTCAGGTTCGAAGTGGGCCGTCAACTTGGCGCCCGCAGGCAAGGCGATCCTCTCGATGTCGCCCTGGTTGTCGGATTGCTCCAGGCAATAAATGAGGGGCCCGCGCTGAAGCGTTACTTCCCCGCGCGATTGGAGCACTTGGGGATTCGCCTCCAGCTTGACGATTTCCAGAGGTAGGGAGAGCTTGAGGACGTCCCCGTTCGTCCACGTCCTTCGAATGCTGGCGTAGCCCTTCACAAGGTCCGGCTTAAGAGGTTTGCCGTTCAAGGTGAATGATGATGCCGGGGCCCATCCTGGCACACGGACGTGGAGTGTGATTTCCTGGGGCGCGTCTGCGGCGAATTCCAGTTGAACATCTCCAGTCCACGGGTATCCCGTCATCTCTTGAAAGGTGACCTTCGCGCCATTTGGAAGAGCCGCGGTCACGTGTCCGCCTAAAAAGAGGTTGACCCAAATGCCGTCCGAAGATTGATTGTAAGCGTAGCGGCCGATCGACGGGAAGAAGCGCGCCGCCGTGGTTGGGCAGCACGGCACTTCAAACCAGGGCTGCCGCTGAAAATTGGTATCGCAAGCGAGTGGGGTGGCATAGCAGAAGGTGTTACCTTCCAGTGAGACTCCGGCCAGGACAGCGTTATACAGGGAGCGCTCCAGCAAATCTATGTACCGGCCATCGCCCGTCAGCTTGAACATCCGGTAGTTCCACAGCACCATTCCGGCGGAGGCGCAAGTCTCCTGGTAGGCGTTTTCATTGGGAAGATCGTAGTCGTCTGTAAATCCTTCGTTGCGCGCCGAAGGTCCAATGCCGCCGGTCACATACATTCGGCGCAGAGTCACGCTATCGTAGAGGCGATTGAGCGCCGCAAGCAGTCCCTGATCTCCGGTTTCGTAAGCGACATCCGCCATGCCCGAATAAAGAAACATGGCGCGGACGGCGTGTCCTACCGCCACGTTTTGTTCGCGCACCGGCAAATTATCTTGCGCGTAGCTGGTGTCAAATTTGGGTGGATGGGCCAGATAGAGATGGTCCTGAGGAGACCGCAACTTGATGGGCTGCCCCTCCCGCCAGAGGACCACCCGATCAGCGGGCAGATTGTTGTACTCGCGTTCGAAGATGGAAGGCTTCTGGCCACGCTCGTTTAGGTAAAACTCCGCCAGGCGCAGATAGCGCTCATCCCCGGTCGCTCTGTAGAGTCGCACCCAGGCCAGTTCAATCCCTTCGTGCCCTGAAAGGCCATCACGTTTGCCGGGACCGAACGTGGCATCAAAGCAGTTGGCGAGTTTGATGGCGACATCCAGCAGAGAGCGTTTCCCGGTGGCTTCATAGTGCGCCACGGCGGCTTCAAACAGGTGTCCGGAGCTGAAGTCCTCGTGAAAGAATGCCAAGTCCTTGAAGCGCAGATCGGGCTCCTCGATTTGTACATGCGTGTTGAGGTAGCCGTCCGGTTGCTGAGCCGCGGCGATCTTGGCGATGAGGTCGTCTACCTTTTTCTCGAGCTGAGCGTCGGGGTGTGAGCCGAGGATGTAAGACGCCCCCTCGATCCATTTATAGACGTCCGAATCGGCCCACCACGGGCCTCCGAAGGTCCCCGTGGCCTTGTGGGCGGCAATATCGAAATTGCGGAGACAACCCGTGGCCTCAAGTTCCTTGTAGACATGGTCCAGCGTCTTGGTGCGATTTACTTCCAGGCGCGGCGACCAAAACCCGTCTTCAATGATGATCTGCTTGAGGGGAATCTCCCGTATCTTGAGGCTGCCCACAGTGTTGTCGGGCTGACTACCGGCGCCCGCAAGGGCCAACGGAAGGCTTGCCAAAACCAGGAGAACGGCTGCAAATCCACGCCCAAAATCTCGCTTTGCCCGAATGGTCATGCGGACAATCATAGTCGACTCCACGAAAGCGCGAGGCTGCCGGATTTTCATCAGCCCTCGTCAGAACGGGATGATTCCAAGGGTGGCCCATCTGGTCCAGCCCTCGCGTGATGATATTAGCGCTTTTATCCCTTGCGGCCGGAGATATTTTTGCGGGGAAAGTTCAAGCTCTGCAGCAGTTGATCGGGCAGAGCCCCTGGCCTTGGGCTCCGGTTTGGGAACGACTGGACCTGGCGGCCAAGTTGGCGCCCAACCCGGCGTGGGTGATCGACGGTACGGGTTTTCCCAAAAAGGATCGCCAGAGGGCGTGCTGATGATGGAGTGGCCGCAAACGAGAAGGAACCCACGAAATACTTCCTCTGTGACCTGCCGGCAGACTAAACCCTGCGGCACCTGGTGCGGATCACCAAAGGCTGTTGGAGGATCGATAACACAGACTTCCGCCCTCGAAGTTTGCGGCCTGACTGGTCATCCTGTCCGCAGCACTGTATTATAGTGCCGCGTGGCGGTTGCGCCGGGTGGTCCTTCCCGTTCTTTCGTCACCGTGTTCCCACGCAAGCGGGTCGGGAGGATTCGATGGCCGGCTATGGGGAGGGTCTGAGTTGAGCAGGGGCGTCTCCAGGGGCCGGTTGGGAGTTACGGACTGCTTAGAAGTACAGGTGCAAGCCGAGAAGTGGAAGAGTTCTTCCGGAGTTGATTCCCCCGGCTATTTTTCAAGGCGCGAAAGGAAAAAACATGCAACGACGCGAATTTCTCAAAGCCACAACCACCGTGATCGCTGGGGCCACTTTTGCTCCCCGCGCACGGGCGGGCGATCCACCTCTCCCGGCCGACTCCCAGGCTGATGGACGGTTGGTTCTTCCTCTCAACCGCAACTGGAGATACAACAAATCGTTTGTCGAAGGTGGGCACGGGCGGGATTTCGACGACTCGGCATTTGAGCGTGTGGTGATTCCTCACACCAATGTTCGTCTGCCCTGGCACAGTTGCGACGACAAGTCTTATGAGTTCGTCTCCCTTTACCGCCGCCGCTTCAAATTGCCGGCCGAAGCGAAGGGCAAGCACGTGTTCGTTGATTTCGAGGGCGTGATGACCGCTTCTACCGTGTGGATCAATGGTGTGCGCCTGGGCGAATACCAAGGCGGCTACACGCCCTTTTCTTTCGACCTCACCCCCCACCTTGACTTCGAGGGAGAAAACGTACTGGCGGTTGACGTGGACTCCCGCGAGCGACCCGATATCCCGCCCTTCGGTTATCAAATCGACTACCTCACCTTTGGTGGCATCTATCGCGAAGTTTCACTCCGCATCGTTCCCGGAGTCTTCATCGAAAATATTTTTGCCCGGCCTCAGGACGTTCTCACCCAACATCCGTCTCTGGACGTTGACTGTTTTCTCATGCACCTGGAAGCTTCCCAGGAACCCCTTACGCTGGAGGTTGATCTTCGTGACGGCGACCAGGTCGTTGCCAGTGGCTCCCTACCCGTCCCGCCCTCGGACGCCGCTGCCGAACCGGCGACTCACCGCGTCCATCTGGACAGACTCGGTGCCATCAAACTCTGGGACCTCTCCAGCCGGAATCTTTATTCCGTGCAGGTCCGCCTCTTGCGCGGAACCCAGTTGGTGGATCGCGACACGCGCACCGTGGGCTTTCGAGAAGCGCAATTCACCGATCACGGGTTCGAACTGAACGGCAAAGTCATCAAGCTGCGCGGCCTTGACCGTCATCAAACCTTCCCCTTTGCCGGTCAGGCCATGCCCGGCCGCGTCCAGCGCCGGGACGCGTACATTCTGCGCCGCAACCTCAAGTGCAATATCGTCCGCACTTCGCACTATCCGCAATCCCGCCATTTTCTCGATGCCTGCGACGAATTCGGCCTTTTGGTGCTGGAAGAAATTCCCGGCTGGCAGCACATCGGGGATGAACCCTGGAAATTGATTTCCATTGATAATGTCAGCCGCATGATTCGCCGCGACTGGAATCATCCCAGCATCATCCTGTGGGGTGTGCGTATCAACGAGTCCCTGGACGACCACAGCTTTTACACGCGCACCAATGCCATGGCTCACCGCCTCGATCCCACTCGCCAGACAGGAGGCATCCGGTATTTCCAATCATCCGAATTTCTCGAAGATGTTTTCACCATGAATGATTTCGGATTCCCCTTGAAACCGCCCAACCACCCACGCTATCTCAATACGGAATTCGTCGGTCACACCTACCCCACCAAGACCATCGACCAAGTGGAACGCCTCACGGAACATGCCCTGCGCCACGCGCGCATTCACGACCAACTTGCTTCCAATCCGCAATATGCCGGCGGCATCGGTTGGTGCGCATTCGATTACAACACGCACGCTGATTTCGGCAGCGGAGACCGCATCTGCTATCACGGCGTGACCGATGTTTTCCGCGAACCCAAGCCCGCCGCCGGGTTCTACAAGTCGCAGTGCGATCCCGCGGAAGAAGTGGTGCTCGAACCGGCTTTCCACTGGGCCCGAGGGGATGAATCCATCGGATTCTCCAAGGCGGTCATCTGCTCCAACTGCGATCACCTCAAGTTCTATATTGCCGACAAGCTGGTCGCAGAAGTCGATCCTGACACCAAGACTTTCGCGCATCTTCGCTATGCGCCGTTTGTCGCTGATTTGTCACGGGCCGTGGACCCTTGGGGAGACTTGCGCATTGACGGCTTCCTCCAAGGCAAGCAGGTGATTTCCAAAACCTTGTCGGGAAGGGGAGTGGACCAGAAATTCGCCCTGCTTCCAGACGACACGAAACTAAACGCTGATGGCGCCGACACCACCCGCGTCGTCCTGCGTGTGACCGACGAATATGGCGCCATCCGCCCATTTGCCAATGACGCAATTAAACTGGAGCTCGACGGCCCGGCGGAAATCATCGGCGACAATCCCTTCGCCCTGATTGGCGGCACGGGCGCCGTTTGGATTCGCGCCCAAGAACAACCGGGTACGGTGACGCTTACGGCGACGCACCCGCAACTCGGCAAGCAGCAAGTGCAATTGGAACTTACGGCGGTTTCTCCCGAACGCGCGTAACTACCGCGGGAACGGCAAAGACCTTAACGAGCAGTCCCGAAGTTGCGGACGCACGCTGCTGCCATGGGCACATGATTCGCTCGTGTCATGGATTCGCTTTGGTGGCTTCGCCTTGCGTGAAGAGGAATTGCTGGATCTCGTGGCGGCGTTTTTCACTTTCGTTAACCTGTTGCCTGTGGAGCTTGTCGTAAAGCTGAAATTCTTCCTGGCTGCGTTCCTTGTCGCCGGCGCGGAGGTAGGCCTCCGCCAAACGGTAATGGGCGTTGGGGTCGTCAGGTTTGAATTGGACAGCGGCCTGAAACTCCGGGATAGCTTCTTGATCGCGATGCTGGTCTTGCAGAAGGGCACCGAGCTGAAGATGCGCGTCCGCCAAGCGCGGGTCCAGGGAGATCGACTTCCGGAGCAAGGTCTCAACCTCCGCCAAGTCCACCCCCTGCTGATCACCCCCGCGCGTGCCTTTCCATAAGCTGAGGGCGTAATAATAATAAGCAAGGGCGTTGTCAGGGTTGGTCTCCGTGAACCTCTTCATGTGCTTCACGACCTCGTCGGCCTTCCCCACTGAAACGTTGTACATCTTGCCGAGAAACAGGTAGGGCCGCGGGTCCGAGGGGTTCAGGTCGGAAGCGTGGCAGATCGCGTCGATCGCGCCGTCGTAAAGGTTGCGGGAATAATAGGCGATGCCCAAGCCGATGTACATCCGCGGAGAGTGGGGATAAAGCGCGGCGCCGCGCTGGAAAACTTCCATGGCAGGTTCAAGGGTATCGTGGAGGAGGAGTTCGTTCCCCCAGTCAAAGAGGTTCTTCTCATTGGGGTCCATGTGCGCGGCAAGCTGGTATTCCTTGATCGCAGAGGCCGGATCGCCCAGAGCCTCGTCGGCCTCCGCGAGCAGGTTGTGGAGTTCGGCGTTGTCTTTCCGCCGGAGCATGTCCTGCAATAAAGATCGCGCAGGGCCAGGGCTTTTGGCCTCGAGGTAGGCGACAGCGAGATCGTATCCGTTAGTGTCGTCTTCGGGCTTCAACCTTTGTGCATTTTCAAGATAAGGAATGCCATTTTTTAAATTATCCACGGAAAGATAAAATTCACCAAGTTGATGATTGGCTTCGAAACTGTGGGGATGGTCCCGAAAGGCTTCTTGGAGCTCGCGTTCCACCTTCGCGGCGTCGGGGCTTCCCGGCTTTCGGGCGGGGGTCTTGGGCGCGCTGCCGGTGAGACTGGGGCCCTCACTCATCAAACGTTGCGGGCTCTGCGCTTGGGAGGAGTACCCGGCTGCGTCGATCGTGGTTTTGACCGCGCTGGTCTTCAAGGGGGTGTCGTCATAATAGCCGGGCTGCAGCGGGGCGGGGGGCGCCTGGCCTGGACCCGGCGAAGCTGTCGCGACGAGATGAAAGTCCACGGTGGTGGAGGTTCCGCCCGGAACCGGCACCGCGGTTCGTGTCGCCGCCTGATAACCGGCCGCTTCGGCGGAAAGGGTGTAGGTGCCGGGTTCCACCGAGGGAAACGAATAATGCCCACTCTGATCCGCGACCACGGATTGCCGGCTGCCATCCGCAGCCGCCAGTGTCACCTTGGCGCCGGGAATCGGGGCTTGGGAGGGACCGGCCACGATTCCCGTCACAATCCCTTTCTCGCCGGCGAAGACGCAGCCCGCTCCCACCAGGAGCGCCAGCAGCCAGCCCAGAAGGGCAGCCCTGATGAGCGCGCCGTCCGTTAAAGATCGGGCTTTGCGGTGACCCTCGGGAGCACGCGAAGAAGCGAGCCCGTGTGGGGAGCCTTTCGCCGCGAAGTGGTTTATCCTCGCCATCGACAATCCCGATTCGGCGCCGTGTGAGAACACAATTGTAGCATTAGGCTTCCGACGGAACCAAGGCGCTTGGGGTGCGCCGCGGTCTTTACCGCTGAACCCGATGCAGAACAAGCGGTGCCGGGGGACGTCCCCAGTTGACTCCTCTCGACGGATCTGATCCGTCCGGGGGGGGCCCAATCGCTGGGCGCCTCCCCGCCGGCGCCTCAGGGGCGCTCGTCAGCCGGAAGCCGAAATCTACCGTCCGCTGAAGCTCGATCTGGTCTCCCTTGAGCGTCCCCGAAAAGGTGGTGTTTCCAGCTTTGAAGGAGACACTGTTGCCGTGGACTTTGCCTTCTTCGACCGGGACGGGCGCATCGCCGCCGCCCAAGAAGCCGCCGCCAGTGCCCTCCACACTTCCAGTGAGACTGTCCCCATCCTGCCGGAGAGAAAACACCGTGGTGCCACTGCCGAGGAGCAACGCGAGCAGGCCGGTGGCGCCGCCCGTATTCGGTATCGGCCTCCACAGCCCTGTGATGCCCGAACCCATCGGCACCTCGCGTTCCCAAACCGCCACTTGGGGACGGAGGGTCGCCGCTTTTGCCGCAATCGTGTCGCTGGTCGACGCGAGTCCCGGAGAAGTCGCCTCTACGGTGATGTTCCCGGCAGTCTTCATAGCCTGTGCAATGGCCATGCAAAGGCCGCAAAAGGCTTTACGCGATGTGCCCTTATCGGATTCGTGGCAGGTGGGGTCGCCGTTGCCGGTGCCGATCAGTTTCCCCTCGCCGGAGACCCGAAACGTCACTTCGTTGTCGGCGAGCGGCATGACGCGGCCCTGTGCATCGTGGACTTCGACCGCAAACATGGCAACGTCTTCGCCATCGGCGAAGACCTCTTTGCGGTTCGCATTCATCACCAATTTTGCTGCCGGCCCCGTGGTTTCCCGCTTTGCCGCCAGCACTTGCTTTCCGTCCTTGAAGCCGCGCGCCTCTATCGTGCCCGGAGCATACTTGACGATCCACGCCAGGTGCGAATCCTTCTTCATTTCCTGCGTGCCAAGGCTCTGACCGTTGAGGAACAACTCCACCTTGTCCAGGTTCGAGTAAACCCAAACCGCGATCTCTTGTCCCTCCATTCTCGGCCAATTCCAATGCGGGAAGATGTGCAGTACCGGCTGGGAAGTCCACCAGGATTGGTAGTAGTAGAAAGCATCTTTGGGAAAGCCGCAGGTATCGATAATCCCATACTGCGAGCTGATGTTGGGCCACTCATACGGCGAGGGTTCACCGCGGTAGTCGAACCCTGTCCACACGAAGCCTCCGGAGAGCCACGGCCGCGCATTGCAGAACCGCCACCAGCCTTCCGCCGAAGCCCGGCCGGTAGTGGTGTATGGATCGTACGATCCCACATACCCTTTCTCGCGGTCCGTAACGTAGATGCCGCGCGTGCCGACGGCGCTCACGGTCTCCGTGCCGACAACAGGAATCTCAGGATGGGCCTTGTGGTAGGCCTCAGCGCCAGGGTCCATGTAGTTGTAGCCCATGACATCGCACATCACCAGGCCACCGACCCCAATGGCCCGGATGGGTGCGATCGACACCGGCCGCGAACCGTCGTACCGAGTCGCAACTTCTTTCATCGCGGTCAGAATATGCAACCCCTTTTCGGTGTTCGCCTGGCCTTCTTCATTTCCCATTGACCACATGAAGACGCTCGGATGATTCCGGTCGCGCTTCACGAGATTCGCGAACTGGCTCAGGCCCTCGGGGTTCGAAGACATCATGCGCGTTTCATCGAACACCAGCATCCCCAGTTCGTCGCAGGCGTCGAGGAGCTCCGGAGTGGGAGGGTTGTGCGACGTGCGGTAGGCGTTACAGCCCATCTCCTGAAGCTTCCGGACGCGGTAATACTGCACGGCGTCCGGCAGCGCTGCACCCAGCCCGGCGTGGTCCTGGTGGTTGCAGGTTCCCTTCAACTTGACGGACTTGCCGTTAAGAAAGAAGCCTTTCTCCGCGTCGAAGCTCACTGCGCGAATGCCAAAGGGCGTCTCGTAGCGATCGACGACCTCACCCCTCGCTTCAACCTCCGTCATCAGCTTGTAGAGGTTCCGCTGCTCGAGGGACCACAGGGCGGGCTGGCTCACCACAACTTCCTGCTCGTAAGTTTGATCTCCCCATTCCGGAATGGAAACCGGGGCAGTGGCCACCTTCCCCACCGCCTTGCCGGAGGGATCGAGGATCGTCGAGGTGACACGCGTATTCTGCGCGCCCTTGCCGTGGTTATCCACCTCCGTCTGGATCGATATAGTAGCTGCGCCGGGCCGCACCTGCGCGCGCACGAAGGTGCCCCATTGTTTCACATGAACCGGATAGGTCTTCACCAGCCAGACGTGCCGGTAAATTCCCGCCCCCTCGTAAAACCAGCCATCGCTCGAGGTGGCATCCACGCGAACCAGCAGCACGTTCCTGCCCCCCGGAGTGGCAAAGTCGGTCACATCGAAGCTGAACGGATCGTACCCACCGCTGTGCCGGCCGATGTAAAAGCCGTTGAAGACCACCATGGTTTCCCGGTACGAGCCATCGAACTCGATGGTGATGCGCTTGCCTGTGTCCAAGGCGGGAAGCTCCAAGACACGGCGATACCATCCCACGCTCGTGGCCGGGTAGGTCCGCCCCAACGGGTAGAACCCTTTGCTCGCGAGCGCCGGATCATTTTCGAAGGGCAGCTCGACGGCCCAATCGTGAGGAAGGTCCAAAGGCTGCCAGTCGCTATCGTCGAACGCCAGGGCGCTGGCAGGCAGGAAATTCCCCGTCTTCTGGAAATTGCCGGACCTTCCGCCACCGAATCCAAAGTCTTTGGCCGGGTCATTGGCATTCCCGAAATGGAAGCGCCAGCCGAAATCCAAGAGCAGACGCTCGCGCCCAGCACCAGGCCCCGGCGACTCAGGTATGGCTCCTGCGGGCGGCGTGCCACGGGCGGCAGCCTCAGCGTGCGCGTCAAGCGCATCCTTCCCTTTGGCCACAGCGTCGTGGGCCGCCGCGGCTACGGCCGGCGCCAGCAGACTCGTCTTCAGCAAATCGCGACGTGTCAAGTTCTTCATCCTGACCTCCCCTCGAATTTTCCCGACTGCTCGCGTGTCCCCTGCCGTCGACTCACATCCGCACCCCTGGTCCCGCAGCTACTCCATCCGTTCCAGAATCACGAGGGTGCTGTCGTAGTCTCCGGTGAGATCCAGATTCAGCCCGTGGCGCATCAGAAAGGCGCCACTCAAAGCTTCCTGCTTTTCAACGAGTTTGTCATCAAGCGGCTTGACCCGGTAAGTCGCGTTTTCATCAAGTCCGCGCAGGCAAATGGTGGGCGCGGGGCGCAGGTACTGCTGGGAGTGGAGGAATGCGAACAAAACCGCCTGCTTTCCGTCAGAGGAGACATATTGGTTTGCCGTCAGCCCACCCTGGCGGGGAGAGAACAAGCGGTAGAGGTTCCCATTTTGCACCGTTTCGCGGATGCTTTTGTAGGTGCTGATCATGCGGGTGGCAAGAGCCGAATCTTCGGCTGTCCACTTGTTCAGATTGGCCCCGACGCCCAGCGCCCCTTGCATCGCGACGAGGAAACGGAATTGCAGTGGTGTGGAGCGCCCGTTCAGATTAGGAACATCGGTAACCCAAGCCGACATGATCTTGGGCGTGTAGGCGTAGCTGAAACCCTCCTGGATTCCCAGGCGATCGAAGGCTTCAGTATTGTCGGAAGTCCACACGACGTTGACGCGTTCCAGAATGCCCAGGTCCACGCGCCCGCCCCCTCCGGAGCAGGATTCAATTTCCAGGTTCGGGTGCTTGGCGCGCAAGCGGTCGATAATCTCGTATACGTTGCGCACGTACTTCACCCAGATTTCCTTTTGCTCGGCAACAGGAACTTCCGCCCAGCCCGGCTCCCCGAAGTGGCGGTTCATGTCCCATTTGATGTACTTGATATTGTTCTCGGAAAGCATTTTGTCGAGCACGCCGAAGATGTATTCCTTGACGTCGTCGCGGGCCATGTTAAGGACGAGTTGGTTGCGGGCTTCGCTGCGCGGACGCCCTGGAAAATTCATCGCCCAGTCGGGGTGATGCCGGTAGAGGTCGCTGTCGGGGTTCACCATTTCCGGCTCGAACCACAAACCGAAATCCATGCCCAGGCTGTTCACGTAACTGATGAGGGGCTGGAGGCCGTGGGGGAACTTTTGCGGATTCACGTACCAATCGCCCAGGCCGGCGTGGTCATCGTTGCGCTTGCCGAACCAGCCGTCGTCCATCACGAAAAGCTCCACGCCGAGTTTGGCGGCCTTCTCCGCCAAGGCCTTCTGGCCGGGCTCCTCCACGTTAAACGTGGTTGCCTCCCAGGAGTTGTAGAGCACCGGCCGCACATGCGGATGGGCGCGGTCGGGAAGGATTTCGTTGCGCTCAAAACGGTGCATCAGCCGCGAGGCTTCACCGAACCCGTGACTGCTGAAGCCTCCATAGTAGGGCGGCGTGCTCAGGCGTTCGCCCGGCTGGAGCGGCCAGGAGAAATCAAAATCGTTGTAACCGCCGGTCACCCGCACCTGGTGGGCGGCAGGCGTGTCTTCCACCACCAGTTTCCAGTTGCCGCTCCATCCAAGGGCGCCGAACCACACGCGGCCGTGTTCCTCGTCGGCCACTCCCCCTTCATCGATGGCGAACCAGGGATTCAATTGGTGGCTGGTGTTGCCGCGGCGGCTTTCCAGCACCTTCTCCCCGGGGTGAAGGGGTTCCCGCACCAACTGTGTTTCGCCCGCCCAACGCCCGGTGAGATAGGTGAGCCCATAGCCCTCCCCCGCGGGCACGTACCAGACGCCCGACTGCGCGCTCTCCACGGTCACCGCCTGCGGCGTGCGATTCTCAATTTCCGCCTGCTTGCGAATGATGTCTTCTTTAGGGAATACCTTGTAGGTGAGTTTTACAAATAGGTCATATTGAATATCTTTCAGCCGGATTTCCAGGGTGTCGCCGCGGATCTCGTGGCTGGCGTATTTCAACACCAGATCACGGACGCCCGATGCCAGCGTCACCTTCAAGGCGGGCTCGTTGTAATACCGGCCGCCCCAGCCGGGGTATTCGAGATTGCTCATGGTTTCCCGGGAATCGAAGGAGGCGTGTTCCGGGTGCAGCCGCGCGGCGGAAAGGTCTTGGTCGCTCTCGAGCTTCCCGCCCCAGTAGATTGTCTGCAGCTCGTCGAGTTCATTGAGCCCCACCGCATAGGAGGTTCGGTCGGTCGAAAGGACCCACACGAGCAAATTATCGAGATAACGCACCGACGCCGCGTCCATCGTCCCCTCCGCGCAAGCCCAGCCGGGCACGAGCATCATGGCAACCATAAGCGCCCCAAGCATAGCGGCTTTACCCATTCTTTCCTTCCGCGGCGGCGAGGTGGGCGCCGCATCGCGCGGGCGCTCCCGGCGTGCTGGTTCAAGTTTCGTGGCTTTCATGGATTCCTCCTCAAGAATGTGACAATGAATTCATTTAGGAAATGGCCGGCCATAAACTCCATGGTTTTGACATCGTGCACATCATAGACCATTTTCTGCACGATGGGGTCTTTGCGGAAATCGCTCCGGCAAGCCCTACGGCAAAAGATGACTCATCCGCACTCTCCAAACCGCCGCTCGACCTCAACAATCCCTGGGGAGCTAACTCCAATAGCCGCGAAGCCACCTGCGCTGACCATCTATCTATAGGGCGGCAACAACCGTGTTGGCGACGGTGGAGGAGTTGAGCGCGCTGCCGGAGAATTCACCCCCGCCAAAGCCTGGCCGGAAGAGAGTCAAGATCGCAGACGCAAAAAAGCGACCGTCTGCGCCAGCCCGCGACTGAAAACGCAACAGGTTAGAGAATCTGATTTGCCCAGATTTGCTGCCATTCCCAGTTCGCCCCAGGCTGAGCTACCCGCTCATGGACTGTCTCTGCTCGGTCTAAATCCTCATCCCGGGCTTCCTCAGCGTTTGATGTACTCTGCGCCACACTCATAGAGGTTCTTGTTGGGAATCGCCTTGAGGCGAACGACTTCCGCCGGAACGAATATGTTCGCCATGCCTGGCGAGTAGGGCACGGCAATTTCAATTTTGGTACCTGGGGCGAGATATTTGCGGGTCGTGAAGGAAACGCCGCCGCGCGAGACGTCGTTGATCTCCAGTACTTCGTCGTCAAAATGTTGCATGTGGCGGATACAGGCTAGGAGCTTGCAACCGATGCGATTGTGCCGGCGCTCGTTCTTGATTCGCGGCACCGGGCTGGGCTTCGCAGGCGGAGGGGGCGGTGGCAGGGAAATCTCCCGCTTTCTCTCCGTTGGTTCGTGTGCGGCCTCATTCCAGATCGTCGACTCGCGGCAACGCCTGCACGTGTGATAGATGCATCGGTTGGCGTGATAGACTTCGGTTTCAAACTCCTCCAGATAAATCACCTCGCGAAGCCGGCACTTCGAGCACTCCAGCAAAATGCGCCCCACAGCTCGTTCCGACTCGCTCAACGGAACGAAGGTGATATTCCACAGATTGATGCTGGGTTCGAGAAGCTTCACGCCGTAGACAAATCCATCGGGTTGCTTCCGTATTTGCCCGACAATTAGAGCTGGCGATTCCATACCCGTGTGCTCGACGCGAATCAAGACTTCTTCCTGGGGAGTCAGATTGCGCCGGGAGAGGATCATCGCCCCATTACGGCTCACTTTCACCGTTTGTGCTTTCTCACTGAACGCGCGGCCCTCAACATCGGAGGCGAAAAGCCGAATTTGAATGACGATCGAGACACGGTCGGTCGACCGCGGCGGGTGTGACCAGTTCTTTCCCATTCCTTTACGCCTCCAAAAAGTAAGAGAATGACCGCAGAACGCCAATCAATCCGTCCGTTGGAATCCCCTTCACCTTACTCTTGTTTGGCCGCCGGTGAGGAACGATATTTGCCCTGTTTGGCGGTTCGTCCCACGGTGGCCGACCGTGGAGTGCGGTTACTGTGGTACGGAGGATCAAACCATCAAGTCGGGAGAACTTGGACGATGCATGGAGAACGAAGAATACCCTTCCACACCAGGATCCAGCCAGCGCCCAGCGGTGGGCCAGTTGATGGCTAGGCGACTCATGCCTATCCGGTTGTTTCAGCAAACCACGATATGTTGTGGTCAGCCTTAGCTGAGCGGATTGGAGATCTCCGCCCGCTTCGGATCTGCTTATAGGTCGTGGATTTGTGCCCCGTTCCCAGACC
>Ga0326727_10015250_pt1 | contig 16554 bp, 13 predicted proteins | sample MB2enrmetagenome_FD_207643 | JGI IMG/M metagenome (GOLD analysis project Ga0326727, IMG submission 207643) | Lab enriched peat soil microbial communities from McLean, Ithaca, NY, United States - MB29MY | ecosystem: Environmental > Terrestrial > Soil > Wetlands > Peat | place: USA: New York...
GCGAGCCGTGGGGCATGCGCAAAACGCGAATGTATTGGATCTCCGGGTCGCGCGACTGGTTGTTTTCCGCCACGCACGCATGCACGCATTTGCGGCAGCCGATGCAGCGGGTCAGGTTGAGGCAATACACAAATTCCACCCCATCCATCGGCTTGTAATCGCGCACCTCCGGGCGGAGGCCGTATTGCGTCTCGACCTCGCGCGTAATTCGATCCAGCACCTTCCGCATTTCCGGCGGGGTCAATTCCTTGTAGTGCTTTTGCAAAAAGCGCTCCATGCTCGGAAAATCCCGCAGGTTCCGCAACGGAGCCAGGCTGGCGGCCAGCGCCGCCATGCCCGAAGCCAGCACGGCCGAGGTGCGCAAAAAACTCCTTCGATCCATGCCCTCATGCCCGGCAGCGCCGGACGGATGGCCATTTGGCCTTGAAACGGGTTCAGACATTAGTGTGGCTTCTCCTCTTGTCCAACCCCGGCCATGACCGGATGGAGCGCATGGGGTCGCGGGGCCGGTTTCCACGGTTGAAATTTGGGCGCATGCGGATTGTGGCAGGAGGTGCAAACCTTGCGATCAATGGGACCGAGCGCCCGGTCCCAGTACCCGCTCGTGCGTCCATGCACGCCGGCTTCCCAATCACGATACGTCGGGCCGTGGCAACTGCCGCACAGTTGCGGACTTTCCGTGATCTTCAGTTCCCGGCCATCACGCGTTTGGAGCGTTTCCAGGTTGGTTTCGTTGTGGCAATTAAAACAGTTGTTGTTTCGGTTGTTGCGGCCATGCGCCATCACCAAATCCCCGTGCTCTTTGGGTAAAATGATTTTTTCGCTGGCATCGAATGTCAGTTTGACCGGCGTCGCTTTATCGTGACAGATGTAGCACTCCAGGCCGGAAGTGTCGCCGCCGGATCGAACCAAATCGGCGGCGGAGAGCCGGGCCGTCGCGGTGCTCAGGAAGTTCGTATCCACCAGCGGGATGGAGGGCCGTTTGACCGGATGACTCCACAAATCCCGCGCAAACACCACCGCCAGACCGACAAATGCCAGCGTCAACCCCCTCAAAACCAAAGCCGTTTTAGCGGAATCCCTCATGGCATTTGTTGGCCTTTGTGGCCTGGCGCGAGAGCACTCAGCCCTCGCGCCGGACTTGGCCGGGTGCGTTCGCAACCGCAGCCACAGCAAAACTCACAGACTACGATTTGAACGCTCGTACCTTGGCGACGAGCGCCTTGATGTCGTCGTCGGACAAGCCTTCCGCCGCCTTCATTTTTGTCTTGTCGCCATCCTTGATCCCTTCCTTGATGGCTTTGAATGCCTGGTCATCGGTGAAGGACGCCTGGTATTTGGCATCGGTCATGTCCTTGATGTCCATTTTCTTGCCCATCTTGGTATCGCCCTTGCCGTCCGCGCCGTGGCATTTCTGACAGCTCTTCTCCCATATTCCGGCCACGTCGGTAGCCGAAGCCACCGCCGTTGTCGCGGCCAGGGCAAGGACTGCCAGATGTAGTTTCGTTGCTTTCATAGGTCGTTATCTGATGTTTTGTTTATGTTATTTCCCGTCGCCATTCGTATGCCGCATGGCGAAATTCTCGACTTCCCCGGAATTGGGAATTACTGGACATTTCTTGTCGCGTCAACCACAGTATATGCAAATCCTCAAAACCGATACCGCATGCTGGCCTGAACAAACTGCGCGCTGTTGTTCCGGTTCCCCCCATAACTGACCTCGTCGTAGAGGAAAAACCCGTACCTCAAGGAAAGCCGCATGTTTTTGCTGATCCGCCGCGTCAATGCCGCCGTAATGGAGTGCTCTTCCTCGCCAACGCCAAGCGGCAGGCCCGCCACGGAGTTATTCACGTAGTTGTCCGCCAGATAATAGAAGTAACTCAAATTCAGGTCGGTCTTGTTGTCCACGATCAGCATCGACGAAAAGTTCAGGGTCCAATAGTTGTTTTGCGCGTTCAGGATCGCCTGGGTCGCATCCGATGCCGGCGTCTTGGTTTCGCTCAGCACGTAATTGAGTCCCGCCTGCAACGATAATCGGGACCAGGGCGACCAGCTCGCATCCTGTCCGATGATATGGCTGGCCATCTTGGAAGACTCCACTCCCGGCAGACCCGATATTGGATCCGGCGTGGTGCCGATGGTGGACCACTGGAATTCGTACCGGCTGACCATTGTCACCTTCTGCCACGGTCTGAGCGTCAGCCTGAAATTCCCGTCATAAGTCTCGGAATCCTGCATGATCAAATAGGCGGGGTAGTTGCCTGGCGCGCTGTTGACCACGTTGTCATAATGGTAGTCGTCGCTCTTGTAATAGCCCCCAACATCGACAGTCACGCGGCGGCTGGGATACCATCTGGCGCCCACGCTGTATTTCTGGAGAAACTGCCGGTCATCAATCACGTTGGTGACCGCCGCCAGCCCGATGCCGGCAATCGGCACCAAGCCGCCGTACTGATTCAAGTTGCCGTCCTCCTCCGTCAGGTCGGCCCGCGCGTAAAGCACCCAATTGGTGAAGCCGTTATAGGTCGCGTCCAGACGCTGGCGCACATCCGTGTACGCGCGCTCGCTATTCTGCGTAAATGCCGTCGGCGCAAAATTTGCCAATGTTTCCGTTCCCCGTGACTCCGCATTCCAATCCTCCTCCTCCACGCGGACGGAGGGAACGATGGTCAGGTGGGGCGCCGGCTTGTAAAAGAGGTTCAAGTCTCCCACATAATCGTGCATGTGCGTTGCGCCGCTCAAGTCATAGTAGCCCGAACCATAGAGCGGATTGGGCGTATAACCGATGCCAAAGTCCGTTCCATAAATTCGGCTTCCAAAAACGTTGTTGTCCAGGTCCGAGTAGGAAAAGCCGGACGACATCATCAGATTTGTCTTAATCCATGTTTCTGAAAACGTGTGGAAGCCCAGCAAGTCATACGAGGTGCCCTCGCGGTCAGTGATGTTCTGCTGCACCGGTTCGCCGGGGAATTGCGTGATGTTCAAGCCGTCGTCCATCCTTCCTGTCTCATAACGAAACCCCGCTCCCAAATCGGTCTCCTTGATGTGGTGCGTCAGATTCAATTCAAAGCTGTCGCTGCGCTCTTTTATCACATCGACAGTCGGGCTGATGCCGCGCACTAAAGACCCTCCGTCTGGATGCGTCAGACCCCACTCGGTCGATCCTTCCTCCCCGTCGCGCGTCCTATGGGTGTACTTGAACGTCACCTGCGGCTTGTTCTCCAGTGTCAATCCTCCCTCGATGCTAAACTCTCCGTTATCCAGCCCCACCGCGTCTTTCGACACCGGGTAGTAGGCGCCCGACCCTGCATAAAATCCGCCATCTCCGTCGCTCCAATACCGGAATTGAGTGTAGGACAACCGCAAGTAACCCACCTTTTCCTTCGCGATGCCCAGGCGCAACTTGTAATCGCCCTCGTTGAACAGCGCCCGCCCGTCCACGGTGACGGTGGTGCTATTGCTCAGGCTTTGCTCGTAGTGCATGTCCTCGATCCCGCCAAAGGCGTTGCCGGACTTTTGCTGCTCCTGCTCAAGCTGCCCATTGTGGCCGCTGGCAATGAACCCCCCCGTTGTAAGGTCTATCCAATTGGTATAGGAAACGTTGCCGCCCTCGAATATTTCCTGCGGTGTCAGCGGCTTTTCGGCGCTTGCCGCCGGCGCATTCGTATCCGCCGCCAGCACGGCCGATGTTCCCATCCACAGCCCGAGCAAGGACGCCCAACACCGCGGCGCTTTTTCATTCCAGGTTGGCCTGCTTGATTTCATGGTTTTCAAGTCCGTCATTAGAATCGCAAGGTTGGACTGACGCGGGATCCATGAACGGCTTCATGGCAGCCCGCCGTCCAGCAGGTGCCTTGTTGCAGGCGCAAGGTGTGGTCCGAACCGCCAATAAGAATCTCCCCGCCGCTGATCTGCTGGAAGTGGCACTTGAAACACAGGTTGGAGTCCCGAACTGTCAATAATTTTGCATTGATCGACCCGTGTGGCGTGTGGCAGACGGTGCAACCTTCCCGCAGCGCCTCATGTTCAAAAACATACGGCCCCCGTTCCGCCGGATGGCACCGGATGCAGTTGTCATTTGCGGACAGCAGCGAAGTCCCCCCGCCGGTGAGAATCGATCCCTTATGCGGCGGGTGGCAAACCGTGCAGGTCATTCTCCCCTCGGGCACCGGATGGTGACTGGGCAAACCAAACTGGCCTCGCACGTCGGTATGACATTGAAAGCACGCCGTTTCGGTCGCGCGCCACGGCAACGCCGCCTCGCGCGCGCCAAAACTGTCCGTCGGCTCCCGTCCCGCGGTGAAACTAAAAGGCGGTTTCACGTCGCCGCCGGAATCGGAGTGAAGGCTGCACGGGCCGTGGCAGGATTCGCACCCCGCGTTGATGCCATTGGTCCCCTGCGCGATGAGCCGGGCGTGGTCGGCCGTCGCAAATTCACGGTAAATATCCTGGTGGCATTGTTCGCATTCCTTGGAGCCGATGTAGGTCGCGCCGGGCACGTTTGGAAGGTCCACGACCGTCCGCGTCACCGTGCCGCAGGATATGGCCACCAGAACAAGCGCCATCGCGCCCGCCGCAACCGCCACCGCGCGCCCCCACCGCCGCACCCGGTCTTCTGGCATTCTGATTTCGCGTTTTGGCATATTCTTTCGCGTTCGTGCTCTCGTCACTGGCCGATTTCGTCCTCCACCCAGTTCTCGGCGGCATTGAGCAGATCCACGGCATAGAGGGCGTTGTGAACGCCCAGGCTCCCGTCGCTGAGCACCACATACATATTAAACCGCGCTTTTTGAATATTGACAGGAATTTGCGCCTGCTCGGCTGCATCCGGGCCGGGGCCGCCGACCGACAACTGGCCGGGCGTGCTGTATTCCCAAGCCAAGTCCCCGTACTTGGCCCACAACGCTTTCACCGCCGCGTTGGTGCTGTTGGCCGCCCAATAATCCAAACCGAACTTGACCTCTTGTATTTGATCGGACACCGCTGCCTGCCAATCTTGCGCCAGAAGTTGGGGTTCAACAGGATGACATTGGAGACATAGCGCATAACTCTCCACCCTGAACGAATGACCGGTATTGGCCGGCACAGCCTGGCTGACATAGGAGGAGGTTTGCATGTGGCAGCCGGCGCATTGGTTTGTGATCAGCAACGCGTGCGACCCGGGTTGATAAGGCGCCAGCCCCGTACCCAACTCACCCACCGTTCCCAGCAGCATGTTATACTGCGATGACGGGTGCGGCGCGCTCAGCGTGTTGGTCCACGATGCCCCGGTGTCATTGTGGCATTGCCCGCAGACATTGATCGCCGGATTGTATTGGCTGGCGAACGTGCCGTTGGTTGACATGAAATAATCATTGGTCGAAGCGACCGGATAGCGGAGTTGAGCGGGATAATCGTTGGTTTGATGCGGGTCGTGGCACGTCGCGCACACGATTCCGACATCGGCGTCTCCGGTGGGCAAGGTGGCGCCCACAATCAAGCTGTAGCGGACCGAACCGGAATGACACCGCCCGCAACTGTTGATCTGATTTGTCGCGTTCAGACCCGCCACCACCCGCGCGTGGGCGCTGCTCTGCCATTCATCGAACGTCGGATGTCTCGCCCGCGTATGGCATCCGCCGCAGACCGTCGCCGCCAGTTCAACCTGCGGCAGGGCCGTGACGTCGCCCGGATTCGCCGGGTGGCCGGCCGCCGGCCCGTGGCAATTCTCGCATTGCACTCCACCCAGCTTCGGCGTCTTGGTTTCATTCACGAATCCCGTCGGCAACCCCAGCCCGACGGTGTGGCATACCAGGCAGCGATCGTTCGTCGCACCGCCATCCGCCACAAACAACGCGTTGGTCAGCGCCTTCGAGTGCGGGGTCTGCGCCACCGTATCGACAATGCTGGCGTGGCAGTCGGCGCAGGCCGCTGCTCCGTCGTATTGCGGTGACGGGCCGGAGACGATGAAAAACGCGTTGGATAGAGGGACGTTGACGGTGGCTTGGCGATTCAAATTGGTGTCTTTGCCCACGGCCTGCCACTTGGAAGAGTGCAAGCTGGGTTTTTCAAAGAGTTGGTAGTACCCTGACGGGCCGTCCCAGGTGATGCTCAAGCCGTTGGACGCCCGCGCCACCCCTGTCACCACCGGTAATCCAGGCATTCCGCCCGGCACCGCGATGCTCAGATGTTGCACGTTCTGTGCGTTGGCGGCGAAGGAGGTCACCAGCAGCAGCCCGACGACATTGACCAACAGGAGCGCCTTCGTCCTCTTTGGAATTCGCCAATTCCGGCAGGGTGTCAAAGGCATAGGCCTCCCATTGCCGTGTCAGTGGGCCGCTCCTTTGAGCTGTTCCAACGCCTCCACTTGCGCCCTGGAGTTAAAGGCGATTTCTCCGAGCTTCGCCTCCCGTTCCTTTTGAACTTGTCGAAGCTCCTTCAACGCGGCCGCCTCTTCCGCGCTGGATTGGCTGTTGTGCGCCTGGATAAAACGTTCCTCTGCTTGCGTGATCTTGGCCTGCATCTCCCAGGCAGTCTTCTCGACCTGAGTTATTGACGCGGCCCGCAACATACGCGTGCCTTCCTCCACCGAGACGGAATCGAGGTTTGGAATGGCGCGCCGGACTGCTTCGAGCGACGCCGCATCGGCCTTCCTGGCCGCTGGCCGCGGCCGCGGATCAGCAGCGTCAACCCCCGCAATGGCGCGGCTGATGTCCGATTCCAGCGCCTGCTCCCATTCCGGCGCCAGCGAAGGAAGCGATTGCTTTTGGCTGCCGCTTACAATCGCAACGCCAAGAAAGGAGGCATCCCCCTTGTCCAGATTGAATGCCCTGATGCCATCGGCGGTCGCGGCATCGTCCGCCGCATCTGAAACCGCATTGACACGCGTCACCTTGATCTTGCCGCCCCCCTGCCTCTCGTATTGCGAGAGCAGTTGGTCCACGCGCGAGGAAAAGCCCACCGTGCTCTCACCGACAATGGCCGGATTGAGCAATGAATAGAACCGGATTTCCACAGGTGAACTCAGGCGCTGGAGAATCGTCTTGGTCGCCTCGGACAGCGCCCGCGGTCCGGCACTCTCCGCTGCCGGGCCTGGCGAGGGCGCGCGCAGAAACCACGCCATGCTCACCGCAATCCCAGCCGCGAACAAGGCCAGCCCCATAACCATGCCGCGAACGCCTGCGGCCGGGCCTGGGCGCCGTTTCTCCATCTCGCCGCGATTGTCCCCCGATGATCCGTTCATAGGACTTCCTTCTCGCTCTTTTTTCTTCGGCGGCTGGCATTGCCGCCAGCCGCCATCGTTCTTAGCCAATCAAACCGCGGTCAGGGGTTAGGGACCACGGCCACACGGAAGAACTGTTGTACATTGTCCCGCGTCGGCGTCAAGTAGCTAAATGAGGCGGTGTTGGTCGCGACTATCGGGCCGCCGATATTTTGCCATCCCTGGCTCAGCGCGGTGGCTTCCTGGATTTGATAGGCCGTGCCCGCCACGGTGTCAAAGCTGATCTCCGCGGCCGTGTAGATTTGGATGGTATTGGTGCCGCCGCCGAGGTTTCCGGCGCCATTGGCATACACAACTCCGCCAGGGACTTGAATCCCGGCGACAAGCGGATCCAGCCCCAGCGAGTATTTCAACCAGTTCGGAATGCCGTCGCCAGTCGGGTCGGCATCCGGCGCGCCCTCCGCATTGGTTGTCGAGCCGAAGTACGTGATCTCCCACTTGTCGGGCAATCCGCCGGCCACCGAGGTGCCTGTCAGGTCGGCGATGGAGGCCTGCAGGAGGCCGACGGCGAAGTTGGCGTTATGGACGCCCATACTGCCGTCATTACTGACAAATTGCCAGTTGTAGGCCGCGTTCAATTGCGCCGTTGTCCAGTTCGTTGTTACAGGCAGGCTCGTTTTCACTGAGCCGTCCACGACGCCACTGGCGTTGGGCAGCAAAGTGGATAGTTGGTTCAACAACTGCTGAACTTGCGTTTGAATACCCACGATGGCGCCGTTCTGGTCCGCCACCGGGAAATCGAAGGACGAAATCGGGCCGTGGCATTGAATGCAGGCCCCCGTCTGGTCCACGATATTGGTCACGCCGTTGGTGACCATCGAGTAAGACATTTCAAACGTGTGGCCGCCCGAGAGCAGAAAACCCGGATCGGTTGAGGCCAGGGTCTGCATGTGGCATCCGACGCACAGGTTGCTCACCGCATAGCGGTGGGCCGAGCTGGGGATCGCCTTGCCATAAGTGATGGCATTGGCGCCCTCAATCATGTCTCCCTGCACCCCCTCGTGCGGCCCGAAATCGCGCGAGCTGGGCGGCTCTGATGCTCCCACCCAGGTGCGAATCCCTATGGGCCAATTGGCCACGTTGTTCGACGCCCCTCCATCCCGGGCATGATGGCATTCCAGGCACAGCTCTCCCAATCCCGCGTTGGTGATGACCGTTCCGTCGCCAAGCGTCACCGACGCCAGCGTTCGGATCAGGTACGAATTGTCCATCGGCACGGTTTGTCCGTGCGGCTCGTGGCAGGTCTGGCAGCCAATCGCGGCATAAGTCGTGTTGGTCGGCGGAAATGAAATCGTGTTGGTCACTGTTGAATTCTGGATGCGGGTAATGAAGCCATAGGCGGTGTGGCATTCCACACATTGGTCGCGCCCGGCGCCGGATGGAGTGGTCGTTGTCACCGCGTGCTTGGAAGCGTACCATTGAGTTCCGTCGGCGTGTGTCGGCGGGTCGTCATGGCATTGGGTGCAATCGCCGGTGAAGACGGTCATTGTGATCTTATTGGTGTCACCAGCGCCCATGAAGTGTTCGCTGCCGGGTCCGTGGCAATTCTCGCACTGGATGTTGGCCAGGTTCTGCAAAGCCGTCGGCATGGACGCGAAATTTGTGGCGGCCAGAGTCGTCGGGAATGTCCAGTTGTTCGACAGCGCCACCGCATAAAACCCGCCGTCCAGCAAACTGGCGGCATTGGTATCGTAACCCACCGTGTGGCACTTGATGCAGGAGGAGTTGTAGTGGCTGGTCAAGGTGCCGTTGATGCCCTCGGTGAAGATCATCGCGTGGGCCGTGTTGCTCCAGTACTGGTATTCCTCGGTAACGTCAAGGGAGCCGCTGTGGCATAATTCGCACAACTGGGCGCCCTGGTACACCGCCGCGGTCACAGTGTAACTCACGGTGGCCGTTCCATTGGAAAACGTGCCGATCGTCGCGGTAACGGTATATTGTCCCGGCACGTCCGGCCGCAAGAGCGCGCGCCCCGCCACCTGGTAAACCAGTTGGTCGGCTGGCTCATAGACGCCGACATTCGTGCCAAAGGGGCTGGCAGCTATGGCCGCTTGCGATCCGATCGGCGCGTTCGTCAGCGCAAACGTAACATTGGTGATCTGGGAGGCGGGAATCGCGATGTTCGCGTCCGCCTCCAGATAAACGGGCGTGCCGATGCCAAGCGTGTTGAGTCCCCCTGAATACTCCAAGCTCGCCGGCAGCGCGTATTTGGCTATGTCGCCGGGGGTCAGGGGCCGTGCGATGAGCCGACCGTTGAGGGCTGTGACCGCGTTGGCCGTTAGGGCGGCGGCCAGAGACGTCAGGACTATTGCCATCAGGCAGCATCCCGTCCGTTGAATTGGTGAATCTTTTTTCATATTTGCGCTGTTGTTCTTATTTTGAGGTTTACCGTCATGCATGCATTTTCAGATGCCAGGGGCAAACCCCGGCTGATGGGCCTTCCTGCTGACTTGGATGAATTCGGCCGAAAATCGGCAGAAATGCCCGTGTTTTTTCTCCCCGCCGCTCCCCCCGTGCGGCTTCTCTGTCCACGCGGCCCGCTCCCGGCCCATCCGCCCTCCCGGGAATCGTCCGCTAAATTGATGTGACCTCTCGATCATGGCTTTTCACTCCGCGTAACTGGACACCGCATTGCCCAAGGCGCACTCCAGCCCCGAATCCGTCCGCGCCACGGCGGGCTTCCACCGGGGGCCGTCGAGCTTTGCCACCAGTTCCTCCACGTGTTTGTCGATGATTTCGCGGCAGCGCCTCAACTCCTGTTCGCGAAGCCGTACATTCTCCCGCACGACCGCTTCCAGGTGGTCGATGTTGTAGAGAAATACGTTCTCCACCTCCTGCACCTCCGCCGCGACGTCCCGCGGCACGGCGATGTCAATCAGAAACAACGCCCGTTGCGGCCGTGCCCGCATCACCGCTTCTACGTCCTCGCGGTCAAGAATGGTTTCCGGGCATCCCGTCGAACTGACCACTATGTCGGCCTCCCGCATCGCCGCCAGGCCGTCATCCATGTAATTGACCGCCCTGGCTCCAATCTGGCCCGCCAATTCCTGCGCGCGCTCGATCGTCCTGTTGGCCACAATGATCTCTTTCGCGCCTTTCTTGGCCAGATGTCGCACGCAGGCCTCGCCCATCTTTCCCGCGCCGATAATCATCACCGTCTTCTCGCAAAAATCCGAACCGAAGATCTTTTCCGCCAGTTGCACGGCCACGCTGCCCACGGATGTGGCGCCGCGGCCGATTTGTGTTTTGGTCCGAATCGCCTTGGCCGCCTGGAGCGCCCGTTGAAAAAGGCAATTGGTCACACGCCCGGTCGTCCGCGCCGCCTGGGCGCTCTCGTACGCGATTTTGACCTGCCCGGTAATCTCCGTTTCACCCAGCACCATCGAATCCAATCCGCTGGCCACCGAGAACAAATGCCGCGCGGCCGCATCCCCCTTATGCACATAGACATAAGGGCGTGCGTCGGCATGGTTCTTCACCAGAAAGTTAATCATCTCATCCAACCCCTCCTCCTGGCTGCTCACGCCGTAAAGTTCGACCCGGTTGCAGGTGGAAAGGATGACCACTTCGGAGAGGCCGCCCTGGATTCTCAGTTCGCACGCGGCGGCGGCCAAACGCGAGGCGGGTATGGCCAGCCCTTCGCGCAACTCGACCGGCGCGGTCTTGAAGCTGATTCCAGCGGCGAACATTATAGACGCATTTTCCCTTTTCATTGGGATGCGAGCATCGCCGGGACGGCCAGTCGCAACTACACGGCGCTTGTGAATTTGTGAACATTTATTGTGCCTTTGCATTTTCTCCTAGCCAAAAAATGACATGAAAATCGCAATCCATGTGGAGGATTGTCCGGCCCCGCCCTCTACCTTGCTCCGCGTAATGAAAGGTCCATAATGCCCTTTATCGAAATTGCCGACGCCTGCCCGGCCCCAACCGCCTGCCCGTTAAGCCGTGTCAGGGCGGGCATGGCCGTGCGCATCAAAAAACTGGCCGCGCCGCCCGAAATCACCCGGCGGTTGCGCGAAGTCGGTTTCGGTGAGCATCAAGTCATCAGACTGCTGATCCGCCAGTCCGATTTGATTTGCCAGGTCTGCAACGCCCGCCTGGCCGTCAGTGCTCGGTTGGCCCAGATGATTATCGTTGAACCGCTCCCCGCCTGAGTCACCGGCTCGGTGTAATCTCCTTAAACAGCAGCGGCCGGCGGAGCCTTCCCGCCGTCCTTTCCGCCTTGTCCCGGCTTGACTGTTGTTCCGTTGCCTCCGATTGCGTCCTCTTTGCTGGTCTCGGTGTCCAGGGGATGTTCTTCACGATACCACTCCTCGGAGACACGGCCATCCAGCGCCGCGCGATTCAATGGATAGACATCGGGATCGAAGATCACGTGGTAGAAATGCCACACCAGGATGGCCAGGCAGGCCAGAATCGCCTCGTAATAATGTATCGTCGTGGCCACATCAATGCTCCACCGCGGCAGCCAGTGTGTCGTGCCGAGCTTGAACCAGATCATAAACCCGGTCACGCCCATGATGATCGTTCCCCACACCACCGCCCAATACTCCGCCTTCTCGGCGTAACCAAATCGTCCGAATTCAGGTTTGGCCGCGCTCAATCCAGCCAAACGCCGGACATTGGCCGCCGCGTCCCGGACATCCTTTGGCCCTGGCGCCATGTCTTTGAGCAAACGCCTCCCCTCCCGCGTGGCAAGGACGTATCCAATGTGATACGCTCCCGTCAACAATAACACAATCCCCGCGATGCGATGCTCCCATCGCCGCACGCCTTCGGTGGAATCGAGCAGTCGCGCCGTCCAGGAATCCGGAAACCGCAGCGCAAACCCCGTCCACGCCAGAAAGATAAAGCTTATTGCCAGCACCGCATGTTGCGCGCGTTGCGAAAAATCCATCCGCACTCGCGTCCGCTGTTCCCGCCGCGCCCGCGCCGCCGCCTTGCGCCCAAAGATCAGCGCGTTATGCGCGGCCATCAGCCCGATGACCCCAAAGATCATCGCCAGGTAGGCTTTGCGCACCCACCAGTTGATCTTTTCCCCCACCTCGGCCCCCGCCCCCGCCGACGCCGCGTCCACGTGAATTTTCCCTTCCGCAAACTTCGCGTCGGCGCCCGGATGACATTGGCCGCAGGTCGCCGCCAGGTTGTCTTTGTAAACCATCGAGCGCGGGTCCGACGAGGGCAGGATTCTATGCGCACCGTGGCAACTGCCGCAGTTGGCGGCCCGCGTTGATCCGTACTGCGCCGCCAATCCGTGGTAGCTTTCAAAAAATGTTTTCACGCGGTCGGACGGAAGGTTGTATTTGGTGTTGAGCCGTTCCGACGCATGGCACCGGCTGCAAACCTGCTGCGAAATCTCCAGCGGCGATTTCCCTTTCAGTGCCTGGATGTTATGTTCGGAGTGGCAGTCCGTGCAGGTCGGCGCGTCCCGCCGTCCCGCGGCCAGCGCCTGGCCATGAACGCTTTCGGTCACCTCCCGCGCCTCGTCCCCGTGGCATTGGCCGCACGTCTTGGCGAGTTTTAAATAATACAACGGCGACGCCGGCAATGTGGCCGGCAGCACTCCATGCGTGCCGTGGCAATCCACGCATTCGGGCGCCGCATGGGCGCCGATTCGGCGTCCCTCGCGCTCGGCCGCCCCGTGGACGCTGGCATCGTAGGAGAGCGATTGTTTGGCATGACAGCTTGAACAATTGACGGGACGGGCCGCCACGTTGTCGTCGGGATGCTTGGAGGTCAGGTCGCCGTGGCAACCGGCGCAGGATGTCGTCTTGTGAGCCGATGCGCCCACCACCCCCGCATCGACGTATAATGATCGCACCGCCCCGGCGGCATTTGTGGATGTGAGCGTTTTATCGCTGTGACATTCCAGGCAGTCGCTGTTTTTGATTTCGCCCATTGAACCGGTGGCGGCCAGAAGTCCCGCCCAGACCGTCAGCGCCGCTCCAATGCCCCGGCCCTGGATTTTTCTTCTTGTCTTCAATGTGCCAATCGCGACGCCATGGCGTAAATGATCAAGACCAGCAAGATGACGCCCGCGCCGAAAAACAGGTAACCGAACGAGCGCGCTATCCCCTTCCACCGTTCCCATTCGTCTTTAATCCGCAATTCCTCCAGGCCTCCTCCGGCCAGCAGCCGGTCATACCACCGTTTCCGTTCGTGCCGCAGTTCGGTCTTGGAGATGCGCCCGGAGAAAATCACCGTGTCCATGGGAAACTTCTCCAGTCGGAAATGAGTATTGAAGAAGTGAATCGTGAAGATGAAGCCCGCCGCCAAAAGGGCTTCGTCGGAATGGACGATCAGCGCGATATTGATCACCCAGCCCGGCAGGAAATGAGTGAAAAAGAGCGGAAACCACATGATCAGGCCGGAGACGCCGATCGCAAAGACGCCCCAGAAAACGGCAAAGTAATCGAACTTCTCCCAATAGGTCCACCGGTCAAATTCCGGCTTCGGTCCTTTGCCAAAGAACCATTTCTGGTGCGCTATGAAATCCTTCCAGTCCTGCCACGTCGGAATCATCGAGTCCGGTCCAAACAGCGCCCCCATGAGCCGCGCCCATTTCCCGCGCCACCCGGAGCAGCCGCCAAGCTCCCCCCTGAATTGCCATGCTTTGACCGCCAGTTTGGTCAGATGCAGGCCGAAATAAAGGAACGTGATCACCGCGCCAAAGTGGTGCAGCGTGCGCGCCACCTCCGCCCCACCCAGAAATGCAAAGATCACTTTGGCCCAATCGGTGTAATAGAACTTCAGCGGCATGCCCGTGACGACCAATAGCAGAAAGCTGGTGACCACCAGGAAATGCAAAAACCGCTCGTACGGCGGAAACCGCGTGAACCATTCGTCGCCCCGTTGCGTTTGCACCTTCGCCTCACGGAACGTCTTTGAATCGTGCAGATATAGATAGCCGGAGCGAAACAGCCACAAGGCGGTGTGCCCGCCAAAAAACGCGAAAACCCCGATCAGCAACGACGTCATCGCCACGAACGTCCAGTGCAACTGCGGGTAATGCTTCCCGTCCAGCGGATTCGCATGGGGAACGTAGGCCGTAAAACTCCGCGTCGCCCCAGGATGGCATTTCTGACACGTCCCCACGATGTTCGCCGCCGACAGGTGGGATGCCGGATTGGACGGCGGCTGCACGTCGTGATACCCGTGGCAGTCGTAACACGCCGCCACCTCCGACGCCACGTTCGGCCGGCCCAGCGCCATCGCTTTGCCGTGATACGTTTCCCTGTAGTATGTCAGCCGGTCATGGTGGCAGCGCCCGCAACGCTCGTCGCTCAGCGCCTTGAAGTTGCTCTCCGCGGGCGATTCGATCTGATGCGCTGAATGGCAGTCGGTGCATACGGGACCGGATTGGTCGCCTTTGGCCAGGATTTGACCGTGTATGCTGGCGCTGTAGGTCTTTTCGATGCCCAGATGGCATTTCCCGCAAGTGGCCGCGATGTTGGCATGGTTCACCGGCGAACTCCGGTCCACGCTACGCTTGATATTGTGGACCCCGTGACAATCGTTGCACGAAGGCGCCAGTATCAATCCCATCTGCAACAGCGCCCGCCCATGTATGCTGTCGGTATATTGCGAGGCCACCAGCGGATACTTCATCCGATACTCGGCGCTGATGCCGGGGTTGCTGTGGCACCGCGCGCACGTCCGCGGCAGGTTCAGTTTGAAAACCGGCGATTGCGCGTCAGTGACCGGCATGATGTCATGCGACCCGTGGCAATCGGCGCAACCCGCCGCCGCCGACGCCCCCATTGCTTTGCTCATCCCATGTATGCTGGTGGCGTATTGCGCCCCCGCATCCTGGTGGCTGGATTTGCCGTCGTGGCAATTGACACATTGCGCCGCCGGCGGATGGCTCGGATGCACCATTTCTTTGATGCCAGCGTGGCAATCGGTGCAATTCAACTTCGCGTGAACCGATTTCGCAAAAACGTTGGTCGGAAACACCCCCATCGGGATTGTCTTGCCACCCACCGTGCGCGACGTCGTCGGATCACTGTGGCAGTCCAGGCAATCCTGGTTGGATATTCCTTGAGCTTCCGCGGCGCCGGCTCGGCTTAAAAAGAGAGCAAGGAGCACAACGGCCGCCATTCTGGATGCTCCCTCCGCTCTACCGGCCCCGGACATGACGGCCGCGCCAGCCCGCCCGCTCCAACGGCCAAATGCGGACGTTGGATACGGGCTTGAATCTGGCGCGGCTGAGTTCACGTGGCTCTTACTTCTTAAACGACCGCATGTAGGCAATCAGCGATTTGATCTGATCGTCAGTCAATCCCTCCGCCGGTTTCATCAGGGTCTTGTCATCCTGTTTAAGCCCCTCTTTGATGGCTTTGGTCGCGGCCTCGTCCGTCACCGCGTCTTGCACCTTCGCGTCGGTATAATCCTTCGCGCCCAGTTTCTTGCCCATTTTCGTGTCCCCTTTGCCGTCTGCGCCGTGGCATTTTGCGCAATCCTTCTCATAGAGCGCCTTGCCGTCATCGGCTTGCGCTGACGCGGCCATCAGCGCACAAACCGCGGCCGCAACTGTTATCGTCTTGTTCATATTTCCTCCTGGAGTCCGCAGTGGCTTGGTTTCCGGCGGCGAACTCCGTTTCGCCGGATAGCGTTAAGCCGGGCTGGCGATCGTAATCCGCCCCTTCATAACTGCCCGCAACATGGCCGACGGGCTATCCCGCGACTACACAGTCATTGTCAATGAGTGAACATTTATTGCACAGTGCCCATTTTGCATGACCAAAAAATGGCGTGAAAAGCGCAACTTAAGTGGAGGAATGTCCCACCCTCCATTTTACCTTACTCCACGTTTTAAGAGAACGATGAACTTCAATCCACAGTCCTTTCTTGGCCTTGGCGGCGCTGGCGTTCGGCCGGCCTCCTTGCCCCACGCCATGAGCTTCAGCCCGTTCCTTTTCCTGGCCGTTTTCGCCTTGCTGGCCCTCATTTTTGCCCTGTCCCCGCTGGCCATCGCCTGGCTCTGGGCGCGGGCGTTTTCACCGCGCAGATCCGGGCCCGTCAAAAACGCCACCTACGAGTGCGGTCTTGAAGCCCGCTCCACAGGCTGGGTTCAGTTCCAGCCGGAGTACTATCTCTACGGCATTATCTTCCTCATCTTTGATGTTGAATCCATTTTCCTCCTGCCTTTTGCGGCCGCTTTCAAGGGCCTCCCGCTTGGCGCCTGCGTGGCCATGCTGATTTTCATCCTCCTGCTGGCCGAAGGTCTGGTTTGGGTTTGGGCCAAAGGCCTGTTGGCCTGGAAATAACAATGATACCCTTGTGATCGA
>Ga0326727_10015251_pt1 | contig 16553 bp, 14 predicted proteins | sample MB2enrmetagenome_FD_207643 | JGI IMG/M metagenome (GOLD analysis project Ga0326727, IMG submission 207643) | Lab enriched peat soil microbial communities from McLean, Ithaca, NY, United States - MB29MY | ecosystem: Environmental > Terrestrial > Soil > Wetlands > Peat | place: USA: New York...
AATGAGACAATGGCGGCAGCAGCTATAAGATATTTTTTCATGCTTTTCCTCCTCAAGCGAGCGCCAACCGCGCTCTCGTATCTTATGTCGCGGTCCCATTCCTGGACCGTTATTCCCCCGAGGCGATTTTGCTCACCGGTAGACCGGCGAAATGTCTCCCCCAAAGGTCCGCCGCCGCGCCCCAGCGCGCGTCGAAAACCCGGGGGTTTCGCCCTGCCCCGATCATGGCTACAATGGAACGAAATTGTCAATCATATGCGTCGGGATTTTTTTGCGAACGTAACGATTAGAGAGGGGCCCGAGCTAATGGGTGAAGAAGAAACTGGGGACGCGCCCCGAATCCGAACCATGGAGGAATTTTCGGCCGCAAGCGGCATATCGCGGCCGACCCTGTCGCGCTTTTTCAACGATCCGCACAGCGTGCGCCAAGCGTCTCGAATCAAGATCGAAGAGGCGATGGAGCGGTTCGGCTATCGGCCCAATCTGTTCGCGCTGAATTTCAATCGTCGTAAACCCAAAACGCTGGGGATCGTCGTCCCGTCGTTGATCGACCCGTTCTACGCGAGTCTCGTACAGCGGATCGAACGGCAGGCGTTGTCGGCCGGGTACTGGACCGTCGTTCAGAACAGCCAAGGCGAACCAGAGCAAGAAGCGGAGGCGGTTGCGACGCTGATATCGCTCAAAGTGGCGGGCGCGATCGCCATCCCGCTCGGTTATGCTTCGCGCGACGGCCTGTTTAAACAGATGGCCAACTTCATGCCTCTCGTTTTCTTGGATGCGCGCGTGGACGCGGCGGGCGTTTTCGTCGGCACCGACAATCGTCAAAGCATGGGTCTGATCGTCGACTACCTGCTCCGATCGGGCAGCCCTCCGAGCTATTTCGACATGCCGGACGTCAATCAGAATGCTCGAGAACGCCGCCAAGGTTACGAAGCCGCCATGCAAGAGCGTGGCGCTGAACCGAGGATATTCCCGCTCCACACCCGCGACTGGGACTTTGAGCGAGTCGCCTTCGAAGAAACCGGCCGATTGCTCAAGACGGGCGCATCCTTGGGCGGCACCATTCTGTGCGCCAACGATCGAATTGCGTTTGGCGTCATGGCCGCCGCGTGCGAGGCGGGCCTGGCGATCGGTCGACTGTCCGGCATCCGCGTCGCAGGCCACGACGATCACCCGTTGAGCCAGTATACGTGTCCGCCTTTGACAACCGTGGCGCAAGACGTGGAGCGGCTGGCGACAGCGAGCCTCGAAAGGCTCATGCAAAGAATCTCCGAAGGCGCCAACGTCGACGAGAGCCTTTGGCTCGAAGCGAAATTGATTATGCGCGCCTCGGCGTAGCCTTCCGCGCAGTAGGAGCGTCGGAGGCGCACGCGCGCCGCGTCGTCCCGCAAACGATGGAAGGACCCAGTCCTGTGACTGAACTCCTAAATTCCGTAGCCTAGTACGTCCTGGTCGGGATGAACGAAACTGATTTTCTCGAGCGTCTAGTCGATCAGGAGAATCCGCCCCAACCCTCCGCCGCAAGCGGGAGAGGGCGCGAAGGCGCCGCCGCTAATCCCTTCTCCCGCTTGCGAAAGAAAGCGGCGCGAAGCGCCGGATGAGGGCGTCGGTCGATTCCGGCAAACTGCGGAGCGCTCTGGCCGTCGCGCCGGGCGCGCGTAACGGGGCGCGCGATCGGCGGCGCCGGCCTCCTCGAGATGGCGCGCCGCCGCCCGCGAGGCCGGCGCCGTTTACCTGACCTCAATCAAACCGGAGCTTAACTTGCCGGCTGCGAACGCGCTTCGCGACGCCGGCGCGCCGCGGCTCATCCGAGGCTCACATGCGAGTCCTTCTCGTCGACGACAGCCGAAGCAGCTTGGCCCAGCTGACGCGGATGCTGGAGGAGTGCGCCGACGTCGAAACCGAGGCGTTCCTCGACCCCGAGGTCGCGCTGGCGCGCGCGTCCGAGGAGCGCTTCGATCTGGCGATCGTCGACCACATCATGCCGGAGCTCGACGGCGTCGACTTCATCGCCTTGATGCGGCGCACGCCGTCGCACGACCAGATCCCGATGATCATGCTGACGGCGAGCGAAGCGGACGAGGTGAAGATCCACGCCCTCGAGGCGGGCGCGACCGACTTCCTCAGCAAGTCGCTGCGCCGCCTCGAATTGTCGATTCGTCTGCGCAACATCGTCGAGCTCGCCCGAGCGCTGCGCCGGCTCGACGATCACGTCGCCTCGCAGGCGCGAGAAATCGAGGCCGCGACCGAGGCCCTGCTGCTCCGCGAGGAGGAAATGGTGTTCCGCCTGTCGAAGGCGCTTGAATACCGCGACAACGACACCAACGACCACACTTACCGCGTCGCGATTTACAGCCGTCTGATCGCCGAGCGGCTCGGGCTGCCGCCGCGCGCCTGCCGCGGCGTGTTTCTCGCCTCGCCGTTGCACGACATCGGCAAGGTCGCGATTCCCGACCGGATCCTGTTGAAGCCGGGCGCGCTCGACCCCGAGGAGCGCGAGATCATCAAGACCCACGCCACCGTCGGCGCGAAGATTCTCTCCGGCAGTCATTCGGAGCTGATTGCGCTCGCGGCGAAGATCGCCGAATGCCATCACGAGCGTTGGGACGGCGCCGGCTATCCCAACGGCCTCGCCCGCGAGGCGATCCCGCTTTCGGCGCGGATCGTGGCGGTGGCCGACGTGTTCGACGCGCTGACGACCGAGCGTCCGTACAAGAATGCGCTGCCGCTCGAAGAGGCGCTCGGCGTGATGCGGGCCGAGCGCGGACGCCATTTCGACCCCGCCTGTCTCGACGTCTTCGTCGACGCGGTCGCCGAGCTGTCGGGCGAGCCGCCGTCGCTCGAGACGCTGCGGCGGCGGCTCGACGAGCAGTTCGCCGGCGGCGCGGCCGCGCAGGCGAGCGAGCCGCGGCGGCTCGCCGTCGCCTGACGAATCGCTTGGAATTGACCGCCGTCCATAGCACTATGCGCGCGTGAGTCGGCCGCCGTCGAATGTCGGCGCCAGGCGGCGTTCCCGGCGTTCCGCGTCAACCGCTGCAGGCCGATGACTGCGCGCGTGATCGCCGTCGCCAACCGCAAGGGAGGCGTCGGCAAAACGACCACCGTGGTGAACGTGGCCGCCGAGCTTGGCAGCCGCGGCAGACGCGTGCTGGTGGTCGACCTCGACACGCAGGGCCACGCGAGCCTCGGCCTCGGCGTCGTCGCCCGGCGCGCCGAACCGGGCGTGCACGGCGTATTCCGCGATCCGCCGCTCGACCTCGCCTCCGTTATCCGCGTCAGCGACGTCGGCGGCGTCGACGTGCTGCCGCCCGAGATCGATTTCGAGATTCACGATTCGATCAACGATCCGCTGCGCCTGGCGCGCGCGCTGGCGCCGCTCGCCGACCGTTACGATGACGTGATGATCGACACCTCGCCGGCGATCGACGTCGAAATGGTGGCGGCGCTCGCCGCCGCCGACCGGCTGCTGATCCCGACGCAATTGCACCATCTCGCCTACGAGGGCGTGGCGCGGTTCTCGAAGATCCTGTTGAAGGTCGCGACGCTGCTCAACCGCCACCTCGCCGATTTCGCGGTGGTCCCGGTGCAGATGGACATGCGGATGAACCTGCAGCGTCTCGTGCTGGTCAAGCTGCTCAACGAGTTTGGCCGGGCGCGGATCTTTCGCGGCATCCGCGTCGACGTGGCGCTAGCGGAGTCGTTCGGATCGGGCACGGCGGTCCGCTACTACCGCCCGCACTCGCGCGGCGCCGCCGATTACGCATTTCTCACTGACGATATTCTCAACTTCTGGCCGGCCTGACGGCGGCCCGCGCCGTTCAAAACAGGACGGCCTCGGCGGCGCTGTCGTTCGCGCGCCGCGAGGCCCGGGCGGGCGCTTCGTCCCCCGCCTGGCCGGTGAACGCGTCGTGGACGCGCCGTTCGCTGGCCATCGAGTAGGCGGGGCGCAGCAGCTGGTCAAGCAGCGGATCGATCTCCGGCGACCGGCCTTCGGCGCCGCCGAGGCGCGCGGCGAGCCCGGCGAGCGCGCCGGCCGCGGATTTCAAGATCGGTCCGATGTCGTCGTCGGCCCTGAGCGTCGCGACCGCGCGGCCGACCAGCGCGCCCACCTCGTCGGCCTCGCGCCCGAGTCGATCGAGCGCCGTCGTCATCCGTTTGGCGTTGGCGCCGAACGCGTCGATCGCGGCGCTCATGCGCGCGTCGAGCGTCGCCAGCCGCTCGGAATCGAGGCCGCGCCCGACTTCGCCGAAGCGCTCGGCGCAGACGGCGACCTCCTTCAGCACGGGTGGCAGCGCCTTGATGCCGTTGACGATCTCGGTGCTGTAGCCGCGCAGCTCCTGCGCGATGACGCTGAACCCCTTGCCGCATTCGCCGAGCCGGGTCGACTTCAATAGAGCGTTCGTGCCGATGACGGTGACGTCGCCGACGATCTCGGATAGGCCGAGGGTGCGCTCTTGCAGATCGGCCATCGTCGCGGCGACCGCGGCGGTCGCCCGATCGACCACGCCGCGCGCGCGCCGGCACTCGGCGACGATCGACCGGGCCGCGGCGAGCTTGCGCTCCAGCGACCCAAGCCGGCTGCCGTCTTCCGAATTGGTCGCGCCGAACAGCGTGCGGCCGCGCTGCGCGAGGGCGCCGCTCTGTTCGGCGAGGTCGCCGAGCGAGGCGGAGATCGTCGCCCTTTCGCGCGTGAACTCGTCGAGCGTCGCGCCGAGCTGACGCGCTTGCAGGCGGCAGAGCCGCGCAATGACGCGCTCGCCGGGGAGCGCGGCGAGCAGGGCCGGGACCCGCCCCGCGAGGCAGTCCGCCGCCATGGCGAGCGCCGCGCGCACGTGCTCGACGCGCTGGCGCGTGCTGTCGCCGATCTGCAAGGCGACGACGCATTGGCCGATCCGCTCGCCGATCTGGCGCGACGATGCGCCGATCTCGCGCAGCGCGGCGAGCGTTCGGCGCCGCAGCTCCGCCACCGCGCCGAGGCTTTCGGCGATCTCCGACGAGATCGACCTGAGGCCGTCCTGATGACGTTGCAGGAACTGCGTCTGCGCCTCGCACGAGGAGCGCAACAACGCGTCGAGCTTGGCGTATGTCGCTTGATACTCGTCGAGCGCGCCGCGCGCTCGCCCGGCCAGCTGTTGCACGCCATCGCCGAAGGCGGTCAAGTCATTCATGATCTGGCTCAGCGGCGCGGCTTCGATCTTCATGCTGAACACCAGCGAGGAGATGGTGCGCATGCAGACTTGCAAGCTCGAAACCTGCGCGCCGACCGACTGGTTCAGGTCGACGAGATCGACCAGCGCGCGGCTTTCCTCGTTCAGCTCGTCGGCGGCGCGCGTAAGCTCGCCAGCGATGCGGTCGAGATCGGCGGCGGCGGCGCCCATCTCTTCGCTCTCGAGCGAATGCGACAGCGTCTCGAACAGGGCCGTGACCTCGTTGAGGCCGGGCAGCGCCTCGCTGAGGCGCGCTCCGACTTCGACGCAGGCGCGCTCGATCGGCGAGCCGGTCTCGCCGATCGCGCTGGCGCAATCGCGGACCTCGGCCGCCAGGGGATGAACGCTGGTCTTCGTCATCGGTCGGCTCCCGGCCGCGCGTCAGGGCTGGCTTCGCGCCCGGAACTTCATGATTTCGGAGGCGATGGCCGAAAGCGGCGCGGTTTTGTCGGCCGCCCCTAGCGCGATCGCCTCCTTCGGCATGCCGAAGACGACGCAGGTCTCCTCGTTTTGCGCCAACGTCGCCGCGCCCGCCTTCTTCATTTCCAAGAGCCCCTTGGCGCCGTCGTCGCCCATGCCGGTCATGATCACGCCGAGCGCGTTGGAGCCGGCGTATTGCGCGGCGGAGCGGAACAGCACGTCGACCGAGGGACGGTGGCGCGAGACCAGCGGGCCGTCGCGGACGCCGACGTGATAGCGCGCGCCGCTGCGCTGCAAGAGCAGATGGTGATTGCCCGGCGCGATCAGCGCCCGGCCGGCGATCACCTGGTCGCCGTCCTCGGCCTCCTTGACGTCGATCTGGCAGAGCCCGTCGAGGCGCTTGGCGAAGGCCGCGGTGAATTTCTCCGGCATGTGCTGCACGATCACCACGCCGGGGCTGTCGGGCGGCAGCGCCACCAGCACCTCGCGCAGCGATTCGGTGCCGCCGGTGGAGGCGCCGATGCAGACCACCTGGTCGGTCGTGCGCGTCAGCGAGCGCAGCGCGCGCGGCGGCGGCATGATGACGTCGGCGGTGAGCTTCTTCTCCGTCTCGCGGGGGAAGTGGGAGCGCTTGCGCAGCGACGCGCGCGCGGCCGCCCGCACCGCGTCGGTGATGCGGATCTGCGATTCAGTGAGGAACCGCCTGGTGTCGATGCGCGGCTTGGGGATCACCTCGACCGCGCCGGCCTCCAGCGCGTCGAACAGCACGTCCGACCCCGGCTCGGCCAGCGTCGAGCACAGCACGCAAGGGATGGGCCGCTGGGCCATCAGCTTGCGCAGAAAGGTGATGCCGTCCATGCGCGGCATCTCCACGTCGAGAATGATGACGTCGGGGACCTCCTCCTGGATGCGCTGGGCGGCGACGAATGGGTCGCTCGCCGTCGCCATCACCTCGAGATCGGGCGTGGCTTCGATGATCGACGACAACGTCTGGCGCACCGAAGCCGAGTCGTCGACGATCAGCACGCGAATCTTCTTCGCCGCGGCGTTCACCCCCGACCCCCTAAACAACGCGACGGAACACGGTCGGCGCGACTTGGCGCAGCGACGGTTGATCGTTGCCGACGAGAGACTCCGAATGTCCGAGCATCAGGTATCCTCCCACGCGCAGATGCCCGCACAGCCGCCCCAAGACGGTCTCTTGCGTCGTTCTTGCGAAATATATTAGCACGTTCCGGCAGAAGATGACGTCGATGTTCGTGTCCACGGGATAGCGTTCGTCCATCAGGTTGAGCTGCTCGAAGCGAACCCGGCGCCTGAGCTCGGGCGCGATGCGGATCTCCTGTCGGCTCGCGTCGCGCGAAAACATCAGGTAGCGCTCCCTTAAGGGGGAGGGAATCGGCTCGGCGAACGCGGCCGGATAGACCGCGCGCCGCGCCTCGGCGACGACCTGGCCGCTGATGTCAGTGCCGAGCACGACGAAGGCCCGCTCGTCGAGTCCGAAAACCTCGGCCGCGACCATCGCCATCGTGTACGCCTCCGCGCCGATCGAAGCCGCCGCGCTCCACAGCTTGAGCGGGCAATCGCGGCCGCGCGGCAGCCGCATCAGCGCGGCAAAGGCGTGGTCGCGCAGAAAGACGAAATGCTGCGGCTCGCGGAAAAAGTCGGTCTTGTTGGTCGTCGCGCAGTCGACGACGTGCTGGAACTCCTCGGCCAGCCGACCTTCCTGGAAGATCGCCGTACCGTATTCCGACAGGTTGCTGAGGCCGAGCGCGCGCGCGCGCCGGCGCAGCCGGCCCTCCAGCATGGCGCGCTTGGCCGGCGGCACGCGAATGCCCGTGTGCGTTTCGACGAGCCGGGCGAGGGTCAGGAAATGTTTATCGCGCAGCCGATCATCCATGTCCACGCTAGACACGCTACGCTCTACGCTTGACACGCCACGCTCCACGCTTGACACGCGCCGCTAGGCGGCGAGAACCCGGTCGCTCGCCGCGGCGAGTCCCGCCGTGTCGATCAGCCGATCGAGGTCGAGCACGATGACGAACTTGCCGCCGTCGCGCCCGACGCCGATGACGTAATCGGCGCGCCAGCGCGAGCCGATCGACGGCGGCGGCTCGAGCGCCGCGCCGTCGAGGTCGCTGACCGCGAACACGCAATCGGCGACCAGCCCGACGCCGAGGCGCTGGCCCTCGACGGCGGCGTCGACCACGATGATGCGGGTGCGGTTGGTCGCCTCGGTCGGGACGAAGCCGAACTTGACCCTCAGATCGATCACCAACAGCCCAACGCCGCGCACGTCAATCAGGCCGAGCACATAGGGCGGCGCGTGCGGCAGCCGCGAAATCGGACGCATGTCGAGGACCTCCTGCACCCGCTCGATCGGCAACGCGAAGCGCTCCCGGTCGATGCCGAAGGTCAAATACTGCCTGGTTGCAACCATGGTCGTCGTTCCATTCACCCCGATGGCGAAGTCGGAAGGGCGCGCGCCCACGCGCCCTCCCGCGCGAAGGTCAGGCGCGGCGGAACTCCGCGTCCGTCGCGTCCTCGCCGTTCTGCATGTCCAAGGCGAAGCCCTTGCCCGCAGCCGCCGCGGCCTTCTTGGCCGGGGCGCTCTTGACCTGCGGCTTCGCGAGATGCGTGACCGCGATGCGATGCGCCTTGGCCGGCTCCTTGGCGCGCATCGCCGCCGCCTTGCCCTTGAGCTGGGACACCGCGCTGTCGACCGTCGCCTCCGCGACGACGGCGCTATTCGCGCCGCCCTCGATATTGAAATACGAGATCGTTCGCTGCAGCTGCTCGGCTTGCGCCGTCAGCTCCTCCGAAGTCGCCGAGACCTCCTCCGACGCCGAGGCGTTCTGCTGCGTCACCTGGTCGAGCTGTTGGATCGCTTGGTTGATCTGGCCGGCGCCGACGTCCTGCTCGCGGCAGGCGGCGCTGATCTCGGCCACCAGGTCGGCCGTGCGCTTGATGTCCGGCACCAAGCGGACCAGCATCGCGCCCGCTTCCTGCGCCGACTTCACCGTGTCGACCGACAGCGTGCTGATCTCCGCCGCCGCCGCCTGGCTGCGCTCGGCGAGCTTGCGCACTTCCGAAGCGACCACTGCGAAGCCGCGGCCATGCTCGCCGGCGCGCGCCGCCTCGACCGCCGCGTTGAGCGCCAAGAGGTCGGTCTGGCGGGCGATTTCCTGCACGATCATGATCTTCTCGGCGATCGTCTCCATCGCCTTGACCGCGCGCGTCACCGCCGCGCCGCTCGTCTCGGCGTCCTGCGCCGACTGGCGGGCGATCTTCTCAGTCTGGCTGGCGTTGTCGGAGTTCTGCTTCACGTTGGAGGCCATCTCCTCCATCGACGAGGAGGCTTCCTCGGTCGCCGAGGCTTGCTCGGTCGCGCCCTGCGACAATTGCTCAGCGCTGGCGGAGAGCTGCTGGCTTCCAGAGGAGACGTTCGCCACCGCGCCCAGCGTTTCGCCGACGACCTCCTTGAGTTTCATCGCCATCGAATTGAGCGACTGGACGAGGTCGCCCACTTCGTCGTTGCTCGACGACTCGGCTTTGCGCGTAAGGTCGCCGGCGGCGACGGCCGCGGCGAGGTCGACCGCGCGGCCGACGCCGCGGCTGATATTAAGCGCGATCCAAATCGCCGAACCGAGCGCGACCAAGAGCGAGAGGGCGACCGCGCCGATTAGGATCATCTTGGCCTGGCTCGCCTGCGCGCTGGCCGTCGCCACCTCTTCGTCGCTCGCCTGCTTGGCATGGACGATAAAGTCGTCCGCCGCCGCGACGGCAGCGTCCGTGGCCTCCTTGCCGTTCGTCATCGACAGAGCGGTCGCTTTGAGGGTCCCGCCCTCGGCGAGGATGTCGGTGGCGTGCGCAAGCAGTTTCATGTAGTTGTCGGTTGCGGCGATAACGTCGTTCGCCGGGATGCCGAGGGTGGCCGCCAGTGCGGCCGCTTGGCGGAGTGCCTTTGTGGCGACGTCGGCCTGTTCTTTGAGCGCGGCGACGCGTTTGTTCAGCTCCTCCTCGTCCTCGGCCACGTCAGCTCGATAAAAGGCGATCCTGACCTTCTGCCATTCGAGCTCGGCGTCCTTCAGCGCGAAGCGCGCCTTGACGCTCTCGGCGGACGTCACTGCATCGAGCTTGGCCAGCGTCGCGTCGATCGCGGCGTAAAGGGCGTTGGCAGCCGTGACAACGTCATTGGTGACATAATCGTCGGCGCGCTTGCTCGAGTTCAGCAGCGCCAAACGGTAGATATCGTCATAGGTCTTATCCGCCTTGTCGTGCGCGGCGATAAACTTGCCGACCAGCGTCTTGAATTCGCCGGTCGCTAAATCATAATTCTTGGCGGCGGCTTGGGTAATCGTCTCGTCGACTTTCTTCGCCTCATCGATGTATTGGGCGATTCCCGCGTCCGTTTTCGCAAGGATCGCGTTGTTCTGGGCGCGAGCTTCGAGCAATAGCCCCATTTTGGTGCCGTTCGCGTTGGCGACAGTCTCCGCGCGGCTCACCAAGTCTTGGCTCGTCGCGGCGAGCTCGCCGAGCTTCATGTAGGCGAGGCCGCCGGTGGCGGCGGACAGTATGATGATCGCGCCGAAGGCGCTGGCCAACTTGGCCTTGACGGTGAATCTCATCTTAGTTCCCCTCGGTGTTCAAGATTTTCGCCATGTCGGGCAGGACGATGAACTCGTCTTTCCACTTGGCGATGCCCGCGACGAATTCGGGCCGCCAGTGCATGCCGACTGGCGGCGTCTGCTGCAGCGTGGAAGCGTCGAGCTCGGTGACCTCGTAGACCTTGTCGGCGACGATCCCGATGGTGGTCGGGTCGCCGTCGAGGTCGATCTCTAGGACGATGAAGCGCGAATCGGCGGTGATCTTGGCAGGCGGCATGCCGAAGCGCAGCCTGAGGTCGGCGAGCGGGATCACCTTGCCGCGCACGTTGAGCAAGTTCGCCACATAGGACTTCGCGCCGGGCACGCGGGTGACCGGTCCGGGATCGAGGATCTCGCGCACCTGGCGCGCGTCGATGGCGAACACTTCGCCGGCGAGGCCGAGCATCAGCGCCTGTGAGGCGTATTGGGTTTCGGACATCAGGCGGCCTCCAGGTTCTTGGCTTGCAGCCGCGCCTCGCGCGCTTGGCCTGCGGCGATGAGGTGCGGCACGTCGAGGATCAGCGCCACGGCGCCGTCGCCGAGAATGGTCGCTCCGGAGAAGCTCGGCACGTCGGCGTGCAGCTTGGACAACGACTTGATCACGATCTGGTGGCTGCCGATGATCTGGTCGACCACCAGCCCGACGCGCACTTCGCCGTTGGCGACGATCACCACCTTCTGATGCGGATCGGGCTCGCCGCTGTCAGCGAACAGCTCGCGCAGGCGCAGGAAGGGCACCAGCTCGCCGCGGATGTTGAGGAAGCTGCGGCCCTTCGAGCGCGCGTCGGCGTCGGCGGGGAGCTCGACGCATTCCTCGACCGCCGTCAGCGGCACGACGTAGCAGGTCTCGGCGACGCGCACCAGCAGGCCCTCGATGATCGCCAGCGTCAGCGGCAGGCGCAGGGTGAAAGTCGCGCCCTTGCCCGGCTCGCTGGCGATGTCGATCGAGCCGCGCAGGCTCTCGATCGTGCGCCTGACCACGTCCATGCCGACGCCGCGGCCCGACAGCGCCGAGACCTCCCGCGCGGTGGAGAAGCCGGGCTGGAACAGGAGCTGTTGCAGCTCGGCCTCGGCGAGAACGGCGCCCGGCGCGACGAGGCCGCTCTCTTCGGCCTTGGCGCGGATCTTCGCCGCATCGAGCCCTTTGCCGTCGTCGGAGACGCTGATCAGCACTTCGGCCCCGGCGTGGCGGGCGACGAGGCGGATATGGCCGACCGGGTCCTTGCCCGCCGCTTTGCGCGCCTCGGCGCTCTCCAGGCCGTGGTCGGCGGCGTTGCGGATGACGTGGATCAGCGGGTCGGCGAGCCGCTCGATCATCGTCTTGTCGAGCTCGGTCTCTTCGCCCTCGGTGACGAGCTCGATCTCCTTATTGAGGTCGCGCGAGAGGTCATGGACGAGGCGGCGGAAGCGGCCGAACAGCGAGCCGATCGGCAGCATGCGCACGCCCATCACGGCGTCGCGCAACGAAGCGGCGAGCCGCTCGATCTCCTCGGCGACGCCCTTGGCGCTGGCGCCGACGGCGGCGAGCTGGGTCAGCCGCGCCTGGGCGATGACCAGCTCGCCCACCCGATCCATCATCTCGTCGAGCCGCTCGGCCGGGACGCGGATGGTGGCGTTCTCCTTCGCGCCGCGCTTGGCCGCAGCCTCCGCGCCGCCGACGGGCTCGCCGCTCGGCGGCGGCGGGGCGGCGTCGGCCGCTGCGCTCGCTTCCCCCGCTTCGGCGATCGCGGCCGGCGCGGCGACGGCGGGCGCTTCCGCTTCCGCCGTCGCTTCCCTGATGTCGAGCTCCATCTCGCTGGAGACGAAGATGAACACGTCCTCGATGTCGCTCTTCGGGCGCGCGGTGTCGAGCAGGACGTCCCAAGAGAAGTAGCAGGCCGTCGGGTCGATTTCGTCGAGCGGCGGCGTCGCTTCGGCATGGACCGTGACGCGGCAGTCGCCGAGGCTGGCGAGCTCGTCGAGCAGCAGCAGCGGATTGCTGCCGTTGACCAGCACGTCCTTGTGGAAGCGCATGCCGACGCGCCAGCGCTTCGTCGCCGGCGCCGCAGGCGGGGGCGGCGGCGCGGCGGGGGCGGCCGCGGCGGCGGCGACGGCCGAAAGCGCCGTGGCGCCCTTCGGGTCTGGCGCCAGCTTGCGCAAGTCGGAGAGGATGCACATGCCGATCACCGCGCTCGCCTCGTCGGGCTTCTCGATCTGCATGCGCAGGAAGTCCTTGGCGTTGAGCGCGATGGCGATCAGCTCGGGGTCGGGGGCGGCCTCGCCCTTGCGCACGCGGTCGAAGGCGCTCTCGAACTCGTGGGCGAAGGCGGCGACCTGCTCGAAGCCGAACATGGCGCCGGAGCCCTTGATGGTGTGCAGGGCGCGGAAGGCGCTGTTGATGAGGTTGCGGTCGTCGGGCGCGCGCTCGAGATCGAGCAGGGCGGCCTCGAGCTTCTCGAGCAGGTCGGCGGCTTCCTGGCGGAAGATCTCCGCGGGATCGGCGCTGTTGGTCATCCGAGCAACTTCTTGGTTACGGCGAGGAGCTGGTCCTGCTTGAAGGGCTTGGTGATCCAGCCGGTCGCGCCGGCGGCCTTGGCCTGCAGCTTCAGACCCTGGTCGGATTCGGTCGTGAGCATGACGATGGGGACGCCGCGGTAGGGCGGCAGCCGCCGGAGCGAACGGATGAAATCGATCCCGTCCATTCCCGGCATGTTGAGGTCGGTGATGACCATGTGGACCGACTGGGTTCTGGCCATGGTCAGCGCCGAGGCCGCGTCCTCGGCTTCGAGCACCGAATAGCCGGCCGAACCGAGCGCGAATTTGAGCAAGTGGCGAACGCTGGCCGAATCGTCGACCGTGAGAATCGTCTTCATGAGGCGCCTCGCGTAGCGGACGGGAAGATTTTGGCGAGCGAGGTCGTCCGTTCCGCCGTCGCGAAGCCGCAGCGCCTCAGCGCGTCGGCGAGGACGCCTTGCGGCGGCGACGCAAGCGCGATCGCCTTATGCGCGCGCTCCGCGGTCCGTTGCGCCGAAACCAGCAATTGAAGGAAGGAAACGTCGATCTCGGTCGCCGTGGAGCAATCGACGACCAAGCTCTCGCTCCCGCTCAGGGCGTCGCGAATCGCCCGATGGGTCTCCTCGCTGTTCGGAGTGGTTAAACTCCCGCATAATTTCAGCGGGACGGAAACGCTTGAAGAGGTCATCGCAGTCGCCTTTCGACGCGCATCCACAAGTAAGTGGGCGACAATGGTTAATGTGACGTTTACGAAGCGGCATATGACCGAAGGTTATTGCAAATGTTCCGCCAAGCGGATGGGCACTTGCACAAACATTGTGCGGATAGCGGCAATCCTTCATGTTTTCGCTGCGTAATCCAACTCAACACATGTCGGGATATTGAAATTAATGGACAGTAGGGTGCCGACGGGCGGGTGAAACTTTTGGGAATGCGCGAAGATTCGCCCGCGCCGCGAGGAGCTCTCGACGGCGTTGCTGGTCTTGGCGGCGATTTCTTCCTGAACGACGGCGCTGATCGTCGAACGCGACATCGCAACGGCTCCCTCTCTTCGACGCGCGGCGTCGAAGCGATCGCCCGCCTTCGACGCGCGCGCGAGCGCGGCGCCGGGCCGACGAGCGATCAATGCGATTCCGGCCCGGTTGCGGGGCGGAAGCATTTTCAGACGGAGCCTAGATGTCGGCGCATGGCCGACGCGACGAGGCGGCCTCATGCCTTCGCCGCTTCATGAGGAGCGCGGCGACTCGTTCTATCCCACCATGTCCTGGGAAGGTTAACGTAAAGTTACTGGCGCCCGAACCAAGCGATCGCCATTCGCCCCTGAGCAAAGCGAAACTCGCCTCGCATGACGCCCGAGCGCGCGGAACGGACCGGGGACCGGTCGAGGCGCGCGGGCGTCCGCGACGCCGGCCCTCGCCGCCGGCCGGCGCGCCGGGGTTCCCCCGTCGTGGCCCGCATCGCGGACGGCGCGAGCGCGCGCCGCCGCCTCAAGATCGCGCTGCAGCTCGCCCGCCGCGAGGCGGCCGCCTGCGACGTCGGTTTTCAGGGTCGTGCACCGGAACGCCGCGCGCAACCGCCTTCCCGGTCTACACAGGCGCTGACGCGGCCTTGCGCAGCGTCTTCGATTTTTCCCGGCCTGCTTTCGGCGGCGAGGAGAGGAGTTGCGCTTTGAATGCGCTTCACGGCGTCATCGCCAAGCTGCGGCCGCTCTCCTTTATTCTAGCTTGACGATGCGGGCCGTTAGACTATCGACTGCCCTGCTCGGTCCCGGCGCCGCCAAGCCGGGCGCGTCGGAGGGGGGAAACCCGTCGCGCAGCCATGGTGCAAGCCGGCCCCGACGAAAAGATCTATCCAATATCGAAGATCGCCGTCATGGCCGAGGCGCTCCGCGCCGAGGGCGTCGATCCCGCCGAGGCGCTGCGGGCGGCCGGCGCGCGCCCCGTCGACTTGTCGTCGCCGGCGGCGCGCGTCTCGCTCAATCAAGTCGTTCCGTTCTATCGGGCCGCGCTTCGGCTCGCCCCGGACTGGCGATTCGCTTTCCGCGCCGGGCGGCGCTTCCATGTGTCGACGTACGGAATGTACGGCTTCGCCATGCTCAGCTGCACGAACTTCCGTCGGGCGGCTTGCTTCGCCGAGCGCTACCACCAGCTCGCCACGCCGCTCGCCGACCTCGCCTTTCGCGAGCGCGACGGCCGCGGCGAGTGGACCATCGCGCCTCTGCCCCATCCCCAGGTCGACGCCGAGCTCTATCGATTCCTCGTCGAATTGCAGTTCGGCATCCAAGAATCGCTTTATCGCGACCTGATGGGTCCGGCCTTCGGCCCGATCGAGCTCGCGGTCGTCTACGGGCCGGCGCATCACCCACGGGACTACGCCGAGGCGTTCGGCCGCCCGGTCGCGTTCAACGCCGCCGGGAACACGTTCGCTTTCGACGCCAAATGGCTGGACGAAACCCCGCAGCTCGGCGACGCGCGGACTTACGCGCTGGTGCGCCGACTCTGCGACCAGCTGATGGCGGAGCTCAAACGGCGGGTCGGCGTGGCCGGTCAGGTTCGGGAGGCGCTGCTCGGCAATTTCGCGCGACGCGCCAGCTTCGAGGCCGTCGCCGCGCAGTTGCGTCTTGCTCCGCGCACGCTGCGGCGCCGGCTCGCCGGGGAACGCTTCTCTTTTCGCAAGCTGCTCGACGAATTGAGAATGGAAATGGCGATCAAGTATTTGCGCGACACCGAATCGAGCGTCGAAGAGGTCGCCTATGCGCTCGGCTTCGCCGAGGCGGCCAATTTCCGCCAGGCGTTTCGGCGCGGGACCGGGCGCCCGCCAAACCAATTTCGGCTGGTTGGGTAGGCGGCGCGCGGCCGAGCCGAACCGGAATTCGCCGCGGCGTTCGATGGCGACCAATCGGACGGGAGCGAAAGCGCCGGTTCGACGAGCGCGTCCGCCGGGCGCCCCTGCGGATCTCGTCGGGCAAGTTCAGCCAAGAGAAAGACGTCCGCTCGGCCGCCGAGGCTTAGCCGCGACGACCAGGCCGGCGTTCTCCGCCAAGTTCTGTCGCCGCGGGACAGTCGGCCGCTTCGGGCCGCGATTTGGCCGTTTCGGACCTTATCGAATCAGCTCCTCGTAGCTATTTGATCGGCCGTGACGCTCGGACCCATTGCAAGCCAAATCGGGGCGAAGTCCCTGCCTGCGTCGCGTTTTCGGCGCGCGTTCGTCGTTGGGAGCAGAGGAGAGCCCCTGACGCGAGGCGGACCGAAACGCCGATCGCCAGCGACCAGATGAATGTGGCGAAGCGGCGGAGCGCGTCGGGGTCGAGGAGTCGGCCGCGGCCGGCCGCCTGCTCTCCAAAGCGGCCGACGAGACCGTCGCGCCCAGTCAGGCGGCTCTAGGTTGGTCGGCCCGCTGTCTAGCGAACGTCGCGCCGCGAACAAAGTCGACGCCGCTCGCTTTCCGCGAGCCGGCCGCCAAGGCGGCGGCGAAGGAAGAGGCCCCGGCGCGCTCCAATACGGAGCCGGCGCGCGTCGGCGGCCAAATCCTTCGCCGTCGCCGAGAGCGCCCTGCGGCGCCGGCGGCGGTCGCCGCGGGCGAAGACCGGAAAGCGTTCCAGCGTGGAGATCGGCGCCGCGGCCCGCCGTCCGCGCCGGGCCGCCTATTCGGAGACCGCTTCGTCGCCGCGCGACAGCGCCACGCTCTTGATCTGCGCATAGACCGCCGCGCCCGCCCGCAGGCCGAGGCGCTCGCAGGAGCGGCGCGTGACGCGCGACAGGATGCGGTCGCCGGCGCCGTCGGCGCC
>Ga0326727_10015252_pt1 | contig 16553 bp, 15 predicted proteins | sample MB2enrmetagenome_FD_207643 | JGI IMG/M metagenome (GOLD analysis project Ga0326727, IMG submission 207643) | Lab enriched peat soil microbial communities from McLean, Ithaca, NY, United States - MB29MY | ecosystem: Environmental > Terrestrial > Soil > Wetlands > Peat | place: USA: New York...
ACGCCCGAGTCCCTTCCGGCAGAAGGGACCTACGCCCGAGTCCCTTCCGGCAGAAGGGACCTACGCCCGAGTCCCTTCCGGCAGAAGGGACCTACGCCCAAGTCCCTTCCGGCAGAAGGGACCTACGGGCTCACATGATTTCTCTGAGGCGTCCGCCCATGCTCACGCCGTCGGCGGCCGAGGGGGTCACGCGGACGTCCAATCCCTGCGGGTTGGGCAGTTTTCCGTCGGGGTCGATCCCCAGCAATTCATACATGCTGGCGATGAGGTCGCAGGGATAGACGGGCCGCCGGGCGACGGCTTCGCCTTTGGCGTCCGATGCCCCGACGACCTGGCCGCCCTTGAATCCGCCGCCGGCGACCACCGCCGAGAAGACCTGGCCCCAGTGGCCGCGGCCGCCGTTCCAGGGGGGCTCCCACTGGACCTTCGGCGTGCGGCCGAATTCGCCGCTCCACCAAAGGATCGTGCTCCCGAGCAGGCCGCGCTCGGACAAGTCGCCCAACAGCGCGGCCATGCCCTTGTCCATTTCCGGCAGCTTGCGGCGCATGACCTGGAAATGCTGCTTGTGCGTGTCCCAGCCCTTGTAATTGACGGCGACGTAGGGCACGCCGCGCTCGACCAAGCGCCGCGCCATCAGGCAGGCCTGGCCGAAGGTGGAGCGGCCGTAGCGCTCGCGCAGGTCGTCCTTCTCCCGCGCGAGATCGAAGAGCTTGCCCGCGTCGCCCAGGATCAGGTCGTAGGCCTCGTCTTCGCAGCGGGCCAGGGCCGCCAGCGAGGCGTCGCCCGCCGCGGCGTGTTCCAGGGTATTGAGCTGGTGGAGCAACTGGCGGCGGCGGCGCTGTTGCTCGTCGGAGACGCCTTCGGCAATGACGCCGTCGACGGCGAAGGGGGTCTTGGCCGGGTCGCCGCCGGTGGCGAAGGGTTTGTAGCGGTTGCCCAGGAAGCCGGCCTCGGAGAACCGTCCCAGCGGCTCGGTGAGCACGATGTAGGGCGGCACCAGTCCGCGGTAGCCGGCATCGTAACCCTTGAAGCGCGAAACTACCGCCCCGACACAGGGATAGACCAGCCGCTCGCCCGGCTTCCGCCCCGTCTGCACCACGTAGGAGGCCGTTTCGTGGGCGTTCACCCCGTGGGTCATGCTGCGGATGATCGAGTACTTGTCGGCTTGCTTGGCCAGCAGGGGGAGCAGCTCGCCGATAACAATGCCCGGAACGTTGGTGGGGATGGGCTTGGCCAGCGGGCCGCAGTAATCGTAGCCGGCCGCCGGCTTGGGATCGAAGGTGTCCAGGTGCGCGGGGCCGCCCCACATCCAGATCTGGATGACCGACTTGGCGGTCGCCGGCCGGGCGGCGGCGCGGGCCGCGAGGGGCAGGCCCTCGCCCAGCAGCAAGGCGGCCGTGCCCACCAGGCCGCGGCCCAGCGCCTCGCGGCGCGAGATGGGCCTGCCGCGTCCCGCAATGCGTTCTGCGCTCATGCTTCGCTCGTCCTTCAATGCCGGTAGAGGAACTCCGCGGTGTTGATCAACGCCCAAACGAGGCTCCCGTCGGCCCTCGGCTTCCCCTGGCCGGCGTTGTTGTAGGCCCACACGGCCTTCCGCTCCTCCTCGGTGGGGAAGCGGGAGAGAATCGTCAGGTAAAGCTCGTCCAGCTTCTCCCGCGGCTTGAGCTGGGATTGTCCCAACGCGCGGAGCTTGGGGCTCTGCTGGAGCTTCTGCTGGATGTGGTTGGAGTTCAGCAGGTGCAGCCGCTGGGCGTCCGTGGGACGATTGTTGCGCTCCGATTCCAGCCCCGTGTCGCGCGCCGGCCGGCCGAACATCTCCAGAAATGGGCTCGTGATGCTGCCGTCCGCCAGCGCGATCGCGCGTTGCTCCCTGGGGATGAAGGTGAAAGGCTCCGGGATGGCGCTGGTATATTGCTCCGTCGTGCCGGTGATCCGGCAAATCGCGTCGATGAGCACCTCCGCGTCCAGCCGGCGGAGCGGGTAGTGCGAGAAGGCGGCGTCGTCCCGGGCGTCCTTGCCGCCGGGAATGGAAGAGCATTGGTACGTCCTCGACTTGAGGATCAGCCGGTAAAGGTGCTTCAGGTCGTAGCGGGCGGCCAGCAACTCGCGCTCCAAGAGCGCCAACAGCTCGGGATTGCACGGCGGGTTGTCCGGCCGGATATCGTCGGGCTCGTGGATGATGCCGCGGCCCAGCAGCCAGGACCAGACGCGGTTGGCGATGTTGGCGGCGAACCAGGGGTTCTGCGCCGAGAGCAACCAATCGGCAAAGACCACGCGCGGATCTTGGCCCGGCGACAGACGTGCCGGCGTGCCGTCGGGAAAGGCGGCCGTCGCGGGCTTGCCGCCCGGCGCCGCGGCCTTGTCCGCAGCGCAGGCCTTGTCCGCATCGAAAAAGACGATCTCTTCCTTCCATTCCAGCGTCGGTTTGTAGCCGACCTGGGCGAAGAAAGCCGCCATGCCCGCCCAGCGCTCCTTCGGCCAGCTCTCCGCCCGCACGCCCATGAAGGTCAAGGCGACGGCTTGGGCGAGGGCCGCGGGCTCGCGGCTTTGCACGGCGCGGTAGAAGTTGACCTGCGGCACGCGGAAATTGCTGCCGTTGGCCGTGAGCAACTGCCGCACGAAGCGGTCGTAAGGCATGTTCTGCCGGATTGCCGTGCGGATCCAGCGGTGGTAGGCCTGCACCGCGTTGGGCCACAAGTTGATGGGGAACTCCGACTTCACCCGCAGCAGGTCGCTCCATTTCATGGCCCAGTAGTCGGCAAACTCGTCCCGCGCCAGCAGGCGTTCCACCAGTGCGCTGCGCTTGTCCGGATCCTTGTCGGCGAGGAACGCCCGCACTTCGTCCGCGGCCGGCAGCGTGCCGATGGCGTCCAGGAAAACGCGGCGGACGAAGACGGCGTCGGAGCAGGGCGGCGCCGGAGAAATGCCCAACCGCTCGAGCCGTGCGAGGACCAGCTCGTCGATGGTGGATTGCGGAGCGCCGACGGCGGCGCTCTCAAAAGGCGCAACCGGCTCTCGGGCCCAGCCCACGGCGCCTATGGCTGCCGCAAGCAGGACCCCGCAAACCGAGGGAATCTTCATCTTTCCACCCTAACGGCGGACGCGCATCCGCGGCCTTCAGAAGATTGAACCCCGGACGCATCCAACAGTTCCGCTCGGCTGGGCCCGAAGCCGGTGCGGACGCGGCACACCAAAGATTATACGGCATGCCCCGGCGGCACGCAACTTGCCGGCCTGCGCACCCCTGCCCGAATCCCATTGATGAATATAGCCGCTTCAGATAGAATCGAGAGTAGTGAAGCCCCCCATGTCCATGGCACGGTCGAGGGCTTCGCGGGAGGTGGTGGATGCGATACTCTGCTGGGGATCGACGGGGGATGGGCCGGCGTTGCGCGGGCTTTACGCTGGTGGAGCTGCTGGTGGTCATCGCGATCATCGGGATTCTGGTGGGCCTGCTGATGCCGGCGGTCCAGGGCGCGCGCGAGGCGGCGCGCCAAACGCAGTGTTCCAACAACGTCAAGCAGTTAGGGCTGGGGGCATCCCAGGGCGTGGCAACCGTCGGCTTCTTTCCCACCGGCGGGTGGGGGAACACGTGTGTCGGCGATCCGACCCGCGGCTTCGACAAGAAGCAGCCGGGTGGCTGGATTTACAACCTGCTGCCGTTCATCGAGCTCGGCGTGCTGCACGACGTCGCCGTCAGCGCCACCGCCGACAACTTCAACCAGTTGAACGCCCTGCAGACCCAGACGCCCATGGACCTTTTCATTTGTCCCACGCGGCGGCGCGTGGCCCTCTACCCGTTCCAGAGCAGGGATTACTGGAACATGGATCGCTCGACGCTGACGAAGTGCAGCAAGACCGATTATGCGATCAACGTCGGAACCATCGGCGACAACGAGCTGGGCTGCCCCAGCGGGGTGTCGAGCCTCGCCACGGGAGACGCGTGCACGATCTGGCCGACGGAAGGCTGGAACGGGATCAGCTTCATTCGCAGCCAGGTCATGCCGTCCGACATCACCGACGGCCTCTCCAGCACGATCCTGCTGGGAGAGAAGGAAATCGATTCCAATCACTACACGGATGGAACGGTGGCCTGTGACAACCATTGCATCATGGCCGGGTTGGACAACGACATGTACCGTTTGACGACGACGCAGCCGGTGCAGGACCGCCCCGGCTTGTCGTCCGACACCCAGTTCGGCGGCGCGCATCCGGGTCTTTGCATCTTCGTTTTCTGCGACGGCTCGGTTCACAAGATCAGCAATTCGGTCGATCTGGCCACGTTCCGGAACCTGGGATGCCGCAACGACGGCAATGTGGTCAACGTTGCGGACTACTGAGCGCCCTGTTTCCCTCTTTTGCGAAAGCCATTGAGCGGCCATGAAATCCTGCCGTTGCAGTCGTGCCGAGATGCTGATGTTGGTCGCGGGACTTGGGCTCTTGGGGCCGGCTGGCTGCGGGAGCCGCAGCGGCCCGCCGATCTACCCGCCGGCGGTCCCCTCCGACGCCGCCAGGAAGGCCGTCGAGCTCTACGATACGGACAAGAACGGTTTCCTTGACGCCGCCGAGTTGGAGAAGGCCCCCGCGCTGCGCGTGGCGTTCCCCAACGCCAGCCAGGTCACCGAAGAAGACATTGCCGCCCGCTTCGCAAGTTGGAAGGAAAACAAGGTCGGCCGCTTGCAGTTCACCATCGCCGTGCACCGTAACGGCCGGCCGCTGGCGGGCGCCACCGTCACCCTGGTTCCCGAGAGTTTCCTCGGCGGCGAGTTCAAGGCCGCCACGGGCAAGACGGACCGGGCGGGCACGGCGTCGCCCAGCGTGCCGCTCGATGGTCCCGACGACGTGCCGGGCGTCCCGCCGGGATTCTACCGCATCGAGATCACCAAGGCCGGCGAGAACATCCCCGCCAAGTACAACACGCAGACGATTCTCGGCGGGGAAGTGCCGCAGATGGACGCAACTAAGTGGCGCTTCGACCTGCAATACTGACCCGCCGGCCGGCGGGCACTTGACGGGCCGCCCGACCGTGCCCTATCATCCGGGCTGGCCGCGCGCTCCGATCGGGCGGCATTCTCAGCCGGCTGTTCTTGCGCGAGACCGGACCCTTGAGCATGGAACCGTTATCCCGTGAAATCCCGGCGGCCGCGGTGCCGGACGCCGCGCTGCGGATGTGGTGGCTGGGGCAGGCGGGCTTTGCCTTCAAGACGCCCGCCGGCCGGATCGTCTACGCCGATCCATACCTTTCCGACGCGGTCGAGCGGCTGCACGGCTTCAAACGGCTGTCGCTGCCGCCGATCGCGGCCGAGGAAGTCTCCGCCGACCTTGTGGTACTGACCCACGAGCACGCCGATCACCTCGACCCCGACGCGATTGCCGTCATTGCCCGCCGGAACCCCCAGTGCCGTTTCGCCGGCCCGGCAGGATGTACGGAGGGCCTGGAGCGGGCCGGCGTGCCGCCCCAGCGGAGGAGCCTGCTGGAACCCGGCCGGGCCCACGACCTCGGCGGCGTGGTCGTGCACGCCGTGGCGGCCGATCACGGCGACGACTCGCCGTCGGCCTTGACCCTCTTGTTGGATTTCGCCGGCGTGCGGGTGTTGCTCAGCGGCGACACGTCGCTGCGGCTCGGGCTGCTCCGGCCGCTCGTGGACCTGCGTCCCGACCTGGTCTTGCCCTGCATCAACGGGGTGTTCGGCAACATGAACCACATCGACGCGGCCCGCTTGGTGCAAGCGGCAAAACCGCGCTACGCCATTCCCTGCCACTACTGGACCTTCGCCGAGCAGGGCGGCGGCGATCCGGCCGGATTCCTCTACGCCTGCCGGTGCTTCTGCCCGGAAGTCGACGCCCGCTTGCTCAAGCCGGGCGAGGGCTTCACCCTGAGCAGGCGGGGCAGCGATCCTCTCTGAAAGGCACGGAGCCATGAGCCCGCGGTATAAGGTTGTCGTTACCGATCTGGTGGCCGACGACTTGGCGCCGGAGAAAGCAGTGCTCGGCGACGTGGCCGGCGTCGTGGCTCTGGACAGCTCCGGCGAAGACGACCTGGCCGGCCGGATCGAGGACGCGGATGCGATCATTCTCTACCACAAGATCGCGCTGACGTGCAAGACCATCGAGCGGCTGGAGCACTGCAAGCTCATCGTGCGCAACGGCGTGGGCTACGACAACGTCGACCACCTCGCGGCCCGCGCCCGCGGCATTCCCGTGGCCAACGTGCCCGACTACGGCAACGAGGAGGTGGCCGACTCGGCCCTCGGCCTCATGCTGGCGCTCGCCCGCGGCATTGCCCAGGGCAATTCCCTCATGCGCGACGGCGCCGAGCCGTGGTCCTATATCCAGGTGGCGCCCCTCTGCCGGCTGCGCGGCCGCGGGTTCGGCGTCGTCGGCCTGGGGCGCATCGGCACTGCCGCGGCCCTCCGCGCGAAGGCCCTGGGCATGGACGTGGTCTTCTACGATCCCTACAAACCGTGCGGTTACGACAAGGCACTTGGCATCCGGCGGGCGGAGCAGTTCGACGCCCTGCTCGCACAGAGTCACGTCCTGAGCCTGCACTGCCCGTTGACTGAGGAAACATTCCACATGATCAACCGCCGCACGATTGCCAAGCTGCCGCGCGGCGCTTATCTGATCAATACGGCCCGCGGCGGAGTGGTTGACGCGGCGGCCCTACCCGAGGCCCTGGTTTCCGGCCAGTTGTCCGGGGTGGGCATCGACGTGTTGGAACGGGAGCCGCCCCCGGCAGGTGATCCCTTGCTGGCCGCTTGGCGCGATCCCCGCCATCCGGCCTACCATCGCTTGCTGCTGAACCCGCACACGGCCTTTTACAGCGAGGAGGGCGTGCTGGAGCTGCGTGCCAAGGGCGCCGACGCATGCCGCCGGGCACTCTGCGGCCAGCCGATTCCCAACGTCGTCAATTGACGGTCGCGGTGCGCGACAGGCCCGTGGCGTCGCGGGTTGGGTGGCGAGGTGGCGATCAGGACCACGAGCGTTCCCGATTTGCTCTTCGACGAGAACTTGATATTGGAGGTCAGGCCCTGATCTGCCCGAGGTATGGCGGACACCTTGCCACAACCCCCCATATCCGCCAGTATACGCGTCTGTCCCGTTTGCGCCCCCCCATATTCGTCAATATATGCACCAGTCCCTTCTAGGGCCCCCAGTCCCCTTTAGAGCCCCCTGGGGCTAGTTGACGCCCGAATTCGCGAGCGGCATGATGACGGCAAGTTTGCCGGCGTCCGAAGGATGTTGGGGTCACGCCTGCCCTAATTCGCAGGAGGGGATGCTCATGGATTCGCTCGGAGGCTTCGACGGCACGATTGCCGTTGTACACGAACCGTGTGATAGCGTCGGGCCTGTCGAGAAACTGCGCCGGCAGGAGCCGGATTCGCCGCGAGGTGGCGGCGAGCCCTGGCCTGCGGCGGAGCGGTTCCTTGGTTTGTCGAACACCGAGCTGGGCCGAGTTGATCCGGTGGTGATGAACCTTGCCGTTGCCAAGGGCATCCCGTCTCTTGCAGATTTGGACATCGGCCGTTACGTCCGCCTGGCCGACCAGTGGGCGGCGGAAATTGGCGGATACCTGCCCGCTTGTGAGGCCAACTTCTACCGGCATCTCGAGCGCTTTCAAAATGATCTGGACTTCTCCCACTTGGCAGTCATCGGCTGGTACGTCGGCAACGTTCTTAGGATCGACTACCGTGAGGACCAGAAGAATCTAAAGCGCGTGCTCTACACCGATCCGAGCGACCTGTTCTTGGATGGCATCATGAACACGCGGCGGGGGACTTGCGGAAACATGGCGCTGTTATGGGTGGTGTTGGGCCAACGGCTGGGATGGCCGGTGTCGCTGGCGTGCGTGGGATCGCACTTCATTTGCCGGTATGACGATGGCGGGAAGGTCTTTAACATCGAGACAACGCAGGTCGACGGCGGCGAGTGGAGTTCGCCGCCCGACAGATTCTACCTACAGGAGTGCGAATGGAGGATCCCGCAGCGGGCGGTGGACTGCGGATCGGACCTGCGGGCCTTGACGCGACGCGAGATGCTGGGGGCCTTCTTCGGCGCCCGCGCTCGCCATCTTGAGAACATCAATCGCTTTAACGAGGCCGAACCGGATTACCTCGTGGCGCGGTACCTGTTCCCGCGCAACCGGCAGTTGTACATCAGCCAGAACCAGGTGAGTGTGCAGAACAGCATGGAGCTATTCGAGCCGGGCGAAAAGGGGCATCCCATCGAGTTGGCGCACTGGCTGCAGGAAGTCGTCCAGGTCGCCCCGTGGCTGCGAAAGCAGCCACAGCAGATAATCGTACCCAAGCCACAGGAGAAACGCAATGATAGCCGCTCCGTCGACGCCGTCTTGCAAGCGATCTACGGCGGGTCCGCAGAGTGACGAAGTGCTGGACTTGCTGACGAGCCGCGCGCCTCTGGGCTATGCCGGGGGCGACGCGAACCTGTACCGCTACTGCGGCAACGGGCCGACGGACGCGACAGACCCGGCGGGATTACAGCCATGGATGCCGCCCGCTGTGACCCCTGGCCCCATTGGCGTAAACCCAACCCCGACCGCGCCGGCGGCCAACGCTGGCGGACAACAACTCGCCCCCGTGATCCAGGGTCCCGGTATCTATCCCGTGCCGGACGGCAGCATCGCCTATGTCGGCGACAGGGGGACCGGTGGAGGGCTCCTCGGGCGGTGGTGGAGCGACGCGGCCTGGATTAGGTACCATACTAACAAGTATCTAGGGATCAACCTGGAGGTTGTCGAGGGCGTTACGGAGTGGGCTGACGTGAGGAGGGATCTCAGTTGGAAAGACGATTGTAGCGTCTCGGCAATCGTCCTCAGCGGCCACGGGGCGGAGGGAGGCGGCGTGCAGGCGTCTAAACAAGATCTGGAGTACGCCAAAATGGGGCTTGCCGACTTGGCCATGATCAAGGAGAAGCTTACGGCCGACGGCGTTGTCATAATCACTGCTTGCAGCCAAGTCGACGAGTCGAAGGCGAATAGCTTCATAGCGATGGCCGAGAAGTTTGAACACCCCGTGATCGTCAATGAGGGCACGGTTCGGGGCCTTTATGGTTATGGCAACTGGAGAATCTACTACCCCACCACTTGGAAGAACGGAAAGCCCCCGTGTAACGCAAAGGGTTGATAGACGGTGGGCTCGCCAGACAGGAGTGAGGTGCACATGCCCGATCCCGTTTGGCCCGGCCGGGGAACCCGCCGGCCGAGGCTTGTGGCCGTCGGCACCCTCGCCGCCTGCGTTATCGTTGGGGCAGCGGTCGCGTATTTCTCCACCCTCTCGCCCAGGGCACGCGGATTGTCGCTGGAGGTGAGGCTCACGCCGTGCAAGGACGTTTCCCTAGGCGCTTCTGGCGTGGACGGCATGGTGCTCGTCCTCGCTTCCCAGGTAGTCTGGGTCGGGGAATGGGCGAGGGGCGAACTCGGCACGCTTCCGATCGGCCGTGACCTCACGGCGCTGGCAGGCGCGATTTCGCCGGACCGCGAGACGCTGCTGGTCGTCGCTTCCACGCGCGACTTCAAGCGCGGCGTCCTACAGGTATGGGACCTCCAGGCGCGGGCTCTTCGCAAAACGGTTGCCCTGCCGGGGTGGACGAGGCGCGAGGTCGTCTTCGACCTCGACCGAGGCCGCGTTTTCATCACAACGGCGGTCCCGGGCGGCACTGTGTACCGTGTCGATGTTGACGCCGCGACCGTAAACCCGGTATTCGGCCCCGGATCGCCGACCGGCGCGTCGGTCGACCTGGCCGAGGCCGACGCGCGCCCGCTCGCGGTGGCGCCCGACGGGAAAAGCCTGGTAATTGGCACATGGGGCGCGACGATCGTCTGGGACCTCGATCGCGGGCGCGAGCGCTTCGCCTGTCCCACTGCGGAACCGCACGACATATGTCTGCACGCGGCGGTCTCGCCGGATGGTCGGCAGGTCGTGTGCGACGAGCACCACGGTAAAATCGGCTTGTGGGACTTCGCCACTGGCGCGCGAATCGGCGACTTGGCGTGGGGCTCGAACCTAGGGAAATGCAAGGAAATGGCGTTTTCGGCCGACGGGGCGTTCCTGGCGGTCGGCATCACCGGGGGCGTGGAGGAGCCGGGCTACGTCGCCCTCTGGCGCGCGGCCGATTACTCCGGCCCCGTGATATCGCGCTGCCACAGCGATCAATTACACTCCATGTCGTTCTTGCGCGGGGAAGACCGACTCGTAACGACCGGCGACCACACGGTCGGCATCTGGAGGCTCCCGGCCGGGAACGGCGCCGCGGGCGGGAACCGGCCAGAATGACGCCGCACCAACATATGCCGGGAGATGTCGGGGGGCAGGTGGACCGGGTCGGGGGACACGAACCGAATTTGGGTGAGTGAGTAATTTGGGCGGGGACGGAAAGGAGGACATCACTGGTATTCAGGCGGAACACGCACAAGAGAGAAGTGGCTGAGTGATGCCCCATTTTCTGAGCTCGGTGGGCACCAACGGCAATCCGGCCGGCAGCCCGACGGAGACGATCAGTTACCCCTACGACCCGGCGGGCCTGCTGCAATCGGCGACGGACTACAACGTGGCCAACTCGACCACCGCCAGCGACAGCTACGCCTACGACGCCGCCGGCGAGGTGACCAGCGAGACCCAACAAATTCCCGGCCTGACGCCGACGATCACTTTCAACGAGGTCTACACCGCGGGCAACCGCACGCAGCTTGCGGCCTGATACGGCAAGAAGTTACGGCCCGCGTTCATTCGTCATCCCGCAGGGATGCCAGAAATTAGCCCCGGGTCGTGCCGCACGACCCGGGGTTCCGGGTCGTCGTCCAATCCACGACCCCGCGGGGGTCGCAGCCGCGTCAGCCATGATCGCTGCGACCCCTCCGGGGTCACCGTGCAACCGCGATGATCCAGACCGGGGGTGTCGCCGACCATGCTGCGCATGGTGCACGTTACCCCCGGCTACTCGCTCGGACCCCTCTGGGGTCCCGCCTCGAAAGGCGGACGGACTCTTTACGCTCTTCACGGGTTGGGGGGCGAGGTGGCGATCAGGACCACGAGCGTCTCCGTGCCCGTGTTCTCGATGCCGTGGACGCACCAGGGCCGCAGATAGACGAAGTCGCCTTTGTGGACGTCGCGCTGGAAATTGGCGAAGGTCATGCGGCCGCGGCCCTCGAGGATGACATAGGTTTCTTCCGTTTCGTGGCAGCCCGGCTCGAGGACCACGTGCGGCGGCACGTAGAACATCACCAGGCCCAGGTTCTTGGCCGGGGCCTTGGGATTGACCGGGTGTACCACGCGAACGCCGAGGCCGTGGCAGCCCGGATAGGCCACCGGCACGCCGTCCTGCACGTTGACGATCATGGGGTCCGGCGGCGTGTCGGGCCGGGCGATTTTGGGCGGGGCGTCGCTCTGGTAGCTCTTGAATGCGGTGATTTTTGCCATGGCATGGCTCCTTGCGGTCAGAATTCACGGGCGTAGCCGGCCGTCCAGCCGCCGTCAACGGTGAGCACCGCCCCGTTGATGTAGCGGGCTTCCTCGGCTGCCAGGAACGTGACGGCGTGGGCCACTTCCTGCGGCGATCCCGGGCGGCCGGCGGGGATGTGGGCGAGGAGTTGGCCCATCGCCTCGCGGAACTTGCCGTCTTCCCCATAAAACAGCTTCTTCGTGCCCTCGGTGAGGATCGAGCCGGGGGCCACGCAATTCACGGTGATGCCCAGGTGGCCCAGCTCGATGGCCATTGCGCGGGTAAGATTCACCACGCCGGCCTTGGCGGCGGCGAACGCGCATTGCAGCCGCAGCGGCACCAGGCCGGCCACCGAGGCGATGTTGACGATTCTGCCGTATTGCTGCGACCGCATGACGCCGGCCACGGCGTGGCTGACCAGGTACAGCCCCGTCATGTCCACGCGGACGATCCGCTCCCATTCCTCCAGCGGGAACTGGTCGATCGGCACGCGGTGCGCGAGGGTGTTGACGCCCGCATTGTTCACGAGGATGTCGATCCGCCCGAACCGCCGCACGATCTCGCCCGCGACCGCCGCGACTTCGGCGGGGTCGGCCACGTCCAGGTGCAGGGCCGTGCCCGACGAGCCGCGGGCGGCGGCCGTAACCTCGGCCAGGTCGATGTCGGAGTAGACCACCCGGGCGCCGTTGGCGGCCAGGGCGTCGGCAATCGCCTTGCCGATGTTCCGGGCGGCGCCCGTGACCAAGGCCACGCGGTTTTCCAGATCAACTTTCATGGGCGCGAATCAGGGGGTCAGGGGTGAGCAGAAATTCGTTTTTCGCGCCCGGCAAGCCGAGCCGCTCAACGCGCCTGGTTCCTACGCAGATCCCAGGTACTTCATCAGGTCCACGATCCACGGATTGGTCCAGGGGTTCCAGGTGGCGTAATGGGCCGAGAGGGCGGAGGCGGCCAGGAGCACGAGGGCCACCGCCCGGGGCCAACGCCGCCGGCCGTGCACAGCCTGTTCGGCGACCGCGTCGGCGGTGGGCAGCATGACGGCCAGCCACAGCGGGGCCATCCACAAGACCCAGCGGAAGCAGGTGTTCATGCCGCCGTAGTTGCGGCCTTCCAACGGCCGCAACAGGTAGAACGCCAGGCAGACCAGCGAGACCAGGGCCACCAGGGCCGCCAAACCCCGCAGCCGCCGGTCCTGGGCCCGGCGGAGCCACAAGATCGTGCCGCAGAGGCTCATCAGCCACAACGGGGTCAGCGAAAAGATGCCGTGATGGCCCAGCAGCACGTTGAAGGCATACCAGGCCACGGAGGGCTCGCCGCGGTCGAGCCCGACGGGCTGATTCCAGTAGCTCGGAATCACGCGGCCGCCGCGCTCGTAGGTGTAGTCGTACCAGTTGTCGTCGCCGGAGTGGTGCAGGTAGGCCGGGCGGAGCGAGTGATGGGCGATCCAGTTGGTGCCGAAGAAGGCGGCGGCCACCAGCAGGACCGGCGGCAGGTAGCCCAGCAGGGCCCGCCAGGGGGCCTTCCAGAACACGATCAGGCTCAGCGGGGCCACCAGCGCCAAGGCGGGCAGCTCGTCGCCGGCCAAGAGGGCCGCCGCCAGCCCTGCCACCACGAACCACCGCAGCCGGCGATCGCCGTCCAGCCAGATCCGCAGCACGGCCTCCAGCGCGACGGCCGCGCAGGCCGCCCCCACGAGGTGATTGTTGATCACCACGGCGAACGTGGTCACGCACGTGCCGCCCACCGCCGCCGCCATGACGAACAGTCGCCCCCAATCGGTCGTGCCCAGCCGCTCCACCAGCCGGGCCATGGCGAGGAAATAGAGCAACAGGCAGCCGCCGTTGAAGGTCACCAGCATGATCCGCCCGACCAGGAACGGCTGGTCGGCCAGCGACCAGCCCGCCAGGTGATAGATGACCCAGTACTCGCCGGCCATGAGCGTGGGCAAGAGCGGCGGCTTGCTCGAATAGAGGTGGCCGTCGTGCTTGACCATGTCGATGGTGTCCCAGTTGGGCTGCTGGATCACGCGGTCGATTGAATAGGGGGCGTCCGGGATGCGCATCTCTGGCTCGACCAGGGCGCGGACCGTACACCAACGGCTGCGGTCGTTGGCGCTGAGGAAAGGCCGGCGGAGATTCCGCGCTTGCTGGATCCGCGCCGTTTCCGCGGCCAAGGCGTCTTCCAGTGCGGTGCCTGCGAGCCCCTTGGCGGCCAGGGCTTTCTTGGCGTCGGCCAGCTCGCGGCGGACGTGGTCTTCCTGGACCGCGGTGCGATCGACGGCGTCGACCGCCATGATCCTGCCCAGGGCCGCGCCCAGGCCGACGGCCGTCAACACCAAGTACATGCCGCGCCGCAGGGCGGCGCGGGGATCGTCGTTAAGAGTGGTGCTCATGCTGTGTACCAATCCCACCGGCGGGCAAGCCCGCCCGCTAAACATCTCTCTTCGCGCCGCCGGCGCGGTCGGAAATGGAATAGGAGCGGATGACCGGATCGTGGTAGGCGATCAGCAGCTCGGCCAGGAAGCCGATCGACATGAACTGCCCGCCCAACAACATCAGCGCGACCGAGTAGATTACCGCGGGCCGCTGGTGCAGGTGGACGGGCTCGAGGCCGTCGATCATCCGCGTGACGACCCATTCCCCGCTCAAGTAGCTCAAGCCTAGCGCGCCCAGCAGGAACAGTGCCAGGCCGATCGTGCCCAGCACGTGCTGGGGCCGCTGCCCGAAACCCGTCAAGAATCGCACCGTCAGCAGGTCGAGGAATCCCTTGATGAAGCGGGCCACGCCGTACTTCGAGCGGCCGAACTGCCGCGGGCGGTGCTGGATGGCCACCTCGCCGACGCGGAAGCCCCGCGCCGCCGCCAACACCGGCACGAAGCGGTGCAGCTCGCCGTAAAGCCGGATCTCGCCGAGCACCTCGCGGCGGTAGCACTTCATGCCGCAGTTGTGGTCGTGCAGCCGGACGCCGGTCATCGCGCTGACCATGCGGTTGAAGACCCGCGACGGCAGGACCTTGTGCCAGGGATCGTGCCGCACCTTCTTCCAGCCGCTGACCACGTCCAGGTCTTCCTCGATTTTGGCCAGGAAGTGGGGGATCTCGCGGGGGTCGTCCTGGAGATCGGCGTCGAGCGTCATGACCAGCTCGCCGGCGGCCTCGGCGAAGCCGGCGCTCAGGGCGGCCGCCTTGCCGAAGTTCCGGCGGAAACGCAGCCCGCGGACCCGCGGGTCGCCGGCGGCCAGAGCGCGAATCACCGCCCACGAGCCGTCGGTCGAGCCGTCGTCGACGAAGATGATGTCAAGATCGTAGCCGCGGGCGGCAGCCACTTCGCTCAGTTCGCCGCACAGCGCCCGCAGACTCTCCGCCTCGTTGTACACCGGGATGACGATCGAAAGCATGGCAGCGGCCAGGGGTCAGGGGTAAAGCCCCGCGACTGCGTCGTGGGGTTCACGGTTCTGCGATCTCGGGTTGCGTCCGCGGCCCGCACACATACAGGATACCTGAAATCAGGACTTCCGCCACTAGCCAGACCAGGCGGAGCAGGGCGGCGGCGATCAGGGCCAGGGCGGGGTCGCCCAGTTCGTGCCCCAGGAAGACCGTAACCACGGCCTCCCGCGCCACCAGCCCGCCGGGGATCATGGAGACGAATCCCCCGACCACCGCCAGCGCGACGGTCGCTAGGGCGAGGACGGCGCTAGCGGGGTGCCACTGGACCCAGAATTCCGGGCTGAGGCCCATAGCCCCGAGCACGGCCCAAAGGCTGGCCCCCATCAACAGCCAGCCGAGGATCATGGCCATCCAGCCGCCCGCCAAGAGCCCGTAGCGGAGGCCGGCGAGCCTTTCGGCGATTGCCGGGCTGGAGCGGCCCACCCCGGCCCAGCGGGCCAGCCTCGCGAACACCGGCGGTAGCGTCGGCAGCCCGGTCAACGCCACGGCGACGACGGCCAGGCCGAGGAAGGCTCGCTCGTTCGGATCTTCCGGCTGCACCGCCGCCAGGATGGCTGCCGCTAGAAAGGCCCCCACGGACATCATCGTCAGGGTTGCCAGGAACACGCTGGCCACCGCCAAGCCCGTATCGACCCGCCGGCTGCGGATCAGTCCGGCCCGCAGGACGACCACCATGGCCTTGCCGGGCACGTACTTTCCCAGGTGCCCGATGAAGTAGGCCCGCAACGTCTCGCCGAGTCCCGCCTCCTGCCCCAGGGCCCGCAGCACGCGATGCCAGAAGATCCCTTCGGGCAACAGGCCCGCAAGGTACAGAAGGCCGGAGAGGGCCAGCCATGCGGGGCTCCACTGCAACGGTCGGGCACCATGCGAAGCATGGTCGCGGAGCCGGGCCGCCGCCTCGACCACCGCCGAGCGAAGGAACCACAGCACCACCGCCACGATCACAAGCTTGACCGCCAGGAAGAGCCACTTGCGGCGGGAAGGCGTCAACCAGGGCACCGGTATGCTCCGAACGGGGGAGTTTCGACGGCGGGATAATAGGGCGGGCGATGGCCTTGATTGTGACAGACGGCCCCCCTCTTGGCAAGCAGGCAGGAATCGGTCACTGCCGCCCGTATGCTATAATTATCGGCGGCGGAAAGTTGTAGGGTGGGTCGAGGTCGCGCGCAGCCGGTGGGGCTCGCAAACCAACTGGCCGCGACCGAAGCCCCACCGGGCCTCGGGTTTGCTCGCCCCACCCTACTCGCGGAAACGGAGCAGACCCATGAGCGCAATCCTCGCGTGTCTCGCGGCGGCTTTGGTGGGAGTGGAGGCCGGCTGGCGGCCGCTGCCGACCGGCGGCATGGAGTACATCATCCAGGTCGAGCCGGGCACGTTGGAAGCCCTCCGGCCGGAGGATGCAATCGAGAGCGACGTGCCGGCCGAGGTCCGCGACGTGCGGCACTACCGGATCGTCGTGGGCCGCGGGCCGCTGCCGAAACAACTGCCCGCCGGGGCACCCGCGACCGCGGCCAAAGGGGTCGAGCCCACGCGCACGAACTTCGCGCCAGCAACCGGGGCACCCGCGGCCGTGGTTGCAGGGTCGCCGCCGGGCGATGCGGAGCGTTGGCCGGGCCGCGCCGCGACGGGGTCCGCGGACGTCAAACCCTTCGTGC
>Ga0326727_10015255_pt1 | contig 16551 bp, 13 predicted proteins | sample MB2enrmetagenome_FD_207643 | JGI IMG/M metagenome (GOLD analysis project Ga0326727, IMG submission 207643) | Lab enriched peat soil microbial communities from McLean, Ithaca, NY, United States - MB29MY | ecosystem: Environmental > Terrestrial > Soil > Wetlands > Peat | place: USA: New York...
AGTAATGATGCGTCGTCGCAGTTTGGCCGTCCAACAGTCCATAGTCCGCCAACACCGAAGCGCCGGTGCACACCGACATGGTTTCATCGGCGGTGGCCGCATTGGCCAGCAGCCATGCCTTTTGCGCAGCGCTGCGTCCATTCTGCGCGGGGATCACGATAACCTGCGGCTTGGGCGCATTGTCAAAGGTGTAGTTGGGCACGATAGTCAATCCATTTGCATCCACCGGCTTGAGCGAATCGGAAACGGTGTACACGTTGATCGGCATCACCATGTCATCCCAGTCCGATTCATTCCATGGTTTCCCTTTGCTTGTAAGCATCGCACCGTGGAGAGTTTCCCAGGGCCCGGCGATGTCCATGACGTCAGCACCCTCCGAGATCACGAACGCCACGTTGATCTTGCCCGATGCTGGCGGCTTCAGTGAGCCGGCCGATTGGATGGCAGATGGTGGTTGCTTGGGCGCTTGCCCTTGACTCGTGGGAACCATCGAGGTCAGAATTCCGACGATCACAGCGGCTATCCAAAGTACGTTGCCTTTCCTTCGCATACACTCCTCCTCTGACTAATTTCGAATTCAAGCATGGCAGTAACGAGACGGCTCCGTCAGACGAGCCCGTTAGTGCCTAAGCGTGCTCGTCGATTCCACTACCCAAATAAGAGCGGTATCCCCACCCGGAAATGGCTATTGTTCCAGCTCGATCTGGCACACCCCACAGAGTGAGTTCAGATAAAAGCAGTAAACTGGAATTTCAGTTTCTCGCTAGCGAGATTCAGAGATTAGAGGGATTGGAGGGAGGACCACGTTGGAAGAAAGGAGAGTTTGTCCGTACGCTTACGGTCCGGTGTCCTGCGGCGTGAGCAAGAATCGCGGACGGGGAAAGGTGTCCGGTTGTTCGTGCCCCTGCCATCTGTCCCACCGAACTCGGAGTCGCAATTGTTGAGCGGAAAGGGCAACACGATGGAAAAGTGCGAAAAGCTGGAGCTTTCTCGCTCGAAACCATCATGCCGGACATTCCCGACATGCAATGATGCTTGCCGTTTCGGCGGCAACAGGCGGGAATTGTGTCCGTTGTCAATGCCAACGCGATTGGAGCAACGAAGCTCCAAGCGAGCACACTAACCAGGAGACTGGACAGAACTCGACGCATAGCAATTTTTGAAAGCTAGCACATCACAAGCCGATGTGACAACCAAGTTGGTCAAACGAGCAGATAGGTTGGGCGAGCGGTAAGCGATCCGAAAGGTGTGGCGCAAGAACGATCCTGTCTTTGAATAAACGTCACAGAGAAAGCTGTCGCGGGTCGTTCTCGACTAATCGGTGTACCAGAATTTGGCGGGAGCGACGGATCTCTAACCCGCTGCCTCCTGCATGACAGGCAGGCGTTCTATTTTGAGTGAAGCAGTCCGTCCCGAATGAAGGAGAGAATTGACGGCTGAGGGTGTGCTCTGTGAGGAAACTGCAGATACTTGATAGGTTATGTGTCCGAATCCGGTGACAGGGCAGCGTTCTAACCAACTGAACTACGTCCCCTCTTGCTTTTCATACGGTTAGGGCCAAACCCGCATGTTTACTGTCTATTCTTACTGTCAACCGTTTCGCCTGCTTCAATCCGTTCCACCGAATATAACCAGTTTTCGGTACGAAATGGACAGTAAATGGACAGTATGAAAAACCGTCAAAAACTGTCCGCAGGCTATCGCGACGCCGAGCATCTGTCCATGCTCTGTGCTGAATTGTAGCAGACCGAATTCACATCAGTACAGGCGCAGCCTCAGAATCCCAAGCAAGCAGCCTCTCCCACAATCACGAACAACGAAGATTTTTTGCGAAATAAGTTTGGGTTCTTCGCAGTACAATAGAGGTACTTCGTAAGCTGCGCTTTTCGTGCCCGGAGGTTCTGCCATGCAGATTCTCGTTCCCTGGAAGCCGGTCGTTCTCGTGTGGGGATTGCTGAGCGCAATGATATTCTTTGGTTTTGTTGCATCGTCGGTACTTCAAGGAAAGGACCCCTTCGCGCCAGGAGCGACCATCACACAACCCGCAGTCGCGAAAACGGGTGTGGCGCAATCGGGGCAACAACCTAAGCACTCCAACAAGGCGGCTCGGACTCCGAGTCAGTAAGACCTCGGAGATCTGTTCCTGCTGATTTGTTAGGCTGGCCTTTTTTGATCACGTCCTCGCATGGTTTGCCTTGCCCAATATTTTCTCCAGTTTTTGCTTCAGTATGACCTCTGCGGGAGAGCGTCCTTGGCGTCCGAGCCATGAGATAAAGTCCTTCATTTTGACTTCGTGCTTTACGGGTGGCTGCTGGACAAGAACGGTCACCGTTGTGAACCCCTGACCGATCTCTCCTACCCAGTTGTCCTGCTGCAAAGCCGCAAGAGCGGTGGCGATCGCTTCATAGAGTGTCTCCGCGGTGACCTCTATGGAGTGCTCAACGTCTCGAAGATCCTTAACGGCAACTGTGCAAGTTCGCAGAGCCACACATAAGAGCGTAGCATATTCGCCTTTTGTTCGCTATACAATCCTCGTATGCAATCGCCCTCGCAGACGACGAAACGCGCCGCCGCTTCCTGAACCACAACCTGGTCTACAGCCGACCCGCCGGCATTCGCTGCCCTCGGAATACGTTTACATGTAATAGCGATAGTGGAGCGCAGGGTTCTCGCTATTCGCAATTTTGAGAATTTCACCGACTCGTTTCGAAAAAGCTAGGGTGATCGGATCAACACAACTGAAGGCGGCAGTATTCCAGTTCAGCTTCGTGAGGCGAAGAAGATCTGCGGCGACGTCGCGGAACGGTAGAGACCCCCAGTTCTCGACGATCTCTAGAGGCTGCGGAATTCTGAATCCCGGATAGCAGCGAAGGAAAGGAATATACCCGATGGTAAAAACGAGACCTTTCTTTTCTCCGAAGTGCACTATCGTTCCTCGTAAAACCGGCTTATTTCCGGGTCGAAGACAGCACGTGCCATGACGCGCAAGCGTTATCAACCCATACTGCCCTATCCCGGCCAACGCCTCTTCGAAGCCTAGGCGCTCTTCTTCCGTGTAACGCGATGATTTGTGGATGACGACCCGCTGTGGCTTAGCATGAAGTTGATCTTCATAAGTTTTTAGAACCCGCGCAATCAGGTTGCGTGCTGCTTCGCGTGAAAGATGAGGACTCTTATCTCGATCCTCTTTTGAGGGCTTCCAATCAAACCTCTCACCTTGCAATACGAAGCCTTCTCCGCCATCTGTGAAGGCTTGGGCTACGCTGCTACGAATTGAGGTACTCGCTGCGCCATCAGGGTGAAAGAAGGATATTCCGACGAAACACGAACCGTGCATCACGTCGGCCAACCTCCACGGAACTATCCCCGCCTTGTAAAGAAGCCCGACGGAGAGATTCCACGATCGAGTCGGGAGGTCTTGAACTCCACGTGTTCCTACTAATGTTCGATGCCAGAGCAACTGTGTAGGAAGAAGATCCAGACACTTCGCCTTGAGACCTCTTCGGAAACTCCGTGATGAGTCGTAATCGTCCGTAATAGCCTGGGTTTCTTGACCGTCATTGATGGCATTTGAATCGAGAGTGTTTTCTTCAACATCGGCCAAATCATCCTCCTCATCAGCCAGATTTGTGTCGATGTCGTGTTGCCTGATACCAACTTTGCAAAGCCTCTCAAGTTTTTCAGTCATGGCCACGAGTACCAAATCTGGAGCGGGATCTAGCTGTTTCAATGCACGGATTTCTTTGATAACAGCGTCAAGAAGCAATTGCACTCGAATGGTGAAATCTGGATGGGCCTCGACCGCTGCGACATCTGGTACTCGTAGCGCTCGATGCCAGAGTGCCTGTGTAACCATTTCGATTTGAAAAGGTTCCCCAATGTTAAGCCCAGGAAAAGAGGGGTGCAGCATGGCGTCAACCTTGTCGGTCTGTGCAATGGGTTGTGACATCTGTTTCAAGAGTGACAGTGCTCGATCGATGGCGTCTGCGGGTCCGACGACGCCTACCCTAATGACGGTCCGGCGAGTTGCGTCAGTTTTGCTGTATGGTCCGAACGCGGTTAAACCAGTACGCGGGTCCTCGCAGTGGCGTTTGTCTGAAAACACAAGCTCTGGTTCGCCCAAATATTCGCAGTTGAGCTTTGTTGGGCCCGAAGTCAAAAGCGGAACGATAGACTCCGATGAAAAGGTGGGGGGCTTGGTGTTCGCGTTCCTTTTCCGACGGGACTTCGACGAATAGGCTCTCGTGGTCATTGTTCAGCCTCGAACAGAAACGAATACTGTTCCGAGTCAAGCTCAGGAGTTGCAAGATCATCTTCAATCTCGGCATTGATCAACCTGTCGTAATCGATGGAGTCGCCCAAAATACCAAAGTCCATGATCCCACTGGCGGGGGCCAAAGAAATCTTGACTTGCTCCAGTCCCGTCTTAATTAGGAGTTCCTCTTTATCGCCGCGCGAAAGAACCAGAGACCAAAACCTCAGAGATCGCAAAACTTGGCCATTTCTCTCCTGGTTTAACCATTGCGAAAGAATCGGGCCAACACGGGGCCCGCCCCGCGGAGTCTTCCCGTCGTCGCCCGTAAGCATGTATGTTGGGGTCACTCGCAGGAACAAGCCCATTGGAAGATGAACGAACTCCGCTCGGATCGCTTGATGACGCCAGCCGAATGGGAACCTTTCACCCTTACCGTCTTCTGATTTCTTCATTCCATAATGACGAGTTGTCACCTCACGTGTGCGCTTGCCATTAAGGTTCCAGGTTATTCTCTTGGGCTTCTGCTTAAAGGGCGAAAAGAAAAACCGCTGGCCGTCGCCATCAAATCGAAGATAGCGGTCCCAACAATGCTGACGAAAAACGAGGTTTAGCAATTCGATGCCCCATCGTTTGGTGTCGTCGTTGGAGAACCAGGTCGAAAACGTCGCATCCCTCAACGTCTTCGGTTCAATTGCTTTCTCAAGGGGATTGTCAATGTCGTGAAGATCAGAGAATGTATAAAGCTTTCCACCGCGCAAGATAAATGGAGGCACATGGGTGCTATCAGTCAGTTCCCTGATCTCCGCCTTTTTACGAATCGATGTGTCGCCGGACTGAACTACCGAGGGCAGTTCAGTGATTGGGAGCAGATTCGTGACAATGAGTTCTTGCACTTTATCTGCACCACTTGATGCGGTAATTACTTGCGGGGAAGCCGAGTAGCCAAGATTCGTGGCCGGGATTGTCGGAGAGAAGCCCCCTCGTCCGCGTTTTCTGCGGGTATCTGTGAGAAGTGCTACTAGTTCTACAAAACTCTCTTCATACTTGGAAGGGTCTCGAAAGTCTATCCAATTTCTGACGCGCAGTGTTGGTGGCAACTCGACGTTCTCGATCAACAGTGTCACCACGCGTCCTTTTCTCCCCGATGGGTCCGACCAAACTGCGATTGTCCGTTCAAGAGTGGGCCACTCCGCCTGAAGCATTGCCTTGCTAGCAACAATACCGATGAAGCGAGCTTTGTCTATATAGCGTTCAAGCTCCAGGACGACGTTCTTTCCTTTATCGAAATCCCACTTGTCGAGGACCACCCCCAAATGGCGGTTCAGGTAAGGAACTGTCTCCAAATGCTCCGCAAGTGCTTCGACCCACGGTTTGTTTGCGCCGTTATGACACAGGAAAACATCTTTCTCTTCTTGGAAGGATTGACCGAGTTGAAGCAGTGCTTGGCTAACCACAGTCCGATTAGGTCAGAATCAACCGCTATTTGCAAGTTTAACCGGTTGATCAGAGGCGCATGAAGAAGACGGAGGCTCTAATCGGCTGATCTCCTGCTTGGTGGTGGGACGACAAAACGGCTCGCATTTATAAAGGCCCGAATGTCTATTGGACCTAAACGATTGATGACTCAGCCAGAAGTGTTACGCGACTACAGTGCTTTCGCTATCTCGATCGCAGTTTCAAGCTGGGTATCTCTTCCTTGCTTCAATCCTTCTCGCGAGAGTTCAATAGAAAACTTCGGCACGATGCCGTTGTTCTCCAGCATCCGCCCTTGCCACGTCAGGTAGGCGGCGACAGGCAGGCCAAGAATGTATCCATTGCCGACCTTGTATGCGCTGCCGCTGAGGAGACGGCCGGGCGTCTTTGTTCCCACAATGGTTGCCAGATGGTTCTCCTCGGCGAATGCTGAGACCATCTCCCCCGCACTCGCGGTGTGTTCGTTCACTAGGAGCACGACCCGACCGTGGAATCGTCGTTGGCCGAGTCCTTCGGTGACCACGAGGATAGATTTTTCAACGAAGGCATATCGGGCGGCTAACCATATGAGAGTTGCCTTGTGGGACGGAATCCGTTCAAATCGGGTCAACTCCTCGCGCCGATAACCGCGCTCGCGACGTTTCCGAGTGAGGCTGTAGCCAACCTCAAGTTTTCCGGGTGTCAAATAGCTCATCAGCCGTAGCCCGCCGATTCCTCCGCCAGTATTGCCGCGTAGGTCCACGATGAGCCGACTGCATCCGTCGAGTGCGGCGATACCGCGGTCGATGTCCTTCGCTACGTCGATTCCGATGGCGCCCGGAAACATCGCGACCCGCAGCAATCCAATTTCATCGCTGAGCCTCTCGGTGGTGACCGGCCGCGGAGCCGTAACCGGGTGTTTCTGGGATTTGGGCATCGGCAATTGAACGTTGACCTTCTGCACTTCGCCGCTGAGCTTTTCAATGAGAAGAGTCGCGGATTCGCCAACCGAGAATGTCAGGTCGTTTGGGGGACGAACTTCCCGCCCGCCGCATTCGAGCAAGAGATCGCCAGGGCGTATTCCGGCCGCGAACGCCGGTCCACCCTGATGAACGTCTTGGAACATCCAGCGCTCATTTGTGTTGACGCCGATGCGCTGGAGAGTGGCGTTGATTGCGTGGCGCGCGGGGATATTGCGCATCCCCGCATGGCGAAAGCCTGTGTGGCTAGTCTTGAGCTCCGCTACTAATCTGTGAACCTCTTTCTCGAAGCCTTCCGCGTCGGTGCTAGCTAGGATCTGATCTCGGCGATCCCGAGCCAAAGCATTCCAATCCACGCCGTTCATTCCGGGGTCGAAGTGCTTCGTCGCTACCAATCGGCAGACCTTGTCGAAAATCTTTGTGCGCTCGTCGAGAGTCAAATTCATTGCTGTTTGATTCCTATCGGGGTTGATGTCTCTCCAACGGCGATGAACGCTGCCCAATAGAACGGGTTCAATTGGTCTCCATATTTAGCCAGTAAATCGAGCTTCGCGTTCCTCAGAGCCGAACTGGTGCTTTCGCCCTGGGCCAATCGTCGATAGAAGCGCTCCATCAGTGCGCTCGCGGAGGTATCATCAGCGCTCCAGAGGCTTGCAACTACTGATTTCGACCCCGCTACGAGAAATGCTTCGACTAAATTGCTGATGCCCTCTTGCCCCTGTAATTTTCCCACTCCTGTATCGCATGCGGACAGTGTCGTTAGTTCTGCATTTAGGCGTAGGCGGATGATCTCCCGCACCTGCAACAACCCGTCATCGCCAGATTTCGGATCGGTCCCCAGGACAAGCGCTGAGCGCTCCGGATATTGCGTGTCGGCAAACCCGTGAACCGCCAAATGCAAGACGCGAAACTGATCGAGCGGCTCTTTCTTGAAGGCGGCCTCGGTCGCGTCCTTGGCGAGAAGGATAACCGCGTTCGGTCCTGCAATTTTACCGATTTCCTCAACCTCTTCGCGCGTCTGCGGAAGATCACTGAGGGCGACGCCTGACAAGTCTGCGATGCCACGTTCGATCCGTCCGCGCACAGAGGTTGGAGTCGGCAATCTTTTGCCTGCGCCGCCCTGGTTCTCATAGGCGACATCTCCAACGGCCAAGAGCGGCTTCGGCGCGGGTTCGTGCCGTTGCCCACGGCGAAGCGTATCCAAAATCGTGCCCGAGGGCACGTAGCTAATAGTGTGCGATTTCAGAAGGTATTGGCCACGGCTATCTTGAAGGGCCTCAAATGGCAGTAAATGCAATATGCCGTCTGGTGCAACGAGAATCCGATCAGCGTTGGAAACTTCGGGAATCGGTTTTAATAACCGTTCGTAGAGTTGTTTCGATGTCTCCGCTCCCGATGCCTTCCCACGGATTTCATCGATATACTGATGCGCCAATTTCTCGATCTCCTTGCGCCCGGTCGGAAGCTCTCTCACAAAAGCGCCTTGGCGCGATATCGAAACGCAGTAGGAGTTCGGGTCATCAAGAACGTATTCAAGGAGCACTTCATCCTGCTTCAGGTCATCCTGCACGATCCTCAAAGGTGCAGGCTGTGCGGGCAGTCGTGTGTTCCCTTCATCTCCCTTTGTCCACGCTAGGCCGAGACGCCGCTCGTACTCAACCAGTTTGTCCAGGAGTTGCTCGCGTTCGGCGGCGTTGCCGCTCTGCATCAATCGAGTTTGGAGTCCAGACACATCGGTCTCCAAGGAAGCGGTCTGTCCTGATTCCGACGCTGGAAATGCCTTTCGATCCTCAAGAGCCCAAGCGAGGGTTCGTCCTCGGACGCGCTCCAAAACGCGGAACGCCTCGGGCACATCTCCGCCACGGGTTACGAGTTCGAAGTGCTCCACGTAGGTCTGACTCTGCGCGGCCACAACCGAACTGTTCCAATATGGCTCATCCACGCTGGTCAACATCCCTTCAATCACGTCTTCTGCCTGATCATAGAGAGCCTTTGCTTCGGCATAGCGACCACGACGTGCCTTTAGATCAGCGAGGATGGTCAAATTGCGAGGCACATAATAACGATCACCAACCTGCTGGCTTGCGGTCACGCCCTGGGTCGCACGGGCCTCCGCTGTGGCCAGATCTCCAGCATCGCGATAGAGTTGCGCGAGTTCGTACATGGCGTCGGCTTCGATTCTGTAAAACTGCACTTTGGTTGCGAATTGGCCAGCATCTTCCAAGTAAGTCAGAGCCTGTTGTCGGTTTCCTGTCTGTGCCGCCAGCCGTCCAAGACGAACAAGCAACTCCGCCTCATGGCCGCGCTTCTCTTGCGACTGCGCTTTGGCAAGGGCACTCTCAAGCAGCGACCTCGCTTCTTCCGTTTTTCTAAGCGAGATCAGGGCCTGCGCTTTCCCCTCATATCCCATGAATGGCAGTCCACAGTCAGGATCAGCCTCCGCTAGCTTGATAGCTCTCTCGAAGAATCTCAGCGCCTCCGCGTGGCGATTGACTTCTTCAAAGCCTCTCCCGAGTAATTCTAGAAAGCGTACCTGGCCGGCAGTGTCGCCATTCGTCATCGTCGACAAGAGAGCGCCGCCAAGAAGTCTGGCCGCTCGTCCTGGGTTCCCTTCTAAGAATGCAATGAGGCCCAATTCACCGGACGCACGCGTAACCCATTGGCTTTCGCCCAGGCTCTTTGCGATGTCCTGCGCTTCTAGCCAGTCGCGTTTTGAGGCTCGGTAGTCAAGTTCAATATCGGTGTAGCCTTTTGCGATCAGGCACCACATGCGCAGCTTGGAGTCGTTTTGCACGATCGGAGTCTGGAGTTGCTCATTCAGAATGCGGGAAAGATCCACAAACGACATTGTTTCGGCTTGCGAGCGGAGGCGTCCCACTTTGGCGTAAAGCTCGTTTCGGCTGTCGCCCTCAGCGGCGAACAGCTTTTCGGCTCTGGCAAAGAGCGGTCCGGCTGCGGGTCCGTTATTTAACCAGTAGAAGTGATTGGCGACGCTAAGTAGCGCTTGCGGATCAGTGGACTGCAGGAGAATTGCGGGATTAATAGGAGAACCGGTCGCATTGGCTGAAACCGCTCGGTGGTGTCGAGTGTAGGCGTAGTAAGAGCAGATTGTCAGAAATACCACGACTGGGGCAACTGCAAAGCCCGCCCATCCTGGGACACGTCTGCCCATTGAGAAACCACGCAAATAAGGAATCTACAAAGTCGTAGCGACGAGGCGGCGTAAAGCGGCGGCGATGCGGATTGGAACCCAAACCCTTCCCAATAGTTTCTCATCAGGTAATAAAAAACAAAAGGCGATTCTGCCCGAAACTGCGCCTCGGGCAAGCGTTCTGGCGAAAGCGACCTCCCGGAGTCAATTGACCAATCGGGAGTAGCGGTCAAACCACGAACGGTTCACACGGTTGGCCGGAATATCGGACAAACGGCGCATTCAGGCCGTGCACACCTAAGAAGGCCATGAAAGCCTTACAATGTCGGGGCAAGCTGAGGGGGTAGTAGCCGCCCGTCGTAGCGCAGCATAGCTCCGGGCGGCTCTTTAAATCTAAAGTGGGGGATTATGAGCAAGAGCGCGCTTCTCGACAAATTGAAGGGTTACACCCGCACGTTCGTAGTTCATTCGAATACCAGTCCCCACGCGGCAGCGGCGGCGATGGGTGCGGCAATGGGGCGCAGTCAGGCGCGCGGTACTTACTTCCACCTCGCAGGAGAGCATATGTCTGGCGTCCAGTCTGAGGCTCGCACAGGTGGCGCTTGCGAATTGGCCCCGAGCAATCTGAAACTGGATTTCAGAGGCGACTGGGCAGAATTCCTTCGTCAAAAGGGAATGGCGATCTGCGGGTTGAAATACGACGAATCGCGCGCACTGGAAGCGAACACGATGCGCTATCTCAATGCGCAAAGAAGAATTCCAATCACCGCACGAAGGGCGATGCATGAATCACGGGAGCTTTCTGTCCCTCAAGAGTATGAAGCGGATTATTTAGCGTTGAAGTCGCTTATAGGGTCGGGTGGGGACTTGAAGCCGTATTTGAGCCGGGACATTCTCAAAAGGAAACGGCCGGACAAAAATGACGGGGCACTCAACGCGTGGGGGATACAACATCTGCACTTTCGGCCTGAAGGAAGCGCACACATTCTGCTTTGCAGGATTACGGACACAGATGTGTTTGTTGTGCAAACGTTGCCGCACGATTATGACGTTTGGGTAGATACATCGCTGCTACAAATTCTCCATGACAATTGGCCGGAGGAAATAGCCGCTGGTAAATTGCATGGCGTTCCGGGTGAAGCAATGCCATCTATTGAGAGGCTTAGCCTGCGCAATCAAAACGCGAATTTTGCCACCACCATGAGAGATGGTACGGTTTATCTGGCACCAGGCGGAGGGCTGACGGCGTCGGGGGATTGTTCGGAGGACAGAACGGACTGCGACAAGATATTTGCCGAGTTAGCGTATTGGCAAGAACTGGTCGGTAGCAACGCGGCCCGCTTCCGCGCGGCTCTCAGTTGGCCCGTATCCAACGAGCTTTCGATAAGAATGACTTTTGAGGATCGGGAATGTTGTTTTTACGAACCGACGACTGGAAGTAGGCTGTCGCTGACCACCCAGGGATAATGCATGAGGCGGATCGAGCGGCGTTTTTGGCGACGCTTTGTGCTCCCGACTCGAAGGCAAGAAACGAACGCGGACAACTCGGCGTGAGCAAGCTCAAAGCAATCGGAAAACCTCGCTGGCGGCGGCGATAGGAGACTGCCATGTGCGCCCTTAAAGTCTCGGAACTAGCAAAAGACCTGCGTAGCCTCGCGGATTCTGTCGAGCACCGACTCTGGGTCGCGTCTCCGTACATTGGTTCGTGGAAAGCTGTGAGAAAAATCCTTGGGTCTGCCTGGCAAAAGGTTGATGTCAGGCTGTTGACAGACAAAGACAGCGGAATCCTCGCGCAAGATACATTCGAGCAGTTCGCGGCTCACCGCCCGGTGCGGTCGCTTGAGGGTCTCCACGCAAAGCTGTACATCGTCGACGATTCGGTGCTGATCACGTCGGCTAACCTGACCGAAACCGCCTTCACAAGACGGCATGAGGTGGGGCTTGTCCTGAAAGGGCAGCGGGCACGGGGACTGGTTGCAGTCTATGGAGGTCTCTGGGATCTCGCCGCCGAAGTAGACGTCAAGGAGTTCTCCTTCACGAAGCCCCGAAGCGGAAACAATGTAGATGAGGCTCATCGCGGCGGAAAGCTTCCGAAGTTGTACGACCTTCCTGCGGCCCCTGTAGCAGCACCGAAAGATGCCGGGGCATTTGCGGACTATCCCCATTTCCTCGAAGTCTACCGTCGTTTCGCGGATGACTATCTTTTCTGCGGTGCGCCGGACCGACCGGCGCAACCGCTTTATCTGGAAACGGACAAACTCCTTAATTTTCTCTTTCATGAGGACGACGATAAACCCTCTCGGGGATACACGGAAAAGCGCCATCGAGACCTGTCAGACAGCAAAAGAATTAACGAGATTCGGAAGTATCGCGTGCGTTATCGGCGTTCCGGTCTAAAAGGCGGCAATCACTCAGCGACGGCAAAGCTGGTTCATCAGTATTTGGCTCTGGCAAAAGTGAAGCAGCTTAACAAGAGCGAAGTAGAAACGGTGGCGAAACACCTCAACTGTTTCGGAAACCGCTTGGCCCTTTCCCGATTTCTCAAAGGAAACGATCTCGATACGATACGAAAGTCTTGGTCTGACCTGATCCACGGTTCAGGCGAGGTCAAGTTCAGAATGAACAATTGCAGCTCTGCTTTATTCGGATTTGGCAAGTCGGCAATTCAGGAAACGCTCGGCTACTACGATCCCGCCAAGTATCCGCTCCGGAATGCGAATACAAATGCCGGCCTGCGATTCCTCGGTTATAACGTGAAGTGAAGAATAAGCTTCCGCTTTCAATTGCAAAGCGGGCCCGCGGTAGGTCTTTAGGTCTCTGTAGTCTTCCGATATTTCGCGTATGCCCACCTCAGACCGTCAGCATGGTCGGGCGACATGCGTGACTTAACGTCTTCCAGCCAACAAAACAAATCGGCTGTCCTTGAAACGCTAAAAACCTTGCATCCAAAGGTCTGTTCGGCGTTCACATGCTTATCGTTCAACAGGTCCGCCATAAACCGGTCAGTAAAGAAGGCGTCGCAGTAAGGCACGTAGGTAGCGGCGTGCTGAACGTCGAACAGAAAGCCCGACAACTTCTCCCGCGCCTTTTCTGGATTGGGGTACGCCCCTTCACGAACGCGCTTCTTAAACGTACTGAACAGTCGCGCGGATAGCTGTTGAGAGGGTACTTTGGCAAAGTGCTTGGACCGGAAAAACGCGGGTATGATCCGCGCTGCGTCTCCTTCTATTTTCTTGACGGAAAGAACGTAGACCATATCCTCCACAACAGAGGCGCTGATCGGTGAATCGACAAGTGCCGAAAAATCTCCAGCCCAGAGGCGCCCCGTTTTCTTTGCGTACTGTTCCATCAAGATGCGACCAGCATCTCTCAGTTCAAGCTCCATGTCTTGTTCGAAGGTGTTCTTGCTCGCCGCCCAATTGCTCAGAGTATTCACGAGTTCGTCGATGGCCTGTTCCTTGAATTGACGTTTACGATCGACGCCGGAGGCCGCGCGAAATACGCTGACGGAGTAATCGCCGTCCCAATCATGAACGCTCGACGGCAACGCATCGCGTTCCTCTTTGATGTACGTCGTCAACTCGTTGGCAAGATAGGCCTGGAAAGCCTTCAGAATTTGCGTTTCTTCAACGCGATAGTAAGCCTCGAAGTGGTGTCCGCGGGCAACCCTTTGGATAAATTGCACGAGATCGTCGCGCTGCGTATAAAAGTCGGCCTCCGCTTCGTGCGTGGAGGAGTAGGGGACAGCGAGTAGCTGTAAATCGAGCAATTCCGTTATCCGCTCCATGGCTATGTTCCATTGAGGATCGTTGCCCCGGTAGACCGAAGAAAAAAAGTTGTGATCGAGATAAAGGATGCTCTTGCGCGTTTGTATACCGAGCATCTCCTTCGTTACACGCACAGATCGAGGCTGGGAAGGCGGAAATGGGGACACTGCCATGTTCTCCAAACTGCTCCTGCTACATCATTTTTAGAATAGCAAAGTGGGCGTAAACTTATGCGGTCAAAAGGGAGGATGCCGATGCCGCCACGACCTTTACCACAGGTTCAGTCACTGCAAGATGCCGTCAATGAGGTGATTATCCAACCGCAAGGAAAACCAGCTACACGATTCATATCTATGACACAGAGTGGCACAGCGCCAAATCTTGTGCAGGTCTGCACCAATCTAATCATGAGTTCCCAAGCCGTTGCTTATGTGGAAAATGAAATTGCGGGCGGCGTGCCATTCCTGTTAACGATAGAGGATTTCGTACGCTACCAAGGCGCTTCGTGGGGGTTTGCTCAACCAACAATTCAACGTGCTGATGCAAATGCGCTGCTTTATGACACTGTATCCGGGCTTCCGCACCCTAGATATTTATAGTCTGATGCCGAGTGTCATGACCTGGCTCCAAAAGAAATGGCGGAGTGCAAAACTTGCACTCCGCCAGAAATCTAGGGGTGATTGGCTCACGCCGCCGTCTTGCGGGACTTCGGCTTTGCTTTAGCCTTCGTTTTTTTATCTCGCTTCGCAGCAAGTTCCTCTGCCACAGCCTTCTGGAGTTTCTCAGCATCCACGCGATAGCGTTTGGCGGCGTCCATGAGAACGTCGTCACGGCTTCCGGTGGATCGCTGATACGCCGAATCCAGTAGGCTGATTTCCAAAAGCAGCTTGCAGAGCTCGGCTTCGTCGTAGGTGCCCACTTGCTTGGCCAGTAGCTCCTGCGCGGACGCAGAGTCCTTCTTTGGCTCTATCTTGTGCCGCTTCGCCAGAGCCGGGACTTGGCTGTACGAGAGATGGCCAATCAAGTAGTGGGCAACCGCCAACAAGTCGGCCTTCTTCAACGGAGCCGATACGCGTTGGAGGATCGTAGCCAAGATGCGATGGCGAGTCGTAATCGCCAGTCTCTCCTTCTCGATCCGCTTCCGTTCTTCCGCCCGTTCCCGCTCGACTTGCTGCGGAGAAGGCGTGTTGGGACGGTGGATGCGGCAAGCTGGATCGGCACAAACCTTGACGACCTGTCCACGCTTGCCGCCGTCCATGACGATGGCCTCGCTCATCTGGTCGCAGGGTTTCTGAACGGGCGAGAGCTTGCTGCTTGCGCCGTTCGGCTTGGCTTTCTTGATCTCCAACTCCACATATTGATTCCGTCCCAAGGGAGCGCCCTCGCGGGAATTCCACGCCGCCGAAATCTGGATTAGCTGCGGCTTGGTTTCCAGAGTCTTTTTCACGCAAGCGTCAATCTTGGCCCGGAAACAGTCGGGCGAAGTGCAGGAATCTTTACGCACGTCCGGGAAGAGTAGTTGGTTGAATCCGGTTCGTTTCGGACAGTTCGCGCACGAACCTGCTTCGGGAACGAGTCTCTCATCCTGCTTGTCAAATGGCGCGGATGCCAGTTGTAGCAAGATGTTCGATTCAATCCACGATGCCAACTCCCGCACTGGAATGAGGACTTGGCTATTGCCCTCGCTTCTCCACAAGCCCCGAAAAGCAGCCGAGAACGCTTCTTGCTGTTGCGAAGCCGGGAGCTTGGCAATCAGCAAAGCGTGGCCGATGGTGATCTGGTCTTTCAGGAATGCCTCGGCCACCGGCGGTATAAGGTCAGCGAGTCGAATGCGACCGTAGACATACGCCTCGCTCTTGCCAGCGCGTGACGCGATGGTGGCGATGGTGTAGGCAGGTTCTCCGAGTTCCAAGAGTGATTTGAAACCCAGAGCTTCCTCAAGCGGGTGAATGTCCTCGCGTTGCAGGTTCTCAACACATTGGGCCTCGATGGCCTCGGCGTCGGTCAGCTTGACGACGCGGACGGGAAGTTTTTCGAGTTCCGCCAGCTTCGCCGCTCTGAGGCGACGTGCCCCGGCTACAACCTCGTACTTGCTTTCCTCCAGTTCGCGTACCAGAAGAGGCGCCAGAATCCCTTGCGTCTTGAAGCTGGCCGCCAGTTCTTCGAGGCTCTTGGCATCAAAGCGTTTGCGGGGATTGGTGGCTGACTCCGCAAGCGCGGTGATGGGAACGCTGCGATATTCATAGTTGTTGACTGCATTTTGCGCACTCGGCATGATCTTTTCTCCTCTCATGTGTCTTTGGTTGGGTGTTCGTGGACTCAGCGCACACGTCGGGCCTAAAACCAAACGGTGCAAGTCGTTGGCGTGTTATGCGGCTGTGGCGAGTGCCGCTGGCTCGGGGGCAATGCCCCCGAGGATCACGGCAGCGGTTTGTTGAACTGCTTCCAAGCTCTCGCGTAAGAGACTGGCGTCTCCGTGCCAAAGCTGGATGTAGTCCTGGGATGAAGTTCCGTTCTGAAGCCCGACAGATTGGCAGACGACAAAGGCCACGGCTTCGGCCTCGGTCTCGCGGACTTGCTTGGTGGTCATGGTGCGGCGGTCGCCACGATGCAACATTTCGTGGGCGATCTCATGCACGAGCGTGGAGAACTCCTCGGCTGGCTGCATCCCGGAAAGCAGCGTGATCTTCCCGCCATACGAGAGACCTTTTGCGGGAGCAATTTTCTCGGAGAAACTAATCTCGACGCTTTGCGATTCCACGAACTTGAACAAGCGTTCGCGGTATCCGCTCACATCGCCGTTTACTTCCGTCAGGGTTGGGAGTTCCTTGCCTTCGGTTTGGCTGACATCTTATCTCGTGATTTGCGGCCGAGCCTCTGCGCGCTCGATGGATGCCGCCAGTAGATGTACTTCTCGACAGCGGTCAAGCGAAGATGGCTGCTATG
>Ga0326727_10015256_pt1 | contig 16550 bp, 10 predicted proteins | sample MB2enrmetagenome_FD_207643 | JGI IMG/M metagenome (GOLD analysis project Ga0326727, IMG submission 207643) | Lab enriched peat soil microbial communities from McLean, Ithaca, NY, United States - MB29MY | ecosystem: Environmental > Terrestrial > Soil > Wetlands > Peat | place: USA: New York...
CAAGCCTGGCGTCACGCTGGTGGGCGCCCGCGCGGAGATGGAGGCGCTGTGGCCGAGGATCCGGCTGAATCCGCAATCGAGGATTCAAGTGGAATCGGCGGCCAGGGGGACCGGTTTCAACTTTGCGCGGCGGCGCTTCACGTTTCCGCTCCAGGTTCTGATGGCGATTGTGGGGCTGCTGTTGTTGCTGGCTTCGGTGAACCTGGCGACGCTTTTGTTGGCGCGGGCGGACGCGCAAGTGAGGGAAACGGGAATCCGGATGGCGCTGGGCGCGGGCCGGGGGCGGGTGATGCGCCAATATCTGACCGAGAGTCTGCTGCTATCTGGCGCGGGGGCGCTGGCCGGGGCGTTGGGCGCGCGGTGGGCAGTCCGCTTTCTGGCGCAATTCGTTTGGACCGCCAATATCGAGAAGGTTCGGGATGTTCCACTCGACGGCAATGTGGTCGCGTTCACGGCAGCGGTGGCCGTGATGGCGGGCGCGATCTTCGGGCTGATCCCCGCATGGCGCGCTCTCAGAACGGACCCATGGGTGTCGCTGCGGCAAGGTAGCGGCAATGTCTCGGGTGGCGCGGGACGAGCCGAACGAATGCTGGTGGTGGTGCAGGTGGCCGTTTCTCTGGTGCTGATGGTAGCGGCCACGCTCTTCACCGGGACGCTGCGCCACCTGCGCTCCGTCTCGCCGGGGCTCGATACGTCCAATGTGCTGGGGATGCAGTTGACAAACCGGCCCGGCGGATATCGCGGGATGGACCCCGTCTCCTACTATCCCGGGCTCTACGAGCGGTTGGCGCGCATCCCGGGAGTGCGCTCGGTTTCGTCGGCGTCGGTCCCGCCGGTGATGCCGCCGGTGTTGCCGGACCAGGCCATCGCCGCTGGTGCAGCAACCGTCCACGCGCAAGTGTTTCTGGTGGCGCCTCGTTTTTTCGAAACGCTGCAAATTCCTTTGATGGCGGGGCGGGATTTCACGTTCCACGACACGGCGCAAACGCCCGCCGTGGCAATCGTGAGCGAGAGCCTGGCACGCAGACTGTTCCCTTCCGGCGAGGCGGTTGGCCGGCATGTGACGGTGGCGGGCGAAGCCGCGAAGGACCTCATCGTCGCGGGAGTGGTGCGCGATTCTCATATGGGGAGTCCACAGAAGCATAACCCGATGCAGTTGTTCAGGAGCGTTTTCCAGGTTGAGGAGAGCGCGACCCAACCATACCTCCTGGTGCGATCGGCGGCGACGCCGGCGGGGGCGCTGGCCGAACAACTGCGAAAGGAAGTCGAGGCGCTGGGGCGGGAGTATCCGATCCGGACCGAGACAATGGAGCGGGCCACGGCGCGGGCCTTGGTGCAGGAGCGGCTGATGGCGTCGCTCGCCGGCGGCTTTGGCGTGCTGGCGCTAGTATTGGCCGCTACCGGGCTATACGGGTTGATGTCGTATTCGGTGACGCGGCGAACGCGCGACATCGGCATTCGCATGGCTCTGGGCGCGAAGCAGGGAACGATTGTATGGATGATCGTCCGCGAATCCTCGATGCTGGTTGGGGCCGGGTTCGCTTTGAGCGTGCCGGCCGTGTATGCGGGGTCGAGGATGGTCTCAACTATGCTTTACGGCGTTCGCCCGCTGGACCCCGCGGCGCTTGCGACGGCCGCGGTAGTGCTGCTGGGGAGCGCTCTGCTGGCGGTCTACCTGCCGGCACGCCGCGCTGCGAACCTCGATCCAATGGTTGCACTTCGCTGCGAATAATCAATCGGCCTGCGAAGCCGCGATGGCCTGGTCCAGGTCCCAGAGGATGTCTTCCACGTCCTCGATTCCCACGGAGATCCGCACCAGGTCCTTGGTGACGCCGGCTTCCATCTGCTGCTCGTCGGTCAGTTGCTGGTGGGTGGTCGAGGCGGGGTGAATGATCAGGCTCTTGGCGTCGCCGAGATTGGCTAGGTGAGAGAAGAGCTTCACCGAATCGATGAGCTTGCGCCCGGCCGCGAGCCCGCCCTTGATGCCGAAGGTCAAAATGCTGCCCTGGCCCTTGGGCAGATACTTTTGCGCCAGCCCGTAATAGGGGCTGGACTTCAGGCCGGGGTACTTCACCCACGAAACGGCGGGGTTCTGCTCCAGCCATTCGGCTACCGCGAGCGCGTTGCGGCTGTGCTGGTCCATGCGGAACTTCAGGGTCTCGATGCCTTGGATGAACAGGAACGAGTTGAAGGGGCTGATGCATGGGCCGAAATCGCGCAGACCCTCGACGCGCGCCTTGATGATGAAAGCGAGGTTGCCGAAGACCTCGGCGAACTTCATGCCGTGGTATCCGGGGCTGGGCTCGGTGAGCGCGGGGAACTTATCGTTCCATGGGAACTTGCCGCTATCGATGATGATGCCGCCGATGGAGGTGCCGTGGCCGCCCAGGAACTTGGTGGCGGAGTGGAGCACGATATCGGCGCCGTGCTCGATGGGACGGCACAAATAGGGCGACGCCATGGTGTTGTCGATCACCAGCGGCACGCCGGCCTGGTGCGCGATGGCCGCCACCTTTTCGATATCGAGCACGTTCATGCGCGGGTTGGCGATGGTCTCGCCGTAGAGCGCGCGCGTCTTCGGGGTGATGGCTTTGCGGAAGTTCTCGGGATCGCCGGGCTCGACGAATTTGACATCGATGCCCAGGCGGCGGAAGCTCACGTCGAACTGCGTGTATGTGCCGCCGTAGAGGGTGCTGGAGGCCACCAACTCGTCGCCCTGTCCCATCAGGCTCGATATGGCGAGGAACTGCGCCGCCTGGCCGCTGGATGTGGCCAGGCCGCCGATGCCGCCTTCGAGCGCCGCTACGCGCTGCTCGAAAACATCGGTGGTCGGGTTCATGATGCGTGTGTAGATATTCCCGAACTGCTCGAGCGCGAATAGAGCGGCGGCGTGCGCGGAATCGTCGAAAACGTACGAGGTGGTCTGGTAGATGGGCACGGCGCGCGCGTGGCTGGCCTTGTCGGGAGTGTGCCCGGCGTGCAAAGAGCGGGTGGAAAAGCCCATGGGGCGGGCGGGAGCGGTGTTTTCAGGCATAATTCACCACCTTACCATTTCAGAGGCGCGGGCCTTGGCTGTCGCAAAAAAGAGCATTAAAAAGGCCTTTTTTTCTCTTGACTACGGACTCGAACCGAGACCATAATCGGGCTTTATTGGGCCCGCGGCACGGGAGGGAATGTCGCGCGTTCATTCCCCCGTAGCTCCGGATTGGAAAGCAAGTCCGGCGGTCGCCGCGCCGCCGGCGAGCGGTGGGGGGAAGCGCAATGCCCGGTCGCGAGTACAGTATTGCAGACGCCCTGCGATGCCATGGAATCCCACGTAGAAAGTTTCTGAAGTTTTGCGGGTCGATGGCGACGGTGCTGGGCCTGCCGTTGAGCGCGGCCGCGCAAGTGGCGGCAACCCTGGAAAAGAAGCGCCGGCCGGTATTGGTCTGGCTGGAGTTCCAGGATTGCGCCGGCAACTCGGAGTCGATGTTGCGCTCCAGTCATCCTTCCATCACGGAACTGGTGCTCTCGTTTTTCTCCTGGGAATATCACGAGACGATCATGGCGGCGGCCGGCAAGCAGGCCGAAAGCGCTCTGGATCGCGTGGTGCGCGAGGACAGCGGCAAATACCTGGCGGTGGTGGAAGGTTCGATTCCCATGGGCGACCCCGCATATTGCACGATCGGCGGCCGCTCGGCGCTGGATATCGCCAAGCGGGTTTGCGGCGGCGCCGCGGCGGTGATCGCCGTTGGCTCCTGCGCGTTCGACGGCGGGCCGCAACGGTCGGCCCCCAACCCCACCGGCGCGATCGGCGTAGAGGAAGCCATCCCGGGCCTGAACCTGGTGAACATGGGGGGCTGTCCGCACAACCCGGCCAACACCGCCGCCCTGCTGGTCTATTGGCTGACCTACGGCCGGATGCCCGCGCTGGACGCCCACAAGCGCCCCCTGTTCGCGTACGGGCACATCATCCACGACCAGTGCGAAAGGCGCGCCAATTACGATGCCGGCCGTTTCGTGGAACGCTGGGACGACGATGGCGCGAAGCGCGGGTACTGCCTTTACAAAATGGGATGCAAAGGGCCGCTAGGTACCTTCAACTGTCCGGTGGTCCGGTGGAACGACGGAACGAGTTGGCCCGTCGAATCCGGGCACGGCTGTGCCGCCTGCGCCTCCTACCGCTTCTGGGACACGGCGCTTCCGCTCTATCGGCGCCTGCCGGGGGTTCCAGGTTTCGGCGTGGACATCACCGCCGGGAAGATCGGCGGCTGGTTGACGGCTGGCGTGGCGGCCGGTTTGGGGTTGCACGGAATCGCCAGTGCGGCGCGCCGGCAGATGCACCCGCGAGGCGAGGCGCCCAGAGGCGGCCCCACCGAGATCGGCCGGGGAGGCGGTCTGGTGGAGCGCGAAGGGCCGCCCGGGAAATCGTGATCGCAGAGGAGACGGGACATGGCGCGCATTGTCGTTGATCCGCTGACGCGAATAGAAGGGCATCTTCGGATGGAGGCCCAGGTGGAGGGTGGCGTAATCTCCGATGCCTGGAGTTCCGGCACCATGTTCCGGGGGCTCGAACTGGTGGTCCGCAACCGCGATCCGCGCGAAGCGTGGTACTGGCTGCAACGAATCTGTTCCGTGTGCACCATGGTCCATGCGCTCGCCTCCGTGCGGGCGGTGGAGGACGCGCTCGAGATCGAAGTGCCGGATAACGCCCGCCTGGTGCGCAACCTGATCGCCGGCGCGCAACTGGTACAGGATCACGTCGTCCACTTCTATCACCTGCAGGCGCTCGACTGGGTGGATGTCGCCAGCGCCATCAAGGCCGATCCGGCGAAGACGGCGCAAATTGCCGGCTCCTTATCCGACTGGGCCAAGTCCGGAGTGGGACATTTCAGGGCCGTTCAGACAACCGTGCGGACTCTGGTGGAGAGCGGCCAATTGAGCCTGTTCACCAACGGCTACTGGGGCCATCCGGCGTACCGTCTGCCGCCCGAGGTGAACCTGCTGGCCGTTTCCCACTACCTCGACGCGCTGGAATTTCAGCGCGACTATATACGCATACACGCGGCGCTGGGCGGCAAGAATCCACACCCGCAGACGTTCCTGGTGGGCGGGATGTCGACGGCCATGGACCCCGATTCTCCGCAAGCTCCCATCAATCCGGAACGTCTGCAACTGCTGCGCACGCTGATTGATATGGGCCGGCAGTTCGTGCGCCAGGTCTACGTGCCGGATGTGCTCGCCGTTGCCGGTTTCTATCCCGACTGGTTTACCCGCGGCGAGGGCGTGGGCAACTTCATGTCCTACGGGGACTATCCGGACAAGAGCATGCGCGACCCGTCGACGTTCTTCTTCCCCGGCGGAGTGGTTCGAAAACGCGACCTCTCGGCGGCCCAGCCGTTTTCTCCGGAAAAGGTCACCGAGTACGTGGCGCGCTCCTGGTATGCATACGAAGATAACAAGCCGGCGAAGCATCCATTCGAAGGCGAGACAAAACCCACTTATACGGGGCCGGCGCCGCCGTACGACTATCTTCACGTCGACCAGAAGTACTCCTGGCTGAAAGCTCCGCGCTATGAAAACGAGGTGATGGAGCTCGGGCCCCTGGCGCGTTTCCTGGTGGCATACGCGGCCGGCAAACAGCCCGCGAAAGGGCTGGTGGATTCCGTTTTGGCCCAAATCAAGCAGCCTGCAACCGTGCTGTTCTCCACCCTGGGCCGAATTGCCGCACGGGCCTTGGAGGCGCAGCTTATGGCCGACAAGTTGACCGATTGGTGGCAGGAGTTGGAGGACAATCTCGGCCGGCGGGTGCTCGCCATGCACAACGGCGCGCGCTGGGATCCGGACTCGTGGCCGCACTCGTGCCGCGGTTTCGGGAAGCACGAAGCGCCGCGCGGCGCATTGGGCCACTGGGTCGAGATCGAGGATGGCGCCATCCGTAATTACCAGGTCATCGCGCCTACCACCTGGAACGGGGGTCCGCGCGATGCCATGGGGCAACGCGGTCCGTACGAGGCCGCGCTGATCAAGCATCCGATTGCGGACCCGGACAAACCGCTCGAACTGCTTCGCACCATTCACTCTTTCGATCCCTGCCTGGCCTGCGCGGTCCAAGTCGTGGATGCGCGGGGACGCCGATGGCAGCCGGTTGAGGCGACATAGGAGGCTGCGGTGCCCAAGACCCCTTCGCCCCAATCCGTGCTGGCTCGCCGCCCCGAGACGGAGCTGGTCCGTACGTATGTTTGGGAGCTGCCGGTTCGCATTGCGCACTGGCTGATTTTCTTTGCGTTCGTGTCGCTCTCGTTCACCGGTCTGTTTATGCACCGCCCGTTTCTGCTTCCGTCCGGGCAGGCGCCTTTCCTCATGGCCAAGGTGCGCTTTGTTCACGAGCTGTCCGCATTTGTGCTGATTGGGGCATTTGCGTTGCGGGTGTACTGGTTTTTCAAGGGCAACTTTTGGGCGAGGTGGTCCGCATACATCCCCATTCGCCGCGGACAATGGCGCGGTATCGGGTCGATGCTCGAGTTCTACTCGTTCCTGCGTTTCGAGCCCGGCCATCGGGTAGGTCATAATCCCCTGGCCGCGCTGACCTACCTCATCGTCTACCTGCTGATGCTGGTCGAGATTCTGACTGGCCTGGCTCTCTACAGCCGGGTGGTGGGCAACCCCGTCCTGACTCAGTTGATTGGCTGGCTGCCGCAACTGATCGACGCCCAGTATCTCCGCGAGATTCATTACTTTCTGATGTTCGTGTTCTTCGCGTTCGTAATCTTCCACGTTTATGCTTCGGTTCTGGTTTCGCTCGAGGAAGAGAACGGTTTACTCGACAGCATTTTCTCCGGATGGAAGTTCGTGCCCGCCGGCGAGCTGCGTCGCGAGGTGGCGACGATTCCGGAAGCGCGCAGCTTCGCCCGGCGCCACCAGTTGCTGCCGCGCGGCACGCCGGATGAGAAACGCTCTGGACGGCCACCCGCGCCCCATCCTGGACCGGGCCCGCTGGCGCTCTATCGCAACTGGATCAGCTTTGCCGGAACGGGTATCGCCGCCGTAGGCTTACTCGTTTTTGCCGTATTGACCGCCTATCACACCATTGGGGGCGGCGCGCTGGTTCAGCCCTACGGCGACCTGGTGATCTTCTTCGTCCCGCCGCTATTCGTGATTGCCGGCGTGGTGGTCGTGCTGATCGGCATGTACGTGCAGTGGATCCGGTGGCGGATGTACAAGCCGCTATCCTTCGCGCGCTATCCCCAGTGGGACCTCAATCTGGCGAGGGAGAGAAAGGCGCTTCTGGTAGTCGCGATCGGGGCCGCGGTCCTGTCCGTTCCGGCCATTTATGGGGGTTACCAGGCCTATCGCTACACCGACGCCGTCTCATTCTGCGGCGCCGTTTGCCATTCCATGACGCCGGAGTATGTCACCTACCAATTGTCTCCGCACGCCCGGGTGGCGTGCGCACAATGCCATGTCGCTCCCGGCGCCACTGGGTACCTTGAATCGAAGATTCGTGGCATGGAGGAACTCGGGGAGACCATCCAGAACGACTTTCCCCGCCCGATTCCCGTTCCCGTGATGGCGCTGCGCCCGATACGCGGCAATTGCGAGCAGTGCCATTGGCCGTCTCACTTCTTCGGATCCCGCGAGGTGCGCCAGGTGCATTTCCTATCCGACGAGCACAACACCCGCTGGGAGATCGACATGCTGGTGCGGGTCGGCGGGGGCGCGTCCGGAAGCCCATCGCAGATGGGAATTCACTGGCATGTGGCGAGCAAGGTGGAGTATGTCGCGACCGACGCCGAACGGCAGAACATCACGTGGGTGCGGGCCGTGGACCCCAGGACCGGCCAGGCCAACGTGTACACTTCGCAGCCGCAACACTCGACCACCGCGCCGGCTGGTGAGATCCGCACCGTGGACTGCGTGGACTGTCACAACCGGCCGACCCACATCCTGCAAGCGCCGGACCAAAGCGTGGACGTGGCGCTTGCCGATGGCCGTCTCGACGCGTCTCTTCCGTTCCTCAAGCAACAGGGAGTAGCAGCGCTGACCGCGGCTTACGCGGATCGCGACCAGGCGCTGCGGGGAATCGACAGCGCCCTGCGCGGCTATTACCGGAAGACTTACCCGCAGGTGTACTCGGGCAAGCAACCGGCGATCGCCGCCGCCATCGCTTATTTGCAGGACACTTACAACCGTTATTTCTTTCCGGCAATGAAAGTCCGGTGGGATACGTACTTCACGAACAGCGGTCACTTTCAGTTTCCGGGCTGCTACCGTTGCCATGACGGCCAGCATAAGAGTGTGGACGGCAAGGTCATTCCCTCCGGTTGCGGCGACTGTCACACGATACTGCAACAGGGCAAAGCCGGGAGCCTCGAATTCGCCAAGGGGCCGGACGGGCTGGCTTTCCAACACCCGGTAGACGTCGGCGGCGCGTGGGCGGAAACGCCGTGCAGTTCGTGCCATACGGGAGGGCAACTGTGACGCCAACCATTGCCATCGTCGGCGTCGGAAACCTGTTGCTGTCCGATGACGGCGCCGGTATTCATGCCGTCCGGAGGCTGCGGAGCGACGCGCGCGTCGGATCCATGGCTCGCCTCATCGATGGCGGCACCATTGGCACGGATTTGCTGGCCGAGGTTTGCGGGTGCGAGCGACTGCTGATCGTCGACGCCGTGGACGCGGGAGTGCCGCCCGGCACGACGATCCGGATGGATTTCAGCGGCCCCGATCCACCGAAGATCGAGACGCGGAACACACACCAGTCCGGAATTCCCGGACTGCTCGACGACCTGCGCTTGCTGGGGCAGGCGCCTCGCGAAGTGGTTCTGGTGGGGGTCCAACCCGCCGCGATGGGATGGGGAACGGAGTTGTCGCCCGAGGTGGCCAGCGCCTTGGCCGTGGTATCCGCGGAGGTGGCGCGGCAACTGGACCGGTGGACATCGGCCGGAGACGCCGCGCTCCCGAGCGCCGCAAGAGAGACATCGGAAACAGAGCAGCTTAGAGAACGCATATGAACGGAACTCGAGCACTAAGGATCATCGCTTTCATGTCGATTTCCATCGGCATTGGTATCCTCAGCCGCGCGGCATGGGGCTTCGTGGTTTTCGGGATACTGGTGTTGATCGACAACTTCGTCATCCCGTATCGCCCTCCAGCGCCGCCGGATCGCGCAGTTGTCGAAAGAGAAATCATCGAGCCATAGCACGCTCCGGAAGTACTGCGAATGCGCCATGGGCTTCATTCTTCGGCCCTCCGGGCTGGCTCTCTGCGAATTCGCGCGCTCCGGGGCGCACCACGTCACTCGGACCAGACAGCCAGGACGTTGCCCTCCGGGTCGGCGAAGTGGAACCGGCGGCCGCCGGGAAATGAGAATACCTCGCGCACAATGCGGCCGCCGGCGGAGCGAACCTTGGCCTCCGTGGCGGCCAGGTCCGCGGCGTAAAGCACAACCAATACGCCGTCGGCCGCCGGGCGAGCGTCGGTGGTGAAGCCCCCGGCCAGCCGCCCATCTCGGTGTTCATAGTCGTTATTACTGGAGCACGCCGGCCTTCTTGAAATCGCCGGCTTTGACGTAGCTCAAAGCGGACGGGTCGATGCGGCGGCGGAAAGTCTCCGACACCTGTTCGGGCGTGAGCGCAGCGACCTTGGCTTCCAGCGCCTCGTCGAACTTCATGGTGCGGTCGTAGAGTTCGCGCCGCGCAAGCGTGCCCACCAGCATCTGATCCTGCGAGCGCGCCACGGACTGCTCCTGGAGCCACGCCTTCTTCGCCGCCGCCACTTCGTCCGCGGTGAAGCCGTCCTTGAGCGTGCGAGCCAGCTCGTCTTTGAAGCTGGCCTCCACCTTGGGAGCGTTCTGCGGAGCGCTGATGGCCATCCCGGCGAAAGTACCGCCATCGTCCTTGGTGGGCGCCTGAAGCATCGACTGCACGCCGTAGCTGAGCCCCTCGGTGACGCGGATGCGCTTGAAGAGACGGGCGCCGGGCGAGCCGCCCAGCATATAGTTCGCCAGCACCAAGGCCGGGTAATCGGGGTCTTCATCCGACAGCTTGGTGAACATCGCCGCCAGGAACATGGAATTCTGCTTGTCCGGCGTTTCGATCTTGCGGTCAATGGGCTCGATCTTGCGGTAGGGCATGAGCACCTGCTGGTACGGGCTGGGGCTCTTCCAGTCGCCGAACAGGTCTGCCGCCAGTTTCTGAACTTCCGCTTTGTCGAACTGGCCGGCGACCACGAACTCCGCATTGGAAGCGCCGTAGAACTGCGCGTAGAACTTGCGGACGTCGTCAAGAGTGACCTTCTTCAAATCTTCGATCTGCTCGTCCATCGTGGGCGCGTAACGCACATCGCCGCGCGGATAGATGCTGGTGAGGTAACGGCTCAACTCCAGCGAGGCCAGCATCTGAGGCTCGCTCCTGCCCGCCTCGATGGCGGCAATCCGCTGCTGGCGCACCTGCTCGAATTCGCTTTCCGGAAACGAGGGCTGGCGCAGGATCTCGGCGGCCAGGCGGAGCGCGCCCGCCAGGTTGGCTTCCGTCGTCTCGATGGTGGCCGTCGCGCTGGAGATTCCACCGGACACGTTGAGGCGCGCCTTCAGGCGGTCGGTCTCATCCTGGATCTGCTGGCGCGTCTTGTTCCTGGTGCCGCGCATCAGCAAGCCGCCGGCAAGTTGCGCCGCCGCGGACTTGCCGAACAGCGACTTCTCGTCGCCGAACCGCACGGTCACCTGCGCCACCACCGTGCCGCCGCGCGTCTGCTTGGGCAGCAGCACCACCTTCATTCCGCTCGCCAGCCTGGCGCGCGTCACCCGGCTTTCGATGTTGGACGGGGTCGGATCGAACGCCTCGCCTTGAGAAATGGTCTCGCCACCCTTGTAGCCTTTCAGCAGGACCGCAATGTCGGGGGCCGCGGGAATCTCCGCGCGGTCGGGACTCTTGGTGGGGATGAACTCGCCCAGCGTGCGGTTGGATTCCTTCAGGTACGTCTTCGCCACGCGCAGCACATCCTGCTCGGTCACCTTGCGGATCTGGTCGCGAGAGAGGAACAGCAGCCGCCAGTCGCCCGCCGCGGCGTACTCGCTGATGGTGAGGCCGACCGTTTCCGAGTTGGTCAAATTCAGCTCGATCTGCTTCAGAATTCTCGCCTTGGCGCGCTCCACCTCCTCTTTCGTCGGCGGCTCATTCGCGAAACCTTCGATGGTCTTGATGAGGATTTGCCGCGCCTCTTCGAGCGACTGGTCCTCCCGAAGCACCACCGAGCCCCAGAGAAAGCCGGGATCGTGCATTTGCATCGCGCTCACGCTCTCGGAAACCGCCTTTTTGCTGTCCACCAGGGCCTTGAAGAGCCGGCCGGAAGGCGTATCGCCCAGCACCGTGGCCAGCACCCGCACAGCCGCGGTGTCGGGGTGCGAGGCGGCGGGTGTGTGATAGACCACTATGATGTCCTGGTTGTCACCCACGCGGCGCAGCGTGACGAAGCGCTCTCCATCCTGGGTCGGCTCCACGGTGTAGGTCTTCTCGAGCGTGCGCTGAGGACGCGGAATGGCGGCGAAAGATTCCGCTACCCAGGCCAGCGCTTTGGATTCGTCGAACTTGCCGGCGATGGTGAGAACGGCGTCGTCGGGCTGATAATACTTGCGGTAGAACGCCGCCAGCCGGTCGATGGGCACGTTCTCGATATCGGACCGGTTGCCGATGGTGGTCTTGCCGTAGTTGTGGAACGTGTAGGCCGCCGACAGAACGCGCTGCCGGAGGATGTTGGGCGGGCTGTTCTCTCCGGCTTCAAACTCGTTGCGGACCACGGTCATTTCGGTATCGAGCAGCGCCTTTTCGATCCGCATGTTCACCATGCGGTCGGCTTCGAGGCCGATGGCCCAGCGCAGGTTCTCGTCGCTGGCGGTTACGGTCTCGAAATAGTTCGTCCGGTCATCCGAAGTGGTGCCATTGAAGTTGGCGCCGTGATCGGTGAGTTCCTTCATGATGTCCCTGCCACCCTTGGTCTGCTTGAATACCATGTGTTCCAGCAGGTGCGCCATGCCCGACTCGCCATAACCTTCCTGGCGGGAGCCAATCAGGTAAGTCATGTTGACGGTCACCTTGGGCTTCGAAAGGTCGGGGAACAAAAGCACGTGCAAGCCATCGGGAAGCGCGTACTCCGTGATACCCTCCACGGAGGTCACCTTCTGGACGCCTTGGGGCAAGGTCTGCGAGAAAGCCGCGACCGTCAGAACGAGGGCGGCGATAACAAGCGTGAATCGGGATTTATTGTGCATAAGCCACCTTTCCGAAAAGTGTACGAATTATACCGGGCATAAGTTTCATTTTCCGATGCAGAACGTGGAAAAGATGCGGTTGAGGATGTCGTCCGCGGTAGTGGCGCCGGTGATGGCGTCGATGGGCTGGAGAGCGGAGTAGAGATCCAGCAGCACCATCTCGTGGGGAATGCCGGCTTCGACGGCGGCGCCCGCTTTTTCGAGGTACCCGGCCGATTCGCGCAGCAATTGCTCGTGGCGCAGGCTGGTGATGAAGCCGGTCTCCTGCTCGAAAGCGCCTTTGGGGGCCAGAGCCTCGAGAATCGCTTCGCGAAGTTGGGTGATGCCTTCGCCGGTCAGGGCGGAAACGGAGATTGAAAAAACCGCTCTCTGACGTTCGCGGCTCTGAATGAGGTCGCACTTGTTGGCGGCTACCAGATGGCGGCCCTGGCGCTCGGCGCGGGCGATCAGCGCACGGTCCTCGTCGTCGAGCGGCTGCGAAACATCCACCACCACCAGCGTCAGATCGGCGTCGGCCATGGCCTGAAAGCTGCGCTCGATTCCCAGGGATTCCACCAGCTCCGCCCCGTCGCGGATGCCGGCGGTGTCGTACAGCTTCACGGGGATGCCGCCAATGGAAGCAGTCTCGGAAACCAGGTCGCGGGTGGTGCCGGGCGCGCTGGCGACGATGGCGCGGTCCTGCTCCAGAAGGCGGTTAAAAAGGCTGCTCTTGCCCACGTTGGGGCGGCCCACGATGGCCAGCGTCAGGCCGGCGCGCACCAGCCCGCCATATTGGAAGCTGGCGGCAAGCCGGCCGACGCCCTCCAGAACCGGCGCCAGGCGGCGCAGAATCTCGCCGGCGGTCGCGACGCTCACGTCGTCTTCGGCGAAATCGATGCCCGCTTCGAGCAGCGCGATCAGATCCAGAAGCTGCTCCTTGAGCGGCGCGATGCAGCGCGAGACCGAACCGCCCGCCTGCTGCGCGGCGACGCGGGCCTGGTAGAGAGTGGTGGCTTCGATCAGGTCGCGAATAGCCTCAGCCCGCGGCAGATCGATGCGGCCGTTGAGAAAGGCGCGCAAGGTGAATTCGCCGGGATCGGCTAGGCGCGCTCCGGCTTCGAGCGCGCGCTCCACCGCGTAGCGCAGCACCACCGGCGAGCCATGGCACGAGATTTCGACGACGTCTTCGGCAGTGTAGGAGCGCGGGGCCTCGAAAAACGCAACCAGCACCTGGTCGACAGGATGGAGTTCGGCCATCTGGAGATGCCACGGGCGCCAGTCCGCCTCGCCGGAGAATCGCAGGATGGCCTCGGCGATGGAGCGGGCTCGGGAGCCGGACAGGCGCACGACGCCCAGACCGCCTCTACCGGGCGGCGTGGAAATGGCGACGATGGTGTCTTGAAGGTTCAATCAGCGCCGAAAACCGCGGCGCGGAACGGCCCCGTGCGGCGGTTCCGGCAGGCTCGCCATGCCGGCGGGGTAAACCACTACCTGCCGCGCGGGGCCCGATCCGAAGCTTTCGCTGCGCACCGCCGTCTCGTGGCGCAAGGCGATGTGGATCACACGGCGCTCGCGGCTGTTCATGGGGTTGAAGCAGAATGGCACGCCCGTGCGCTTCACCTTCTCCGCGGCCGTCATGGCGCTCAGCCGCAGTTCCTCGATGCGCAGCAGGCGATAGTCGTTGGCGTCGAAGGAAATACGCGAATGGTCCTCCGAGGGCATCCGCAGCATCTCCATGGTGACGTGCTCCAGCGCCAGCAAAAGCTCGGCGCGGTTGGCAAGCAGCAGATCGACGTCGGCCCCGGAAAACCTCACCACCATGTCGGGAGTTTCAAAGGCGTCGCCCGGCGCCTCCACGTCCTGGGTCTCGTAGTTGACCTTGAAGCCTGCGTTGCGGAGGGTGGGCCGCAAAAATTGATCGATCCGGGAACCGATCGAAGCCACGGAATATTTTCGCTGAGTCACGCGTTATTTCCTGCCGTTCTTCTTCTTGGGCAGCGCCACCGACTGAGCGGCCTCATCCGCCAGCGCGGTGTGGTTGAAGAACCACTGCTGCCCAATTCCAACCAAATTGCTGGTCAAGTAGTATAACACCAGGCCGCTGGCAAAATTGTAGAACATGAAGCCGAAGATCAGCGGCATGAACATCATCATGCGCTGCTGGTTGGGGTCGCCGGTGGCCTGCGGCGTCATCTTCTGCATCAGGAACTGGCTGGCGATCATGATGATGGGCAGAACGTGGATGGGGAGGGTCTCGGGCTGGGAAAGGTCCGTGACCCACAGCCAGTTCGCGCCGCGCATCTCCACCGAAACCATGAACACCTTGTAAAACGCGATGAAAAAGGGGAGCTGAATCAGCATGGGGAAACAGCCGCCCATGGGGTTGACGCCGTACTTCTTGTAGAGCGCCATCACCTCCTGGTTCTGGTCGGCTTTCTTGGGATCGCGGAGGCTGATGTTCTTGTACTTGGCGTTGATGGCGTCGATCTGCGGCTTGAGCGCCTGCATCTTCTTCATCGACTTCATGTTGGAAAGTCTCAACGGGAAGAGGATGGAGTTGATGACGATGGTGACCACCACGATGGACCAGCCGAAGTTGTGGACGAAAGCGCTGTTGAACCAGTTGACGATGAGGAACAGCGGCTTGGCGAGGAAGGACAGCCAGCCGAAATCCACCACCTGTTCGAGCTTGGGATTGATCCGCTTCAGCAGATCCACGTCCTTGGGGCCGATGAACAACTCAAACCGGTTGGTGGGGCCGTCCGAGATGGCGGCGCCGACGAAGGACGCGGGTTTCTCCTCGAACGTCGTACGCACGGTGTCGCTGAAGGTCATCGCCTGCACGGCGGTGCTGCCTTGCGGCAGGACTACTGCGGCAAAGAACGTATCGGCGATCCCCGCGAAGGAAAAATTGCCGCTGTTCGTCAAAGGGCCGTTCTTGGCCGAGTTGGCCCGTTGTTCCACCAGCTTGTTCTGCCCCACGTCGAAGTAGAGGGTGTGCTGGTTTGCCACGGCGCTGGTCACCGTGAAGTCGCCGAAGCCCCCGCGCCATTCAATCATGTGCGGGACAGCCTGACCGTCGATCGCAACCTCGGTCGAAACCTGCAAAAGATAGCTGTTCTTCTGGAAGCGGAAGACCTTGCGGACGGAAGTGTGGCCGTCGGAAAAAGCGTAGGTGACGCCCAGGCCATCGGGATCGCCCGTCTGCGCGTAATACGTCCAGTTGACTTTGGAGGTGGGCTGCTTATCGGGGAAGTAGAGCGAGAAAGGGTATTCCAGGCCCGCCGCGAGGTTCACCAACTCCAGATACTTGCCGTCGTTGCCGCGGTATTTCTTGAGACGCCAGCTCCGTACGGTGGCGCCCTGGTTGCTGAAGGCGACCGTGAACAGGTCGGTATCGACGATCAAAGCCGGCTCGGTCTTTTGCGGCGTGCTGGGAGCGGATGGGACGGCCTTGGCGGAACCCTTCCTGGCCGGGCGCTCCGCCTTGCCCTTCTCGGCCACCGGCGCCGCCGGAGCGATCTCCGGGACCGGCTGCGGCGCGGTGGTTGCGGCCTGTTCCACTTTCTTGACCGGCGGCGGCGGCGCCACGGTTTTGAAGAGGTAGGGCGTGAGGAACATCACCGCTCCCATCAGGAGGAAGGCGAGCAGGAGCCGCACCTCCATCGACATTTCTTTGGGCGGCTGGTTAGGGTCGCCGCCGCTTACCGATTCGGCCATGCTGACAGATTCCGTTACGAAAATCGCGCGTCACCGGACGGGATCGAAACCGCCGGCATGAAACGGATGGCATCGCGCCAAGCGGCGCAACCCCATCCACACACCCCTTGCCGCGCCATGTCGCTCGACGGCTTCGCGCATGTAATCCGAACAACTCGGATAGAAGCGGCACGCCGAGGGCAGCAGCGGGGAGACACAAAACTTATATACGCCGAGCGCCCGCACTAAGATCCATTGCAGCGGAGAAAGAGCCGCTCGACTTCGCGCTGCAACTCCGGGAGGGGAGCATCGAAGGCCTTGCGGCGCGGATTGATGACGATGGACCACTGCGGGTTCAACCGGTCCAGGTGAAAGCGGACGGCCTCGCGGAGGCGCCGCTTGATCCGATTGCGCACCACGGCATTGCCGAGCGCACGGGGTGTAGTGAAGCCGATTCGGGGCCCATCGGGCTGCGGTTCATGGACGCAAAAGGCCGCGAACAGAGGGCCGGAGTAACGCGTTCCCTGGTCATAGACTCTTCGGAAATCTTTCGAGCGCAGCAGACGGACACGTTTCGGAAAACCAGTGATGGAGCACTACCTCTCGGAGCTGACAGTGAGTTTCT